>WNGD01000810.1_pt1 | contig 78059 bp, 63 predicted proteins | sample 5400671 | NCBI WGS metagenome assembly WNGD01 (sample SAMN13153369, study PRJNA577476) | soil metagenome | isolation source: 40 cm soil or saprolite under grassland replicate 2 | place: USA:California | collected 2016-06-15
TGAGCTTGCCCCTACCTCACCACTGTTCGTTTATCAGGTTGCAGATTGCGTCCCACATCGAGCAAGGGCGCAGCGAAGAGACGAGTGAAAAGCGGCAATTTTAATTGGTTCTACCGGCAGTTTTATTATGCGCTTAACAGTATGAGAACAAATAGGCTATTTAGCTGAATAGCTCTCGTATATTCATTTCATTCCAGAACGTACGTTCTTCACCGCCTCACTTATCGAGAAAATATGCCCATTGAGCATATTTTTTGCCTCTTCCTAGAGTAAAATCCCAGCAAATCATGCTATCTGGCAGTTGGTGATGGAGCAAGAGCAGCCTCTTAACTTGATTGGCAGGCGGGTTCACCAATCAAGGCTTTCTATGAAACCAAGACTGACCCAAACAAACCTAGCGAGCAAACTTCAGATTGAAGGATTGGACATCGATCAGTCTCAAGTTTTGAAACTTGAGACTGGGACGAGGCCAGTTACTGATATTGAGGTAGCTTCCTGGCTGCTTGGTGAGGTAAATGGTAATGGTGCTCAACCTTAGCACACGCCTATCTGAAAATCGGCGAAGTACCTCTTTGTCGTTCGTCCCTGTTGTGGTTGCACTTGAGCGAGGAATATAATGAAGCATACGGTAGAAGATAATTCCGTAAGTGGCAGCGACAAAATGAGGAGGCCCTCGCTACTATGAAAGAGGCTGAGAAGAATATTTCCCATGAACAGCTTCCCTCTCCCCTACCAAAGCAAGCTGATGATGCCCTTCACTTTTGTGATGAACTGATCCATGATTTTAAAGCTCGTGCCGATAGGCATAAGCGCATCTTTAAGCTGCTCAAGTACGCCAGCGTGTCTCTTGCGATACTGGTTACTGTGATATCAACTCTGCTATCGGCTCTCACCACCACGCCGAAGGAATATCTGTGGATCGTTCCCGCTCTCAGCGGACTCGCTGCTCTCTGCACCACGCTCTTAAGCACGACTAATTCGCAGGAGCGCTGGGTCCAGTCACGAGGTGTACAGCAACAATTTGAGGCAGAAAGGTTTTTATATCTACAGCAGGCTAGTCGGTATGCAACATTGGATCAAGAAGCAAGCGCTCGCCTTTTTTCGGAGCGATTGATGGAGATTTGGTCGGAGGGTCACCACGGATGGGCTCAGAGTATCGTAAGGGTGGTCAATGAACTGCCTTCGAATAGATGACGAAGAGAGGCGCTTCCATTTTGGGCTTCCAGAGTTTTACGAACCGATAAAGAGGCTATGGACGCACAATAGACACAAACCGACACGAGAATGGCTTAGCTTGCTTGGTGAGGTAAATGGTAATGGTGCTAAACCTCAGTGTACACCTCCGTTAACATCGGGGCGGTACCCCTTATACGAGGTAGGGGCTAATCACTCCCCATCGACCTTCAGAAGCTCCTCGCATCACAGCTTTGCCCGTCTCACTCTCAAAAAGAAGGCGGTACTCAACAATATGCTCGCTATCCTGACCAAAGTCCTCACACGATAGTTGTACCTTTATTGTGGTAACAGCAGGCGCTGGATCAAGTATCTCAAGCAGTGTAAATGATTTTAGGACACGTGGCTCGTAATATTCCCGTAATTCTCCAGCGAGGGCATTGAGCGATTTATGGAACTTAAGAGTAGAAAGTGCAAGACAGTGAGCCATTTTCCCATAGTTTCGCTTACGCCAGTACGAGAGATACTCGACGAGCTTCTGCTCTGGGCCTCCGTGTTCATATGTCTCTGGATCACCGGAAGTTGGAATGTCTACTCTGATGTGAAGGGAGCGAGGGTGCCATTCTTTAAGCTGAGATTGAAGCTTGGCAGTATTTTCGATGGTACGAAGTGTGTCGAGCAAAGTAGATGAACGTTGTTTTGGAGGTGCAACTACCTCTTTTTGCTCGACTTTATATGCCCATTCGCGTACAGCAAAGAGAGCTGCCCAGGCCTTCGCAGCGACCATTTTATTATCGTAACCCAAGTCATGCCCATGGAGAATCCCATGACGATAAGGAAGTGTCAAAGTTTCTATTGTCGTTTTCTGCCGCTCTTTCCCAAGCAGCTTCGCAAGAGCCTCTAATCCGCTACTGTGAGCCGCAATAGAGTCCCATGCCTCCAAATTGACCTCTTGCCGAAAGAAGCCACTATTATTCTTTCCAACATCACTTACAAAGCCATCAAGCTGCATAAGGACGACAGGGACACATGCGTGATACCTCTCCTGAAGGTAATCATCCAATGCCTTTTCGAGTAGCGAAAGACGAGGACGAAATGCAGGTATAGCTAGCATCGTCCGAAGATGCCAACGAATATGCTCCTCATTATAGTATTCGACTAAATCGGTTTCTGCACCTTCACTGTCTCCCGCTTCTGCTTTCTCGATAGCGGCTTGAGCTATATCAACGTTGAACATGTCGTAGGCAATCCAGCCACGTGCAGCAAACTGGCGATTGAAACGATCAGGGAGCGTAGCAAGGAGTGCTACTTTCTTTTCCAATTTATCCACTTCAGCTAATGCTGCCTCCATTTGTTCCGTTTTGATACCAAGCAATTTCAGCATCGGTTTTAGCAGGGGAAGTACTCCCTTAAATCGTTTGAAGAGCCGCACTTGTTCCACAAGCGATTTTATGCTGGGGATATCTTGGATACGTGATAAATTGCTCTGTTCCTGATCTGACAAATATTTTCTCCTCTGTGCCATTTGGAGACGCAAGGAATATTCGTAAGAGAGAGCATGATTATTCTCGTTAAAAGTGCCCTACATCATGCTGTACATTACTGTAGTATGAAGGAGAAAGCAAGGCTAGTAGAACAAATGGGCTATGAAGGAGGGTTAACCTGATTGGTAGAGCTTCAAGGAAGGGATACGCTGATAATCTTTGATGTTGCGGGTGAGGAGGGTCAGGTGATGCTGAATGGCGGTTGCAGCAATGAGGATATCGAAATCTCCAATCATCTTGCCGGTCCGCCTCAGTTCCCCTCTGATGGGGACAAACTGCTGCATAATAGCATAGAATAGTCATCGACACAGCTGAGGCGAATGTAATACTTCCTGCTGCAGGTGTTTTTAAATGTTGTATATGCCCAGGTTTATTAAGGAGGGGCCAATATCGCTCAGGGCGCGAACGAGGAGCCTGCGAGCATTTTCCTCGCCAATGATGGGAGTGCAGAAATGCCGGCATGTAGCTAGCAGCGCAGCAAAGCCTTCGATAACTTTTCTGCGCGGGATGTGATCGAGCTGCGTGGTACGTACCACTTGCAGGTAGCCGCCCGGGGCGACATGCAAACTGGAGAGCGCCGGAAAAGCCGAGGAAAAGTCATCCAGGATATCGCGCAGCGCGCTCATGGCTTCCTGTGGTCCCACGAGATGCGCAACAGCCTGGGAGACGCGGCGAATGCTCTCGACGAGAACGTACCACTCCTGTGGGGTGATGAGCCGCTCCGCTCCCGGCGTTGCGATAACCCGGCTGTCAATGACCCGCTCACTCCCGGAGGCAGGAGCAGCACGGGGGTTCGCAGAAATAGAAGCAGCGCGAGGAGCCTCGGGCATGCTGAACATGCGAGGGCTTTCAGAGGCAGGCATGACACGGGGGTTCTCGGAGACGGCGGCAACGCTACGCTTTTGCAGGTGTCCGAGCAGATTTTCAAAGATCTGCTCATGTTCTCTATTCACATTCTGTTTGCCTAGAGGGATGCCGCGCTCAAAATGCACGACAGCGCGTGTCCAGCGCCGCAGGTCGGCCAGAGTAGCAGTGGCATCACCGCTATTGCTGACGATATGAACGAGCTTACCCCCGCGAAAGAACAAGTGCGCCAGGCCGATATGGGTAGTGCTGCGTAGAGTGAGGCGACCGAACGCCCGTAAACGCCGGATGTCGTTAACGATTTGAGTGAGGTCGCGCAGTGAACCTCGCCAGGGCGAACCAGGGGGCATGACTTGAGTCACAAACTAACCACCTTCTCATGAGACGTGTAAGCGAGTACATCCAGCAGGTCATTATTGCAGTGATAACTACCCACCATGATACAGAGAACGGTTGAGGAATGTCAAGCAAATCCAGCGGCATGGTACTGTTGCGAAGGGAAGTTGTGGAGACCAGCGGCACGTCAATGGCTCTTGTGTCACTGCCAGTTTGTTCCATATAATGGGGATATGACGCAAAGAAGCGGGTGTTGGCAGGACAACATATTTTATTTTTTTCGAGGTACAGCACATGACGACGACGGCTCGTTCCGAGACTTACTTTCTTTTGACCCTTCCCGGACGCTATTACTATGACCCGGCGATCTATGAGCGGGAGCAGGAACGTATTTTTGCCGGTATGTGGTTTTGCGTGGGCCGTGCCGAGGCGCTACCTGATCCAGGGGCGTACCAGACGGTCAACACCGGGCGAGAGAGTATCATTGTGGTGCGCAACCGGGATAGGGAGCTGCAGGCGTTTTTTAATGTATGCCGCCACCGGGGCGCTCGCCTGTGCATGCAGGCCGCGGGACACCTGAAGGGATCGATCCAGTGCCGCTATCACGCCTGGACCTATGGACTCGATGGCAGGCTGATCGGGGCGCCCAATGTGCTGAATAAGGATGAATTCGACCGCGCAGCATTTGGACTGATACCGGTAGCCCTGGAGGTCTGGGAAGGGTTGATCTGGCTGAACCTGGCCGATGACCCGGCGCCACTTGCTTCTCAGGTCGATGGGCCGATTGTCGAGCGCTTCGGGAGCTATACGCCCTTCACACGTTATGGCCTGGGGGGATTGAAGGCTGGCAAGACGATCGAGTATGATGTGGGCGCCAACTGGAAGCTGGTACTCGAGAACTTTATGGAATGCTACCACTGCGGGCCGATGCATCCCGAATTCTGCCAGTTGCTGCCCGGGTTCCGTTCAGGCAAGACGTATGCAGACGGGGATGCGGCGGCGCTGGCAGAGGGAGCCGAGGCTTTTACGATTACGGGGAAGGCCAGCCGCCCGCCACTGCGCGGCCTGCTTCCTGAAGATCGACGCCGATACTACGGTATCGTGCTGATGCCTAATGTGCTGCTGAACCTGCTAGATGATCACGTGGTTGTCCACACGCTGCACCCACAAGGACCCGACCGGACTCGCGTGACCTGCGACTGGCTCTTCGATCCCGAGGTAATGAGCTGGCCGGGTTTCGATCCGATGGATGCCGTCGAGATCTTCGATATCGTCAACAAGCAGGACTGGGAGGTGTGCGAGATGACGCAGCTCAGTATGCCTTCGAAGGCGTTTGAGCACGGCGGCGTGTATGTACCGGCCGAGGCGCATATTCGAGAGCTGGCCGATTTTGTGCTGGAAAAGCTGGGGGGATGATGTAGAGTGGTCGTTTCCAGGTGTATACTGGTGTGAGTCGAGCGGAGTTGAGAGGAGAACGAGGGAGCTGGTCTCAGGCAACGCCTGCCGATTGCGGGAGGGACATATGCACATCTTGATGCTCAATGAAACGGAGGTCCAGAGACTGCTGGACCCTGACGCGCTCCTGGACGCACTGGCTGAGGGATTCAGAGCGCTCAGTGATGGCCTCGTCGCTGCTCCGAAACGCAATGAGGTCTCTGTCCCCGGCAGCGGGTTTCTGCTCGCCATGCCGGCCTACCAGCATGGTCGAGAAGTCACCGTCAAGCTGGTCTCCGTCTTTCACGGCAACGAACAGCTCGGCATCCCTGGGCACCAGGCCCTCGTCTGCTTGTTCGATCCCGAGACGGGTACCCCCCTCTCGGTCATGGACGGGACCTATATTACTGCGCTGCGCACGGCTGGTGCGGCTGCCCTCTCGACCCGGCTTCTGGCCCGCACGGACACCCGCGTGCTGGCGATTATAGGCGCCGGGGTGCAGGGCCGTTCGCATCTGAAGATGCTTCCCCGCGTACGCCAGTTCTCCGAGATCCGGATTGCATCGCGCCACTTCGCCCATGCAGAGCAGCTAGCAGCAACAGATACCAGGGCACGCGCGGTTGAGATCGCTGAGGAGGCGGTGCGCGGAGCAGATGTCGTGTGCCTGTGCACCAATGCTGGTGAGCCGGTGATCAGCATTGACTGGCTCGCGCCCGGGATGCATGTTACGTCTGTGGGCTACAGGCCCCCGGGCGGAGAACTGGATCCCAGGGTGATTGAGCATGGCCGCCTCTTCGTAGAGACACGACTGGCCTTCGAGCCCCCACCGGCCGGATGCGGTGAACTGGCTGGCCTGGATTCGGGTGTGGGTACGGAGCTAGGCGAGGTCTTGCTGGGCCGGGGCCTGGGACGGCAGTCCAAAGATGAGATCACCGTCTATAAGGCGATGGGGCATGCTTGTGAGGACATGGCGGCAGCGAGCCTCGTCTATCACCGTGCTCGGCAGGACGGCGCTGGCCGCACTGTGGTGCTCTAAGAAGCTGGGTTCGCCGCGCGGGAAATGGTTTTTGCTATGATCAGGGGTAGCTGTGCCTGGGGCATATGGCCGACGTGGGGCAAGAGAAGACATGAGAAAATCCTTATGCTATGCTCGTAATGAATAACCCTTAACAAGCATAGCATAAGGAAAAAGCGAGCATCTAGATTACATTGTTATGAGCAGGCCTATGACGATGCCGACGAGGGCGCCGACGAAGACCTGGATGGGCGTATGGCCTATCAGTTCGCGCAGTCGCTTTTCGGCTATGGGATGACCCTGAAAGGCTTCGTCTATCATCTGGTTGAGGATGCGCGCCTGGATGCTTACCGCTCGCCGCACGCCGGCAGCATCGTACATGACGATGCCTGCGAGCACCACTGCGATAGCAAATGGTGCCGAGGCGAGACCTGTCACGCGCCCGGTAGCGGTGGCAAGGCTGGTGACGAGCGCAGCGTGCGAACTGGGCATGCCTCCCGCTGAAACGAGGCGGCTAAGAATTAATTTGCGCTGCTGGAACAGCTCCAGGATGGTTTTGCTCAACTGGGCGACCGCCCAACCAATGACGGCTGCCATTAGAATACGATTACTGAAGAGCTCTGTCATTGTTTATTGCCCATTTGGTATGTCTACGATAACTCCAGGGGCTGCACTACCGGTACACCCATGTTGTTAACGCTTAGCTGCTGCACACGCAGTTCTGCTTTTTGCAGCAGTTCATTGCAATGTTGTGCCAGTTTCATGCCTTCTTCATACAGTTGTAATGCGTGCTCCAGGGGCATTTGTCCATCTTGTAAGGCTGCGACGGCAGCTTCCAAGCGCTCGAAGGCTTCTTCGAAAGATAAAGCTTCTTTCATGTTTCACCTATCCTCTAAGCCTGGTTATCCAACCCTATTGGCGTCAAGATAACGGAACGAAAAAAGGCGTAGGTCCCCGATTTATCGTGGGACCGCGATTCATCGCCCCGGGGGAGGCATCCCAGGCGAAGCCGCATCTCCCCACCTCAGCGCTATAAATGTCGCGGCTACGCCCCTTCACTTAACGGCTATGTAAGCCTGATTACCCAAACCCCTAGGTAGGATTCCGCAAGGTACTATTATACTAGGAGTCAGTTACCGCGTCCCCTAGAAGGGGACGGGCTTGCATCTGGGCTCCACCGCAACTCAGCATATCTCGCAAGACGTGCTGCTTTGGCTTCTTTGTCCGATGCATCGGGGCTAACTGACAAGTAGCCCGTCTTGCCCCAATCCTGTCGGAGCAAGAGCGTTCTCATGGTAATATTGCGTGCCCCTACCAGGTCAGCATGCAGTTCATAGTGGCAGTTCTGACAGTGAAACAGTAATCCCTGATTGGGTCTGTTCTTCTCACTCGTACATCCACATTTGGGACACGCTTTTGAGGTGTAGTTGGCGTCCACCTTGATCGCCATCGAACCAGAGAGTGCCGCCTTGTATGCAATCAGCGCATGCAGTTCGGCAAAGGACCACTGAGAGTACACACGGTTCACTTTCCGTGCTTTTTGTGAGACAGGTTCGGTTCCTTTGCCGTGCTTTTTACGGCGTCTCCTCCGTCGCTTGGTGCGGTCTCGGATGTCAGTCAACTGTTCCAATCCGATCAGGGCTTGTGGGTAGGTGGTCACGATGTGTTTGGAGACGACATGGTTCGCTTGCTGTTTCAACCGTCTCTCTCGTTGGGCAATCCGACGTAACCGCCGTGTTGCGTTGCGAGTGCCTTTCTGTTGCAAGCGTTTCCTCAGTCTCGCGTAATGGTTCGCCTGGTGCCTGACTCGTTTCCCTTCATGGAAGGTAGGCTCACCTGTTGAGGGAGACGTGACCGCCAGATAGCGTATCCCCACGTCTACCCCAACCGTGTCCTTGTGACTCTCAAAGGTCGGATCTGCCACCTCTAATTCAAGGGAGACAAGCAAGTAGAAGCGTTTCTTGTGTTGGTCATACCAGAGCTTAGCGTCACCAATACTGGCTCCATGTTGAATAAGAGCCACGTGCTTCTCATACCCCTGGTAAGAGAGCGTGATGCGCCCTTCAAGTGTGTTGAGACTCACCTGTTGCTGCGGCTTGAAGGTGTAGTCACGCTCATATGTGTACTGCACGGTGGGTGAAACAAACTTGGGCGCTTGATCAAGCCCTTTGTATCGCTTCTTCGTGATACCCGCTAGATGCGCTTGCGCATTCTTCTTGACCTTCGTCCACAGCCCTTTGTACGTTGCAGCAACCTGTCTCTCAACACTGCATGCCAGTTGAGAGGGGAGGCGATATCGAGCACGTAACTCAGCATACATGCCCCGATGCAAGGATTGATTGCTACTGGTTTTGCTATGCGCATAAGCATAGCGGCTGACAGCATTGAGCCCGTCTCGATAGGCAAGACTCATGCGACGAAGGGCTTGAAATTGCTCAGGGCTCGTATTCAATTTTAGTTTGGCTGAGACCATTTGTTTCACACCAGTATCATACAGCAACGAGCATGTGAAGTCAAGAGGGTATCAAGGGAACGGTTGCGGCAGTTCCTTCCGTCCCGTAAACGGGGACGGGTCTCCCTGCCGCTTCATAGATGAACGCTGGCGCGAATATGCCCATTGGTGACCTGAATTGTTAGCTCATCACCCGGCTTGACCTGTTGTACGCTGGAGACAAGAGTATGATCGGCTTCGAGGCGCACGACAGCATAGCCGCGGGCGATGGTCAGCAAAGGGCTGAGCGAGTGCAGGCGTAGCGATGCGCCACGCAGGCGTTCGCCACGCAGGGATAGTATGTACTGTAAGCGCGTTTGCAAGAGCGCAGTGAGGTCGTCGAGCTGCTGGTGACGGCTCTCGAGCTGGTAGCGCGGGCTGGCACGCTGCAGGTCTCGCTGTACATGTTGCAGGCTGGCGCCCAGGTCTTCCAGGAGTTCTTGTATAAGTTCGATCAAGGTCTGCTGTTTTGCCAGGATGCCGGCTTGCCAGTCGGCGATATCGGGAACGGCGGCAGTGGCCGCGGCAGTCGGTGTGGAGGCGCGGTGGTCGGCGACGAAGTCGGCGATGGTGAAGTCGACTTCATGGCCGACGCCGCTGATGACGGGGATGCGGGAGCGAGCGATAGCGCGGGCTACGACCTCTTCGTTGAATGCCCACAGTTCTTCAATTGAGCCGCCGCCGCGTCCGACTATGATCACATCGGCCTCGCCGTGCTCGTTGAGCAGATCGAGCGCAGCAGCGATGGCGGCGGGAGCTTCGGCGCCCTGCACCGGCGCCGGGGAAAGAATTACACGGGCCAGGGGATAGCGAGTGCGCAGGACACGCAGCATGTCGCGCAGGGCGGCGGCCTGGAGCGAGGTTACGATGCCGATTACGGCGGGCTGCGGCGGCAGGGGACGCTTGCGTTCGTCCTCGAAGAGGCCTTCGGCGGCCAGACGGGCTTTGAGTTGCTCGAAGCGCAGAAATAAGGCTCCTTCCCCGATGGGCTGGATGCTGTCGACGTAGAGCTGAAGTTTGCCATCGCGCTCGTAAAATGAGACACGCCCATTTACAGCGAGCGCCATGCCATTGCGCAGTTCAAGGGCGGAAGAGCGCAGGCGGGCATGTTTGAAGAAGACACACAGGAGCTGGGAGCTACCATCTTTCAAAGTGAAATAGCAGTGACCAGAGGGATAGGTTTTACAGTCAGAGACCTCACCTTGCACCCAGATATCTTGCAAGATATCATCTATCTCCAGCAGTTCTTTGAGGTAGTGCGCGACTTGCGAGACGCTCAACACGCGGGGGAAGCTCGCATAGCCTGTTGGTAGCATGAGTGTTATGTTCCTTCTGCTTCCTGTGTACCATCAATAGTCATCAACGATTGTCCGTACTCGACGGGCTGTCCCTCCTGCACCATGATTTCGATGACGTGGCCAGCCACGGGCGCTTCGACCTCGTTAATTACGTTGAGAGATTCGATAGCCGCAATATGCTGGCCAGCTTTGACGTGGTCGCCGACGGCTACCAATGCTTTTCCCCTGGGTTTTGTCGCGGAGTGGAAGATACCGACCAGCGGCGCTACGACGTTATGCATAGTATTTGCTTCAGCAGGTGGCGGCGTGTTTCCTGTCAGGGTGGATGAGGCAATAGCTTGCTGGGCGCTATTCTCTGGAGCTTTGACCTTGCGCAGTACCAGGCGAATTCCTTCTTCGGCACGTCGCAGTTCCACTTCGGTGACATCGCTGCGGTCGAGCAGGCGCACCAGGTGTCGCAACTGCTCAATACTAATGAGCCTGGCGGTGCCAAGCTCTCCGCTGGAAAACGATCCCCTATCGCGAGGTTTGCTACTGTTTCCGTCCATAGTATGTTAAGCCTCCAGGATAAAATGAAGCTCCCGCTAGCGTTGGATCACCAGTTGTGCCGGGGATTGTGTCAACACCTCTATACCATTTTCTGTGATCAGGCCGCAATCCTCGATACGTGCGCCGCTCCAGCCGGGGATATACACGCCAGGCTCGATGGTGATGACGGCGCCCGCGGGCAGGACCTTGTCTTCTGGAACACGCTGCGAGAGGTTTGGCCCTTCATGGACCTGCAAGCCGACACCATGACCGGTACTATGAATATAGTACTCCGCCAATCCAGCGGTTTCCAGGACATTACGGGCCAGGGCATCGGCATCGCGCGAGGAGATGCCGGCATGCAGGCCAGCTTCGCAGGTTTTCATCGCCTTGAGCAAGGCGTCATATATCTCGCGCATACGGGGTTCGGCAGGCTCACCCAGGCAGATGGTGCGGGTCATGTCGGCGCAGTAGCCTTTGTAGCGGGCTCCCATGTCAATGGTGACCAGTTCGCCTGGCTGGATACGGCGCTCGCCAGGGATAGCGTGTGGCATTGAGCCATTGGGGCCGGAAGCAACTATGGAATCGAAGGCGGGCTCATCCGCGCCAAGCGATACCATGGAGCGTGCAATCTCCTGCTCTACTTCTTTCTCGGTCATGCCGGGCTGAATCCAATTACAAATATGCGCGAATGCTTCATCTGTAATGGCGATGGCACGCCTGAGTAGTTCCAGTTCGCGCGGCTGCTTGACCTCGCGCAGCGTATCGATGATGTTATGCTCGAAAGGATGGAGGGTGAAGACGTTCTCACTGGCACCGCGTATCTTGTCGTACTCCCAATAGGTGATAGCCATCGCCTCGAAGCCGATCTTCTTCCAGCCGTGTTCCTGGGCTAACGATACAATTGCCCCGGCATACTCTCGCGTCTCGGGGACGATGACCTGCCAGCCGGCTGCTTCCTTTTCGGCCGGTTCTTGGTAGAATTTATGTGTGAGCACTATCTGTTGTTGCTGGCTTACCAGGAGCAAACCTGATCCTTCGTCATCTTCGTTGAACCAGCCACTGAGGTAGGTGCGGTTCTGAAGTTGTGTGACGAGAAAGGCGTCAAGCCCTTGCTCGGCTATCCAAGTGCGAAATTGGGTGAGGCTCGTTGAGTTCATTGTTTTTCCTCTTCGGTATGCGTATGAATGTGCTCCTGCACCAGGTTGACCAGGCCTTCTAGTGCCAGCAGGTAGCCGCGCCAGCCGAGGCCGACGATGTGGCCCTGGCAGACAGCCGCGACTACTGAGTGATGGCGAAAAGGCTCACGCGCATAAATATTGCTCATGTGTACTTCGATAACGGGGGCTTTTACTGCTGCAAGCGCGTCGCGCAAGGCGATAGAGTAATGGGTCAATGCCCCCGGATTAATTATGATACCATCTGCTTCATTTGCATGTTGCTGGAGATAATCGATAAGCCCACCTTCGTAATTCGATTGGCAGCTCTCCACGGCTGCTCCCAGTTGTGCGCCACGTTTTTGCAGCATTGCATTGATGTCTGCCAGGGTTGTTGTGCCATAGATAGCGGGTTCGCGAGTCCCCAGCGTATTGAGGTTTGGGCCGTGCATGACAATTATTTTTAACATGATGACGATAGTTTCTCCATAGAACGATCGGGCAGCGGGCGAGAAAAATGTTGAGATGACGCGCTCAACAAGGTCACCCGGCATTGTTGAGACGATGACTTCTCCTATGGACTGTGGCATGATCCAGCGCACCTGTTTACTGGCTACTTTCTTGTCCACCTGGGTGGCAGCAAGGATGGTGCTGGCCTGTACCGGTCCATCGTAGGCAGTCGGCAGGCCCAAAGCTGCGAGCAATTGACGCTGGCGAATGATATCGGCTTCCGCGATCATGCCGGCTTGCTGTGCGATAGCAGCGGCAATGATCATACCGAGTGATACGGCTTCGCCATGCAGCCACTGACCATAACCAGCGACGTTTTCTAGCGCGTGCCCTACTGTATGGCCATAATTGAGGATGGCACGGCGCCCCTGTTCGCGCTCGTCTTCCTCTATAATCGATGCTTTCAAAGCGATACAGCGTGCAATGAGCCGGCAGAGCAGCTCAGCGGGGGGACGAGTAAAGTCGCGCAGGAGGTCCGCGTTTGCCTCAAGCTGGGCGAACAACTCAGCGTCGAGTATCATACCATACTTTACTACTTCTGCCCATCCCTCGGTGCGTTCACGTGCAGGAAGGGTCAACAAGGTGGCAGGGTCGGCCAGCACGAGCCGGGGCTGGTAGAACGCGCCGATCAAGTTTTTGCCGCGAGGATGGTTAATGCCGGTTTTGCCGCCGATGGCGGCGTCGACCTGGGCCAGCAGCGATGTAGGGACCTGCACCAATGGTACTCCCCGCAGGTAGGTGGCGGCAGCATAACCTGCCAGGTCGCCGACGACGCCACCGCCAAGAGCAACGATGGCCTCACGGCGCTCCGCGTGGCGCTCCACGAGCCAGTCATAGATGGCGTTGAGCTGGTGCTGTGACTTGCTTGCTTCGCCCGCGGAAAGGCTATAAAGCAGCGGTTCAAAGCCCGCACGAGAGAGGCTCTGCAGGATGGCTGGCGTATAGAGGTCGTGGATGTTACTATCGGTGACGAGGAAGATGCGCGGCGGCAGGCGCAATTGCGCGAGGTACTGCCCCAGGCGACCCAGGCCGCCCCAGTCAACGACGGCATCGTAGCCCTCACCTACACGGATATGCCGTGTGATGGGTGGAACTGCATCAAGTTTGCCAGAGCCTATAAGCATAGCGAGAATTTCCTGGGCCACACGTTCGGCGCTCTTGTCCTGGATCGAGAGGTTGAAATCTGCCTCTTCGTACCAGGCAGAACGGGCGGAAAGGAGTGCTTTCAAGGAAGCGAGTAGGTCGGGTCCGGAGAGCAACGGGCGGATTTCGGGTGTGTCGCCGCGTGCCAGGGCTGCTGCCCGTTGTGCGTGCAGGCGTTCCAGGGCAGTGGCCGGATCGACCTGCAAGTAGATGCGTTCACCCTGTTCTTTCATGAGGACGCGGTTTGCTGGGCGTACGACAATGCCACCACCGGTGGCGATGATGGCGCCTCCCACTGTGCTGGCTGCACGAGCCAGTACACGAGTTTCACAGTCGCGAAAGTAGTCCTCACCGTGTCGCGAGAAGATGGATGGGATGGACGTGCCGCAAGCTGCTTCGACGAGAGCATCTGTATCGAGAAAGGGTTTATTGAGACGTTGCACCAGGATACGGCCCACGGTGGTTTTGCCGCTGCCGGAAAGGCCTGTCAGGAAGATGTTTCGCATAAATGTATTCTCCGGTGATGATCTCCCAACCCTCCACTGTAACATCGTCCCTTAGAGTAGCAGCCTCAGAGTTTTTTTGCAACTGTCCTGGCTTAACAGTGTTAGCGTTCTGTGATAGTGTCGTAGGAGAAGTGTGGAGTCGAACATGTCCTCCGATGAAGGAGACACTCACATTGAACCCTCATTCTAGGAGTCATATTTCATTCTTAGCGGCGAAGCCGACGTATTGCTAGATGGCAAGGCGGGCCACGTGAAAGCCGGGGACTATGTGTGGACTGGAGTAGGCAGCACGCACGGATTCTTTAACAGGGGTATCGTTCCGGTGCGCTGGCTGGAGACACAGGCGCCACAGCCGCCAGAGCAGCAGGCGTTCCGTTTCCCAAGGGATTGGGAATACCTGGCGGAGCAATTGAGCACCGAAAACTGAAACAGGGAAGCCTGGTACTCACCACCGGCCCAGGCTTCACCAAAGCCACTAAGTCACAGGGTGCAATTTCCCGGTTCTTACATCGTAGATATAGCCGCTGATGTCCACGTTGTCGGGGATCAAGGGCGAAGATTTGAGCTTCGCTACGTCGTTACGCACGGATTGTTCCAGGTCCCGGAATGGTAGGAAGTCAATATTCCCTGCGTCAACATGGAGTTCCTGCTTCAACTTGCCGCGCAGGTCTTCATTACTGAAGGTGAGCATACCGCAGTCGGTATGATGAATGACCAGTACGGTGTTGGTGCCAAGTAACTGCTGTGAAATCACCAGCGAACGTATCGCGTCGTCACTTGCCCGTCCACCTGCGTTACGGATGACATGGGCATCCCCTTCCTTGAGGCCAAGGAAGCGTGAAGGGTGGAGGCGCGCATCCATGCAGGTGAGCACAGCCACGTGCCGGGCTGGAGGCATGGGCAGGTCTCCCTCCTGGAAGGTGGCAGCATAGCTTTCATTCGCCTTGAGGAAATCCTCAATCGCCGTCATGAGCAACTCCTTAAGTAGACTAAATAGATCAACAAAGTATACTTTACATAGTAAAGTATAGACACTCTTAGGGGAGTTGTCAATTGCTGGACACCTTACAAGGTGGGGGTCGCCATAGCAGGCATGAGCAGATTCTAGTAGAGGAGCATAATGACACCTCCTTGCTTGCCTAGCGCCGAATTTCTCGACGAGAAAATCATTGACCTCATGTTATTATAACGTCGAGAAATTCAGGCGACAAGCAGGAAGCTTACATGCATGATTCGTCTTTACGTTTTCTCTTTTTTTGCCTCGTCGGTGAGTTCCTTGCTATCCCGCTTGTGGTTGTGTGTATAAGGGGTGTGGACACCGGCACCGGTATCTGCCTGCGGCTCGTGCCCAGGGGATACGGGCCGCATGAGATCGATCTGGTCCATTTTGCCACTAATGTGCGTTGGCTTCACATGGGCAGCCGTTGCCTCGGGTTCGAGGTCTCCGTTCTCTACAGGATGAGTACCGTCACTTTCCAGGCCGCGGGTAAACAAGCGAGGCAGAGTTCGTGTGACACGCCTCCTGGCGAGCATTTCGTCGGCGGTTTCGCCCCTGGCTGAACGATAGAGGCTCGCGATAACGACCCAGGCAGCCGCAACAATGGGAGTGGCAAGTAAAGCTCCGAAAGCGCCGAACAACTGCGCTCCTACAATCAAAGCAAAAATTGACGCGACCGGGTGCAGGCCGACCGCGTGTCCCACAATGCGCGGTCCCAGGACATTGCTCTCGAGCATCTGCACAGCAACGAAGTAGATGACAACCCAGAACGTGCGCGGGAACGGCTCAGGCAAAAGGAGCGAGATGAGAATGGCAGGAATCGAAGCCAGCGCGGGTCCCACCATAGGAATGGTTTCGAAGAGGAAGGCCAGCACCCCGATAATCAATGCATAGTCCTTTAAGCCCAGGAATGCGGATCCCATCCCAGCAAAGATACCGATAATGACCGCCAGCGTGAGTTGCCCGCGAATGTAATTGCCCACCACGCGATTGAGGGCATCCTCAGACAAGAGGAAGAAAGACTGCGATCTTTTGGGGATGATATTGAACAGGCCGTCGCGAATACGTTGACCATCCAGCGTCAGGTAGAAACCTAATACAAGCACCAGCAAAACATTGACAATGGCATCCGTTACCGCCAGGACAATGTTAAGGGCGTTAGTCGCCAGCGATTGAGCAAAACTCGTGGCCTGGCCCTGGATTTGTTGGATTGCTGCCTCGATGTTGCCCTGTGGAATACCCTGGACCACCAGAAATTTCTGGAACTGAGTAAATTTGTCTGGTAGCGTAGTAAAGTAGCTTATTATCACGGATGAGAAGCTCTCGACCTGCTTGATCAGGCTGAAGACCAGCGCATAACCAATGCTGCTCACTACTGCCAGCACAAGCAGATAGACAATGAGTGTGGCGACTACGCGCGGCATATATTTTTGCCTGGCCAGGATATTCACTGCCGGGGTCAGCAAGAAAGCAAGGGCCATTGAGAGGAGAAGCAATACGACAGCATGCAAGAATTGACTCAGGATTGACCATGCCGCCCATAATAAGAGGCCAATGCAGATGACGCTGATCAAGATGTCGCGCAGTTGCTGCCAGTTTACTCGTTCCATTCAGTTCGCCTTTTGCCTATGTAGCTAGTCGTTACCTATCAATAGTATACCTGCTCCGATTAATGTGGTAAAACGCATGCACGCACAAATTTTACCATACCTTTTGTTGTTGCTGGTTCATCCGTAGGTGCCTCAATGCCAGGGGCATTTTGGTCTTACCCCGCGTCCGCAGCCAAGTTTACGTCTTCGTCCGAGCCAGTACCGGAGACGGCTTGATCAAGCAGCCCGATCAAGCGCAGGGCTTCACACAGGATACACAACGCGGCGTTGTGGTCCCGATCCTGGGCAAACTGATAATACGCACAGTGTGCGTTTTGACAGAGAAAGATGCGATCAGACAACTGCATCTCTTCCCACTTCCACCCGCACGCGTGGCAGGTCTTACTTGGGGGAAAGAAGCGCCCTACCTTGATCACCTGCCCGCCGCGGCTCTCCACCTTGCTGGTCAGCATATCCAAAAGCTTCCCTAACGCCGCATCAGCAAACGAGCGGGATAGACATCGTACGTTTAAGAAACGCTTCCTACATAGTACAACGTTTTTCATCGTCACTTTCACAACGAAAAATTATGCAGCGCTTTGCGACATACTGCAACTTTTTGTGATGCCATAGCGTTTCCAATTATAGAGGGATGCCGGGGGGGCATCCCTTCCAACTGGGACTTTAAGGTATAGCTTAAAGTCCGAATACTTGTAAATCCGTTAACAACGCTCACGCTATTCGTCTAGTATGATAACCAGGGCTTCAATCCATTCTGCTTTAAAGAGGTCTTTCTTCATGTCGATAACACAGTTAGTCTTGATCTGCATACTGCTGGGGGTTCTGCTCACCTGGATGATTACGTTCACTATACTGGCTATCCGTCAACAGCCCGAAAAATAGCAAAAGTGAAGCACAGCAACATTAAAGGTGTATATTTTCGTTGGCGCGTGCTGGACGGAAGGTTCCATTATCATTGATGAATACGAAATGGCTATCCTGTATATTGATAATCATATCGAGCTTGCCATCAGCATTGACATCCTTGAATGTCAGGGTCACCGGAGCCAGGTCCTGTCCATCACCGATCAATGTCGGACCAATGAATATCCTGGCTTTTGTGCCATCACCACCTGGAAATTCTATGATCTCTACGTGACGGTTCAAGTTCAAGGCAATGAAATGGCTGGGGTTGGTGAGCGAGTCATTATGTCCTACTATTACATTTGTCTGAAATGTACGCGGCCGGCCATAATGCCAGTCATCCTGGGTGGTTTGCCACCAGTTAGCAACGGCAGTGAAAACGACCCATCCCATGACCATGACGAGCATGGCTACACCAACAAACACAAGCCAGTGGGGGCGAAATCTATACCTGGCAAGCTCTTCAGTGTCACGGATACCGTCGTCAACGCGCACTACGCGTCCTCCACGTACCCGGACCGCCGGCATATTCGTCTGTGTAGCAGAACGACGTGGAGGTATAGAGCTTTCAAGTTCAGCATAGAGAGAGCGCTGGCTGCGCTGTCCTAAAAATGGTTGTGCGTCGGCTCGCGAGCGTCCCACCTCGGTGTGTACATCGGCTAGATTCTGGTAATGAAGGGCGCTGCCAGGCATGCGACCAGGCCATTCGTCATCGTAGTCATCGAAGTCATCAAACGCTTCCCGCGCGTTTATATTTGCAGAGTTATACCTGGCATGTTTGCGCATGTTGATGCGGTCCACATTATCACCATCCTCTCCGGCGTAATCTGGCAGACTTAGAACAAATATACTAGAGCAAGTATACTACAGAAGAGGTGAAAACTGCAAGGGTTTTGGGGTGGAAATTAGAACTAATTTCCTAGTTCCTTAGTTTCTTCTCGTTACTCTCTGATACACCCAGGCGTCCAGCATGCCGCGCAGCAAACCGATCAGGCCGAGTAGGGCTGCCATCAGCAGGTAGGCTATCCAGGGCTGATCAAATTTGTAGAAGAACAGAAAGTTGTTCGATGGGAGCAGACTCCATAGCGCTATCAGCAGAAACGCGCCGAAGAACATGAGCATGCCAGCAACGGCACTGCTGCGCGATAATTCGGCGAACGACATCTTCTTTGAGAGCCATACGGCCATCATGGCTCCAGGGGTTGGCGCTCCGAGCAGGGCGATGAACAGTGACGCGAACAGACTGGACAACAGTGGAGCTCCCGAGGAGCGAAACACAGGTACCACCAGCGCGAAAACCAGGACAATCGTCAGGGGCAGCAGGCCGGTGAGCGCGCCCACAATAGCGGGTCGCCAGTGCACGGGCGCAACCTCTACCTGGTCGCGCGGGGCATCCACTCTAGCGAGCTGGCGAATGGTATAAATATTGCTGAGCAGGAGCACAATGTACGCCAGGACCGGCACGTGCAAACCACGCGTATCCGCGCCAAAGTTGATGAAAAAGCCACTGATGAGCGGAGCGAGCAGGGAGGCAGCAAGGGAGCGGTTGAAAAACTTCCTGCTGCTACTGCTGCGGGTCACCGCTGTAAATCCCAGCGCCGCCAGGGCCAGTAGATTGATGCTCATACCCACGAGCACTCCCAGGACCGCGGGCGACTCGTTTCCGTTGGCACGCGCAGACAGTAGTGTGAGCATAGGAAATTGCAGGAGTAGTGCAGCTAAGGCAGCGCTGTAGTAAAATAGCCGCCGTCCTGAACGATACGTTTTCACACCCGCTGCTCCAGGGCTATAGGAGGTGCCTTGCCCGGAAGGTATGTTACCTGGAGGCGCCACCGCGGGACTCTGTACCTGTGCCTGTGCCTGGTTTTGAGACGGCCACTGCCAGGGTCGCGCCTGCTGCCAGGGGGCAAGCGGAGAGACCGGTACGATAGGATCAGCAGAAGGGAGCGGAGAGGCAGGAACGGTATCACCGCTATGCACAACAGGTCTCGCAGGTGAAGGAGCCAGTACGCGGCTTTCTGCCACGGTCGCATCGCTATTGTTGGCATCGCCGCCGATACGTAGTGCTGAGGCAGGCATGAAAGCGGCGGAGACCGCGGTCTGCAAGGCAGCCGCCATGTCAATTGCGTTCTGGTAGCGGTGCTCGGGGTTCTTTGCCAGGGCCTTCGTCACAACGGCCTCGATTGCTGGCGAAAGATCAGGGCGCACATCCTTGACAGAAGGAGCCGGGTCACTCAGTACTCTTGTCATCACAGCGAAAGGATTGGGACCGGTAAATGGAAGCTCGCCCGTTAGTAGCTCATAGAGAAGAACACCCAGCGAGTAGATATCTGAGCGTGCATCAACCTCACCTCCGCTCACCTGCTCGGGGGAAGCATATTCCGCAGTGCCAAGAAAACTACCTACACTCGTCAGTGAAGGCATGGCATTCAGACGCACAATACCAAAGTCGCTTAGCAGGAGGCGGCCATCCAGGTGGAAGAGCAGATTGCCCGGCTTGATGTCGCGGTGGACCACGCCCATACTATGCGCATAACTAAGAGCGTCGGCCACCTGGCTGATATAACTGGCAACCAGGTTCAGATCAAAATGCACGCCGTCACGATTCGCCTCATCTATGCGTTCGCGTAATGTGCCGCCACGAATAAATGGCATCACGAGATAGGCCAGCCGCCGGTGATCAACGAGCGCCTCATCATATTCATAGATGGGCAGTATATTTTTATGTTCCAGCTTTGCCACGGTATCGGCTTCGCGCCGAAATCGTGCCAGGAAAACACGCTGTTGATCGGGGTCAAGGCTGAGAGAAGGGATAAGCACCTTCACTGCAACGGTACGAACGGGGCGCGACTGCTGAGCCAGGTAGACTGCCCCCATCCCACCATGCCCGATGATCCGCTCCAGGGTGCAGGTCCCCAGTGTGACTCCTATAAGTTCTTGTATATTCATATATTAACCCGACACTTGACATTAACTCTTAATATATTAGAATTTTATCATACTTCAGCCCCATAAATCTTCTTGCACCGCCTCAGTTGTACCGCGCTTTTTATACTTCGCCCGCCGTTCCCGTACCTGTTTCTTAGTGTTGTCTTCATCTTGTAAGGGTAGGGCTGTTGCAAGGTTCTTTTTCGCCGCCTGCGGCGGTTGAGAAATGGGAGGAGGCGAGGACACCTCGCGCTCCGCCAGGGGACCTGCGGCCCCCTGGACCTCCGCTTCTTCTCGATCTTGCAACAGCTCTGGTGTTCGTAGTTCCGGTCTAGAAACCTCCACTATGGCATCGAAGATAGAGGTACGATGTACGCGTATCTCCGGCCAAAGCCCAAGCAAGGCCTCCAGCATGGCATCTTCGTAACCGGCCAGCACCGGCCAGCGCACTTTACATGCTTGTAACACATCTGTCAGGGACAGTGGGGCAACTGCCAGGGCATCCATCCATTCTACGAACGAGCGTTTCATTTGTTCCAACCAATCGACCTGGTAGAACCCTATTCCGGAAGTAAATGCGATATCCTCACAAACAACATGCTCTGCCGCCCGCTGCAGCTCAGAACGACGGTAGCAGTGCAGGAGATCATAGCATGCTTGCTCAGATAGTAATCCCAGGTTGCGCACGCGCTCACGCACTATGGCAACATCAATCATGGCCAATCGTGCGGCAAAATCATCGTAGCGATTTCTCAGCAAATATAGGAGTTCGGTGGCAGATAATTGACCATCGTACCAGACTATAGGAAAATCAATGGCCAGAGATACGAACGCGGGACGGGCCTCGGAAGGAATAGCCAGTACCAGGTCGCCACGTCCCTTTAGTTGTTGCAACTTCTGAATTTTACGTTCACGATAAGCCGGCGTCCAGAAACCGAGTATCTCGATATAGAGGCGTCGACCGGCGCGGGTCAGAGCGAAGTCGGGGATGAGGATGCTCTGCTCCAGCAGCAGTGGTTCTGGCTCCCGCTCCAGTTGCCAGCCATCTGTCCCACGGCTGCTCTCTAAGGCCCTAAAAGCTTCCGCGAATGACCGTTCGATACTGCTATCGTAGAACGTTGATGCGTCAACAATGTCTCGTGCACTGGTCGCTGGGGACGATAGCAATCGAGAGCTAGCGGACCCCCGGTCAGGGTCTCTATGTGCTTGCCCACCCATGAGATAGGTATGCATATTAAAGCGGTAGGAGCGCTGCAAAAAATGTACTATAGCCTCTGCCTCAAGGATAGCCTTTGACGATAGTACGCCTGGTTTGCCACGTACCGGTTCCTGGGCGCCATGCCGGTGAGCAACGCTGTAGCCCAGGAGCACGCGGCAGAGGCGGGCAAGGCGCAGGCCATACTGCTGCGGCACACCTGTCATCTCCTGCGGGCCATATAGCGTAAGCTGCAGGCGAAGTGAAGGCTGGTTTTGTGAAGTGTTTGTGTTTGAAGCTTGCCCAGATGATGAGGCGACGCTGGCAGCAGGTAAAGTGGAATCATAGGTGAGATCGTAGTACACACCCAGCCGGCGTGCCAGGTAACACAGGCGCTTTATCACTGCTCCCACTCCTGTCCCTATCAGGTTCCTGCCTGCCGAGCGCTCCTGCTGGAGCCGGCTAAAAGCGTTGCAATCGATGACGAAACGTACATTCGATGCATTGGAAAGAGCTACTTCAAATACCCATTGGTTATAGAGCGCGGCAACTGCACCGGCGGCAGGCGGATGCGGGTCCTCACGTACGAGAATGGCCTCTTCGTTGCTGTCCAGCGACAGCAGGTATTCAAGAGTGGAGACGTTGAGATGATATGGCGCTGCGAAGCTCTGCAGAGCCTGCTGGCGCTTCTTCTCTTCTAGAAAGCCCTGGTGGTGTTCGTTGACATAGTCGAAAAGGGCGAGGCGAAGCTGCGCAGGGGAAGTTATCCCGGCCGGCTCAAGGTGCGCCTGGATTTCGGTTGGCTGAGGCAGTTGCTGTATTGTCTCCGCCCAGGCGTTTTGCCGCCAGGTATACCAGGCGCTCAGCGTGGCTATGAGGCAGTGGGCAAGGCGGTAGTCGCCGATGCAGGCGCGAGCCTCTTCTTGAGAGAATTGTTGTTGTGGTTGCCCAAGCAGATGCTCGTAGTAAGCTATGAGGCGCTCGATTTCGGCGTGAAGCTCACCAGCACCCAAAAAGTGCAGGGAAACATACAGTTCGCCGCCGCGCCGCTGCACCTGTTTCTTCACATCCTGCAGGCTAAAACGCACAGATCTGTCCTTTCCAATCCTAGTGAATTAAAAGGGGAGATTTTCGGGGATTACCTGCCCCCCAGGCAGAGTCCCCCGCGCCCCGGCAGGAGGCTGCGCCTCCTGCATCTCCCTTTCTAGCGTTTCTGTTCTAGCACACACCAGATCGTATTATACCTCGTAAAGGCCTATCTATTCAGGTCCTATGCAAAAATAATTACAGGCAGCCGTATACTAAATGTGATGTACTGCATTGACACAGAGCAGGTTATCCTTGATAATGAAGAGCAGAGCAATCGATCATATACGTATTATTGCCTGCTCTAAGCAGACACGTGGGGATGGAAGCAGAGCAGCGGAGAGGACACACTGTTTCATAGACGATGTTGTTTGTAGTCCTACAGCCGCCTATAGTCACCTGTGCAGTAAAGATACAGATTGTAGAGGGTGCCATGAGTACAAGTCCACAACTCCTGGATAAATACGAATTGCTTGAGCGTTTAGGGCAAAGCGACGTGGTCGAGACCTGGAAGGCTCTCGATACCCAGCAGAAGCGCTACGCCGCTATCAAGATTCTTCGCATGAATCTGCAAACTGATCCTGATTTTCCGACACGCTTTATCCGTCAAGCACAGCGGCTGGCAGCGCTGCGCCACCCCAACATTGTGCATATGCACGATTTCCGCATATCGCAGTCTGCCCAATCCGAAACGCCCGAAACTGTAGCCTATATGGTCATCGATTACGTTGAAGGGCAGACACTGGCTGATTACATCGAGAGCACATCGCGCCAGGGAAAATTTCCCCGGGCTGCAGAGATTGTGCGCCTCTTGATACCCATCAGCCTGGCAATTGATTACGCTCACCAGCAAGGTGTATTTCACGGCGATCTCAAACCGGGCAACATTCTGCTCGATAAGAGTAATACGTCTGTCAATCCAATGGGCCAGCCTATTCTCAGCGACTTCGGGATGACTCAGATACTGAGATCTCCATATGGATCGGCGCCAAGTAGTTCATTCTACACCTCTCCTGAAGAGGCTCAGGGCTATCCCAGTAATGATCGCAGCGACCTCTACTCTTTAGGAGTGATCCTGTACGAGCTGTTTACCGGTGTACTGCCCTTCCAGGGGGACGACCCGGCTGATACGCTGAAGCAGCATATGTATGCGACACCTACTTCACCAACTCTCATCAACCCGGCCCTCTTGCCCGGGCTGACAGCAATCATCCTGCGCAGTCTCTCCAAGGACCCGGCCGCGCGTTTTCCCAATGCCTCTTCCATGGTTGTAGCCCTGGCCAGGGCCATCAACATGCCGGTTCCAGAGCAAGTGAGTATAGCTGCCACTACGGTGGACGCGAGGAATATGCAGACATTCCTCAGCCCGCTGCCAGCCAGTCGCACACCAGGGGTGACGTCGCCCTTCCCTTCTTCACCCGGCCTCTCGGGAACCCCACCTATTGTCAACATATCTGCTGGGCCATCAACGCAAACTCCAGGCGCTATTCAGGCATCATGGCACACTCCGCCCGGGGGCACACAGCCGGCAGCAGACCTGCCGACTATGCTATCCTCACCTCGACCGGCTCCGGCACCACAGAAACAACGCCGAAGAGGTCTGTATATCGCCCTGGCTGCTATTTTGATTGTTGTGCTGCTCGCTTCGGGACTGGCCGCCTTCTTTACGCTCCGCGGTGGTACTCCAGTACAAAAAGCGGTTGCCGGGCATGCATACTTTGTCAGCAGCGGATTACTGAGCCTGAACAGTTCCCAGGGTATTACCGATGAAATGCAGGTACACCTGCAGGGCATCCCCGACCCGCAGCCCGGCAATAGTTACTACGCCTGGCTCTTGACCGACAAGACCGCCAGCTATGTGCCGATCTTACTTGGCAAATTACAGGTCGACCGGGGCATAGTAGAATTTGCCTTCCCAGGAACGCCACAGCACCTGGATCTGCTGGCGACCAACAGCCGCTTTCTGATTAGCGAAGAGGATGCGAGTCAAACGCCGACCAACCCTTCACTTGATCCCCACACGTGGCGCTACTATGCCGAGTTCTCCGCTGTACCTAACCCGGCGGATACAACTAATCACTTTAGCCTGCTCAATCACCTGCGCCACCTGCTTGCAGAAGATCCCAAGCTCAAAGCCGCAGGATTAACGGGGGGATTGGATATCTGGCTGTTTAGAAATACGGAAAAGATTCTGGAATGGTCCGGTAGCGCCAGGGATGTCTGGCAAAACCAGAACTTGCAGGGCGCAGCATTTATACATCGCCAGGTCGTACGTATCCTGGACTACCTGGATGGGCTTTCTTATGTGCAGCGAGAGGTGCCGCCCGGCACACTTATACTGGTTGATCCCAAGATCGTCCGAGTTCCCTTGCTCGAGAGCGTACCGAACCAGACACCGCCAGGCTATGTGTTTCATATCGGCAGGCACCTGGAGGAGATAACCAAATCGCCCAATGTCACGAAAGATCAAATAGCTCTTGCCGTTGAGATCAACCAGGCGACGAACAATGTGCAGTTCTGGCTACAGCAAGTACACAGGGATGCGCTCCAGCTCATCAAGCTGTCTAACGCTCAATTATTACTACCATCCGCGCGATCTATCCTGGATGATATGACGACACAGGCGAACTTTGCTTTCACAGGCCAGATCGATCCCTCCACGGGCCAGGTAAAGTCGGGGGTTGTGCAGATCCACTACAATATCCAGCGCCTGGCGACCTTTGATATCATACCCTGCACCATGAATGGTGCATCAAGCACATGCACGGTGTAATCCTGGTCCTAGGCCCCATAAGCGTTCACTTAAGCCAAGAAGGACTCGCGTTCAAGTGCTGAAGGGACGCTTCTGGGACCGCCCTGCCGCCATCTGTCATCCTGAGCGCAGCGAAGGATCTCTCGTTGGGCACACGCAGATCCAAAGCTCGCGCTCAGAGCCTGCCCTGAGAGAAGCGAAGGGATGACAGCAGTGCTGAAGGGATAGCCCATGGGGGCAGGCCCCATGAGGATCAAGAAATATGTAGGGGCGGCCCTTGTGGTCGCCCGAGGAGCCAAAGATAATGAGCACGAGCCCACGACGTCTTGGAAAATATGAGCTGCAACAGCGATTGGGACAGGGCAGCATGGCTGAGGTCTGGAAGGCCCTCGACACGCAACTGCAGCGCTATGTTGCTATCAAGCTGCTGCATGCCAACCTGCAGGTCGATCCCAACTTTATCACGCGCTTCCAGCGCGAGGCGCAGCTTATCGCCTCGCTGCATCATCCCAATATCGTGAAAATCCATGACTTTCACGTGACTGCGATGGCCGAGACAGGTGACCCGGTCGCCTACATGGTAATGGACTACGTCGAAGGGCAGACACTGGCCGACTACATGCGCAATACCTCTGCCAGCAGGCGTTTTCCTCCGCCGGTCGATATCATTCACCTTTTCGCGTCTATCGGCCAGGCCATCGACTACGCTCACCAGAAGGGCATGCTGCACCGGGATATCAAACCTGCCAATATCCTGCTCGATAGACGCAATACGATACGCAATCCGATGGGGGAACCCATTCTCACGGATTTCGGTGTTGCCAAATTACTGGGCATGTCAACCAGCGCCCTCAGCGGCACCGCGGTAGGCACGCCGCTCTACATTTCACCGGAGCAGGCACGGGGCTTGCCTGGTGACGAGCGCAGCGACCTCTACTCTCTTGGAGTCATCCTCTACGAGATAGTCACAGGAGTAACGCCCTTCCGGGGTGATACGCCCATTGCCGTTATAGCGCAGCAGGCCAACGCTGTGCCTCCCTCTCCGAGCCTGATCAATCCACAGATACCACCCGCGCTGGCAGCGGTTGTCCTGCGCAGTATCGCCAAAGATCCCAACGCACGTTTTCCTTCCGCCATGGCTATGGTTACTGCCCTCAGCGAGGCGCTCAACATGCCCACCTACGCGGTAAATACTCTTAGTGGGCAAACGCCTTACAGTACACTACCGCCTACCCAGCTACGAGCAGCGGCTTCAACACCTGCCATCAGCGGTTTTGCAGGTCCCACCTATATTTCAAACCCGCATACTCCTGCAGCCACCCAGGAACAGCCATCGACTATGGCTATGCCGGTGGGGCAGTCTATGGGGAGTGGAGCTTCCGTACAATCATCACCCGCGGCACCATTCATGCCAGGGCCTCCGACCCCGCCGCAGCGGCCGCGCAGGGGGATGTGGCTGTACGGCTCAATAGCTGCCCTGGTTATTATTGTGCTGCTCGGTACAGGTGGATATTTCCTGTTCTTGCGCAATACTGCGGGCAATACAGCCTCGCCGGTAGTCGGGCATGCATTCTTTACCAGTAGCGGACAATTAAATCCGAACACCGCTCAAGGAATTGCCGATGAACTGGAGATTGACCTGCACAATATTGCTGACCCACAGCCTGGCAAGAGCTACTATGCCTGGTTGCTAGGCGACAGACATCCCGGCGTAGAAGCGAATCCCTTGGAGCCGCCGCTCCAGACACCGCCACCAATCTTGCTGGCGAGGTTATCAGTCAGCAATGGAAGCATTCGTTTCCTCTATAAGGGTGATTCGCAACATGACAACCTGTTCTCCGTGACGAGCCGCTTCCTCATCACAGAGGAGAACACCAATACAACACCCAGGAGCCCTTCAACTGATCACAGCACGTGGCGTTACTACGCGGAGGTCCCGCAGACGCCTTACGGGGCCAACCACCTGAGTGCCCTCGACCACATCCGCCACCTGTTCTACAAGGAAACGCGGGTAGATGTCCTGGGGCTGCCTGGCGGACTGGACATCTGGCTTTTTAGAGATACAGAGAAATTGTTGGAATGGGCAGTGAGCGCCAGGGATGCCTGGCAAAGCAATCCTACCGACAGAAGCAAATACATAAGCATCCTGGATTATATCGACGGGTCACCTAATGTTCACGTGGACCTCCCGCCTAATACCCCTGTAGTGGCCGATCCTATCGCGTCCAGGGTTGGGCTGCTTTCAGTAAGCCCCAACCAGGGGGAGAACCCGGCGCAAAATCCACCTGGCTATGTCATTCACATGGCTCTTCACCTGAACGGTGTGGTGAACGCGCCCGACGCTACGCCAGAGATGCGCCAGATTGCTACACAGATTATTCACGCGCTAAACAACGCTACTGCCTGGTTAAGGCTGGTACGTAAGGATGCGCAACAGCTTTTCAATATGACCGATGCTCAACTGGCACAGCCCTCGGCCCTTGCCTTGCTGGACGACCTGGTGACCCGGGCCACCTACGCATACATCGGGCGGCTGGATGCAAACACCAATACGGTGCAGCCGGCTATCCTGCAGGTTCACTATGCAGTCCAGCAACTGGCAACTTTTACTATCAGCAGCAAGGTGCCTAACAGCCTTTGAAGCTAGCTGAGCCAGGAATCAGGAGTTACGATGCCGCGATGAAAATAGAACCACGATACCTTGGTAAATACGAACTGCAGGAGCGATTGGGACGCGGGGGTATGGGCGAAGTCTGGAAGGCTTTCGATCCCCAGTTGCGCCGCTATGTTGCTATTAAGGTACTTAATGCCGACCTACGGGAGGAGCCTGACTTCGTGGCTCGCTTTACGCACGAGGCACAGCTCGTCGCCTCGCTGCATCATCCAAATATCGTGCAGATTCACGACTTCCAATTCACCGATACTCCTGACGGGAATTCATCGATGGCCTACATGGTCATGGATTATGTCGAAGGCACGACGCTGGCTGACTACATTTACAGCACGTCGCGCAAAGAACAATTCCCGTCCGCCGGGGAGATTGTTCATCTCTTTACCTCCATCAGCCTGGCCATTGACTACGCTCACCGGCAAGGCATGGTCCACCGCGATATCAAACCTGCCAACATCCTGCTCGATAAACGCAACACGACGCGCAATCCAATGGGGGAACCCATTCTCACGGATTTTGGTATCGCCAAATTGCAGGGAAAGGCCACGCTGGCTGCCACTTATGGCTTGCTGGGCACACCACTTTATCTTTCGCCAGAGCAGGCTCAAGGCCAGCCCAGCGATAGGCGCAGTGATCTGTATTCACTAGGCATCATCGTCTATGAGATAATCACGGGCGTGCCACCTTTTCGCGGTGACAACCCTTTGTCCATTATGATGCAGCACTACAGCGCTATGCCCACACCCCCTACTGCCATTAATCCCAAGGTATCGCCCGCTCTATCGGCTGTCATCCTGCGCAGTATTGCCAAAGACCCCAATGCGCGTTTCTCCAGCGCCTCGGCCATGACGATTGCTATGGCCGAGGCATTCAACATGCCAGCTCCAGCAGACCTGCGCCTGTATGCCGCGCCAGTCCCTGTGGATATCCCGGCTCGTTCCGATCTACCTGCTGCTTATTCACAGCCCGGGTCACTGCCGAACGATAGCTGGGCGAAGGTAAGTAGCGCGACTGCATCCCGTGATAGCCTGCCGCAGACACTCCCGCCTGTCTCTGCACCGATGACGCCGCCTCCCATAAGAGGAGGGCGGCCAAAAGGGTGGCTCAAACCTATTATTATTATCTTGAGCATCGTTGTGTTGATCGGTTCGGGATTGGGCGCTTTTTATCTGCTATCTCAAAAAAGTACTACAACTACTGCTGCACCGCCGGTCGTGGGACAGGTTTCATTCAGCAGCAGCGGGCAGTTCGTCCAGAACACTTCCCAGGGGATCGCGGATAAATTGACGATAGACCTCCACAATATCTCCTCACCTCCTGCGGGCAAAAGCTATTATGCCTGGTTACTGGGCGATAGCAATAATAGCGAGGCTCAGCCAGTCCCGCTGGGAAAAGTTACGGCTGACCATGGGACAATTCATTACCTGTACGCAGGGGATCAACGGCACGATAACCTGCTTGCTACCACCAGCCGCTTTCTGATTACCGAGGAGGATGCCGGTACAACGCCGATCTTTCCATCGACCGATCATAATGTATGGATCTATTATGCAGCGATTCCACAGGTACCCGCTGCAAGCGATCGTTTCAGTATGCTCGACCACCTGCGCCACCTGCTGGCTGAAGACCCAAAACTCGCTCTCAGAGGCTTGCACGGCGGGCTCGACATCTGGCTCTTGCAAAACACGAGGGATGTTTCGCAGTGGGCAGCTACTGCACGTGATGCATGGCAAAACAAAGCTATCCATACTATACGCCAGAGCGTTGCCGACATTCTTTACTATCTTGATGGGCGAGACTGTGTTCAGCCAGACCTGCAAGGCATACCACCCGGGACACCGGCGGCTCCAGAGAGCGCAACCATTACTGCTGCCGCCAGTGTCGGGCTGCTCGACCTGTGCGGGCAGCAACAAGTACCGGGCTATCTCAAGCATATCGATACACACCTGAACGGCATAGTACAAGCTCCAGGGGCAACACCAGGGCAGATTAAACTCGCCGCGCAGATCAACACGGAGATCAATCAGGTCAACTCGCTACTGGTAAAGATGCGCCAGGATGGGCAGCAACTGGTGAAGATGAGCGATGCGCAACTGCTCCAGGCTTCCACGCGGGCTATCCTCAACGACCTGGCGACACAGGCAGGCTCTGCCTACAGCGGCCAGGGGCAGCCAGGCGTCCAGCAGATTCACGACGATATCGAGCGCCTGGGAACTCTCGATGTTATCGCCTGCCAATCAGCCAGCGGTACCTCTAACGCCTGCGTTTAGCTATTGTTTCTTCGATGGTGCCAGCGGTGATCAACTCGCGCGGTTTTCATTGTATGCTACCGGAAATGAATAGTGAAGTTGCTCCATGACAACAATCGATCATCGAGGCCGTGACCTCGTTATCATTCCCAACGAAGAGATGCTGCGCCTGCCGACACCGCAACTGCTGCAAGCGCTGTTCGGAGCGCACTTACCAGCAGACATCCGCGCCGCAATGGGACGTGATAAGCGGCATGCTTTTTTGCGCACTCAGCCGCTTCATTTTCAGGCGGTGAAACGGGCCTTGCAGGCGCAGTGCACGCCATTCAGCATTGCCTTCGAGGAACGACCTGCCCTGCCCTTTGCAACGACGCTGCAAGTCGAGCCGCGCCCTTATCAAAACGAAGCCCTGGCAAACTGGCTGGCCGCGGGCAGCGCGGGTGTGGTCGTTCTGCCCACTGGCGCGGGCAAAACACTGGTGGCAGCGATGGCCATTCACGAAACGGGACTGTGGACGCTGGTAGTGGTACCAACCCTCGATCTCCTACAACAGTGGCGGACTGCCCTGGCCTCCGCGCTTTCCCTGGGCACAGGTGAAATTGGTATATTTGGTGGCGGAGAGAAAGAGACGAAGCCTATCACCATCATCACGTACGACTCCGCCGCGCTCTATCCACGCGAACTACAGCGTTTCGGCTTACTGGTCTTCGACGAGTGTCACCACTTGCCCGCACCAACCTACCGCTTGATTGCCGAAAGCGCCTTTACTCCTCTGCGCTTAGGATTGAGTGCGACTCCAGAGCGTAGTGATATGACGCACCTCGACCTGGAGCGGCTGATCGGCCCGGAAGTCTATCGACGCTCGCCCGCGGAACTGACCGAGGGACGTTACCTGGCACAATATCAAGAGTTCTGCATCGATATCGCGCTGTCGAGCGAGGATGAAGCCCGTTATGCCGAACAGAGACGTATCTATCGCTCTTTTTTGCAGCGCCGGCATATCGTCATACATTCTCCGGAGGAGTTTCAGCAAAAGATTATTTTTCTCAGCGCACGTGATCCCGAGGCGCGTGAAGCTATGCTCGCCTGGCGGGAGGCACGCAATATTGCTATGAACGCACCTGCCAAATATGTCGAGATAGAGCGCCTGCTAAGGCTTCATAGCACTGACCAGGTCATTCTCTTCTCCGAGTACAACCAGGTCGTCGATGAGATCAGCCGCCGTTTCTGCCTGCCCAGCATTACCTACAAAACTCCAGCCGAGGAACGCCGCGCCATACTTGAACGCTTCCGCTCAGGTCAGTACACTAAACTGGTCACGGGCCGCGTCCTCAACGAGGGCGTGGATGTACCTGATTGCCGTGTCGCGATAATAGTCAGCGGCAATAGTACAAAGCGTGAATATATTCAACGCCTGGGCCGTGTTTTGCGCCCAAAAGCTGGACAGGCATTGTTGTACGAGTTAGTGACCAGCAGTACGACTGAAGAGGAGATGGCGAAACGCAGGAAGTAATACTGAATAGATGCAAACGCACGAGACGAGAAAGGGAAGCAGAGACATGACTACCTGGCTACGCATGCTCAAAGGGGATCCGCTGCCCTGGCTGCTGGAAGAAGCGACAGTTGATCTGGATGTGCTGGCAGGTTATTCTGCTGTTGCTGTAGCACTGCGCTTTCCTGAAGTAGTGGAGAGAGGGTATCCCCCAGTGCCTGCGCCGGCCAGGGTAGAGGATGACCGCCACGTTCGATCAATGCCGCGTTGCCAGGCAGTGATGAAGAGGACTTCGGTTGGCGCACATATAGCGGCCGCTTCTGCTTCAGAGCTCCATTGGCGCCTTCCCATGTGCCCCCCTTAGTATCCGCTTCGGCAACAATCACTACCTGTGCCAGACCCGTCACCACTTTGTTGCGCTCCATAGCGCGACTGACCACCCACTGCGCATCCGGATGGAACTGACTTAGCAATAATACCTTTCCCGCTTCAATCTTCGGTTGTAGGCTGCGCATCTGCACACCACTGAGTTTGCGGATGCCATGTGGGAGTACAACACTTGTATGTCCATCCTCTGCGCCGGTTGCTCCTTCGTACGCGGCACGATCAACGCCACGCGCATTGCCACTAATTACATTGGCTCCCTGCCCTGCCAGGTAGCTGGCAACTTCACGGGTGAATACGAGACTTGCTTCCCCTGCATTGCGAGAACCAATGATAGCGATGGTTATGCGTTCGAGTATACCTAAGTCGCCTGCATAGAAGAGTACAGGGGGCGTTTGATTGCGTTTGAGGGATGACTTGAGAAGCCTGGGATAGGCCTCATCAAGGACTGTGAGCAGATGTATGTTGTCATGAGCCAACTGTTCCACCAGAAATGCCTGCCCGGCGAGTTTCTCCTTAGCCTGTTCAAGCTTCGTGATTATCTCCGGCTTGAGGTTACATGTTGCACTCCATTCCGCGGAGTTGGTCGCAAAGAACTCCTGGAGTGTCCGCCCGAACTGGTAACACCAGGCTATAAGGATATCATTCACAATGCGTGTAGACAGACCGCTCTCAAACACCAGCAGGAGCCAGCACGCTTGTTCTTGTAAATCTCTCTCCATCGTTTTCTCCTTACTGGTCATCAGAATGGGCAGTACGTGTGATAGTGAATGGATAGACTGCCTTTGCTCCTGCTCGCAGCAGTGTTTGTGCCACCTCACGCATCATGTAACCAGAGTCGTAGATATCATCGATGAGAAGTAACACACGGCCAGCAACTAGCTCAGGAAACCGCACCACAAAAGCTCCCCTGACGTTATCTGCCTTCTGCAGCCAATTCTTCAGAGCCTTCTGCTCCTGCGTTATACGCACTTTTCCGAGTACCGCTAAATATTCTACACCTAACTGGGCAGCAACCTGCTGCGCAAAGCTCTCGATCAGCATACCGCTCCTGGTCGGTGGCACACTCACTATACCATCGATGGCCTTAATTGGATAGCGATTACGTATTATTTCAACAGCGCGCGTAACAAGGCTGAGCGCAAATGGCCCGGCATCCTCATACTTACTGGCTCGAACAAGTTTCCCGACACGGCTGATACCGTGATATGCGAGCGACCACCCCGCTTCATGGGTTGGAGATTTCCCACCACGCCTTTCGATATGGGGCAGTAATGCCTCCTCTAGATAGTAAACTACTGCTTCTTGCATTCTTTTTGATGGTCTCATACTTGGAAAGTTCGATGCGCGACACAGGCCGCATGACCTACAGGAATAACCAGGCTGATCTCCAAGATACGTAGTAAGGTACTCCATGTAGCACTCCGCCCTTTGAGCATAGTCCTGCATATCACTTAATTCGCGTTCTTTTTGCAGCCTGACAGCCTCATAAGCAGAGAAATCCAGTTGACGCAGAGTCATAGTGGCACTATAGGTGCGATCCCTGGCATTGCGCTCAACCATGCCCTGTTCTGCCAGGTCAGCCAGAATAGTTTCTAGCGCGGTTCGTGCAAAGCCTGTTTCACGCATGATGTCATACAAACCCAGTGGTTCTACACGTAAACGCTGCAAAACGGCTTCGTAACACTTGCCTGCTGGCTTTGCATTGCGAATAAAGTGTTTTTGTATATCCAGGTCGGCGGGATCATAGAGTAGAATACACCAGGCCACTTTTCCATCGCGGCCTGCTCTACCCATTTCCTGGTAGTAATGAATGGGGGATGCCGGCATATGATAATGGATGACAAAACGCAGGTCGTGTTTGTCGATGCCCATGCCAAGGGCATTGGTTGAGCACACCACCTTATACTGGTTTGCCATCCACTTCTGCTCGATATCCTGGCGTATGGTATCATCTCGCCCTGCATGGTAGTACTCTGACACGATGCCCTGACTAGTGAGAAATGCTGCCACCATTTCTGCATCGTGTTTTGTAGCAGTATAGATAACACCCGTCCCGGGGTAGCGAGGAAGCATTTCTCCCAAATAACCCAACTTTTCCCGATCACCTTGAAGGGACACTACATTTAAGTACAGGTTGGGGCGCTGCATGGTGCCGCGTATGACCTGGACACCTGCTCCCAGCTGTTCAAGAATGTCTTGCTCGACACGTTTGTTTGCTGTCGCAGTTAGAGCCAGTACGGGTATATGCCTGGGAAGGGCAGCTAGCATAAAGGCAATGCGACGATACTGAGGACGAAAGTCATGACCCCAGGTCGAGATGCAGTGTGCTTCATCAACCACCACCATACTGATGCGCATTTTGAGCACGTACGTTTGCCAATCGGCATTATCCAGGCGTTCCGGTGCAATAAACAGTATTTTGCAGTGACCCGCTATCGCTTGTGCCAGCGTTGCTCTATTCTCTTCTGGGGAAAAATCCGAACTCACGATGGCGGCTGGGATGTTATAGATAGCGTTGCAGCGCTGATATTGATCGCGCATCAACGCCTTGAGCGGAGAGAAGACGATGGTGAGGTGAGGAAAGTAGAGGCTAGTCATCTGGTAACAGAGCGATTTTCCCCAGCCAGTACGTTGAATGACGAGCAGGCGTTTACTCTGGATGAGTTGCTCGATGATATCACGCTGCCCGGGATGAAAGCCTGTGGTGATGTGAAAGCGCTCTCGCAGGAGTGTTTCGGGAGGATAGCTCTGCCACGTAACCGCCGATGCCATGAGGCACCTCCAATAACGATACAAAATAGGCCATATAGATAAATTGCTATATGACCTTTTGCATTGTAGATATCGCAAATTTGATTGTCAAATATTATATACCGGAAGTACTCTTTACTCCGATTTTACCCTCCAAATTGTTCCGGGTAGTAGAAGATATTATGGCTCCCACGTACCAGGACTTGCCACAGCCTGCTCTTCGGTCGACATATTCTTGACCTCGTGCACGCCTCCCCCTTCAAAGGGAGGGAACCAGACATATGGAATGCCCTTGCGCGAGGCATAACGCAACTGCTGCGCAATCTTGCCGGGGCTATGATACATCTCGACATTGAAGCCGCGCTCACGTAATGTCTTTGCTGTTTGAATAGCCTCGTCACGCCGCTCCGCCTTGGGGAAGACGACCAGCACCTGCGCAGGGCTTTTGGGTCCTATTTTCACTCTTCCCTCCGCAAGCTGTGCCGCGAACAGGCGCGTCAATCCGAGAGAGATACCTACCCCTGGTAACTTGCGGCTGATGAACGCACCGGCCAGATCATCATAGCGGCCACCTGCGCAGATGGTGCCATAGGAAGGGAATTCCACCAGCTTCCCCTCGTATACCGTGCCGGTGTAGTAGTCGAGGCCGCGAGCAATCGACAAATCGGCGAGTACAACTCCCCCCGGCAGGTCGCTTAGAGAAGCGATGACGAACGCCAATTCTTCCAGTCCCTCGTCAAGTTTGTCTGATTTTATACCTAAAGCGCGCACCTGCTCAACAAAGGAGAGGTCGAAGCTACGAATACTGGCTAAAGCGAGGCAGCGCGAGGCCAGCTCTTGCTGCAGACCCAGGTTCGATTGCAATTGCGATAACACTCCATCTCTACCAACTTTGTCCAGTTTGTCTAAGACACGAATGACCGCATTGACATCCTCAATACCCAGACCGCGCAGGTATCCTGCAAGAATTTTGCGATTGTTGATGTGCATCTGGAAGTCGCCGATTTCCAGGCGCCGGAATATCTCGTAGATAATAGCGGGCATTTCTGCGTCAAAGTGCAGCGGTACAACATTGTTGTTGATGACATCGATATCACACTGGTAGAACTCGCGGAATCTTCCCTCCTGCGGCCGCTCGCCACGCCAGACACGCTGGATCTGGTAGCGTTTGAACGGGAAGACGAGGTCGTTGTAGTGTTCTGCGACGTAGCGCGCCAGGGGCACGGTCAGGTCGTAATGCAGCCCCAGGCGAGCATCGCTTCTATCATCATCCTCTTGCAGCCGTTTGAGGGCATAAATTTCTTTATCTGTTTCGCCTTTGGCTAACAGTACTTCTATTTCTTCAACCGCGGGGGTCTCTATTGAGCAAAATCCGTAGCTTTCAAAGACGCGGCGGATTTCGTCCATCCAGCGCAGTTCGGCAATTCTCTGCTCCGGCAGCCATTCAACAAAGCCACTTATTTTTGACATACTACACTCCTCAAATGGGAGAACGCGGGCGACCATAAAGGTCCCCACTCCACACCGCCCCCGCCCCTACGGAACAGGGCTGGCGGTTCTACGTATGGAGATAAGACTTCCCGTAAGGGGGACTTGCGTGCTATCCTCCCTGTCATCCTTCGCTTCGCTCAGGATCTCTGCATTCGTGGAGCCAGATCCTTCGCTTCGCTCAGGATGACAGGGAGTATCTCCAAATGTCTAGAACAATCCCGCTTCAGTTGACGCCTAAGGGGGATACCCTACTGAATAGTTACCTCAATTATTTTTTAATCCGATTCTGGTCTCTAGCTCGCTTGCTACGCTATAGGGGTCGCGCTCCCGCTTTGTGATATCCTGCACCAACTGGTGCCACTCTTCTTCGGTCACCTGGGTCTTCAGCGCCTTCACAACTGCATGTAGCACCAGGGCCTGTACTTCGCTGCTCACCTGGCGCTGCGCTCGACTCGCAAGTGTGCCGCTCTCTATAAGGAAACGATGGTGCTGTTCTATGGCATCCACCACCTCTACGATACCCTGATCTTTAATCGCGCTGGTCTTCAGCACGGGAATGCGCCAGTAGGGGTTTGATGTATCGTGCGAGCGCCGCTTCGGGTCAAGGCTGAGGAGCATCGCGAGTTCTGCCCGCGTCTGATCCGCGCCGGGTTTATCGGCTTTACTGACTACGAAGATGTCGGCAATCTCCAGGATACCGGCCTTGATTGCCTGCACTTCGTCACCCATGCCAGGAGCAGTTACCACCAGCACGGTCTGCGCGGTGCGCATGACCTCGACCTCGGCCTGCCCTGTCCCTACCGTTTCGATGATAATGGGGTCGAAGCCAGCGGCGTCCATGGCCCGCACGACATCGCGCGTCGAGGCCGCAAGGCCACCCAGGCTGCCCCGGCTGGCCATGCTGCGGATAAACACATTAGGATCGCCCGACAATTCCATCATGCGGATGCGATCACCCAGGATTGCTCCGCCGGAGAAGGGGCTGGTGGGATCAATGGCAACCACGCCGACCCTGCGTTCGCGCCTGCGCAGTTCGCGCACGAGGTGCGTTACCAGCGTACTCTTACCCGCGCCGGGAGCCCCGGTTACTCCGACAATATGGGAGTGGCCAGCATGCTGGTGCAGTTCTGCCAGGTAGCGATGCGCGGCAGGAGCCTCGTTTTCGATAAGCGTTACCATACGCGCAAGCGCGCGGCGATCACCGCTCAGGAGACGGTCAACGATATTCTGCAAAACGCACCTACACCTCGGTCTTCAGGCGATCGGCCTGGATATTGTTACGCACGAACTCAATGATCTCTTCTGTCGAGGTTCCGGGTCCAAAGCAGCCTTTGATACCCATTGCCGTAATGGTAGGTATATCCTCGTCGGGTAGGATACCACCCGCCGCTACCAGCACATCGTGCACATCGTTCTGTTTTAAGAGTTCCATCACTTTGGGAAAGATCGCCATGTGGGCGCCGGAAAGAATACTCATGAGTATGGCGTCCACATCCTCCTGGATAGCCGCCTCGACAATCATCTCGGGGGTCTGGCGAATACCTGTATAGATCACTTCCATGCCGGCGTCACGCAGGGCGCGGGCAATTACCTTTGCCCCGCGATCATGACCATCCAGGCCTGGCTTGGCAACCAGCACGCGAATAGGGCGAGTCTCGGCCATATAGTCTGACTCCTTTGGTTAATCCGGGCAATGTATTTCTGTAGCAGCGAATAACCCTGGAAGGGCAGCAGCATAAAGTGCACAGATAGCCCGCTCCTGCTCTTCATAGAGGCTGATACTGCTGGCGAACTGCTCGACGGAAGGTTGCCCCACCACCCCAGGGCGCGATAAATCGGCCCCTATGCACGCGGCATCGCTTCGCTCGCCGTGTATGGACAGTTCACCAACAATATCGAGGCTGCGGATAGGTCGCTTCCATTCTACTACGGCGTCTTCTGCGCTGCAAGCATGCATCAAGAGCTTTGACAGATCGATGATCTTTTGCCGCTCTTCAGCCTGGACTATAGGAACTGGCAGGCGTGCCAGTACATTTTGCTCGATTTGTGGCTGCACCCACTTATAAGCCGTGTGCAGCACATGCACGTAGTCGCTCAGCAGCCGCGAGTTGAGCAAGGCCAGAAAAAAGTAGAGATCATCCAGGGCGAGGGCATTACCTGCCTCCAAGGGAGGGTCCATCGTCCCTACATTTGCTTTGGTGCGGAGATGGAGCAGGTAGAGTGTCTGTAACGTCACGTGTCCACGTGTGTCCAGGGCTGCCTGCAGGCGATCCGTACTCTTCACAACGATCAGCTTGGGAGATTGGTAGCGCGCGAACGGCTTCGCAATTGCCTCGCGCGGTATGCACCAGTTCCCCAGCGGAGTTCTGTATGGCCGTACATCGATGCCTCCGCGTAAGATGGGATACCATGCAGGTTGGGGAGTAGGAGAGTGGTCATTTCCAGGGTGTTCGTTTGGAGGGCCACCGGCAGGGCGAGGGCAAGCCTCGCCCCTACATATCAGGTCTGTCGGTGTAATGTAAGGGCTGTTTCTGCCGAGTTCCTCTCCGCGAGAAATCGAAAGAAATTCGCTCAGTGGGGCAAGGCGCGATGCAGGTGGATGCATTTCTTCGAGGTAGCTGAGCAACTGTTTCGCAATGTTACCGCGCTTATCGCTCAATAAATAACGCAGTTCAGCGCGAGGTTGTTCGAGGAAAAGGGATTGGAGAACAGTGCCTGTTTGATATTCGGGTGAGATGTTGTCCTGGGCGGGCGCGATAAATCGCGCTTCTACCGTTGGTTGCGACCCCTCATTGCTCTCGGTGAGCGGGACGATAAGCCGGGAGCCACTGTCACGCTGCCACTTCCCGCGTATCCAGGAGACAGGGTGTACAGGTGGCGGGGGGCACTTCTGTGCAATGATGACGACAGCGCCTACTTCGGCAGTGAAGACTCCTGCCAGGTGCCAGATATGGTGTATCGCTGTGTTTTTCAGGAGGTGCGCACGTTCCCTGGCAGCATTGGCACGCGCCAGTACCGGGTCAGGAAGCACCAGACCAATCCAGCCGCCGGGGCGAACAACCTGCAGCGCACAACCGAGGAAGAGCAGGTAGCTATCTGCCTGACCACGCTGTTGCGTTGATTGATAGCCACTGAGATCGGTATTTTTAGCTGCAAGGTAGGGAGGATTGGCAACGAAGAGGTCAACACATGGGTCCCATGGGAGTGTAAGACCATCGGCCTGGTGGACCTGCAATACATGGTCATGTAACGGGGTTTCCTGCGAATAGCAGGCCTGCCCCCGCCAGACTTCCTGCACAGCGGCACGCAGCTGCATCTCTGCCAGGAAGCAAGCAACGGGATCAGGGTCAAAGCCCCAGAGATTACGCTGCACGAGGGCTATTTGCACTGCTTGATCAAGTCCTCTTAGCTGGGAGTAAGCCAGGAGACGGCGGGCGGCTGCGGCAAGAAAATTGCCTCCCCCACATGCTGGATCGAGCACGCGTATACGCGCCAGGTCGGCGCCTGGGAGGTAGCCACAAGCATCCAATACCCGTGCAACCAGCGATGGGGGCGTCGAGAAATGGCCGCGCCTCTTGCGTTCCTTTGACGGCAGACTGGCCTCGTACCAGCTCAGAGCGCCATCAGGAGATTTCATGTGCTTGCAAGGCCCCTAAGGCATCGCGGGCGGCCAGGCGACCGGCTTCCTTGATGCTTGAAGCTGTTCCCAGGCCTAGTAGAAGCTCATGCTCGTATACACCCACCGTGAAAACACGATCATTGTTGCTCCCGCCCTGCTCCAGGACACGGTAGCGCGGCAGGCTGCCCGAACGCTGGAGCACCACCTTTTGCAGCCTGCCCTTGGGGTTAGTATCGAGGGATTGCTGGCTCAAATACAAGACCTCCGGCAGGATCAGGCGAGCAACGAAGTCGCGTCCCACCTCTGGTCCCTGGTCAATATGGATCGCGCCGACGATGGCCTCCAGCACGTCAGCGCAGAGAGAGTCTCGTGATCGTTCATTAAAGGTGCGCAGGTTGGCGACATCGACCCGAATATAGGGGAAAAGACCAAGCGCCTGCCCGATCCTGGCCAGGACACGCCGGCTGACTACCTCGGATTTGAGAGCGGTCATTTCACCTTCTGATGCTTCAGGAAACATGCGATAAATGTACTCGACGACGTGAGCAGCAATAATAGCGTCGCCCAGAAATTCCAGAGTGTCGTATGAATCCCGTACGGCTGTGCCCGGACAGCAAGAATGATGTGTCACAGCTCGCTGCAGCAATGAGCGGTCATTGAACCTCACCTGGAGCAGCGTCTCCAATGTTAGCAGGACATCTATAAAGGGTGCCCCTACGGCTTCTTCGTTACTCATATGGCAGTATTATATCTCAAGAAGTAGAACAGCGTCGAGACTTTTTTGTGTGGTAGAGCTACATTAAGTGGTGGAGGTATCTGAGTTTGAGCACAAATTTGGTTTCTGTTTTGTGCTTATCCACCGGAGAGTGTGGCTCTACCTTTTGTGTACACACAGGGCTTTTTTGTGTACCCGTTTCTCCCGTTCTACTCGCAGGGCTGCGCCCTGCTGCAGGAGCGACCCACGTGCGGGTCGCGAGCAGAGCGGGTATGATAGGCAATTCAGGAAAACCAAAAAGCCCTGGTGTTGACATAGGCTGTTGATGAGCAGTATCCTATCAATGCCACTTGATATTGAAATCAGGTGAGGGGTTAAAGGGAAGTCCCTATGAACCTCACTTACATGTTTAAAGGTCAAACGATGAGAAAGTTGCACCGGTCATGGGGACCACTGCTGCTGCTCGCACTCTCGCTGATAGGCGCGGGCATTTCAATTTACTTGATTTCGGTCCACTATGAAAATGTCCCGCTCCTCTGCTCTACCAGCGGGCTCATCGACTGCAGCCGTGTCCTGTCCAGCACTTATTCCGTGGTACCTGGAACTAGCGTGCCAGTCAGCGTGCCTGGACTTTTATGGTGTATAGTGAGCGCGACACTGGCTATAGCGGGTCTGCGCGTATTGCAGCTACAAGTACGGCGTCGTATCCAGGTGGCACAATTTGCCTGGTCGCTGCTGGGGATGCTGACCGTTCTCTACCTGCTCTACGTTGAGATCGTCATTCTGCATACCATCTGCGCCTGGTGCACTGCGCTGCACGTGATCATCCTCGTGATGTTCCTCACCACCATTGTGCAGTTGCAGACCCCAGTAGACGAATCAGAGGCTGACATCGAGGAAGCGCTTCCTCGCAAAGCAGGTTGACAAGATGCTTGAAAAGGGGGGTCAGGCCAATGACGAGCAGGGTATGGTCAGCCTGTTTGCTTCCAAACCCCACAAACAGCCGCGGGAAACCGCACGGAGCCTCCCGCCAGATATACGGCAAGTTGATTGTGGATCTGCGCGTGGAACTGCCCACGATGTCTTTGCGCGAAATCGCAGAGGTCTGCGAGGCTCGTTTTGAGCTGCTCCTGCGCTACGGCCAACCGATACCCGGTGCGGGCGCCTCGATGGTTAGCACCTGGCCCGTTCGTGCCGCTTCCGGACCCCAGCTGGTGGGCGGATACTCGGCCGCCATCAGAAACAATGTCCTCCTGTCCACGCCTCCCAGCATGCAGGCGAAGCAGCCGCGATCGAGATCGATGGTCTGCAGCATCTCACCCCCTTCGCGAACGCGCACACACCGCCTGGCGGGGACGTCCGCGTACCAGATGGCATTTTCGGCATCGAAGCAAATGCCGTCAGGGTAGTCGCCGCCGAGGTCTGTCCACACCCGCCGGTTCGACAGGCTGCCGGAAGCATCGATGTCGAAGGCAGTCAGTCTGTGGCCATAGGACTCGGCAAGGATCAGCGTCGAGTTGTCTGGTGTCACGACCATGCCATTGGGGAAGGCGCATCCCTCTGCTACCGGCCGAGCCTCGCCATCGGGTGTGACCAAAGCCAGGATGCCGGGGGCGAACTCGCCGCCTGGAAAGTTGAAGCCGAGGTTGCCGAGGTAGGCGTTGCCCCGACCGTCCACCACCATGTCGCTCCAGGGGTAGCGAGACAGGTGGCTCAGGTCGGCGTGAGTCAAAAGCCTCCCATCATGCTCCCGGCGCAGGAGCAGCCCATCACGCATAGAGACGATCAGCAGGCGCCCATCAGGCAGGAAGCCCAGGCCCATTGGAGCGCCCGAGATGGGGGCGATGACTTCGCTCTTGCCCTCCAGATCGACGGCAACGACCTCCTGCGCTCCGAAGTCGGAGAACCAGAGGCGGCCATTATGCCAACGCGGTGACTCGCCGAACGCGAGACCGGTCAACAGGGTTTGCAGTTCAGGCATGTGAAGACTCCTATCATTTTCGTAGCCAAATTGCTATGCCGCTACTCCCACTACTCTGCCTGGCCGGCGTACAACGGCCTCGAAGGACCTCTCCACGAAACCTAACTGGGGTCCACCGGCGCCTACCCCCGACTTACCGAGGGACTGCTCAATCGTGGGTATCGGGTCCGCGCTACACACCTGCGTGGGCTGCTGGTTTGTCGCCTGGCAGATGGCTGCTGTCAGGTAGTTGGCCGTGCCTAGAATGCCTTTAGCAACCGGCGAATTCTGGTTTGAAAGTTCATTGGCGATCTCCTGCCAGTTGCGGCCTTGCAACACATCGTTCGAGTAGCTCGGACCAATTACCAGGTACTGGTTTGCGATGTCGATGAACGGAATTCCTCCCTGGGCTTGAGCGCTGACGTAGGGCGGCGCATCATATTTTGAGAATAGCTGCTGCTGCTCGGCAGTGGGCGTCTGTAAGGGATTCTGTTGTCTGTCCTGACTCTCCACCGATACAAAATCAATGTAAGGACTACTGTAGCTGCCTTGATAAAAGGTAAAAGTAGGCGTGTCCGGATACACATCGTTAGAGGAAGAGGTCGTCTGATTGAGGTGGCTAAAGGTGCCAAAGCGACTGAGGGCGACGACTACAGCCCAGCGTTGTGCCGCGCAATATGGGCAATATTCCGCGCCAAAGTAGAAAAATTCGGGTTTGCCCGTTGGACCCTTCAGTGGAGGTTGACCACGCAAAGGCTGAGGTGCAGTGGCACCGCCGGTTCCCACTGCTGCCAGCACCGCACGATCAACATGGGTCACAGCCTGCAATACGCTAGAGTTGACCGGGGTCGCCTGGGCTGCTGGGCCGTTAGATTGGCGCGAGAAAAAGACAAAAGCAGCGATAATGCCGGCAATAACAAGCAGTACAACGCCGACCGTTACACCGGGCCGCCAATTCGACCTGACGCGCTTGCGCTGGTTGCTGCGCGCCTGCTGCTGCTTGCGCTGCTGCGCGACAGATGACGTACGGGGCTGCGGTTGATCAGTGCGGGCTGCTGCAGATTGCGGCCGCTGTGACGACGATGACGCGCGAGCCTGCGGTTGAGCTGCCTGGGTTGTGGCAGGCTGCCGCCGCTGCTGCGCCTGGCGCTGGCTCGCTGTCGATTTACGCGATTTCGCTTTTGACATGAGGATACACCTTTTTGTTACCTAAGATTATTCCGTTCTAATCTAAACAGGGCTTATTGTATCTTGACATCCTCCCCATGGCTCAAGCCAGGGGATTCCCACCCTCACGAGTGGGGCTTCCTGCTTCAACGAGTGCTGCCAGTGCGAGCTTTCGCTCGTCCTGGTCTTATGCTCTCTCCACAGGCTTCAAATACCGTGAGCCCCACGGCATGTATGTTCTTGGCGGCATTCACATTCCGATCGTGATGGACGCCGCATTCGGGACATGTCCAGGATCGGACATCGAGAGAAAGGGAGTCGAGGATATGTCCACACTCGAAACAGCGTTTGGAAGAGGGATACCACTTGTCAATCTTGACCAGGTTGCGCCCATACCACTCCGCTTTGTAGGCGAGTTGCGAGACGAACTCCGACCAGCCAACGTCAGAGATGGCCTTGGCCAGCTTGGGGTTCTTCACCATGTTCTTGACTGCCAACGTCTCCACGCAGATCGTTTGGTTTTCACGGATCAGATGGGTGGAGAGCTGGTGCAGGAAGTCACGGCGTCGATCAGCTACGCGGGCATGGATGCGAGCCACGTGCTTTCTGGCCTTGGCTCGGTTCTTCGAGCCCTTGTGCTTCTTGGCAAGTCTGCGCTGAGCCTTGGCAAGTTTCTTCTCATCTTTGTGGAAAAACTTCGGGTTGCCAACGGTCTCCCCAGTGGAGAGGATCACGAAGTCTTTCAAGCCCAGATCAGCCCCGATGGACTGTTTAACGGGATCAAGCTGCTTGATCTCCTCTTCTACCAGCAGAGAGACAAAGTAGCGATCAGCACCGTCTTTCGTTACAGTGACGGTCGTCGGTCTACATCCCTTGGGCAAGGGACGCGACCAAACAATCTCAAGTGGCTGGGTCATTTTGGCGAGCGTGAGCGTGCTTCCATCCCACCTGAAGGCAGTATCGACATAGGTAGCCGCTTGCTGCTGGCGTTTCTTTTTGAATTGGGGATATTGCGTACGTCCCTCAAAAAAGTTGATGAAGGCTTTCTCCAGATGCCTCAAGGCTTGTTGCAACGTCACAGAAGACACGTCGGAAAGCCACAGGGTACCTTCCTGCTGCTTGAGTTGGGTCAACAGAGCACTCAACTCCTTGTAGTAGAGGCGTTGACCGTCTTGGTAGTAGGCATCGGTTTTCTTGCGCAGCGCCCAATTGTAGACAAAGCGACAACAGCCAAAGGTGTGGACAAGCAGACGCTTTTGTTCATCGGTTGGGTAACACCGATACTTGTAGGCTCTCTTCTGTTTCATAGGTTAAATGATAGCAGATATGGTGTAAGTTGTCAACGAGTTCCCGTTGAAACGTCTCTTCCTATTCCCTCGTCACCACCTCTATAATTTCGGGTGCCCTGGCAAGTATGCGTGGGGCGACGAGTCGCGTTACCAGCCAGAGGAAAAAGCCTCCGTAGATGATGGCTATAGGAATAGACGCGATGAGTATGCCTTCGAGGTGGAAGTAGATTGGCAGCAGCAATGCTGCTATTACCGGAAGCAGAACGATTGCTGTCACCAATAACATGGCCAGCGACAGCAGGGTCCGCAGGCATCCATTCTGTGATGTTGCCGCTCCTGTAGCGCGAAAGCCGCGCTGCATCTGTCGCATGCGCTGGGGGAAGAACACCGAAGTGAAGTTACTGCAAGCGAGTGTCACTGCTATGCCGGCCAGCCCCATAGCCAGTGTCGGTAACAGCAGGCTCCACGCGTGAGCCAGGAAAGCGCTCAGCAAGACAACCAGCACAAGTTCTCCTAATCCTATTGCAAGCACCGCCAGGTTTTTCCCCCATAGAATATGGCGGGGCTCTACAGGAAACAGGAAGAGCATGGTGAGACCCTGCCGCTCCATTCCCAGCGAATTGAATGCAAGTGTGATTATGGAAAGGAAGACTATAAAGGGCGAGAACAAAAGCGTCCACTCGCTCCTGCCAAAACCTACAGAGGTGCTGGGATTGAGCTGGGGAGCTACAATGAACACACCTATATAGATTAGAGGCTGGAATAGCAATACTTTGAGTTGCGGGTCGCGCCAGAAGTACTTTAACTCTTTGCCCGTAATGGCGAGCACCTGGGGCGGGATATAGCGCTCCCACCAGTTTGCGCCTGCCACCTGGAGGCCAGATATCGATTTCGCCGCCTTTTCTATGCGCTGGCGCGGGCGTACAGTTCCGCCCACCTCTGGTGTACTCAAGCTGCGCTCCAGCACGAACTGCCAGAGGTAGAGGACGAGCGCGCTGACGACGAGCAGCACAGCTAACCAGGCGAAACTCAACCCCCAATTGCCCAATACGGCCTGTTGAATGGCACGAGCCGCCATACCAGGAGGCAGCCACTGCAAGTAAGGAGAATAGGCTGCGGCGCGTAAGTTGTCAACAAAATGCAAGAATCTCGATCCGCCAAAAACAAACTGCTGCACGAGGTAACACGACGAGGAGAAAAGGGCGATGAGGATGATGCTCAGATCACGGAAACGCCGGCTCTGCAGCGTACGCATGAGCAGCGCCAGGACAAGCTGGCTCATTCCTATGACTTGAATGTAGAAAACGCACATGACCAGCAGGGTCAGAACAACTAGCGGGACGGAGACAGCCCAACCCAGCACGACCGCGCCAAAGATGAGCACCAGCCCCAGCGTGGGTACGTCAAGCAGCGTTGAGAAGAGTAAGCTTGCCATCAGTTCTGCTCGCGTGAGTGGATAAGAGGTCAGCTTGGAGATATCCAGTCCCTCGTTGACGCTATACTCTAGCAGCGGCAGCACTATCCAAAAGAGGTATACACCTGTCAATACGAGGAACAGCACCTCCAGATTGGCAGGAAATGGCAGAAATCGATAGGCAAAGAAGGTGCCAACGGCCACGCTCCCGGCTATCCACAAGACAAAAATGAAGAGGAATATGGTGCCGATAATTCTCCACCTGTCGCGCGCAAAGCTGCGTGAGAGCAGCTTCCAGCGCAGCCAGAAGAGCCAGCGCAGCTTTTCAGTATGGATCAGCATGTACTCTCTCCTGCCTTATTCCAGCCAGCTCAGGTTATGACTCTCATTACGTGCGCCAATCACGTTGAGGAAGATATCCTCTAGCGTTGCATCCTTTTCGCCCCCCTCCGCTGCACCACTTCCGCGTGCGCGCTCGCGCAACTCCTGCAGCGTTCCCTCGGCTACCAGCACCCCCTGGTTGATGATGCCCACCCGCGTGCAGAGGCGTTCAACCACCTCCATGATATGCGACGAGAAGAAGATAGTCGTGCCGCGCCGCGTCAATTCGTGCAGGATATCGCGGATCGCGCGAGAGCTGACGGGATCGATACCTTCAAAGGGTTCATCCAGAAAGAGCACTTCTGGGCGATGTATGATTGCCGCGGCCAGTGCGACTTTCTTACGCATGCCTACCGAGTAATCCACGACCAGCTTGTCAGCGTCTTCAGCAAGGTCCAGGACATGGAGCAGTTCTTCTGTGCGCCGCTGGATATCCACTTTGGCCAGACCATACATGTGACCGGCAAACGTAATGAATTCCCTGCCGCTGAGGCGCTCGTAGAGGTTGAGGTACTCAGGCAGCACACCGATTAGAGAGCGCGCCCGCAGTGGTTCTTTCCACACGTCGACCCCACTGACCCAGACAGAGCCGGAGGTAGGGCGCAGCAGCCCCACCATCATTTTTATGCTGGTGGATTTTCCTGCCCCGTTGGGACCAAGGAAGCCAAAGAATTCACCACGCTGTACTGTTAAATTGAGATGATCTACAGCGACTTTCTGTCCAAAAACACGCGTTAAGTCACGTGTCGCAACGGCAGGTGATGTATTATACTCATTGTTGTAAGAAGAGATAGTTTTTTGTATGGCGTTAGCTACAAACGACTGGTTGTTCTCGGAAAGCATGTTTTTCCTCTCGCTCTTGCTTCAGACAAAGGGGCCAGATTTATAACGGATGGCTATACTACTATAGCAATGCCGAACCCTCGCGTCAAGTTCGATAAAGGAGAGGGGACATCTCGCACTCTGCCCCTGCACTCCGTGAGAACAAAGCAGTGCTAGTTCATCCAATCTTCGGAAGGGTTGTTGCGCACATGGACATCGCCATTATGCTCTTTGATGATTTTTGCATCCTCCGCTATACGCACACGCAGCCGGGTTGCAGAGGTACGATGCCAATAGGCTGCAGGCAGCAGGCCGATGCCAACCGCCAGGGCAGCGCCGATCTCAGCGCGATTGAAGGGCAGGCCAGGCGGGAGGTGATAGGGGATGGTAGTGAGTATGCCAAAGCGAAGCGCTAACGCTACTCCGAAGATCGCTAATTCGAGCAGACCGGCAATAAGGTAAGACAGCGTCTCCCTGATGTGCCTCCTGCGAAACGTAACTGCAAAAATAACATTCAACACGCACAGGAAGCCTGTAATCCCTAGTGTCAGAGAGATAAGCATAGTTGTTCACCCATAACTTTCAGTTGTGCGTAAGCTCCAGGTTCGTGAAAGCAACCTCGGTCCCCTTCAGATTGACCAGCATGCCTACATCACCACCACTTATTGAAGCATCTTTGATAGCACCCACCTGTTTTTCGTTGACTATAAAGGTCAATTTATTGCTATCTGCAACAACCCGGAAGGTGTTGGCTCGATTCCCCTGGTGGAATTCCCCATCAAAGACGTGATGCCAGATCTTTTTCCATGGATTGGCGTTCTTGCCCTTACTATCATCATACTTCCAGAACTGGTATTCACCCTCCTTTGTATTAACTACCTCAAAGCTGTAGAAGGTGGTGATGGTCTTACCATTCTTAGCGTGCTGGTTAAAGCATACAATCATGCCGAACGAGTTATTGAAGGATTTATTGTTGCCTTTTATCTCTTGCATAGTCAATGTATAGACGAAAGGCCTGTTAAGAAACTCACTCTGTAGTATCGCCGGCGCGACTTGATGGCTGTTATTATTTGTAATATGGTACGCGCCGTTCTCAAAGGCGTAGGTCCTGGGACCCTGGGTGGAGACAACCCAGTTATGGATGTTCTGGCTCAACGGATCTGAGAGGATCACATTAGCAGTAGCAGTAGCTATAGCCTGAGCTGTAACCGTGGCTTGCAGATTGGGTGTTACTACAAGGGTATGGCGGGTGCTTGTCACCTGGCTGGGATGACGTTGCAGGAGCCAGAATGCGCTTGCGCCGAGCACAATTAACACTGCTGCTGCAATCAACCCTATTATTTGCACACGTTTTTTGAAGCTGGGAGCTGTTTTTTCAGGAGGCAGTTCTTTGGGCAGCGCCGGTAATAGCCCTGTGACGTATTGTCCAGGCTGACCAGCGAGGGGTACCCGCACCACCTTTACCGATTCGGTCAGGCGTATGGTTCTTTTCCCATCCTGTCCATAGTCTGACACCATTAAATTGCCTGTTGTGACGTGGCCAGGGAAGATGGGCCGTGCTTGTTCTTGCTGGGCAGTATCAGGGGCATTCCAGGTCTCTTTCGCTTCCAATGATTTCGATTTCACTGGAGGCAATGCTTCGCTGCCTGGGAATTCCTCCTGTGGCACTTCTGGTAAAGAGGGATGCGCTAGCGATTTGCTCCTGCCCGTCTGCCAGACAGGATCAAACAAGCCGCGAGATGAGTATAGTTGTGTACTCGTCGCGCTACCTGTAGAAGAGGCGGTGGGCTCGGGGACATCGGGCTCAATATCGGCGGCGCCCAGGGCTACACGGAAGGCAGATACCAGATCCTGCCCGCTGGCATAGCGGCCTGCCGGTCGTTTCGCCAGCGCGCGCGACATTACTTGCTCTGCCGCCACGGGTAAATCCGGTCGCAGGACGCGGGGCGAAGGTGGCGAAGTATTTATCTGTTGTACCGCGATGCGCATTGGTGTTACTGCTTTAAACGGCGTCGTACCGGTTACCATCTGGTAAAGGATCACTGCAAGCGAGTACAGGTCAGCTCGCCCGTTCACCTCTTCACCCAGGACTTGTTCTGGCGCAGTATACTCCAGCGTGCCGGTTTTCGTTATATGGCTGTACCCTGCCTGTCTCTCTAACAACAGATTTCCCAGGCCGAAGTCAGCAATTAGCAACCGGCCGTCAGGAGCCAGCATTATATTGGCTGGCTTGACATTGCGATGGGTGACCTCTTGTTCATGTGCATAGTCCAGCACTGCTGCCAGTTGTTCCAGGTAATTGACGACCCTGGGCAGGGGCAATGCTCCTTCTCGTGCCATCAGCTCTCGCAGCGTTTCCCCACCTATATACGGCATCACCAGGTAGGCCAGCGCCCCGGCATCGCCATATTCATATATCGGAACAATATTCGGGTGTTCTAATGATGCCGCAGCATCGATCTCCCGGCGGAAGCGTTGAAGTACAGAGGCTTGCTGGTCAGAGGTCAGAGAAGTCGCTGGCAATAACACTTTTACAGCAACCTGGCGACGCGGCCTTGATTGCTGCGCCTGAAATACTGCGGCGTTAGCGCCTTGACCAACCAAGTGTTCAAGTGTACACGTTCCTAGCACAGATCCAATCAATGCTTCAGCGTTCATCAACACCTTTCTTTCTATTTTCCGATAACCGCAAAGATTCTACGAGCGCTACCAGTTGTGAAAAGACTGGCTTCTCTCTCGTACGGGGAAAGACTAACGCGCCATTCCTATGTACGCGTAATCAGCATGTTTGAGAAAGCGACCTCGGTCCCTTTCAGATTGACCAGCATTCCTACTCCTCCACCGGTCAGTGAGTGGTCCTGAGTGTGCCCGACCCGCTTCCCGTTGACGGTAAAGGTAAAGTTGCTACCACCAGCAAAGATCTTGAATGTGTTAATGCTTTTAGGTCCATGTCCCTGGTGAAATTCACTACCGAACCCTTGATGCCAGAGTTCCGTCCAGGGAGAGCTGGCCGATCCCTTGCTATCGTCGTATTTATAGAACCGGTATTCTCCACCGGGTGTGTTGACTACTTCAAAGCTGTAGAACGTACTGATAGTCCTGCCGCCTTTGTTCTGTACGCTGGAGCGAATGATCATGCCAAACGAGTTATTGAGGGAAGTATCATCTCCCTTTATCTCCTGGAGGGTCAACGTGTAGCCAATTGGCTCGGAGAAGTTCTTGTCCTGTAAAACAACGGCGGTACCTGTCGTGCCCAGATTAGTAATATGATACGCCCTACCGGTAAAAGCGTAGGACGCGTTGCGAGTGGAAGAGCCAGGCCAGTTATGAATATTCTGGCTCAGTGGGTCCGACAGGATGATATTCGCGTTGACGGTGGCCGTCGCCTGGGCAACCAATGTTGCCTGGACATCGGGTGTGCCAGGGATAGTAGTGGGCCTACTTTGCCGGGCTGGTTGGGTACTTTGCGAGTGGACAAGCCAGAATGCACCTGTACCCAGGCCAAGCACCAGCAGCACAGCCACAGCCAGGGCAAATATCTTCATGCGCGTGCTCAGACCAGGTTTTTCGCCGGGAGGCGTTTCCGGCAGTGGAGACACAGGCAGCAGCCCTGTCACATAGCGACCAGGTTGTCCTGCAATGGGTACCTGTACTACCTTCACAGGACCTGTTAATTTAATAGTATTGGCTGCGCCTTCCTCGCCTGACACTGCCAATGCTCCCGTTGTCATCTTAAAGGATGATAACTGATTCAGATCTGGAGGTAGTGCTGGCTGAGCATTGACATCACTAAACGCTGGTACAACAGCGGGCAACCCGCCAGTAGGCATAGGGGGACGCATAGCATTGAGCCTGGATGGCTTCTGACTTATTTCGCTGGATGGTACTGCTGGTTGTGTACCGCTGGTGGTAGAAAGGGCACCAGGCAGCACGTCGTCCATCATTGCCGCGGCCGGGAGCGGATTTGTTCCTTTCATCTGCGGGGATGCGCCTGTTTTATAGGTGGAGAGCAGGCCAGTAGGGCGAGTTGATGATGCACCTGTCGCTGGAAAGACCCCTGTAGGCTTAGCAGACCCGGCACCCAATGCTTTCACTGCCCCCGTCTGCCAGGAAGGATCAAACAGGCCTCTACGCCTGGACGAGTGCGCTGCCTGATCGCCGGGTAAATCACCGGTCGTAACATCAGCATGGGTTGGAGCCGCGTAGGTACTATCGGAACTGCCAAGGAGAACTCCGGAGGACGCCAATGCTACCAGGAACTCATTCACCAGGTCGCGCCCCTTTGCATAGCGCTCCGCCGGACGTTTCGCCATGGCTCGCAGCATCACCTTCTCGGCAGCAGCCGGTAAATCAGGTCGCAGCAAGCGCGGCGAGTTTGGTGACACCTGCAAATGCTGTGCAGCTACCTGCATCGGCGTCTCACCCTGAAATGGCAGTGTTCCGGTGACCATCTGGTAGAGAATGACTCCCAGGGAGTACAGGTCCGCGCGCCCATCGACAGGCTCACCCAGAACCTGTTCTGGCGACATATAATCGGGTGTGCCCACCGGGGCGCCTGGTCCCGTAAGTCGCCGCAAAATTTCCTGCCCTTCTATCGAGACCTTCACCAGACCAAAGTCGGTAAGTAGCAGCCGTCCCTGGGGAGTTAACAGGATGTTGGCCGGTTTGATGTCACGGTGAATCACACCACGCTCATGCGCAAAATCCAGCGCTGCCGCCAGTTGTTCCAGGTAACTAACCACCTTAAGCAAAGGGAGCGCTCCATCGCGCTCCATGACATCACGCAGCGTTCCGCCGCTGATATAGGGCATGACCAGGTAAGCCAGGCCATTATACTCATCATATTCATACACAGGGATAATGTTTGGATGCTCTAATGATGCTACAGCATCCGTTTCGCGGCGGAAGCGTTCGAGGAAGGCAGCAAGCTGGCTCGGGGGCAGGGGAGTGAGTGGCAACAGCACTTTCACGGCAACCTGGCGGCGTGGGCGTGATTGTAGCGCTAAATATACTGCACCCATACCGCCTTGTCCGATCACTTGCTGGAGTGTACACGTTCCTAGCACGGTTCCAATCAATGTTTCAGCGTTCATCGACTCCTTACCTCTTTTTCACATTGTGGATCATTCCGGCTACCCACTTTAATTAATCATCTTAGACAACTTATGGGCTTCTGGCAATGTTTTCAGATGAAGGTATGACCAAAGTAATGCCAATCAATCGCAATGAACGGCGCCTTATGCCAATTTGAGGTACTTTAGAAAAAGAGGCTACCGCGGTTCCGTCTCTGCCGGTTCACCAAGAGATGCTTCATCTGTAGCGGCAGTGGCTACCATGGATGGAATAATACGGCTTTGAAGAACAATGCCACGCAGTAACAAGGAGGAAGCCTGCGCCAGCAATGGACGCAGTCGTGTCAGGCGCTCGTGGTGAGCCTGTAGCTGCCTGGCACGATTTTTGGCGCTTGATTCATCGGATACACCATCTGTCAAAACAGGAAGGGCATGTTCCCAGATGTCATGGGCATCCAGTACCTGGCCAACAGCTGCCTGCACTTGTTGCAGCAGATCAATCGTCTGATTCAGCAACATCAATAGATCACCTTCAGCCAGGTCGATACGCCGCAACAGGCCCATCAGTGACATGCCTCGCGACCAGGATAAAACTACACTATGAAAGTCAGCTATAATGCCAGGAGAATACGTGAGGCCAGCACGCTCCTCGATGCCATGGACACGCTGCTCAATGCGCCAGAGTTCACGGCGTACCTGCGACAGATTCGTATTAAGTACCTGGCGATTACTGAGGCGCCGGTCGTTATCAAAAGTAAACCAGCTACAGACCTCGGCCAATTCTCCGGCGCCGAGTTCATCAAGGGCGCCCAGCAGCATCAGTTCGACGATCAATATACCTGCGGGATGGAAGATACTGCGTAGTAAACGACCTTTAAGCGTGAGCTGGTCATTCTGGCTGATATAGCCAAGCGTACGGAGTGCAAAGATGGTGCCGTCGAGTTCCGCCGCCCCCGCGCGACTGAGTGGATACGAGCCGATCTGCCGGCGTCTTTTCTCCAGGGCCTGTGCTGCACCATCGGACGCCCTGCCCTTCTTTTTACCTGCCTTCTTGCTTTCCTGGTAGCGTTTTTCCAGCTTCTCCAGGCGTACCAGCTCGCGCTGCTCCCAGAGCTGATAGCGTTGATACTCGCGCAGGCTGGAGGCGCAGATGCGGTACAGGTGCCGCGTATCGCCAGAGCGCCAGAGGTTGAGGACCGAGTTGTAGCGAATCACAAAGGAGCTGGTGACCGGCAGCAGTTCACCCGTGATGCGTTGAAACGACTCTTCAAAAGGCTCCCATGGCGAATAAGGGATCACAGCCGCGCCATGAATGTCTATACCACGCCGCCCGGCGCGCCCTGTTAACTGGCGATATTCGTTGGGAGTGAGCAGGCGCATCTCTATACCATCAAACTTGCTCAAACTGCCAACGACGACGGCGCGCGCTGGCATGTTGATGCCAAGTGACAGCGTATCGGTGGCAAAGACTGCTCGCAGGTATCCGCGCGCAAAGAGCGTTTCCACCAGTACCTTCAATCCCGGCAACAATCCAGCATGGTGGAAGGCCAGGCCGCGCGGCAGCAGCTCCGCAAGTGCGTGGACCTGTTGCAGGTTGCGGTCTTCGGCAGGAAGCTGTTCTAGCCAGGCCTTCACCTCTTCGTTGATAAAAGCTCTCTCTTCCTGCGTGGTCAGGAGATGAAGCATGACACTCATAGCAGCGTCCTCGACTACGCGCCGCCCTGGTAGGAAGTAGAGGCATGGGAGCAGGTTGGCATCATGCAGAGCCCGTAGCACTTCACCAGGAGACGGGGCCGCGCGCTCTACGGGGCGATTGGACGATCGCTGGCTGTCACCCTGGTTTGAAGCAGGGGTTTCTTCGCTGGCAGGCCTGCGCCTGACATCTTTTCTCTTCTTATTTGGTCCCTGCCAGAACTCGTCATTCTCGTCGTCGCCAAAGCTATAGGTACGCCCACGTCCTTTCATATACGCGACACGCGCCTCGCCACCTGTCCTGGGAAAGCGCTCAACGCGATTGCCATTGGCATCTTGTACGAGATGCAGTTTATTATCGATGAAATAGTAATGGTCCAGGGGTACGGCGCGCTCCTCGTGCAGCACCAGCGAAATAGGCTGGTGTACCCTGCTGATCCAGTTGGCGAGATCTCGCGCATTGCTGACGGTAGCCGAGAGGCCAACCAGTTGGATATGTGGCGGTGAGCAAATAATGGCTTCTTCCCACACGGGCCCGCGCTCGACATCGCTCAGGTAGTGGAGTTCGTCAAAGATGACAAAGGAGACATCGGCCAGCGACGCGGGGATAACACTTTCATCGCCCGTGAAGCGGTCGCCACCTTCTTCCAGAAGCATATTGCGGTAGACCTCGGTCGTCATAATAACAATAGAGGCCTGGCTATGCTCTACGATATCTCCTGTCACCAGGCCAACGGCATCATGGCCATAAAGTGTGCGCAGGTCGCGATATTTCTGGTTGGAGAGCGCTTTGAGCGGTGTGGTGTAAATGACACGCTGGTGGCGTTGCTGTGCAAGCCAGATGGCATATTCGGCTACCAGTGTCTTTCCCGTGCCTGTTGGGGCAGCGACTAAAACGGAGCGGCCCTGGTCGAGATGAGCGATAGCCTCTAGCTGGAACGGGTCAAGGGGAAATGGGTATCGCGCTGCGAAAGCCTGTATCTCTCCAGGGATTTCCCGCCCTGCCTCCACATGTTGGTCCATTTGCTCTTTTCTTTGTACTTTTTATATTCTACCTGCTCTGTCCGCCCCATTGTAGCACGTATAGAGTATATGAACAAGCGAGTCACCTGACATCCACTCATCATTCCTCTGGCGGGCCTGCGGCCCGCTTGGGGAGGAGTTGTGAGCGAGGATTACCTGCCCCCAGGGTCCCTCGCGCTCCGGTAGGGGCTTCGCCCTTGCACCCCCATTACGAGTGGATTTCAGACTTAAATCAGGAGCTACACAAAGGTCAGGGCCTGCTTCAGGTGCTCCAGCGAAGTATTGCCACCTGAGCAGACCAAACCGATGCTTTTACCATAGCGATATAGGATCAGAGAGGAGCCTTCGCCACGAAACAGTTCCATAGCAACACGAAACCCGTCTCTTCTTCGTAGTATACTTCTCATTGAGAAACACTCCCAAGGACAGATCAACTATTGATCTTGTCCTTTCAAGGGTCTTTACCTTGTTAAAGGGTAACTCCTCAAGTGCCTGATCTCGCCGCCTACGGCGGCTCGCGTTTTTTTTACTACGGGTTTTGCAGCCTGCGGCTGCAAAACCCGTAGTAAAAAAAACCCTCTTGCGAACCACCGCAGGTGGTGAGGAGTCCTGAGGAGTTACGTTAAAGGAGAAAGGTGTGTACTGATGCTTGCCTGTCAACGGGATTTGTTCGAGATACCAGAGGACGTTGTATATTTGAATTGTGCTTATATGTCTCCATTTCTACGATCAGTGAGGGCGATGGGCGAGAAAGCGGTTGCTCGGAAATCACAGCCCTGGAATATCCATGCCCGTGACTTCTTTGAGGAAGCAGAAACACTCCGTCAACTCTTCGCACAATTAATTGGTACTGATGCCGACGGTATTGCACTCGTGCCCGCTGCCAGCTACGGAATAAGTGTTGCCGCCGCAAATCTCCCACTCAAAAAGCAGCAACGCATTGTCCTGCTGGAGGATCAGTTCCCATCCAATGTATATCAGTGGCAGGAAGTGGCCAGCCGCAGCGGCGCTATAATTGATACGATTGAGCGACCCCAGGACGGTGATTGGACACGTGCAGTATTGCAGCACATTGACGACCAGACCAGGATTGTTGCCATTCCCAATTGCCATTGGACAGATGGAAGCATTGTTGATTTACAACGGGTAGGTGTACGAACCCGTGAGGTTGGAGCAGCATTAGTTGTGGATGCAACGCAATCATTAGGAGCCTATCCGCTCAATGTGACTGATGTTCAACCAGATTTCTTAGTTAGTGCTGCATACAAATGGCTTCTTGGGCCGTACTCTCTCGGTTTCTTATATGTCGCGCCTCAGCACCGGCAAGGAACTCCCATTGAGTTTCCCTGGGCTAACCGCGAAGGCAGCGAAGACTTTGCACAACTCGTCAATTACCGCTCTACTTTTCAACCAGGTGCAAGGCGCTTTGATGTGGGGGAGAGGAGTAACTTTATTTTACTACCTATGGCTATAGTCGCTTTGCAGCAGATACTTCAATGGGGAGTACTGGTGATTGATATAACGCTACGGGAATTAACTACACAGATTGAACATGAAGCAATGAACCTTGGGTTCCAAACAGTAGCTGCTCATCACCGGGTCGATCATATGATTGGATTGAGACACCCTTCAGGGCTTCCGGTACATCTTGCAGAAGAATTGACGAAGAAGAATGTGTTTGTCAGCATACGAGGACAGTCCATTCGCGTTTCTCCTTATCTCTACAATACACTTGGGGATATTGACCAACTGTTTCGTGTGCTGGCAAGCATAATGCTTGCCAGCAATGGCAGTGGGGAATAAGGATTTCCCGCTACCTGGTCCTCCAAACACATGAATTCTGTGATAGCGCAGGTGCTTTCCTCTGTGCAGCCTAAACCACCTGGAAATCTCCTGAGAAAATGGTTCTCTTCGACGAGCCGGATGTATAGGTCAAAGTGCCATGGTAGATCCCCGGCGTCCGGGGGGTAATGAGCTTCACAACGAGATCGTGCCCTGCCCCAAGCGAGAGAAGAGCCGTAAGGATGCCGAGCCGGCAGGGAGCGACAGGAACCCAGGTTCCGTGCACCAGCTGCTGCAAAAGAACAGCCGTGCAATCAGTGAGATGGTTTGGGAAATGGATGGTCTGGCCACTCCGATTATTCAGGATCAATATGATTTTATCGCCCGGCCGGTACACCGATGCACTTGCATTCAAAGTCACAGCACCCGTCCTAAGCGAGCGTGGAGGCGTGGTAGGTGTAACCCTCGGCGTGGGTATGGCTTTAGTGGTCTTGACGGGGGAAGGTATGGCCGTGGATGGTGTAGTCGAGCCGGTTGGGCCAGTGGTTTCATACGGCCCGCAGCCAGCCAGCAATGTCAGGACAACAACAGCGCCCAGGATCATGAGCAGACGGTGTATCGGCTTCATACTGGACCTCCTTGTCACCATAAAATATTTCGAGTATCCGCGCAGGTAAACAACCACGCATATGGGTGGTTTATCCTTCACAAATAGAGACGTATATAGCCTGTCATAGGTTCCTATGTGCTGACTTTTAGCATTGAAAGCTTCTATACTTCCGTAACTCCTCAGAACTCCTCACCACCTTCAGTGGTTCGCAAAGGTGTTTTAAGACTGCGGGCTGGGCAGCCTGCAGTCATAAAGGAGAGGAGCAAGCCGTCGCAGGCGGCGAGGAATCAGGCACCTGAGGAGTTACTATACTTCTTATGAAGGAACTCCAACCCCTGGACAGTATGAAGGGATAGAGGTATAATTGGAAGCGTTATGAACAGTTACGCAATGAGAGGTTTTACAATAATGATACGCATACGGCACATCTGAGCGGAGCCCATCCAGGGTCAACTGCTTAGGTACGTCATGTTCCACGATCCTTTCGTGGGCAGTATGTGCTGTTTGTCTTGCCATCCGTTCGAGATCAGGTTCCGCAATTCGTCGCATCGGCCATCTGGCCATGCGGCTTTTTTGTGCTTATTGCCCCGTATCTTGAAAGGATTTTTACATGCCAGCTCTCTCTCAAAGAAGCATTCTGTATGCGCAAAATTTCCTCACTAGCGCGTGCCTGGTCGATGCACTGCTCGACAGGTGCCGCTTCGAACCCGGCGATATCTTGTACGAGATAGGACCTGGCAAGGGCATTATTACGGAGCGGCTTGCATCTCGCTGCAGCCATATCGTGGCAATCGAGAAGGACCCACACCTCGCGGAGGCCCTGCGCTGCAGGTTCGATGGCGTCCCCAACATTACCATCCACGCGGGCGACTTCCTACAATTCCACCTGCCCGATACTCACTACAAGGTGTTCGCGAGCATTCCATTCAACATCACCACTGCCATCGTGACCAGGTTAACAACGGCGCCCTGCGCACCCGACGACGCCTACCTGGTCGTGCAGAAGGAGGCCGCCGGCAAATTCCTCGGCAGACCACGCGAGTCGCTTTACGCTGTGCTGGTGAAGCCCTGGTTCGAGCTGGATGTTGTACATCGTTTCAGACGTAGGGATTTCGTGCCGACCCCGCGTGTCGATGTAGTGATGCTGCGCCTGCGCAAGCGTGGACCCCCGCAGGCGTTCACTTCCTGTCCAGGGCGACCGAGACGGTCCACCCTCTCCTGTCATCCTGAGCGCGGCGAAGGATCTCTGTGTCCAGCGAGTCAGACCCTTCGCGAAGCCAGGGGTGACACTCGACGGCATGCCGCCTGGCGACCCTTGTCTTAAGTGAACGCCTATGGCGTGGACCCCCGCTCATCCGCAGCAGCGAGAGACAGTTGTTCCGCGACTTCGTGGTGTACGGTTTTACAGCCCGGCAGCCATGTCTTGCCAGCACATTTAAGGGTATCTTTACTCCTCAGCAGTTCAAACGCCTGGGCAAGAAACTGGGCTTCGACCTCGACGCGACACCAACATTGCTGCAATTTGAGCAGTGGCTGGAATTATTCGATTACTTCAAGAGGATGAGCAATACGCGGGCGATGCAGGTCATTGCAGAAAGCGAGAAGCGCCTGCGGCGGCAGCAGGCGGGATTAGAGAAGATGCACAGGACCAGGGTTTCGTCGAGTCCTGGCCGGACGACGGCACTCAGGAGTAGCTCAGCTCCGGATACCAGTCGGTCCCGCGCCCCTCTGGCGTGAAGTCGAACAGATTCCACTGCGGGTCGATGGAATCGCTGTGGCGAGGATCCTGCCCAGGATCGGGCGGCACGTAGAGGAGCTCGGAGCCCCAGAAGTGGCGGATCGCTCCCCCCTCACGCCGGAAGACGTTGAGCATTGGCATTTGGGCGCCCTGCGCGTCCTCGCCGAAGTAGTCGCGATTGTAAGTGTTGCCCGCCGAGGACAACAAGCGCAGCCGCCGCCAGCCGCGCACCTGGGCATGGGCAAGGATGCGTGAAGGCTCCGCCTTGGCGACGACCACGAGATTGACGCGCTGGGTGATGTGCAGAGCGGCCCCGTCGAAGGCATCGAGAAAGGAGGTGCATGACGGGCATGGCCGCTCGTCGTCGAGCGCGCGCGGGAACATGAAGTTGTAGATCGCCAGCGTGTCTTTGCCGGGCTCGAACAGCTCCGAGAGCCTCACGTCAGTCGGGGTGCCATCGGGCCCTGCTTGCTGGAAGACGTAGTCCTGCGGGACGACCCCGCCGGGCGGCAGCGCGCGTCTGGCGATGGCCACCGCCTCGGTCACTCGGCGCAGCTCAACCTCCTGCTGGAGCAGCCGGTCGCGCGCCGTTCGGTACTCAGGTGACTCTCCTGGAAACGAAATGCTCATAATCACTCCTCTGGTACACTGTTTTCACGCATAGAGACATTTTAGGAGCATACTTCATGTTGTGCTGATCAGTGTTTCTTCTTGCTCCTGTTCCTTGGCTATGAATGAGAGATGTCCACGCGAACATCGTGACTATCATAGCATGCAGGAGAACACAAAACTTCTCGAATCTTGCTCTCCTCAGACTGCTTGTTCACCAGAAGTGTGCCAGATCCAAGATTTCAGACAAAGCACAATAGGAGAAGTTGGCTCCTGCGATATGCTAAAATGGAGGTAGGGACGAAGTCTTGCAGATACGATAAAGGAGACACGAACCATGTGTTATGACGACAATGCTCGCCCGCCAATTCCCCCGGGAGCAGGTGGAACGGCTCAGGGAGAGGATATCGTGCTCACCGCGGCGGATGGGAATCGTTTTGCTGCCTATGCCGCCCAGCCGGGCAGTCCCACGGGGGCACAGGTGCTTATCTTCCCCGATGTGCGCGGGCTGCACCAATTCTACAAAGAACTGGCGCTGCGTTTTGCCGAGATAGGCATAGGCGCGGTAGCCATTGACTATTTTGGCCGCACTGCTGGTCTCACCTCGCGCGATGACTCCTTCGACTTCATGCCACACGTACAGCAGATCCAGCTAGATACGTTTTTTGCTGATGTCGCGGCCGCGCTGGCTCACATGCGCAGCGGCGCTGGCGCGGGCAGCGCCATATTCACTATCGGTTTCTGCATGGGTGGGACCCTCTCGTTCATCAGTGGCACACAGGACTTCGGGTTCGCAGGTGTGATCGGCTTCTACGCGGGAATGAGCAGGAACATGTCCGGAAGGGGCACGCTCCTTGACCATGCGCCGCACATTCGCTACCCTGTGCTCGGCCTATTCGGCGGCGCCGACCAGGGTATACCTCTCAGCAACGTGCAGGCATTTGACGAGGCGCTTGATAAAGCAGGCATCGAACACGAGATCATCGCCTACGAGGGCGCCCCGCACAGTTTCTTTGATCGACGAGCCACCGAATTTGCCGAGGCCTCTGCTGATTCCTGGCAGCGTGTACTGGGGTTCATCCAGGCTCATACTGCAAAACAGCCTGTTAAAAAGGCTTAGGCATTTAGCTGGCTTTCTTCAATGTCCTCGAATGGCGCTGGGACGAATGCGCAAAGCAACCGAATAGATCGAGGCAAAATTTTCCGGTGTAGTATAGCTCCGGATGATGAAATCACGATATTTTTCGACGTAAGAGGGCAGACGATTTGCCGGAGGATCAGCGGGACTCATCTGCGCCCGCCCGGTGATGACGATGATATCACCGCCTGACCCATTGCCATCAAAGTTGAGGGCGACCAGCGGATTCTGTTGCAAATGTGCCAGGCGTTTAGCATCTGCCCGGCTATAAATGAGAAAAGTCGATGCGACTTCGTCCCATAGAAACCAGACAGGAGTCGGTTGTGGCATCCCCTTCGCGTCAACGGTGGTGAGCCAGATCACGCGTTCGTCACGCAGCCGGCGAGCTACCCGTTCACCAAACGGGGTCGATGGATCCGGCAGTTGAAATGTCATAGGACTCTCTTTTCTCTATCAGCCTATCGTTATCACTTTTTGCATTGTACAACGCGGAGAAGGTCCTTCCAGAGAAGCAATCTATACGTTCTCATAGGAGAATGCCAGCTAAGAGCGGGCAGTCGGCTGGGCCGTGCCAAAGGCCTTCTTCACGCCGGGCAGCAGGCAATAAATCAGGATGATGGCATTGATGAAGAAGGACACGCTGACATCCTGCCAGGCGCTCCTGCCGAGCATCACCACGAAGTCGAGGATGAGATTGAAAATGGTGATGATCACCAGAAAGTACCACGCCGATGGATCGACCTGCCAGAGCATCCGGGCCAGCCAGATGTACACCCAGACCATCAAGGCCCACATCAGGGCATAAAAGAAGTTGAAGGTCCGCAGGGCAACTGGGCCAATAAAGAAGGGGATGATCCCCAAGAACTGGAGCGCATGGATGGCAGCCAGGACGGCCAGAACCCCGGCCAGGATAGCGAGAATGGTGACTCCTATGGGACGTTGGTTCATGATAGAACTCCTTTCAACTAACGTTTAGTAGAGATCCCAGGCTTCTAAATTCAGTATACACATGATACATATGTTTTCCCTTTGCGAGGGCACCTCGCCCATATTTTTAACCGCTTAGGATTGCGCGATCGGACTCAGGCAGTGATGTACGCGCGTGAGCATAGCCTTTTTTGAGGAGTTAAGAGCTGAGGAACTCAAAGGGCACGGCTACCTATCATGGATGATAGGCAGCCATAACTGCTAATATCCGTTGCCAGGTGTTGATTGCGGTGTTGCCGGGGAACCCGGACTATTGTTGTTCGCATTGCCACAGCCGGATAAGGCAATCAACAGAGCACTTAACACCAGCAGGCAAATTTTTGCTCGAAGCGTCTGTTTTGCAGTGTTTCTTTGCATGATGATTCATCCTTTCGCTTTTTTTCACTAACTACTCATCATCAAGGATTGTTTACTTTTACTACTAACTCAACAGTAGAGCAGTAATGTATAGATGATATTCTGCACCATAACAGGATATACAACTATTACTTATACATACTTGAGAAAGTTACATAAATAAACACATCATTTTCTTATGATGTACCCTTGCAAGTCTCTTTTCACTCGCGATGACCTTGCATTTTTGTGCTTTTTCGTCAGCTATTGCCAGCAAGGAGGGCTGTCATGGTCAATGGGACACTCTCTCGTCGCCAGTTTGCACAGTCTTGGCGCTGTAGGTGGCGCGGGCATTACACTCGGTGCGATGGAGGCGCTCGGCCTGAGCGCTTGTGTCTCGACAAAGGTCGATTATCATGCACCATCTGCTGTGGACCTGTCGCCCAATGAAGGCACAGGCGTTTCTGGGAGGAGGATGACCGTATTTTCGGTGGCATCACCGTGACCAACCTGGATGATCAGCAACATGATTAGTCATGCTCTTCTCTCACGTAGCCCACGCCAGGTATACTTGGCTTGTAAATCGTTTGATTCAGTGAAGGAGCAAAGCGGTAATGGATCTTTCTCGCACGAACTCTCCTCCAGTGGAGAAGATCTCCCACCCACGTTTTACCGCGTATTACAATCGGATGATGGAGCGGCCTGTGGTCCGACGACAGCTCGATCCCTTGCGGAGTGAGATTGTCGGGCAGGCGCATGGGATCGTCCTGGAAGTGGGTGCCGGTGGAGGTCAAAATTTCCCTTTTTATGATCCCAAGAGCGTCATGCGCGTGGAGGCAGTCGAGCCTGATGAGGCAATGCTGGTCTATGCAGAGCGCAACCGGGTGGATACTCCCGTACCCATCACGCTTACGCACGCGTCAGTCGAAATGCTCCCGTTCCCAGATGCCCATTTCGACAGTGTGGTGGTGACCCTCGTCTTCTGTTCCGTGCGTGATCCAGAGCGCGGCCTGCGCGAGATCTGGCGCGTGCTCAAGGAAGGGGGCAGCGTGTTGCTCCTCGAACATGTTCGTGCGCAAGGGAAGGGAACAGCATGGGTCCAGGATGCGCTGGTGCCGCTGACGACGCGCTGCCTGGGCAATTGCCATTGGAACCGCGATACTGGGCGAACCCTCATCGAGAGTGGGTTCGAGATCGAGTCCAGGCAAGTGCTTGGAGGCGGATTGCAACCGTTTCTCATCGTTCATGCGACTCGCCCAGAACCGTCTGATTAACAGAGACTCCCATGAAAGACTCTCAGCAATTCGTGTGCCAGCGCTGACCATTCTAGGGGGCGAGGATGATCCTCGACTTTTCAAAGATGCAGACAAACTCGAACAGGATATCGCGGGCGCCAGGCGGGTTACAATTCCCGCAACCCATCACATACCAAACATGGAGAAACCGGATGAATTTAACGCCATCGTCCTGGATTTTCTGGGTAAGCTGTGAAACCAGATTCACCTTCACTCATTCAGGCTAGATTCAGGAAGCTTTTATATTCACTTCAGTTCGCTCCTCTATAACTTAGATAGTTCTGCATGATATACTACTATTATGGGCGTATGCAGCGAAGCGAGCATACACCCGGAGGAGGCATGATGAAGAAGCGATCATTCGCCTGGCCTGGCCTGATAGTGGGCCTGTTGCTTCCGCTTGTGACTGCCTGCGCAGGTGGATTGCCGCAGCAGGGCAGCAATGCCAATCCGGCAGCGCACCCGGCAGGCAACGAGCTGTATGTCCTCGATAGCTATACAAGCGCCGGGTACAAGCAGGTTGCCCACCATATCGTTGCCCTGCCAGTGGGAACGACGAACCCGGCAGCCCGTCTTATGCTCCCCGCTGGGCTCACCGATCTCAAACACCAGCGGCTCTACATTGCCGGCCTTCTCCCTGGCGGTAATGGGAGCGCGCACACCAGGATCTCCGTTCTCGATACCAGCACGGGCGCGACCGTGCGCGCGTTCAACATTCCAGGAAGCTACTCGACAGCCGACCAGGGTTACGCCGACTCGATGCTCTCAGGAGATGGACGCTGGCTGGCGCTGCGGGAGCAGCACGCGCCCGCGGGAGTAACCAGCATTGCCCTGGTCGATACCCAGGCCGGAAAGCTCGTGAAGAGCATCCACCTGAGCGGTGACTTCACGCTGGACGCGGTCTCACCCAAGGGCACGATGCTCTACTTGCTGGAGTACTATCAGGCCGGGACGAGCCACTACAACGTGCGGGCCTATGATGTCACGACCAACCAGTTGTTGCAGTCCAGCATTGTTGATAAGGCTGAACTGGGCGAGAAGATGCAGGGTGAGGCTCTGACCCGCCAGGTGTCCGAGGATGGCGACATGGCCTACACGCTCTATATCAACCACGTGACGAACAAAGCCTTCATCCACATCCTCTGGCTGGCAGATACGGTAGATAACTCTACTCCCTTCCCGGCTATTGCACGCTGCCTCGACTTGCCGGTGGGCAACTCACCCGCGCTGCTGCACTACTATACGCTGGCCCTTTCGCAGGACGGCAACACGCTCTATGCAGCAAACGCCGCGCTCGGGACGGTAGCGAAGGTCAACCTTGATCTCGGCTCCAACGCCTACCAGATGTGGCTGATCGGGAAGGCGAGCATCAATCGCTTTCACCCGGATACTCGCGTGGTGACGAAAGTCGACCAGGCACGCGAACTGCACCAGGGGGCGGCGCTCTCGCGGGATCAGCACCTGCTCTATGTGGCGGGGCTCCACGGCATCTGGGTGATCAACACGGACACCCTTCAGGTGCAGCGCGAATGCCTGCAGCAGCAAGACTTTACCGGGCTGGCCGTTAGCTCCGATGGACACACGCTCTACGGGGTTGACCCCGCGACCGGCATTACCTTGCTCGACCCCGGCAGCGGAGAGACGCGCGCAGTGATCAAGGGGTTAGTGCAGGCGCCCTGGGGGCGTGCCAGGTGATAGCTCTGATCGGCTCCAAAGAAATTCAATTCAGCCACATCTCGTGCAATTCTTCCTCCTGGTACGCCTGCAGCGGCTTGCGGTCTTCATAGACTTGCCGGGTGTGACGCTTCTCCTCCAACATAGGCGCACAGCGCGGACTGCGAGCCAGCTCTTCTGCCAGCTCTCTGATGTGGTGGCGAAAGCTGGCCGCGTCCTCCTCAAAGGCAGCATCAATCAACCCGATCTGCTGCGCGGTCCTGGTGCTGACCGGCAGCAGCGCCTCTGTCAGTTCTCGCGCCCTGCTCGCTCCTACCCGTTTCGGTAACAGGTAGGTCCAGTATTCCGAGCCATAGAGATTGCCCATCCCTTTATAGTGTGGGTTAAGCACGATGCCTTTTCTGGCATAGACCAGGTTCGCCGCCAGTGCCAGCATCACTCCGCCTGCCGCCGCATTCCCCTGCATGGCAGCTCTGACAGACGAACAGCAAGCCCTTGTTGGGCCTATTCGCCTTGCTGGTATAGCCGCACGTCGGAATATACCTAAAACAGTGGATGGCACCTACGACTCGAACTCACCCCGCTCTCTACCTGCAAGCAGCTTCGTCCAGGCGAGCACTTCTGATCTGGAGGTGGGCAAGCCCCAGGTGTAGGGGTGATCATGATCACCCCCTGCGCCGAGTTCTACCTCTAAGCGCCTCACCTCGATCCAACTGATGCAGTGTTTGTCCCAGAGCTGCCCGATGGCGACGGCAGTGGAGAGCAACCCCTGGTTGGACCGGCTGAGCATCTCCTCCATCTGCTCAGGCAGGGTGGACAGAAACACGCGGATGCGCTCCCTGGGCACACAACGGTACACATTGAGCAAACCCAGCACTGCATGCAGTGAGGTGAGTACCGTTGATTTCCACTGCCACGTTGTCGATTGGCTCCCCCGTAAGGCAACTCTATAATAGATCATGTGACTCCTTTTGCTCCTCGCTGCTACACCTGCTACACTTGCTATACCGCCCCATCACTCACCTCGCTTAACTTGTACTTGTGCTCACGCAGGGCCTATTCGATGATCGGCAGCAACTGTTCGGCTGCCAGGGGTGATCCGTTCCATGCCAGGTGCTCCTTACTACACAAGGGTTATTGACGTCATCTGTGTCGAAGGCTAGTTCCGCCAACGACCTGCTTCAACCGCTCATGTGAAGTGTAGTAGACACGGTATCCCGCTTGTGTCCCAATGGATGTCCCGATTTTGCGGAACAGAGAGGGAGGTTGTCACGAGAAAACCTCTCACATCTGCGGTACATCATCGCCGCTGAAAGTGTACCTATGTGGGCTCAATTGCACCATGAAGAAGACCCACGTGTTCCCCACAGCTTTCTCACTCCATTGGGGATCACGTGGTCGCGACCAGGACCTCTGCCAGCGCAAGATTTCCCTGATTGACCAGTTCCACGTAGATTCTACGTGACAGGTGTTTGTTTTCTGCCGACGAGATTCCTTCTCCCATATTCAGAGTCTGGCCGGTTGGTGCGTGCGAGTCATCGGTAAGATTACATGATTATTGGAATGCTCACATCTCTTTCCAATGCCATTTCAATAAACCGGTGCTACTCTTCTGTATGTCAGGCAAGGATTCTCTAGACCTGAGAGAAGAGCACCAGGCTCGCACTCACTACTTTCAAGGAGGAATAATGAAGAAGCTTTACATCTTGCTGGGCATACCCAGCGTTATTCTCGCCATTATTGTCGCCGGTATGGTATACACGGCACATTTCACCAGCACCGTCGACCAACCCCATACCGCGCCAGGGGCCGCAACGGCAACCGGAACACCCATTGCGTCCACCAGCCTGCAGACCTTTCAGATCGTGTCTGCCCAGACCACCGCATCCTACAGCGTGCATGAAAATCTGATCTTCCAAAATAAACCGAATAATGATGCCGTTGGCACGACACACACGGTGCAGGGCAGTTTCGGTATACGCACCGGCGCATCCCCGCTTGTCGCAGCCATGAACATTAAGGTCGACTTAAGGACGCTACAAACGGATTCGGCGAGGCGCGATAACTTTGTGCGACAGAACACCCTGCAAACAGACACTTATCCGTATGCGACGTTCATCTCTGTCAGCACGCGGGGCTTACCGGCGAGCTACAGTGACGGGCAAACCGTCCATTTTCAACTCACCGGCAACCTGACGATGCATGGCAAAACTAACAAAGAGGTATTTGACGTGCAGGGAAAAGTAGTGGGCAATACGATCACAGGAACGGCGACCAGCACGATCTACATGACGGATTTCGATATCCAACCTCCTAACCTGGCCAACATTGCTATTGCGCAAAATAAGGTGCTCATCACCCTGGCCTTCACGGCCAAAGCAGCATGAGAAGAGGAGATAAAGTATTTCTAAATTTTAGAATAATATTAGCAGGATATTAGAGAACGCTTAAAGTATTATTGTTGACTTGTATCATCAAATCATTTGTGGTAACTTGTAAGTGTAATGAGTGTATCTCAATGGTAATCATCGCATCTGTCATTTGATAACTACTCAGAACTCCTCATCACCTTCGGTGATGCGCAAAAGGTGTTTATGGTGGGCTTGGCGGCCTGCGGCCGCCAAGCCCACCATAAACACGACGCGAGCCGCCGGAGGCGGCGAGGGATCAGGTGTCTGAATAGTTACCATTTGTTAGAAGCCGGTAATGCTATACCGGCTTGGAAAAGAGGAGGTGAATTTCACCATGACACTTGCAACACTTGTTTTAGCGGATGTGACCCTTGCAACCCTCGTGTGGTGGCTTCTGGTTGGTTTGATTGCTGGCTTCCTGGCTAGCGTCGTGATGCGCGGGGGCGGTTATGGTGTCCTTGGCGATATCATCGTTGGTATCGTCGGCGCCATCATAGGTGGTTTCCTGGCCAGCCTGCTGGGCTTAGGTGCATCCGGCCTTGTAGGAACGATCATCATCGCCTTCCTTGGCGCGTGTGTCCTGATCGCGATCCTGCGCGCCGTTTCCGGTGGCTTCCCACGCCGCACAATGTAAGGACAATCCAGGGCGACTTACCTGGTTGCCCTTTTATCACTTGCGGCACGGAATATATCCGCGCTAAGCTCCTTCCAAAGTGGGTACTCTACGGGGTACCCACTTTTGTTATAGCTGGTGGAGCCAATCACCGGCGCTGCTGGAAGTTGTCTTCACAAAGTTCCCCTAAATTATTACCGGATTTCCACATTGCGGCAAGAACCCGTATAATAGGCATACAGCTTCTTGAAAACATCAAACCAGAGGGAGAGCGGGAATTATATTCCCACGGACAGCTATGGACTATGACCAGCTTGCCTATGACTTGCAGCACGCGCCGGGTATCCGGCTGCTCAAGGCCGATCATGCCGCGTTGATTATCAGTTTCCTGCACCGCCAGTTCAAGCGCCAGCAGCGCTTCGCCATTCCGCTGCCAGAACTGGCAGAGCACCTCGCGGATACGCTTGAGGCGCTGAATGAACAGGCGCCGGGCAGCTATCCGCGCCCGGCTCACTCCTACCTGTCGGAGTGGGCTGACGAGCACCACCGCTTTATCCGCATTACAACTCCCGCCAACAGCGATACGCCACTCGTCGAGTTGACAGCGGACGCGGAACGGGCCATTGGCTGGCTTGAAGAACTGCACGGGCAACCATTTGTCGGCACGGAATCGCGCTTCCTGTATATAGTGCAACTTCTGCGCGATATTGTGCAGAAGAGCACAGAAGATCCTGTCACGCGGCTGGCACAACTCGAACAACAGAGTGCTGCCCTCCAGCAGCAAATCAACATGATTCGTGAGACGGGCGTTGTCGATGATCTCTACAGTACAACCCAGTTGAAAGAGAGGTTCTTTGAAGCCTGTAACGGGGCGCGGCAGCTGTTACGGGATTTTCGTCTCGTGGAGGAACGCTTCCGGGGCATTGCGCGAGCACTGCAGGAGGCTCAGTTGCAATCGAACGCACAGAAGGGAGCGCTGGTGGCCTATGTTCTCGACGCCGATGCCGAGTTGAAAACCTCGGATCAAGGGCGCAGCTTCTATACCTTCTGGGATTTTCTGATGACTCCATCACAGCAAGATGAATTGTACATGCTGCTCGAGGCCGTGCAACAACAGACTGATTTGCGGCCGGTTATCCACGAGGGTAAGATACTTCAGCATCTACCCGCGCACCTGCTGGAGGCAGGAGAGAAAGTGGTACAATCGAATGCCGGACTGGCTCAGCAATTGCGCAGAATGCTGGACGAGCAGAGCATCGCCGAACGTCGCCGCGTGCGTGCCATCATCTCGGATATCAAGCAACAGGCATTCCAGGTGGCGAGCAATCCTCCGGATGGATTGGCCTTCATTGACCTCGAGGGGCCGCCAGGGGTACACCTGGTAATGGAACACGGCTTATGGGAAGCCGGCGATACATTCTCCGTGAGTGCGCTGCCAATCAACAGCGCTGGCGAGGAACCAGCCATAGCCGATCTCATATCCCTGCATACACAGTTTCATATCGACAAAGCCATCCTCTACCAGCGTATCGAGGCGCTGCTGAACATTCGCCCACGGGTAACACTGGCCGAAGTGCTGGCTCATTATCCGCCCGAGAAAGGGCTGGCCGAAATACTGGCATACTACACGCTGGCAGCAGACGATCCAGACCATCACATCGACGCGCAGCAGACCGAAACAATTGAGCTTCCCATCGCCACGACTTCCGGCCAGGAAATCAGGACCCTGACCATCCCTCGCGTACTCTATCAGAGGAGGACCTATGTCTAATAGTGCTATTATGCCGTATGCTCCTGTCGTACTGAAATTGCTTCAGAATCCACTGTTCAGCGACGAGACAGCTTCCTGGAACTTGCTGCTCTCGTATCTCACACCGGTTCAGGAGTATTTCGCGCGCATCGGACTCGAAGTGAGCGTCCATGAAGAGGATGGCTACGCCTATCTGCACCAGCCCGCTCTTGAAGACGACGAGGGTCAATCGATAGTGCTGCCAAGGTTGACACGGCGCGATCGTCTCACCTATCACACGACACTGCTCTGTGTGCTCCTGCGCGAGTGGCTCGAGCAGTTCGAGTCTACCCACCTCGATGCCGGGAAATGTACGATCACCGAGGATCAGGTGCGCGAACTGCTCGTACCTTTCTTGCCCGCGCGAACAGATGAACGCACTATCCAACGCAGAATGGACTCAGCTATCGAACGCCTCGTAGACCTGGGCTTTCTCAAGCGCATGTCCAGCGCGGAAAAACTGGCTTATTTTGAAGTACGGCGCATCTTGAAAGCCAAAATCGACGCGGAAAAACTAGCCGAGATAAAGGAGAGACTGGCACACTATGGAACTGCCGAGATTGAATCATAATCAGAGATGGCGCGATAAACCGGGTCCTACGAGCGGCGACAGTACATCAGGTGGCTTTCGCTTGCAACAGCTCGAGGTATATAACTGGGGAACGTTCAACCAGCGTATCTGGTGCATCACTCTTTCCGGCGGAACAGCGCTGCTGACCGGTGCAAACGCCTCCGGCAAGTCCACGCTGGCGGATGCTCTATTGACCCTGCTCGTCCCGTATACCCGGCGAACGTATAACCAGGCATCAGGAACCGAAAAGCACCGTGAGCGTAACGAAGGAACGTATGTGCGAGGAGCATGGAGCAAACAGAAAGATCACGAGAGCAGTTCGGCGAATGTGCAGTACCTGCGCGGGAGAGATTCCTATTCCGTCCTGTTAGCCGCTTTCGCCAATGCAAGTCTGGAACGATACGTGACACTGGCCCAGGTCTTCTGGTGGCAGCAGGGCGAATTACGCAAGTTCTTCGTTATTGCGCCCACACCGTTAAACATCGAGGAGCATTTCTCTGTACGCGGCGATATGACGGATCTGCGTAAGCGGCTGCGAGCCAGGGGAGCCGAAGTATTTGACGAATTCGCGAAGTACAGCCGGCGCTTTTGCTACCTGATGGGCCTGCGTTCCGAAAAAGCCCTCGACCTGTTCAACCAGATTGTTTCAATTAAAGACATCGGCGGATTGAATGTCTTCGTACGCGAACACATGCTCGAAAAGACCGATGCCCAGGAACGCGTCGCGCAGTTACGAGAAAACTTTGAGAACCTGACGCGCGCTCATGCCGCTATTGAGCTCGCGGAGCGGCAGCTTTCCGTGCTTGAGCCGCTCATGAACGAGATAGGGGAATATGAGAAGCTGCAAGTGCGTATCGTCGAGGCGGAGCGGTGTGCGCAAGTCGTTCCCATCTACATTGCTGATCACAAGAAAACGCTGCTTGAAACGGCCATCGATGACGCTCGTCAGCAGCGCGTCGCAGCGCAGGGACGCGGCGAGGCCCTCAAGCAGCGCCTCGCTCAACTGATGCAGCAGCAAATTGACTTGAGCGTTGCCATGCAAAATGACCAGGTTGGCCAGCACATACGCCAGATCGAGCAGGATATCCAGGTGCTGAATGAGCAGCAAGCAAGCAAGAAGAAACAGGCAGAGCTGTATAATACGCATGCACGCGTGGTCAACCTGCCGGAGTGCGGCGATGAAACAACGTTCCTGGCGAACGCGCGGCAGGCAACCATGCTGCTGGCACAGGTCGCGCAGCGTTCCACTGCACTTACTGGCCAGCGCGACGAACAAAAACAGCAGGAGGCATCGCTCACAGCCACGCTGCGTGGACTCATGGAGGAACTGGCTTCGCTGCAGCAGCGCAAGAGCCAGATTCCCAGCGAAGATATCCGCTTACGTTCGCTGATTGTGCAGGCGCTCGAGATCCCGGAAGGCGAGCTGCCTTTCACCGGTGAACTGCTGCGTGTTCGCGATAGCGCGCGGCAATGGGAACCGGCCATAGAGCGACTGCTACACGGCTTTGGGCGGCAGCTGCTCGTACCAGAACAGCACTACCAGCAGATCAGCCGCTTCGTGGATCAGACGAACCTGCACGGGCGACTCATTTATCACCGGATGCGTGGACCCCGAACACCGCGCAACAACGCGGCAATTGAGCGCAACTTGCTCTTCTTCAAGCTTGAAATCAAACCGGACACCGAGTTCACCAACTGGCTTACTGCCGAACTCATCGACGCCTATGACTACGTGTGCTGTGAGACGCTGGAAGAATTCCAGCAGGCACGCCGCGCACTCACCATCAACGGCCAGATCAAGCACAGCGCGGCCCGCCATGAGAAAGATGATCGCTCTTCCCTCGGCGACCGCAAGCGGTATGTCCTCGGGTGGAGCAACGCCCAGAAAATAGAGGCCATCTCGGTGGAACTCACCGCGCAGCGGAAGGCGCTAGAGACGATCAAAGCCCGCATCGAGCGGATCGAACAGGCACAAAAATTCGAGCAAAAACGCGAGCAGGCGCTGCAACAGATGCTCCAGTTTACCTCGTTCGCGCTGATCGATTGGCGGACTGACGAGCAGCACCGCAACAGCTTGCTGGCCCAGAAACGCGAACTTGAAACCAGTGCTGATCACCTGGCAGAGCTACGCCACCAGCGCGACGAGGTCACAAGACAGCACCGCGAACACCAGCAGGAGCGAGACAACGTAAATGCGACCATCACCACGCTCGATAACGCCATTGCCAGGTACCAACAGCAGCACTCCGCCTGTCATGTGACGTTGCAAGCCGCCGCGCATATTAACATTTCGACCTACGTAGCGCAGATTGAGAAAGACCACAAAAACACCACACTGACAATTGAGAACGCTGATGATGTTCGAGAAAAAATGGCCCAGTTCTATCGCGCTCGTGCCACCTCTTTGCGAGGACTAGTTACGCCATTGATGAGCAAAATCATTGGCTTGATGAACGATTTCAAGCAAACCAGCCCAACTATTGCTCACGAGCTCGATGCATCGATAGAGGCTATTACTGCATACCGGCACCACTACGAGCAGATTCGTCGCGAGGATTTGCCGCGCTACCGCAGGCGCTTCAAAGAATTGCTCGATGAGAAAGTGATCACCAATATCAGCGTCTTCAAGGCGGCATTAGAGCGGCAAATCGAGGATATTAAAAAGAGCATTGGCAGCCTCAACGACTCGCTGCTCCAGATTGATTATACACCATCGACCTACATCCAGCTTTGCTTTGACCAGACGCGCGATAGTGAGGTTCGTGACTTCAGAACCCAGCTGCGCGCCTGCCTACCGGACGTGACACAGCCGCGCACAGCCGAAGCGAACGAGGCCAGTTTCCAGCGCATCCAGGCACTGATCCGGCGCTTCGAGCAAGAAGAACGCTGGACGGCGAAGGTGACAGATGTGCGCAACTGGCTCGACTTTTCCGCCGAGGAGCGCTATCGCGAAGACGATACCACCAAGAATTACTATAACGACTCTTCTGGCAGGTCCGGCGGGCAGAAGACGAAGCTCGCTTATACCATCCTTGCCTCCGCCATTGCTTACCAGTACGGTCTTGACCAACAGGAGGAGCGAAAACAGGCTTTCCGCTTTGTCGTCATCGACGAGGCGTTCGTCCGCTCGGATGAGATGAATGCACGCTACGCAATGGAACTCTTTAAGCAGCTTGACCTGCAACTGCTGGTTCTGACGCCGCTTGATAAGATCCACGTGATTGAGCCCTATATCAACGCGTGCCATTATGTAGCCAACAACCAGGAAGAAAACGACTCGAAGGTGTACAATTTCACCATTAGCGAGTACTTTGAGCACAAACAGGCTCTACAGGCAGGAGTGCTTCCGCTCCGACTGACTGAGCCGCAGGGTAGCCGCGCCAGCGGCGTTGTCAGTCGGAATACGGAGCTAAAGTATTGGTGATTACGCCAGGTGATATACGACAGAAAGCGGCGCGGCTCTACCTGCCATTCCTGCGCGCATGGCTGCAAGAAGAGGCGTTCTTCCCGGTAGACTTTCCAGTGGGCAAGCTGCCAACGGATTATTTGGAATTACGCAAAGGGGTACGCGACTTGCAAGTGCAGTCCAAAGAGCAGCGCGGCTACGGTTATGCCCTTGAATACCAGGTGCAGCAGAAGCGGTTCTCTGGACCACAGACCTTGCCAGTGCGGGTAGTCATCGAAACGGAGCAGGATTTCTTGCGCCTCATCGCGAAAGAAGCAGAGTTCGGCCTATTCCGGCGGGATATCGCGCTGATTCGCGCACAGCTGCCTCAACTGGAAAACTGGATGAGGCGATACCCACAGCGAGTCATTGAGCAGCACGAAATTTGGATAGGCCTGCTCGCAGTGTGCCACTATTTCCTGGAGCATCCCAGGCCACAAATATACATACGCGAGCTGCCGGTCAACGTGCATACCAAGTTTATTGAGCAGCATCGCGGCATTGTACGAGAGCTACTGGAGCAGGTTCTCCCGGCAGAGGCAATGATACCAGAGGCGATAACGTTTGAGCAGCGATTTGGACTGCGCGAGAAAGAGCCGCTGGTGCGGGTGCGTTTGCTGGATGAGCAACTAAACAAACGGTACAGGCTGCCGCTCACTGAATTGAGCGTTCCGGCCTCGCAGTTCACGACGCTTGACCTGCTGCGCGGGCAGCGCTGCATCGTCACTGAAAACGAAATGACATTTCTTACGCTGCCACCCCAACGGGACACCTTCGTTCTTTTCGGCGGCGGTTTCATGGTCCACAACCTGGGCCGTGTCCCGTGGCTGGCCGAGTGCCCCATCTTCTATTGGGGCGACCTGGACGCGCAGGGCTTCCAGATTCTGTCACGCTTGCGGGCGGTGTTCCCGCACGTAACTTCGGTGATGATGGACCAGGAAACGCTCTCCATCTTCGCCGATTTCTGCGTCGAAGGTACGTCCTGCCCCATACAACACCTGCCACATTTAACACCTGAAGAACACACCCTCTTCGTTCACCTGGCCAGGGAAGGCATTCGCCTGGAACAGGAGCGCATCAGCCATGCTTACGCGCTAGAACAGTTAGAGCGCGTAATAAGCTGGAACATAGGATGAGCCCTTACTGGTCCAGGGTCGCAAACAGGTTGTTCAGTGACTCCGCCAGCGTGGGATGAGCGAAGACGGCATCGCGCAGGACAGTATAGGGCACTTTACCCATCATGGCCGTCTGCAATATGGCCATGATCTCGCCTCCTTCGATGCCCAGGACCGCGCAACCCAGAATCTGCCCGTCACTGGCATCTACCACGGCTTTCATGAAGCCGCGCGGCTCGTCCGTTTCCAGGGCGCGAGCTACATAATTCATGGGCATCGTGGCTACTTTGATATTGCGATCATGAGCACGGGCCTCGGTTTCAGTCAGTCCTACCCGGCCCAGCTGCGGGTCAATGAAGACGGTGTAGGGCACGAGCCGCTCGCGTGTAGTGGCGCTGCCACCTTCGAGCAGGTTTGTACGAATAATGCGGAAATCGTCGTAAGAGATGTGGGTGAAGGCGGGGCCACCTTTCACGTCACCCAGCGCATAGATGCCCGGCACATTGGTCTCCAACCGCTCGTTTACCTGGATAGAGCCGCGTTTGTCCACCTGCACACCCACTGCCGCCAGGTTGAGCCAATCGGAGTTGGGCACCCGACCCGCGGCCAGGAGCAGGTGCGACCCATTAAGAGTACGTTCCCCGGCAGGTGTATGTACGGTCAGTTGAATAGCGCCGCCAGCTAGCTGCTCTACCTGTACCGGAGTAGTCTCCAGCAAGACCTCGATGCCGTCCTCGCGCATGATTTTTGCTACCTCGCCAGCCACATCCGGGTCTTCACGGTTCAGCAAATACTTTCCCCGCTGCACAATAGTTACCTGGCTGCCGAAGCGACGAAACATCTGGCCAAATTCCAGCCCGACATAGCCACCACCTATCACCAGCAAATGCTCTGGCACTATGTCCAGTTCCATGATCGATGTCGAGTCCAGCGCAGATACCCGATCCAGTCCATTTAAGTGAGGTTTTGATGGTCGATCGCCAGTATTAAGAAAAATAGTGCCGGCGGTTAATTGGCGGGTCTCACCATTGGTCAGGCGGACCTCCACTAGCTTCGGACCAGTAAAGCGAGCTTCTCCCATCACCAGGTCCACGCCCTCGGTACTTTCGATGCGCTGCTGGCTGCCATTGCGAAAGCTTTCTACGATGTCCCGTTTGCGCTGCCGCACCACAGTCATATCCACTGTTACAGGGCCAGTATGTACACCATAGTCAGCGGCACGCCGGGCTAGGTAGGCCACACGTGCACTGGCAACCATTGTTTTAGTAGGCGTGCAACCTTCGTTGATGCAGGTACCTCCTACATGCACTCGCTCGATAATGGCAGTTTTCCACCCAGCTCGCGCCAAAGCGGTGGAGAGAGGGCCCCCGGCCTGACCCGCGCCGATTACAATGGCATCATATTGTGTTGTTGTCACCTGTTTTCACCTCCAAGTTTCTTGTTACGTGTTCCTTCAACTACCATTGTACTCTACTTGTCAGGTACCCCAGCCCTGAAGGGCTGATTCTTACCCACATTTTTGGGAAGCCGCCTGGCATTTAGCTCTAGAAAGCAGAGATTTTGCCAATCCCTACAATACAAGTCAGCTTGCCAGGCTCTTTCACAAAATCGGTTTGTTAAATGTGGGTAAAAGACAGGCCTTTAGGCAGGGGACTCCACGCCGCTTATTGTTGAGCGCCGCCTTTCTGGCGGGAACGTGCGTGGCACGAAAGATGGCAGCATGACGCACACGTTTCCAGCCATTTCGCGCGGGAACCTGTGTCGGCGGGACGTGCGCCGATCTTATTTCACCACGCGGAACGAGAGATGGGTGGCTCCCGGTGTCTCAAGCGTTCGTATGTGTTCCAGGTGGATCGGCTCTGAGCCCAGATGATCGAAGAGGCGCACACCCTCCCCCAGCAGCACATGAGCAATGCTCATATTCAATTCGTCGAGCAGACCCGCCTTCAAGGCTTGTTGGACCGAGCTTGCCCCATGAAGGGCCACATTTTTCTCGCCTGCGAGCTCCTGTGCTTTCGCCATCGCGCTTTGGATGCCATCGGTGACAAAGTAAAATTGCGTCTTGCCCTTTTTCACGGGTTCTCGCACCTGCGATTGCATGACAATCACCGGCCAGTCGGGAGCCGTGCCGTCAGGAAAGACCCACCCCTGCTCACCGTCAATCTCATCGAAGCTTCTGTGCCCCATGATCACCGCGCCAGTCTCGCCCAGCGTATCGCCCACAACTTCATGAAACTGTTCCATTGCCCTTCCCATCCAGGCGAATACCTGTGACACGTCA
>WNGD01000448.1_pt1 | contig 77893 bp, 62 predicted proteins | sample 5400671 | NCBI WGS metagenome assembly WNGD01 (sample SAMN13153369, study PRJNA577476) | soil metagenome | isolation source: 40 cm soil or saprolite under grassland replicate 2 | place: USA:California | collected 2016-06-15
ACTACTCGGTCCAAAACATGGCCGCCGTGGCCTACTGGGCGATCCCGTGGGGGAAACCGAGTCCCGACGGCAAGGTGGTGATCTTCAACTCGAACATGAACGGGTCGAGCCGCTATGACCTGTTCATCGCGGAAATGCCACTACGCTGAGCGGTTTCACTCCTGCACCAAGGGGGCCCGGGAGCAGGACAACGCCCGGGCCCCGGGAGCGGGGTCGGCGACGCGTCCTGAAGGTGGTGATCTTCAACTCCAGCATGAACGGGTCGGGACGCTATGACCTGTTCGTGGCGGAAGTGCCGCTGCGCTGAGCGAGATGGTACCGATTCGGAACGGGGACCGGTGACAGGACGGCACCCGGGCCTCTCGCGCGTGACCCACCTCACTAGGCAGACGTCGTCGCGGGTGCTACTGTAGGAACTTCGAGCGGACCCAGCCGTAGCAACGTTGACCTGATGTTACATCTGCTGCCTATCCCGGGGGGTGTGTGTGCGGTGCTGTCCCGGTGCGAAGCACTTCTCCGTTTCCTCGATTCGGGCGGTCACGATCGCGGCGGGGGCATGCGTCTCCATCGGCTGTCTGGCCATCGAGACTGCGGCGCCGAACGGAGGCGGTGCGTCCGGGCCTCGGACCGTGGCTTCGGTGACGGTCACGCCGGCGACCGCGACCATCCCGAGTAGGGGGACCTTGCAGCTCACCGCCACGCTCAAGGACGCCAACGGCAATACGCTCACGGGACGGCCCGTGACTTGGACGTCCAGCGCCCCCACCCAAATGAGCGTGTCACCGAGCGGCCTGGTCACGGACCTGGCGGACAACGTGACGGTGAGCATCACCGCCACGGTCGAAGGCCAGAACGGCACCGCCGTGGTGACCGCGTCGGCCCCGGCACCGTCGGGGTCAGTGCCCGATCCGACGCTGCTGCCGGTGGCGAGTGGGCAGGTGCCAGATCTGGTCGCCTACACCGCGCTCAACGTCGCCAGCCGACCGGCCGGCTTCTCCTACAACGACCCGGTGACCGGGATCAAGGTGTGGAAGGTCACGAGCAGCACGACGCCGGCCCCGAACACGGGCGCCGGGCATGATTACTCGGACGGCCCTAACGAAGTCAGCCTCGGCTGGGGCGCCAACAAGAACACCCACACTATCCTGATCCGCGGTGATGGGATGGCCTACTATTTCGTGGACTTCACGCGGGGGACGGGCCTCAGCAACTACCGCCGCCTCCCCGTGCAGCCGGCCCGGGACCTGTGCGTGTCGTTCTCGAACCTCGCCAGCCAGCCGCGCATCGCCTACATCCTCACGGGGAGCCAGGTGGTGCGGTTCAACACGGCCACCATGCAAACCGAGAACACCGGCACCTTCCCGATCAACCTGGGGACGGTCGGCGGGTTCAGTTGGTTGCAGCACGACAAGAACGACGTGTGGTTTGCGGGATTGACGAGCGACCAAACCGTGGCGTTTGCGTGGAACAGCCAGACTAATGAGCTGCGCACCCACGGGGAGGCCTGGTTGAACGAGCCGCGCCTCGAGCGCGACGGGCGCTACATCGCTCTGACGAACAGCAACAACACGATCCGGCTCTGGGACCTGGCCACCAATACGTTCGGCCCCACCCAGAGTGACCGCATCAACATCTGGCTCGGGCACAACGCCGATCTGCGGGGCCAGTGGGTGACGACCGACGCCAATGCCAGCGCTCCCTTCGACCTCGACCGCTATTACCCCAGTGGCGGCCAGATCGCGAAGACCGGCATTCTTCATAACAGCGCAGGTGGGGGGATCCACCACTCCGGCACCTGGGTGCAGTCCGACGCCGAGCTGGGCAACGACCTCAATAAACAGTGGTCGTTGGTGAGCGGGTTCAACTACAGTAATCCCTCATGGGAGAGTCAACTCCTATGGCAGGAAGCCATCGGCGTCGTGCGCAGCGACGGCAGCGATGCGCGGCTGCTCCTGCACCACCACAGTCTCCAGATCCCCCTCAACTACTGGTCCCTGCCGTTTGGGAAGCCGAGCCCCGATGGCAAAGTGGTGATCTTCAACTCGAACATGAACGGGTCGGGCCGCTACGACCTGTTCATCGCGGAAATGCCGCTCCGCTGACGAGCGCTTGCACACGCCACCTTGGGGACTGGGGAGCAGGGGCCCGCCCTGCCCCCTGTCCCGCCCCCCTGGCTACCATTCCTGGCCCAACTCTTGCGCTACGCAGGGCGGTTGAGGCCCTGCCGCCGCTTGGTGTATCGGCCCCTGGTCGGATGAGCTGGGTCTCGGTTGGGAGGCTCACACATGCTCAGTCCTGTTGCCAAACGGTCCCGTGTCTCCTCCCTCGTCACCGTGGCCGACCTTCAGGGACTGTGATCTGTGATTCGGCTCGCGTTCTGCATCGACAACTTCCAGATCGGCGGCACCGAGCTCAACGCGGTTCGGTGGGCTGAGCATCTCAATCCCGAGCGGTTTCAGCTCACCGTCGTCCACTTCCAGGAAGATGGCCCGCTGCGGGCTCGCTTCCAGCGGGCGGCGGCGCAGCTGGTACGCCTGCCGTTGCGGAACATGTACGGGCCGGGCGCGATACGGCAGGGCATCCGCCTCGCCAGGTTCCTGGCCCGGGCGCACTTCGACGTCTTCCACGCCCACGACCTCTACAGCAACATCTTCGGAGTACCGTGGGCGCGCCTCGCGAGGGTTCCTCTCGTGGTGGCGAGCCGCCGCTGGTGGAACCCGAGCCCAAGCACGGGCCCTGCCCACGCGATCGCGAATCGATGGGCCTGCCGCGCCGCCCACCGCGTGCTGGCAAACAGCCCCAGCGTTGCTGCACTGCTGACGCGACGGGACGGGATCCCACCCGAGAAAGTCATCTGCATCCCCAACAGCCTCCCTGAGGATGCCTTCGTCCCGGTGCCGGCGGCGGAACGAGCCGCGTGGCGCGCTCGGTTGGGTATGCCCGCTGACGCGTTGGTGATCGGCATCGTCGCGCGCCTGGATCGCGACAAGGACCACCCGACGCTCCTCGAAGCACTCGCGCGCCTCGTGGCGGACGTGCCTCGGGCTCACCTCGTCTGCATAGGCGACGGGCCCGACCGCGCCAAGGTCACCGGGGTGGCGCAGAGGCTGCAACTGAACGGGCGCGTGCGGTTCCCGGGCACCCTGACGGCGCCGTTCAATCTCCACCACCTGTTCGACGTCTCCGTGCTGTGCTCGGTTACGGAGGCGTTCCCCAACTCGGTCATCGAAGCGATGGCGGCCGCGCGGCCCGTAATTGCGACCCGCGTGGGCGGTGTCCCGGACGCGATTCGGGACGGTGAGACGGGAGTGCTCGTGCCCGCCCGCGATCCCGACGCTTTGGCTGCCGCCCTACGGGCCGTGATCGACGCGCCCGGCCGAGCCCAGGCGCTCGGCGCCGCCGCCCAGGCCTACGCCCGCGCCGAGTACGGCGGAACTCGGGCGATCGAGCACCTGAGTGCCTGGTATGAGTCGATCGTGCCCGGGACGCGGGCGGAGGCGTAGGCAGATGTGCGGCATTGCGGGGTTCGCGGGGTGGCAGCTCGGGGCCGACGACGCGGCCCGCACGGTACGCGCCATGTGCGATGCGATCGTCCACCGCGGTCCCGACGACAGTGGGTACTTCGTCGCCCCGGAAGTGGCACTTGGCATGCGCCGGCTCTCCATCATCGATGTCGCAGGCGGGCAGCAGCCGATCGCCAACGAGGACGGCTCCATCCAGGTCGTCTTCAACGGCGAGATTTACAATCACCACGAGCTGCGTCGCGACTTGGTCGCCCGGGGCCACCGCTTCCGCACGCGGAGCGACACTGAGACGATCGTCCACTTATACGAGGAAATGGGCCAGGACTTCGTCGTGCGGCTGCGGGGGATGTTTGCGATCGCGTTGTGGGACGCCCGTACGAAGCGCCTGGTGCTGGCCCGGGATCGCGTCGGGATCAAGCCCTTGAGCTACTGGCTCACGTCGGACGGGATCGCGTTCTGCTCGGAGCTCCGCTCGCTCGTCGCGCTCTCGCGCTTTCCGCGCCGCCTGGATGAGCGCGGGATCGCGGCGTTCCTCAGCCTGGGGTACGTACCCGATCCGCTGACCGCGTTCGCGGGGGTCGCGAAGCTCCCCCCCGGGCACGTGCTCGTCTGGTCTGCGGCACGAGGCGTCGCCACACGTCGCTACTGGACGCCGGTCGTGCCGGAAACGCCCGTGATCGACGAGGATCTCGCGGTGGAACGCCTGCGAGAGTTGCTGGCCGATGCCGTGGGGAGCCATCTCGAGTCCGAGGTGCCGCTCGGCGCGTTCCTCTCGGGAGGCCTCGACTCTTCGACGGTGGTAGCACTGATGACGCGGAGTGCATCAATCAGGCCGCGCACCTTTTCCATTGGCTTCCACGATGCCGCGTTCAATGAGGCGCCGCATGCACGCCGCATCGCCGAAGCGATCGGCACCCAGCACACGGATCGCGTCGTCGCGGCCGAGGCAGACCGATGGATCGAAGGCGTCGTGGGCATCTTCGATGAGCCATTCGCGGACTCCTCGGCGCTCCCGACCTACGTGGTGTCGTGGCTTGCGCGCCGGGACGTGACCGTGAGCCTGTCCGGCGACGGGGGCGATGAGTTGTTCGGCGGTTACACGCGCTACCTTGACATGTTGCGGCGCTCCACGGTGCCTGCGTGGGGGCGTTTCCTGCTGCGCGCTCTCGGTCGTGCCATCCCGCACATCGCGCCCGGTCGGCGCCGCCTGCTCGATCGCGCGCGGCCGCGCCAGGCCGCCTACGCCGGCACTGTCGCGTTCCCGCTCCTGGCCGCCGATGGCGGGATAGCTGCACCCCGCCTGATACCGCGAGACGGTGAGTTCGGCGACATCTTCGCCGACGCGTTCGCCGATGCCGGCAGCCGCGACTTCGTGTCTCAAATGATGCTCGTGGACCTGGCCACGTACCTCCCGGGTGACATTCTGACCAAGGTGGACCGGGCGAGCATGGCAGTATCCCTCGAGGCGCGCGTGCCACTGCTCGACCATCCACTCGTCGAGTTCGCGCTTGCGCTCCCCGCGGGACTGAAGATCCGCGAGGGGGTGGGCAAACACATTTTCCGGCGCGCGATCCGCGGGCTCGTGCCACCCGCCGTCCTAGACCACGCGAAGCGCGGCTTTGCGATACCCCTCGGTCCCTGGCTCCGCGGGCCGCTTCGCCATCGGATCGACCAGCTCGCAACGGCGGACGGTGGCCTCTACGACTTTCTCGACCGGGCGGCCGTGCGCCGCCTGGCGCGAGAGCATCTGATGCGACGCCGCGACCATGGTTACGCGCTGTGGCGCGCGCTGGTACTCCACCTTTGGCTCGCTCACCTGGACGCGGGACGCCTCGCGCGGCCGGTCCCGCGGTCATTGATCGATGCCTGACGACTGTGGCGCTCACGCAACGCCGACTCCAGCGCCCATGTCGACGGGTGACCGGGCCTAGGGTCCAGCCGTCCCCATAACACGCGTCCGGCGGTCGATCATCGGGGCACGCCACTTGCCTCTCGGGACGTGGATGACGGACGCAGACGCTCTTCTGGTGACCGGGGAAAGCGCGCTACGGGAGCGCGGTCAAGCGCGAGTCACGTGGACGCCTACCTTCATCGCGTACCTAGGCTACCTCTTCATCATCGTAACGTACAAGTTTGGCGTCGCCACGGTCATGATGGTCGTGGCCCTCGCCAGTCTCTTCCTCGACTCCGACCGTGTTCGCATACCCAAGTTTCTCTGGTGGTTGGCGGCCTGGGTGGTGTGGGCCGCCATCGGGTTTGTGACCACCCGCTACCCGGACGTCGTGTGGGAAGGCGTCATCCAGCACTGCAAGATCTTGGTGGTGGGGGTGGTCGCGGTAAACGCGCTGCGGACAAAGACCCAAATCCGATACTTCATGCTGGTCGTGCTCGTGAGCTTCCTGCTCTTCCCCGTACGGGCCACTGTAGTGAGCTATCTGCAGGGCCACAGGATCATGGGACGCGCGGCGGGTCCGTTCATTTATGAGAATCCGAACGACCTGGCCGCCATCACCATCTTGATGCTTGCGCCCGCGCTCGCCCTGTGGGCGGGTGAGCCACGCCGGAGTCCAGTTCGCTGGATCGGCTTGGCGTGCGTCGTCCCGTTGGTCGTCACCATCCTGCTCACGCAGTCGCGGGGCGCCTTTCTGGCCCTGGTCGCCATCGTCGTCCCCTCCGGTATCGCGTTGGCGCGCCGTCGCCTGCGCCTCGTGGTGGCGTTCGCCGCGGTCATCGGCGTCGCGCTGTCTCAGGCCCCCGCTGGTCTTTGGCAGCGCCTGGCAGGGCTGCGCAAGGCGACCAGTATTGAAACGATCGGCGAGATGGACCCGGAGGGATCCGCACGCGAGCGGTTCGCCGTACTCCAAACCGCGGTTCGCATCGTGGTGGATCACCCGCTGCTCGGCATAGGGCTGGGGGCCTACGATCGGGCAAACGCGCAATACAGTCCTTCCCTGGGCGATCGCGACACGCACAACACCTATATGAACATCGCGGCCGAGACCGGACTGCCGGGACTCGTCTTTTTTCTGGCGCTGGTGACGACCGCGCTGCGCACTGCTCGTGACGCACTACGACGCGCCAAGGGCGCGTGGCCGGAGGAGGTCGAGGCTCTGCGGTGGCTACAATATGGACTGGTCGGTTATCTCATTGCCGGGGTGTTTGGCTCGTTTTCGAGCCTTGCGTTCCCGTACGTCTTCCTTGCGCTCCTCTGGAGCGCGTCCGAAGTGCTCCGCGCGCGGTGCCCGCCGACGAGCTCCCGCCGACCGGCACCCGGCCAGCTCCCCGTCGCGACGATTCCTGTCCGCCCACATCGGGGTTGGAGCGTCTGACTGCCGGGGAGCGGGCAGCGACGGCGATGTCGCAGCTGAGCCACCTTGTGGCGATGACGCAACAAGCGCGACGAGATCGTCGGGCACTCGGACCGCGCCCTAGGGTTTCCGTGACGACGGCCCGCTCCCTGCAGAGACCCCGGAAGCATGCGGCTACTCATCACCGGTGGCGGTGGGTTCATCGCTCGTCATTTCGTCCAACGCCTAGCACACGGGCGGGTCACGCCGACCCTGTTCGACCTGGTGGCGCCCGACTGGGACCCTGGTGCCGCAGCGGTGGTGATCGGCGACGTCCGGGATCGGGGGACGCTCCTTCGGGCTGCTTCGGGATGTGACGCGGTATTGCATCTCGCCGCCGCGCATCACGATTCCGGCCTCTCCCCGCAGACGTACGACGATGTCAATCAGGGTGGAACGCGGGCGCTCTGCGACGTGCTCGACAAGGCTGGGATCCACAACGTCTGCTTCCTCTCGACGGTCGCCGTCTACGGCGCTGCCCCGGAACCGCGCCATGAGGACACGCCCCCTCACCCGACCAGCCCGTATGGGAGATCGAAATGGGCGGCCGAGCGCGTATTGCAAGACTGGGTTGCCAGGGCACCCGGACGCCGGGTCCTCGTCATCCGTCCGCCGGTCGTGTTCGGCCCCGGCAATTACGCGAACATGTACGCGCTGATCCGGCAGATCGACTCCGGCCGCTTCCTGCAAGTGGGCCGCGGCCAGAATATCAAGAGTCTCGTATACGTGGAGAACCTCGTCGCAGCGACATTACACGCCTGGCGGCAGCAGCCGGCGCTCGCTTGGGACGTCGTCAACGTGGTTGACAAGCCAGATCTCACGAGCCGCCAGATCGCGGAGATCCTGTGCCGGGCTCTCGGCAGACCGCTCCCCAAGCGCAGCATTCCTGTGGGGCTGGGACTCGCGCTTGGATTGCCGTTCGATGCCCTGAGCCGGGTCACCGGGCGCAACCTACCTGTCTCGACGGCCCGGATTCGTAAGTATGCGGTCGAACAAACGAAGTTCGAGGCGGACAAGTTGGCTCGCCTGGGCTTCCGTGCCGCCATCAGTCTCGAAGAGGGGCTGCGCAGGATGGTCCACTGGTACCGCCACGATGGGCACAGGAACACCGCTACCCGGCGGCTGCCTCCCGCGAACGTCGTGACCGCGCAGGGCTGAGGACTCTGGTGACGTTACTGACCGTAATGGCGCTCGCACTCATCGCCATTGCTTGGGTGGGCTATCCCCTCGTCGCCACCTTGCTGTCGTGGCGGCGCCCGCGTACCGGGAGTGCTCGTCACGCGACACGGCGTTCCGTGAGCGCGGTCGTGGCCACCCGTGACCCGCCCGCGGTCGTCGCGGCACGGGTCGAGGACGTGCTGTCGGCCGCCTACCCTCGCGAGTTGCTGGAGGTCGTGGTCGCGGTTGACGCCACAGTTGGCTCCGACCTCTTGGATTACATCGCGCTCCTTCCGCCCACCGTGAGAGTCGTCGCGGGGGATCCCCCTGGCGGCAAGGCGGTGACGCTAAACGCGGGGGTGCGCGCCGCGACCTCGGAAATCGTGGTGTTCGCCGACGCGGCGCAGCGGTTCGACGCTGATGCCATTCCCGCGCTCGTGAACTTCCTGGCCGATCATGAGGCCTTCGGAGCCGTGTCCGGAGCGTACCGCACGCGCCTCGTGTCGGAGGCCTGGGTGCTGCGCGTGTTTTGGGCGCTGGAAACGCAGATCCGTCGCGCGGAGGCGCGGCTACACAGCCTGGTGGCCGTCACCGGCGCCATCTATGCCATCCGTCGGCACCTCTGGCGCCCGCTCCCCGCCGGCCTGATCTGCGACGACCTGTATGTACCGCTCCAAGTGGCGGCCAGTGGATTCCGCGTCGGGTTCTGCGAGGCGGCGCTCGCCTCCGATCCGCGGACCTTCGACCAGCGTCAGGAGTTTTCTCGCAAGGTGCGAACGCTGACCGGTCTGCTCCAGGTGTGCCGGTGGTATCCGTGGGTCCTATCGCCCTGGCGGAACTCGGTGTGGCTCCAGTTCGTGTGCCACAAACTCTTGCGTCTGGCGACACCCTACCTCACGCTGGCGGCGCTCGTCGGCCTCGCCCCGATCTGGGTAAGCCGTGCCGCCGACCTTTGGCCGGTGAGCGTGGCGGTGCTGGTTCTCTGGGCGAGCGCGGCGATTACCGGGCCACCCGCCGCGCAACGCGTCCTGAAGCGGGCGACCTGGCTGATCTGGCTTCAGGCGGCTCCGATCGTTGCGACCCTCAATGCGATTCGCGGCCGTTGGGACGTGTGGCAGCACGCCCCACCGGCGGAGCCGAGCGCCTCGCTGACCGTCGCATGAGCACCGGCACGACAAGCCCGTCACGCCCGCATGCCAGCGACCCGTCCGCGGACAGGCGCTTCCCCTTTGGGCGCAACTGGCGATCGTTTCTGCGCGTGGTCGACGAAGCGCGCATTCAGACCGCCGCGCAATCGCTGGTCACCATGCTGGACCGGCCCGACCTCCGTAGCGTGCGCTTCCTCGACGCGGGGTGCGGCAGTGGGCTGTTCAGCCTGGCGGCCCGGCGGCTCGGAGCGACAGTGGTTTCGTTCGATGTCGACCATGACTCCGTTGCATGCACCCGCGAGCTCCGCCGCCGCTACTTTCCCGGGGACACCGCGTGGGACGTGCGGGAAGGCTCGGTACTGGACGAAGGCCTGCTCGCGGACCTGGGCGACTTCGACGTCGTCTACTCGTGGGGCGTCCTCCACCATACGGGCGCCTTGTGGCGCGCGTTGGACGTGATCGTGCGACCCCTCCGCCTCGACGGGCAGCTCGTTATCGCCATCTACAACGACCAAGGCGCATGGTCGAAGCGTTGGACCACGCTCAAGCGCCTGTACTGCCAGGGAGCGGGGTGGCGAGCCGCGATCGCGGGGACGGTCATCCCGTACTGGGTGCTACGCGGGCTCGCCGCGGATGTCGTGTGGGGCCGGAATCCAGTAACACGGTACACGCAATACCGCGGTGGTCGTGGCATGTCGGTTTGGCACGATTGGATCGACTGGCTGGGCGGCTATCCGTTCGAAGTCGCGACGCCGGAGCAGATCCTCGCCTTTTACCGTGCGCGAGGGTTGGTGCTCACGTACCTCAGGACCGCTGGGGGCAGCAGCGGCTGTAATGAGTTCGTGCTCCATCGTCCCGCGAGTTGACTGCCTCACGGCTCAATCACTGCCGCTCCCGCGCTTGAAAGGTGCTCGAGTGTGCGACCCGACCAGAAGGCCACTCGCCGCCCCGCACCACCCCCCCAGCGGTAGCCACGCACACCCCGACACGATCGGCAGCAGCAGGAGGGTCACTCCCGCACTCAGGGCCGCGACCACGACGGCCGCGCGCGATCGCGCGGACGCCAAGTATCCAAGCGGCCAAAGCAACCCTGCCATCCAGCCTGCAGTCAGCAGCGTGGTCCAAGGCCCCCACTCTCGCTCCCCGGGAGTGAACAGGCGCCACCCGTCTCCCGCACTAATGCCTGCTTCGCGCACGACGGCGCCAGCGTTCGTCGCGATGACGATCCGATACGTGAACCGCCGCACAACGAGGCGGACCCTCAAAGGCTCGCCGGCCGTCACCGGCATGGTGTGGCGGAGCCACGCCTCGTGACCCCGCAGCCGAGCGCCGTCACTCGCGGACGCAAGGTGCACGTGGAGGTCGCGATCTCGTTGTTCCAGCCACGTCCATCCCTGTCCGTTCGGCAACCATGCGATCAGCACCTGCGCCACGCCCGTGTCGGGTCGGCCCGAACGGAGGTCGACCGCGATGTCCGTGACCGTCCGTGCGGGGACATCGAGCCGCTCGTGCATCGTCACTGGCACACCGTCGACCCGCAGCGCTCTCACGGAACCCGTGAAAGGCACATAGTGCACCGTGTCCCCGCTTCCTTCGGTCCAGTCGAGCCTCTGCGGCAGCGGTATGACCTGCATCGCCAGGCCCACGCCGAGGCACGCGACCAGGAGCGCGCCATACCCGATGGCCGCACGCGACGCGTGCCGGGGGGTTGCGACCACGCCGCGCGCCAGGGCTGGCAGACCCATCCCCGCACTTCCGCCCAGCGCATTCGTAAGGATGTCTGCGACGCTCGCCACCCGCCCGGAGATCAACGCGTGTTGCAACCACTCGATCCCGCTCGTTGTGGTCAAGATCAACGCGAGCCCGAGATAGGGCTTCAGGCCGGCGCGAGAGAGCGCCCATCCAAGGGGCACGAAGAGCACCACGTTCGCCACCGCGTCCGCTAGGGCGTAGTCGCCGCAGCCCAGGCACCAAAATGGGACCTCATCCCCACCCGGGCCGTGCGTCGGGAGTAGAGTGGCGAGGGCTACCAAGCCCAGGGCGAGGGCAACCGGGGCCCAAGTCACGACGCCCGGCCGGGCTGGAGAGGAGGGTTCCACGTGTTTGGGGTCCGTGGTATGCAAGAGCGAGACCTGAACTCCGCGACGCATTGCGGCGCCGGGTGCTCGACTTATCGCCGCTGTGGCATCCGCGCAACACCAAGGGGCTCAGCGCCACGGACCGGGCTGGCCGTGGACTCGCGGGTCGTCGCGGGAGCAAGTTGGCAATGGGCACGCGACTTGCGCTTCCCGCTGCGCGATTCCCTTGACTCAGGACGGCTCAACACGGTGCGCCAAAAGCGCGAGGCCTATGAGACGCTAAGCAGCGTCAGCGCAGAAGCGGTCCCGCCGCCACCGCTTGCACTAGGGCTGCTCGCCCGCGGCACCGCGTTCTTCGCGCGGACCGGTATGAGCCCCAGCGTGTTCAAGGGCGCGGCGTGGTCGATCGGCGGCATGGCGAGCGGCGCAGTCGCATCGTTCGTCGTGCAGGTCATCCTGGCCAGAGCCCTCGAAGCGACGAGCTACGGCGTGTACAGCTACCTGTTGGCCTGGGTCAGCGTTGCCGTTCTGATAGGGAAACTCGAGTTCGACACAGCCGCGCTCCGGTTCATTGCCACGTATGACGGGCAACGGCAGGACGGCCTGCTCCGCGGATTCTGGCAATACGGCTGGCGCGTGGTCAGCCGCACTGCGACCGGAGTCGCACTCGTAGCCGGCGTGGGAGCGTGGCTGCTGCGGCGCCACCTCCACCAGGGGATCGAGGCGGGATTCTGGGCAGCGTGCGTGTTGGTACCTCTCAACGCGCTGCTGCTGTTCAGCAGCAGTACGCTCCAGGGCTTCCGACGGGTGCCGCAGTCGCAGCTGCCGCAGCTCTTGTTGCGGCCTGTACTGTTCGGCGTAGGCATTCTGCTCGTCGAAGCAGTGCTCGGCCTGCAGCTCGGAGCGGGGGGCGCCGTGGCCCTCAACGCCGCCGCGACCGCCGTGGCGCTCGGGGTGAGCCTGTTCCTGCTCCGTCACGCCGCTCCAAAGAGCGCACTGGCGGCGCCGCCCGCCTTCGAGGCCGCCACGTGGAGGCGTGTCGCTCGCAGCTTCCTCGTGATGTCGGGAGCGCAGCTCGTGCTGTCCACGCAGTCGGACATTCTGGTCGTGGGGACCCTGCTCAGCCCGAGCGACGCCGGGCTGTACAGTGCGGCGAGCCAGTTGGCCGGTCTGACCATGCTCGGCGCCCAGGCGGTGATCTTCGTCGTGCTGCCCATGGTATCCGACCTCCATGCCAGAGGTCGGCAAGCCGAGCTTCAGCTCCTCGTGGTCCGCACGGTGCAGGCGTGCGCCGCGATCACCATTCCAGTCGTCGTGCTGCTGCTCGCCGGGGGTCGCGTCGTGCTCCACGCGTACGGGCCTGTGTTCCGCGACGCGTATCCCATCCTGGCAGTCCTGACCATCGGTCAACTGATGGGTGCGACGATGGGAATCATCTCGGGGTTCCTATTGACGATGACGGGGCATGAACGCGCGGCTAGCCGTATGGTGGTCGGCACGGCGCTCTTGAACCTCGCGCTCACGTTCGTGCTGACCCCTGCGTTCGGCGGCGTGGGCGCGGCCGTGGCGACGGTAGCGGCAGGCTTCACCAGGGTCGGGCTGCTCTCGCGGTACGCCAAGCGCTACGTCGGCGTCGCCGTGCGCCCCTACATCTCCACGCGACAACCCACAGTGGAGGGCGCATGACCCTCGTCACCGCGACGTCCGCGACCACGCCGGCCGTCCGTGTCGAGGTCTTGCCGGAGGGGTCGCCTGACCGCGAGGCGTGTGAGCGGGCTCTTGCGGCGGGGGGGATCCGCCTGCCCTTGCCCCATCGGGTCGGCTGGCCGCTGGCACGCCGTGGCGTCGCGTCGCTGCTCGTCGCCCTCCGGGAGGCGGACGGTGGCTGCGCCGGAGCCGTGGGCATGTACAGTGCGGCCAGTCGCGCGCTCCCGGGCTTTCGCCTGCTGCGCGTCGAGCGGCTTGGGGAGGCCCTGCCGTACGCCGTACGGGCCGCCGCCGTCAACGCTCTCGCACAGCTAGCGCGTCAGGAACCTCGCGTGCTGCGGTTGAGCGTGGAAGTGTTTTCGCGCAGCGAGCAAACCCGTGCCCACCTTGCGGAGCTGCTGCGGCGGGCGGGCTTCGTGCGGGCCGCCACCACGCGGAACTGGAGCACGACGTTCGCACTCGATCTGCATCCCATCGAGGATGACCTGTTCGCGTCCTTTAGCCCGACGGTGCGGCGCGCCATTCGATCGGTCGCGAAACTCCCCGTGCAGGTTCGCCTGATCGACGATTGCGAGCTGGCGAGCCAGTTGGCGGCGCTCTCGAAGGAGGCGTTCGCGCGCACCGGCGCGCGCTACCAGGCCGTGTGGAATTGGGCGGGCGTCATCGAGCTGTCACGCCGCATGCCGGACGCCTCTCGGCTCGTCGGGCTGTTCCGCACCGACCGGATTGGGCCGGATGCGCTGCTCGGCTTCGCATGGGGATGGTGGAACGGGGAGAGCGTGAGCTATTTCGCCGGAGCCTCCTCACGGCCCAAGGATCTGCAACGCGTGGGGATCGTGCATCCTTTGTTCTGGGATCTGATCGTCTGGGCCAAGCGGGCCGGTGCGACGTGGTTCGATCTCGGCGGCGCGACGGCAGGCACGGCGGGCTCCGAGGACCCAGTCGGTGGGATTTCCGATTTCAAGCGGCGATTCAGCAAGGAAACGGTAGACGTAGCGGAAGATTGGGTGTTGGAACCTCACCCCTTGCCTGCACGCCTTGCGGCGCTGTTGAGCACGGGCGCGGCGTGGGTGCGACAGGTGGCCGGACGCTAGTATGTCCGCAATCCCGGCCCGCCGCCTCCTGTCCCGGGTGATGAGCGCGGAGATAGTCGCGCCGGCGCTCCGAGCCTTGGGGCGCGGCCTCGTGTCGATCTTTACGCTCCATCGGTTCGCGGATCCAGACTTGGGCGTGGTGGGGCTCGACCCCGCTGCCCTGCGCGATCACTTGGCGTACCTCCGTCGCCATCGCTACCGGCTCCTCAGCCTGACCGACGTGATCAGAGAGCTTGACGACGGCGGCGGGGGCGGGGGCGGGGGCGCACCCGCCGTCGCCTTCACTGTGGACGACGGGTATGGCGGCTTCGCCCGCATCGCCGCACCCATCTTCGCCGAGTACGACTGTCCGGTGACGTTGTTCGTCACGACGGGCTTTCTCGACGGGCTGCTCTGGTTCTGGTGGGATCGCGTCACCCACCTCTTCACGCACACCCAGCGTTCCTCGCTCGAGCTCGACTTGGAGTCCGAACAGCGCTCGTATCGCTGGGCGACGCCGGACGAGCGGAGCCGGGTGCAGCACGATGTCATTTGCCGGCTCGAGTGGTTGGACGGGGTGGAGCGCGAAGCGACGATCGCGCAGCTTTCCCGGCAGCTCGACGTGGAACTACCGGCGAGCCCGCCACCCGCGTTCGCGCCGATCACTTGGGAGGAGGTGCGCCGCACCGCGAACCTCGGCGTGACGTTCGGTCCCCATACCGTGACACATCCGATTCTCAGTCTTGCGACCGACGAGGCCTGCCGCTGGGAGATCGAGGAATCGTACCGGCGGGTGCGCCAGGAGACTGACGCCTGGGTACCCGTCTTCTGTTACCCGAACGGCGAGCCGCGTGCGTTCGGGCAACGGGAGCTCGAGGCGACGCAGCGTGCGGGCTTCGGGGCCGCCCTGACGACGCTGTGGGACTACGCCGCCGCGCCGCACCGTCGGCCGCACGGAGCGCTGAGTCGATTCGCTCTTCCCCGCTTCCCCTACCCGGAGGATCGGTCGCATTTGGTGCACTTGGTATCGGGCCTCATGCGCCTGAATTGGATGATTCAGGGCCGCAGGCGCATCAGGCGATCCGGCGCAACGCCCCGGTTAGCCGCTCTGAGCGCGACATGTGCGGGATTGCTGGCATAGTCGGATTCGGGAACCCGCCCCTGACCCTGGACCGAGTCCAGCGTATGGTGCACGCGCTGGCCCGGCGAGGGCCGGACAGCGAGGGTATCGAATGCTGGCCGGGCGTTGTGCTCGGGCATCGGCGCCTCGCCATTTTCGACCTTAGCGATGCAGGGCGGCAACCGATGATGTCGCACGACCGATCCCTGGCGGTCGTCTTCAACGGCGCCATCTACAATTTTCGCGCGCTGACGACGGAGCTCGCCGCCGGCGGCGCGCATTTCCGCAGCCGGACCGACACCGAAGTCCTGCTGCATGGATACCACCGCTGGGGAATCCACGGCTTGGTCGCCCGCCTGCGGGGGATGTTCGCGTTTGCGCTGTGGGACAACGCCCAGCGCACGCTCTACCTGGTTCGCGACCGTCTCGGGATAAAACCTCTCGTGTATGCCGAGCGAACCGGCTGCATCGCCTTCGCCTCGACTGTCCGCGCGCTGCGTGCCGGCGGCTGGGCGGGTGATCTCGACGAGGAAGCCCTCGCGGAGTACCTCGAGTTCGGTTTCGTGACCGATCGTCGCACGATCTACCAGGGCCTCGCCAAGGTACCGGCGGCGTCCATCGTGCGGTGGCGGGACGGTGTCTTGCAAACGGAGGAATACTGGACGCCGCCCGCCGTGCGCCTCGCGGGCACCCCAACGTTCGACGAAGCGGTCGAAGAGACCGAGCGCCTCTTTCTCGCAGCGGTCCAGCGACGGCTCGACGCGGATGTCCCCGTCGGCGCGCTGTTGAGCGGCGGGCTCGACTCCGGCCTCGTCTGCTGGGCCGTGACCAAGCTCGGAGCGGACCTGACCGCGTTCACGGTGGGCACGCCCGGTGACCCGGAAGACGAGACGACGGATGCGTGCGCGACCGCTGCGGAGTTGGGCATCCGGCATCGCCTCGTCGGTCTGCCGGCCTCCGAAAGGCCCGGGGTCGAGGAGCTGGCATCCGCCTACGCGGAACCGTTCGCGTGCGCCTCGGCACTGGGTATGCTGCGGGTGTGCAAGGAAGTGGCGAACTCCGCCAAGGTGCTCCTCACCGGAGACGGCGGGGACGACCTGTTCCTCGGGTACCCGCGTCATCGCCACCTGTGGTTGGCAGAGAGGCTCGCACGGATGACGCCACCCAGGGCGAGCGCGTGGTGGCGGTCGGCCCGGGGATCCTTCGAGCCCGGTCCGCCGTTCCGGCGCGCGGTCCATTTCCTGGACTATGCGACCGGTGGGCTCGGTGCCTTCATCGACGCGCACGACGGGTTGCCCACCTATCACCGCGAAGGACTGCTGGGAGAGCGGCTTGCGACCGTGACCATCGAACAGCGGCGCATCCCGTGGTCCGCCGACTCCGGTCGCCGAGTGCTCTCGGAGTACCTGGAATACGATCGCCGGACGCAGTTTGTCGCGGAGTACCTGACGAAGGTGGACGGCGCCGCCATGCACTACGCGCTCGAGGCGCGCTCCCCGTTTCTGGACCAGGACCTCTGGGAGTTCGCCTCCGCTCTACCGCCGGCCATCCGCCTCCGGGGCGGTCGTCTCAAGGCCGTTCTTCGGGAGCTTGCCCGCCGGAGGATCGGTTCCCGCATCGCGGCGGGCCGTAAGCGGGGCTTCTCAATTCCGGTCGAACGGTGGCTCGCGGGACGCTGGCTGCCCCACGTGGAAGCCATGCTGGGCTCGTCGCGGCTGGTCGGTGACGGCTGGATCCGATCGGAGGGCCTGCGCGCGGAGCTTACGGCTTCGGTGCGGCGCGGCTGGGCGCGCCACCAGCTGTGGTATTTGTACGTGCTGGAATCCTGGCTGCGCGCCGAGCACGCGGACCCGCCCGCCTCCCCTCGTGCCGCTACCGCTCAATCCATAGGTGCGTGATCCGTCGTCGATTGGCGCTCGGTTCGCCCCTTCCGCGCATCGGACACAGGCGCGGATCGGTGGATCGGCGGCTCACCAGCAGATCCCCTGATATCCGCCGTCCTCGCCTGTACGCTTGTCAAACATGCGAACCAAGTCGATCACGACTTGGCCGTCCTGCCGCAGCGTCTCGACCTGCCGGTATTCATCGAGTTTGTTGCCAATCACGATCGTTTCCGCGTGCTGCACGACGTCACGCACGGACTCGCGCATGAGCGACCAAATGTGCGGAATTTCCCGTTCGATGTACGCCCGGTTCGCCCCCATTACGCGCGCACCCGACACGTCGGGGTCGTAGATCGCCAGCTGAATGCCTTTGCCGAGCAGGGTCTCGGCCAGCGTCACCAACGGAGACTCGCGGAGGTCGTCGGTGCCCGGCTTGAAGCTGAGTCCCAGCAAACCGACGCGCCGCTTGCCCGTCCGGAGGACCATGTCAACCGCGCGTTCGATCTGCTGCCGATTGCTCTGCAAGACCGCCGCGAGCACCGGCGCCTCCACGTCCAGCTGTCGCGCCTGATGCACGAGCGCCCGCAGATCCTTCGGCAGACAGGAGCCACCGAAGGCAAAGCCGGGCTTCAGGTAGTAGGGCGACACGTTCAGCTTCCTGTCCTCACAAAAGACTCGCATCACCTCCCGGCCGTCGATATCCATGGCCCGGCAGATGTTTCCGATTTCGTTCGCGAACGCGACCTTCAGACCGTGGAACGCATTACACGCGTATTTCACGATCTCCGCTGCCTTGGTATCGATGATGTGGAGCGGCGCATCGATGGTCCCGTAGAGCTCTGCGACCTCGCACGCCACGCTCCGATCGTCGCTGCCGATGAGTGTGAACGCCGGGTGGTAGAAGTCCTGCAGTGATGTGCCTTCTCGCAGGAACTCCGGATTGACGCAGACCGCGAGGCCGTCGCCGACCTTGCGCTGGGCGGCCCGTTCCAGGATGGGTGTGACCACGGTGGCCGTGGTGCCTGGCATGACGGTGCTCCGCACGACGACGATGTGACGTTCGTGGCGTTCCCGCAGCGCGCGTCCGATGTCTTCACACACTCGCGCAACATAGGTGGTATCGAGGGCGCCGTTGGGCCTGCTGGGCGTGCCGACGCAGATTAGCGAAATAGCGGCCGCGGTAACCGCCTCCCCCGGATCGGTGGTGGCCCGCAAGCGGCCGTCCGCGACTACCTCCCTCACCAGGTCGACCACGCCTGCCTCGACGACGGGGCTCGTGCCCCGGTTGATCATGTCGACCTTGGCGTCGTTGACGTCGACACCGATCACGTGCCAGCCGGCCTTCGCGAAGCACGCGGCCGACACGCACCCGACGTAGCCGAGCCCGAACACCCCGAGCGTCTGCGTCATGGCCGGAGCACCGTCTCAGCGGCGCCCGTCGCCACTCTCTCGCAAATCGCCGCGAATTCCGTGGCGGCGCGATCCCACCCGCCCCGTTCCCTAACGAGGCGGGATGCGGCGTCGCCCATAGCTCGACCTCGTCGCGGGTCGCTGAGCAGCTGAATCGCCGCACGGGCGAAGTGCTCGGGTGAATCGGCCAGGGCGATGTCCACGTCGTCCGTGACCGGCAGGCCCTCGGCACCTACGCGAGTCGACACGACCGGCAAACCCATGGCCATGGCCTCGAAGATCTTGAGCCGCGTTCCCCCGCCGATGCGCAGGGGCACGACGTAGAGGGCCGCACGCTCCATGTAGGGTCGCACATCCTCGACCCGACCTGTCACCGTCACGCCCGGCACTCGGGCGCTCAGCGCCACGAGCGCGGGAGAAGGATTGCGACCGACCACGGTCAACGTCGCATCGGGCACCGCCTCCCGAATCCGCGGCAGGATCTGTTGGACGCAAAACCGAATCGCGTCGTCGTTCGGGATCCAGTCCATGGCGCCGGTGAACACCATGCTGTGCGGGTCTCGCGGCAACGTCCCGGTCGGACAGAAGTATGACGTGTCGACGCCCGTCGGGACGTCGGAGACGCTATGCACGCCGTATTCCCGCGACACGAGGTCCCGATCTTCCGGTGAGACTACGACTACATGGTCGTAGCGGCGACACTCTCCCGCCTCGAACGCGTGCATCTTGCGCCACTGCCCACGGAAGTAGGCCCGCGCGAGCGGATTCCGTGCCACCTGCCAATGCCGCTTCCAGATGAGGGCCTCGACATTGTGCTCGAACAGCACCGCCGCGCAGGGAAGAGCGTTCGGGACATTGACCGACGGGAAGAGGAAGTCACACACCACGACATCCACGTCACCCGAGGCGACGCGGGCGCCGAGCTCTCGCCGCATGGCGGAGGATCGATACTTCGCGATCGTGTACGGCAACGGTGAGGCAAGGTTGCCCACAAGCTCGGCATAGAAGCCCGGAGACCCCTTCGGCCGAGTATGGAAGGGAATCCGCACCACATCATGGCAGTACTCAGCTGCCCGCTCGCGCGCATCGGTAGCAGCGTGGCCGTCGTCGAGCGTGACGTACGTGATGTGGTGGTCGCGCCGCAACTGTGCAAGCATGTGGAACGTGCGGATCTTGCCGCCCCGGTCCAGCGGGTGTAACAGCTCGGTCTTTACCCAAAGGATGTTCATGCGAACCAGTGTCTCCTTCGTGATCAGCGCATGGCCACACTGTACTGTTGCCGCGGCAGGCGCACGTCGCCCTCTCCGTCCACGAATCTCCGCAGCCACAGTTCGAAGTTGACCAACGCCCATAACCGCTCCGAGTGCTCGACCCGACCGGACAGGTGCTCCTGCACGAGGCGGCGGACGACCTCGGGATTGAAAATGCCTCGCTCCCTAGCGCGTTCACCCAACACGAGCTCGAAAACGATCCCGCGCCACGGCCCGCGGAACCAGGACCCGACCGGGACGGGAAAACCCATCTTGGGCCGGGCCAGGATGCTCGCCGGAAGCAGGTGGCTCATGCTCTCCCGCAATATCCGCTTGGTGGTGAATCCGCGAAGTTTCAGCCGGGACGGTAACCCCGCCGTGAATTCGACCAGGTGGTGGTCCAGGAACGGCACGCGGCTCTCAATCGAAGCGGCCATACTCATCTGGTCCTGCTTCATTAGAAGTTCGTGCAGGTACGTCTTGACGTCGACGTACAACAGGCGATCGAGCAGCGTGCGAGCGTCGGTCCGTTCCAAGTACTCCCGCACGATCTGGTAAGGATCGGCTGCTGCAACCCGCTCCTGGGCTGCCGGGGTAAGTAGCTGAGTCTGCAAGGCGCGCGAAAAGACGGCGAAGTTGTCGAAGTAGATACTCGCCAGATCGGGCGGAATGCAAAGAAACGTGCGCTCGAGCTTCTTTCGGGCTCGCGATCCCACGGCCAGACTCCCGATCACGCCTCGTACGGCGCGTCGGACGCTCGCCGGGACGAAACGATGGTACCGGCTCCCCCAGCGGACGTTGTACAGCGTCCTCGCGTAGCGCCCGTAGCCCGCGAGCAGCTCGTCGCTGCCCTCCCCCGTCAACACCACCTTCACGTGATCGGTCGCGAGCCGGGATACGAAATACAGCGCCACGCTCGACGGATGCGCCAGCGGCTCGTCCTCATGCCACACCAGGGTCGGTAAGGCGTCGAGGAACTCTTCGGGACTCACGACGACCTCGTGATGGTCGGTGCGATAGGCCTCGGCAACGGTGCGCGCGTAGCCGAGCTCGTTCGCCTCGCGCTCAGCGAAGGCAACCGAGAACGTCTTGATCGGCTCGTCCACGAGCCGACTCATGACTGCCGTAATCGCAGCTGAGTCGATCCCGCCCGAGAGAAACACCCCCAGGGGAACATCCGACATCAGGCGCATGCGGACCGCCTCGGTGAAGCGGTGACTGAATTCCGCGATGAGATCCTGGTCCGCCCGGTGCCGGTGATCCGTGCCGGCAAAACTGACGTCCCAGTACTGTCGAACCTCCACCGCCCCGTCGCGCCACCGCAGCGTGTGCCCCGGCAGCAGCCGCTGCACGCCACGGAACAACGTGGTGGACCCCGAGGGAGCGTGATTTGCGAGGTAGTCCGGCAGCGCTTCGTAGTTCAACACCGATGGCGTTGCCCTTGCCGCGAGCAGCGCTTTGATCTCCGACGCAAAGTAGATGGAGCCGTCCTCCGCCAAGACGTAGTACAGCGGCTTGACCCCCAACCGATCCCTGGCGAGGAACAGCTCCTCCGTACGGCTGTCCCAGATCGCGAACGCGAACATTCCGCGGAGCTGTTCGACGGCCCGCGGCCCCTCCTCCTGGTAGAGCCGAAGGATGCTCTCGGTATCGCAGCGGGTGCGGTAACGATGGCCCCGCCGCTCCAGAGACGCTCGCAGATCCTGATGGTTGTAGACCTCGCCGTTATAGACGATGTGGAGCGACCCGGCGTCGTCGTGCATCGGCTGATGCCCGCCGGCAACGTCGATGATTGACAGCCGCCGGTGCCCCAGCCCCACCCGCCCCTCGGTGAACACGCCACAATCGTCCGGGCCCCGATGCGTCATGGTATCGCGCATCCGGACGAGCTCGTGGGCATCGACCAGGCGCCGCGATCGGGCCGAGAACGCGATACCGCAGATCCCGCACATCGTCTCAGCTCCCCTTCAGAAGAGGCGATGCCTCTGTCGCCGGGGCTCCGGTGCCGACCGGCGCGGATCCGCGCGATCCTGCGACCCCGATGGTGGCCGCCGACCCACCGCGCACCACCATCCTATCGGCGCCCAGCAAGTCCAAGTTGCACCGGCCGGCGGCATCCACCTCAACGTGCAGATCCCCCCCCTGCCGGCGGGCCGCGACGTAGCGCACCGGGGCATCGGCCTCGACCAGCCGTCGGCCGCGCCACCTCAGACGGCGACCATTCAGCACGACGAACTCAGTGGGCGACTCGCCTGCGCGAGGGCAGCGCACCCAGGCCCATTCGGCGTCGGCCACCAAGTCGCCACCCGCTGCGCCCCCGCCGACCAGCACCGTGTCCTCGCCGTCGCGACCGATAATCACGAAGACGCGACCATTCGTCGCCGGCCGTTCCTGAATGTCTACCGGCTCCTCTTTGCCGCTCCGCGGCACGAAGAACGACACCACTTCTCGTGACCCCCGAGCGCGTGCCGCGAACACGCATGCGCGCGCCGGACTCAGCGCCCCGTACGAACTCGAAACCCAACCCTCACCGGCGCGCAGCAGCCCCTGGTGACCGAACACGCCGATCTCCACGCTCTCGAGGCAAGAGTCTCGGTACCACGTGGCGACGGCCCGGTTCGGGGACAGGACCTCGAGCGCGATGCCTGGCGCGAACTGCAGATGTAGGTCGACGTCATGATCGCCATCCGTGTCGATGCGGTCCCGGACAATCCAGTAGTCGCCTCTGAGGAACAGCACTGCGCGGCTGTGGAAGGCTGGGGGCGTCAGCCGGGCATACCCGTCTTGCGCTGCCTCGAAGTAGTCCCCACGCGCACCAGACCGCCAGGCCGCCACGGAACTGCGCCCCACGTGCCGCCAGTCGAACGGCCCGCCCGGAACCGAGGAAGATTGACCCGCGACGGTCACCGTATTGTGGGCCGTCGACGACCGAAAGTGATCTCGCCGCTCGGCGGGCGACGTGTACGTGTACGTCCCCGGGTCCACCAGCACCGGCGTCCCCCGCACGACCAGCGTGAATGCAAGCGCGTCAGCGTGTGCATGCCCACAGTTGAGGACCCCATGCGGGCCGCCATCAATGAGCAGACTGCTGGCGTTCCGCTCCCACCCATCGCGCATCACGTAGTAACCACCATCCGGGAACGCCACGCTCATGCTCCTGGGCGGCGCTTTCTCCAACGCGTCGAAGGCGCGCAGGCCGGCGCAGCCCAGCAGCCAGACCGTCTCCTCCGCGGCTTCCCCGGCCACGTAGTGATAGTCCGCTCGCCGGAAGAGGACGGCCCCCGTCGCCAGAGCGGCGCGAAAGTCACTGGGGGGACGCTCGTCCAGGACGAGCAGCCTCCCGCCATCATCATCTCCCACGAGCGGGGTGCCGCCGTCCGGCTGCGTCACGTACATCAGGTGACTCAGCAGCGCCCGCAATCTTCGGTGGATGGCGGCCTCGACTGGCAGACCATTGAGCTGTCCCAAAATGCTCGCGTGGAGGCAGAAATCCGTCGTATAGCGGTGGTAATACGTGGACTGCTCGAAGTAAGACCCGTCAGGCCGCACGTGCTTGTCGAGCTGCTCGACGAGGATCGACCACCCGCGGCGCCGCCACCGCGCGGCGTCGCGGAACTCGGGGAACAAGGTCCCAAGGTACAGCAGGCCTAGGGCTTCGCCGGTGAGGTGGGTATTGGGACTGTAGTAGGTCGACAAGTACGTCTCGATGTGTCGACCGTGTAAGAAGAGGAACTTGAGCGTGCGACGGAACGTGGCCTCGGTGAGGGCGGGGGAGGTCTTGAAGAAGTACAACCCCCAGATCCACGCGATTGCTCGGAACGCCACCTCGAGGCTGCTCGACCAGTTAATCCCGCGTTTGGGAGGATTCGCGTCCATCCAGGCCATCAGGTGTTCGACGAAGGTCGTGGCGTAGCGCTCGTCGCCCGTATACCAATAGGCCTTCCCGAGCGTCGCAAAGTATTGGTGCCGGTTCAGCTCCCAGATCAGCTTGTATTCGCCGGCAACCTCGGGACTCAGAAAGTCGATCCGGCTCCAATGCTCGCGCCCCGGTCGCATTCCAGAGACCGGGTCCCGGTGCCAATCGATCGGGACGCCGCACTCCAGGCCGAAACGCCCGAGGAGGTCGAACTGCCCGAGACGGATACGCTCGGCCCGTTCGAGTACCCGCCCTTCGAGGTCGGGCCAGCGGCTGCGCAAGGCAGCGACGACTTCCTCACGCTCGCTGAAGGCGGCGAAGAAGCGCGGCGTCCGCCGTGCACGGAACCGCTCCAGCAACGCGACCGCCGTCGGCGCGGTCGCTCCCGAGGCCTCCCCGGCCAAGAGGCCCAGGAGCCGCCGGTCATCGGGCACCCGGGTCTGGCTAGAGAGGCCCGTGCGCTCAGACCACACGGCCAATCGCTGTCCGGCACGGACTCGAAGCTCAGCGACGCTCAGTCCCCTGAGCTTGCTCCAACGAAGCCTCATCGACGGGTGAGAATGCATCTGACCGTTGACGTCAAGAATTCGCGCGTTAGAGGATTCGAAAGCCTTCGCAACTTCCGGATCGGTACAGCTTCAAACCGCTCGAAACGAAACGGACTCTGTTCAACCAGCCGGCGAAAGCGGCGAACCGTCATCAGGTTCAGACCGCCCTCCACCTCCGTGAAACGCGTGGCGCCATCTTGCTTGAAGTCCGAACGCCATCGGATTAGGGCTCGTTCCGTGAACACGAGATGCGCCCAGGGAAACACCGAGAAGAGATGCCCGCCAAGCGGGTGATACCACGGCGGGCCAAAAGAGACGTACACCCGCCCGCGGGGCTTGAGGAGCGTGCTCAGCAGATGCAAGACGCTGGCAGGAGCACTAAAGTGCTCAAAGGCGTCGATGACCAAAATCGCGTCGCCTTGCGTGTCACATTGCAAGACGAAACTGCAGCGGTCTTCCACACCCTTCTGTCGCGCGCTGCGGCGAGCCATGTCCAGGACACTCTCTCGGTTATCGATACCGATGACCCGACCCGCACCGCGCTCGGCCATCTCGATCGCCTCCTGTCCCGCTCCGCAGCCGAAGTCGATCACGACCTTGCCGGCCAGCTCACGCCAGATGTCGGGACCGAAGAGCATCTCGACCTTACTGCGCGAGCGATAGGCCCGTCCGTCGCACCATCTCGACCCACCCGTTCCCCCAACCCAATGCAGCAGCCGGTATCCCAAGACCCCCCCGATGAACCCCATGACCCTCAGCCTCTGCCGACGTCCGAGGCACCCGAAAACAGGGGCTCGCCGTCGCGGGGAGCTCGCTCTCCCGCGCGTGCATCCGCCCGACCTACCAGCCCTTCGTATACGCTGAGCCACTCCGCGACCACGGCGTCCGGCGCATACTTGCGGCGACATTCTTCGAGCGCGCTAGCGACGAGACGCTGGACGAGCACAGGATCGTCCAAAAGGCGAAGCGCGGCCGCCGCCATACCGGCGTCATCTCCGCGCGGCACGATCAAGCCGGTTTCTCCGTGTCGCACGATGTAGGGAATGCCCCCGGCGTCCGTCGTGACGACGGGCAGCCCAGAGGCGAATGCCTCCAGTATGGAGCCCGGCATGTTGTCGATGTCCGGCGCATTGAGGAACACATCAGCGGCGTCATAGAGACTCGGCATCCGATCCGTCGGCACCCGACCAACGAACTCGGCGTCGCGGAGGCCCAATTCGGCGGCCAGGCGTACCAAGGCTCGGCGTTGCTTCCCATCTCCAGCGACGATCAACCGGGCGTTTGGGTGGCTGCGCTGAATCCGCGCGAAGGCGCGGAGCACGCAGGCGACGTTGTAGTGAGCCTCGAAATTGCGGTTCGATAGGAACACCGGTCGCAGCGGCCGGCGCGCACGGAAGCGGAACCTATCGAAGTCGACGATGTTGGCGACGACGGAGGCACGTAGACCGACGCGAGCAAATACCTCCACGAGATATCCCGACGGCACGACCAGCGCGTCGACGAGCCGCATGACGGGAAGCGCGGTACGCGACCAGCGTCGCAAGTGGTCCTCCGCCTCGCCACTCCGGTAGTTCAGGATGACTCTCTTGCCGAACCATTTCCCAAGTAACAGGGCCGGGGTCGGGCCGAGGACGAAGCTGAAGTACGACGCGGAAAACACGTGCACGATATCGTACTCGGCCAGAGACGTGAGCAACGTCCAGACGTAGCGCAGCGAGGTCACGACGGTGCGAACGTACCGAACCCGCTGCAGCAGCCGCAGCAGGCCAGGCAATCTCGGGTTGATGGGCACGAACCCGATGGAAACGGAGCGAACCGGTTGGAGCGCGTCGCGAAGTCTCGCCGCCTGGACAGCCTGGCCGCCGAGAATATCCAGCGAAGGAGCGACGAGACATACCCGGACGGGGCGACCCTCTGCCACGGCACTTCCCGTCCCGCGGCTCACGCGGTCCGCCGCCTTACGCCTTCTGAGTCAAGCCTCCTCGCAGCAGCCGAACCGTTCCCTAGCCACGCCCAAATGCGTCGCAAACCCTCGTCCAATGAGATGCGCGGTTGGTAACCGAGAAGCCGTCTGGCGCGATCGAGACTCGCCAGCGAGTCCCGCACGTCGCCCGAACGGGGAGGCTGTTGCACATAGAGGAGCGGGCGACCCGTAATCGTGCCGATCATGTCGATGAGCCCGAGCAACGCGGTTCTCGTCCCGGCACCGACGTTGACGACCCACCCATTCACGGTGGTGCCAGCGGCCGAGGCCGCGAGACGATTCGCCTCGACCACGTTGTCGACATACGTGAAGTCTCGAGTCTGCTCGCCATCGCCGTACAAGACGGCCGGACGCCCGTCGAGGGCGGCCTGGAAGAACTTGGGGATGACGGCCGCGTACGCGGAGTGAGGGCTCTGGCGAGGTCCGAATACGTTGAAGTAGCGGAGCGCAACGCCTTCGATCAGTCCGGCGCGAGCGAACGCCAGCACGTACTGCTCGCCGGCGAGCTTGGACGCGGCATACGGAGAACGTGGTAGCGGCTCGACCGATTCCGTCTTCGGGAGCACCGGTGTGTCACCGTACACCGAGCTGGAGCTCGAGTACACGATGCGTGCGACCTTGGCTTCCACGCACGCCTCGAGCAGGCGGACGGTCGCGTTGACGTTTGCCGCGTGGGACGCCCAAGGATCCTTGAGTGACCGTGGGACGCTGGGCAGGGCGGCGAGGTGAAGGACCACATCGATCCCCACGACCGCGCGGCGACACACCTCGACGTCGCAGAGATCGCCACGCACAAACTCGATGTCGTCTGCTACGCCCGCGAGATTGGCTTCGTCCCCGGTGCTGAGATTGTCTACCACCCGGACAGCGTGCCCGAGTGCGACGAGCCGCTCGACGAGATGCGAGCCGATGAAGCCCGCCCCCCCCGTCACGAGGTACTTTGACGGCCGTGCTGCGAGCATGAGTCCCCTCATGGTCAGTGAACGTGATCGCGGCAGCCCGTGCAGACACGGACTGGATGATTGCCCTACCGGCGGAGTTGCAAGCCCGGCGCCGCCGTTGCCTCGAGCCCAGGGCCTGGGGATAACTCAGCCCTACGCAACGACATATGCCACGGTACCAGGGCTCGGTGGGGGGGGTGGACGTCAGCGGTGTGGCGTCGCCGCTATAGCGGCCACGCGCTGCCGCGTGCCACGTGCGACGTGCTCTTACGGTCGGCGCCCGCTGACCCTCCCACTCAGCGCGTATGCCAACTCCCCGACGCAGCGCTCGATCCGCGCGTACACCCGCTCACACACCTCCGGACGCTGGTCCACGGGGTCTTGGATCGCGCGGGACGTAACCGGCAGGGGATCCAGGTCGCCGAGCAGCAGCACATCCCGCGCCGCGCGCCCGAACCGCTCACAGATGCTGCGGCGCTGCAGTTCTTCCATCACGACGACGAGGTCCGCGGCGCGCGCCAAGTCCGCGACCACGAGCTGGGAGCTGTGCCCGGCGAGATCGATCCCGTGACGCGCGGCGGCGGCGATGGCGTGGGGCGGTGAGGCGCGGCCCGGCGCCGTGAAGCCCGCCGACTCCACGCGCACGGCACCCGCGCCCCGGCGCTTGAGCTCCCGCCGCAACACGGCCGCCGCAAACGGGCTACGGAAGATGTTGCCGCTGCAGAGCACGAGCACGCATGCCGGCGGCTGGCGTGCCGCCAGGGCGGCAAGGGCTGCCTTGCGGCGGGAGTTGTGCCGGAGCCGGGCGGCCATGCGACGCAGCCGCTCGAGCAGGATAGCCGCCCACGTTCGGCGCATGGGCAGGCCACCGGTCCCGGCACCAGACCACCCCCTGGCGCGACGGCGGGACTGCACATCTGTGGGCGGGCCGTCGGGCGGAGCGAGCCGATCGCGCGGCATGATCACGCGGCCCGGACGCCCTCGCCAGTCCGCTTGGCAGAGAGGAAGCGGGCGATCGCAGCGACCGAACCCAAGTTCCGTTCCGTGATCTCGTCCTCTTCCAGGGTGCAGCCGAATTCGCGTTGCAGAAACCCTACCAGTTCGATCGCGCCGATCGAATCGATCACGCCACCCCCGAACAGCGCATCCTCGTCCTGGAGCGGCCAGTCGGGGCGCATGTAGAGGAAGTTCTCACGGACGTAGGCTCGCGTCCGATCGGCGATCTCCAGCGGAGTCAGAAGCCGTGCATCGTTGGTCATCGTCCTCACCTTCGGGTCACACGTCAGGCCGCGGCGGAGGCGTCTGCGGCGGCTCGCTGCACCCGGGAGGTCGCCACCACACGTGCCCGCACGGGCGCGCCGAGGAACTCTCGGTACCACAACTCGGTCGACAGAATCGCCACCAGCGCCTGGCTCTCGCGGAATCCCGGGGCGCGCCCGGCCCGGCAGCGCCGCACCAATCCGGCGACGGCCTGTGGATTGAAGATCCCCGTGCACTGTAGGCTCGCGGGGTCAAGCAGTGCCTCGACGTACTCCGGCGGCTGCCCGTCGAAGAACGCAGGCACATCCGGCGCGCGGTAGGGCTGTTTGCGGCGGCGGGTGACGGCCGGTGACACGAGGCCGGTGCTATCCCCCCAGCGGCGTAGGATGTCCTTCTCCCGCAAACCGCGCAGCTTGCTGCGCGCGGGAAGCGCGGCCGCGAACTCGAACAGCCGATGGTCGAGATACGGGACGCGGGCTTCGACCCCGTGCGCCATCGCCATGCGATCGCCCTGCGAGCTGAGTAGATAGGACGAGACCAGCGTCGTCATCTCGAGATAGGCGGCCCGCCCCAGGGGCGACCAGGCCGCGAACCCGGCCGGCAGCCGGGCGCGCAACTCGGCCAGCGGGTCGAAGGGCCCGAGGCCGACCCGGAACTCGGCGGAATAGAAGTCCTTGATGAGGGCTGTCAGCTGAAACCGCGGGAGATGCGAAAACAGGGGATCGTCGGGCGAGCCAGCGCTCGTGAAGTAGCCGCGCCAGAACTCTCCCTTCCCCACACCGGGGGCAATCCCAGGATATAGCCCGTCGAGCAGGCGCGGGGGCACGCGCGATGCCGGCCGACGCCAACACAGCAGCCGGATGATCGCCTCTTTGAACAGGTCGTGCCCCAGGAAAACCTCGTCCGAGCCTTCCCCCGTGAGCACCACCTTGATGCCGCGCTCCCGGACCGCGCGGGACAGCAGGTACAACGGGGCCGGCGCCGTCCGGAGGACCGGTGTCTCGGTGTGCCGGATGACATCCGGGAACACGCGGGCGATATCGCCGCGCCCGATGCGCTGCACCGCGTGACGGCTCCGGACCTCGGCCGCGACGGCGCGCTGATCGGCGCTCTCATCCAGCGCCGGGTCCTCGAACGTCACCGAAAACGTCCGGAGCGCGTGCGGGGAGCCCGCCGCCGCAAGCGCGCACACAATGCTGGAATCGATGCCGCCGCTCAGGTACCCACCGACCGGCACGTCCGCCTGGAGGCGCAGGCGCACCGCCGAGCGCAGCAGTTCGTCCAGTGCATCGAGCGCATCCGCAGGCTCGGCCGACGTCTCGGCGTAATCGAGCGCGTAGTAGCGCCGCATCGTCAAACGCCCGTCCTGCCACCGCGCGCAGCAGCCGGGCTCGAGCGCGCGGATTCCCCGGAAGGGGGTACGAGGAGGACGTGCCGCCCAGAACGTGAAGACCTCGTCCAACCCTTCCGGGTCGAGCGCGCGCTCCACCTCACCGGTCGCCAGCAGGCCCTTCACCTCGGACGCGAAATAGAGATCGCCGTCGCGCTCCGTGTAGTACAACGGCAGAATGCCGAAGCGGTCCCGCGCGAGGAACACGGACCCCGCGCGACGGTCGTAGAGGGCGAACGCGAACTGGCCGTTCAAGCGCTCCAGCATCCGCTCGCCCCACTGCTCGTAGGCGTGCACCAGCACCTCGGTGTCGCTCCGGGTGCGGAACAGGTGCCCTCGCGCCTCCAGTTCGCCGCGCAGCGCGAGGTGGTTGAAGATCTCGCCGTTGTACACGAGCACGATGCGGCCGTCTTCGTTCGTCATGGGTTGCGCGCCGCGGGCCAGGTCGATCACGCTCAACCGGACGTTGGTGAGACCCACCCGGTCGTCCGCGTGCAGCCCGAAACCGTCCGGCCCGCGGTGTCGGATGGCGGCAGCCATCCGCTCCAGGAGCTCTGCGGAAACCCCGGTGGGCCGTCGACGCGCGATCCCGGCGATGCCGCACATCAGCTGTTCGCTCCGACGTCCGGCACCGGCGCGACCAGCAGGGAGGTGAGGTGGAGCGGACGCGTGACGGCGCGCTTGTGTTCGATCTCGCGATAGGCGCGCTCGATCTGCTCCAGCCGATACCCCAGGTCGGCGGCCACCGCGGCCGCGCTGCGCCCTTCGTTCCGTGCCTGCAGCACCACGTCCAGCGTGCCCAGCGGCATCGAGAAAAAGAACTCCTCCTGCGTCTGCGGCAGCGAGTAGGTATCGCTGGTGGGCGTGCGCGCCCGGATGGTCACCGGCACGCCGAGCGACTCGGCGAGCTGGTACACCTGGCTCTTGTACAGGTGCGCGATCGGCTTCACGTCCGCGAGCCCGTCCCCGCCCTTCACGAAGAACCCCTGGTCGTATTCCAGCCGGTTGGGGGTCCCCAGGACCGCGTAGTTCAGCCGGTCGGCGTGATGGTACGCGAGCATCGTCCGAATGCGCTGCTTGAAGTTCGTCGCGGCCACGATCTCGCGCAGCTCGCGTGCGGGGAGCCGGACTTTGCGCAGCGCCTGCCCCGGTGCCTGCACCGCAATGGAACACACGTTGAGCCGGTCGGAATCGAGGCCGCCCCCTTCGAGCACCAGCTTGGAGCGCCAGCCCGGACCATACTCGGGGACGAGGCGGCGAACGGCGGCGTCACGCCGCTCGTAACATCCGCACGCCTCGAGGAGGGCGGTGACGTCTTCGACCACGAACTCGATCGCGAGGCGCCCCGCCCAGTCGCGGGCCAGCGCAAGGCTTTGAGCGTCCGATTCCCGCTCCGGCAGGCCCAGACCCAGGACATGCCCCGGTCCGACGGCCTCCACGGCGAGCGCCGCGCACACCGAGCTGTCCACACCGCCGCTCATGGCGACGACGATCCCGCCACGCCGCAGCGTCTCGCCGACCTGAACCCGAAGCATCGCCGCGATCCGCCGCGTTTCGACAGCCGCGTCGAGCTCCAGCCGGTCTACTATCGTGGTGGACACAGCACCTCGCGTGCTCAAGGAAACGCACGTCTCTGCCTCGCCGCACCTCCGGTTGCAAAGTTCGAGCCCTCGGAGTGACATCGGCGCGGGGGCCGACGGCGGTGCTCGCGACATCACCTATCGGACGCCGCGGCAATAGCTTCCGAGGGGCAGCGCCGTTTCCGGTGAGCACTCCTGTCGCGCCCGCGCCACACGCGCCACGCCGCTGTTTGCGGTCCACGCGCACCGAGACGCATCCGACATGCTGGTTCCTGGTACGCTGGTTCCAATCCTGCGATAAAGTCATTCACGCGGAGTGCTTCCTTGTCATTCGATGGTTCCGGAGCACCCGGCAGGTCGGTCTCGCCGCTGAACGCGGCGCTCAGGTTGTGGCGCAGCGCGCGGCCGCGGCGTTCTTCGGTGCGCTCGCCGCAGGCGCGATCGCCGTCGTGGTGAACGAGACGCTCCGCCCGCGCCAGATCGAGCACGTGCTCTCCCACGCGCGGGCCCGTTGTCTGATCACGACCGGCGAGCTGCTCGCGCGGCAACCCCGCCGGCTCTCGACCGACGCTCGACCGAGGCAGACCGAATTCGGGCCGCTCGTGGGTCACGAATAGCCGCTTGATGTCCTGTTCGTGATCGAGCGGACTGACCGCGGTACTCGTAAAATCCAAAAATCCCTCCTGAACGCGTCCGATGCGCCGCGCCCGTCATGAGGAAACACGTGTTGCTTCTCTGCCACAATCACCCAGGCGCCCCAGACCTTCGGCAGCGCTGGCCGGATTCCTGCAACGCGCAAAACCCGAGCGCAACGGAGCGGACTGGACATGCGATTCTTGGTTACCGGCGGAGCGGGCTTCATCGGCTCGCACTTGGTGGAACAGCTTGTCGCTGGCGGGCACGATGTCGTCGTCTTGGACGACTTCTCGACGGGGCGGCGCGAGAACCTCGCCGCCGTCGCAGACCGTATCCGTCTCATTGAAGGCAGCATCACGGATGCCGCCGTCTGCCGGCGTGCGATGGCGGACGTGGACTGCGTCCTACACCAGGCCGCCGTCACGTCGGTCCAGGGCTCGGTGGCCGAGCCCACGGCCACCCACCAGGTGAACGCGACGGGGACGCTCAGCGTTCTGGTCGCAGCCCGCGACGCGCGCGTGCGGCGTGTGGTCTACGCCGGCTCCACGTCAGCCTATGGGAATCCCGCCACGCTGCCGAACTCCGAAGATCACGTCACCCGCCCGTTGTCGCCGTATGCCGCCTCCAAGCTCGCAGGCGAGCAGTATTGCTCGGCGTTCCACGCGACCTACGGGCTCGAAACCGTGGTCCTGCGGTACTTCAACGTGTTCGGGCCACGCCAGGATCCGAACTCGCAGTACGCAGCTGTCGTGCCGCAGTTCATTGCCGCGGCGCTGGAGGCTGAGCCGCCGACGATCTACGGTGACGGCAACCAGACCCGCGATTTCGTCTACGTCGCGAACGTGGTTCATGCAAACATCCTCGCCGCGCGCGCGCCCGCCGCGCGCGTCGCCGGCCAGGTGTTCAACGTCGGGTGCGCCCAGAGCGTGAGCATCAACGATCTGTGGGACCGGATCCAAACACTCACGGGCGCGCCGGTCTTGCCGAGGCACGTGGAGGGGCGGTCCGGTGAAGTCAGGAACTCGCTCGCGTCGATCGACAAGGCACGCGAGCTCGTCGGCTACGAACCAGTGGTCGATTTCGACGAGGGTCTGCGGCAGACCGTCGCGTACTACCGCGCGGACCGTCGGGAGCGGCGGCGCGTGCGCGCGGCCTGAGACGCGTCGGGCGGTTCAGCCCGCCGCCACGCGGTCCAACATTTCGCGCAGCTCGTCCAGGCTGAAGGGCTTCCGCAGCACCGGCCGGTCGGCCCGCTCCAGCGCGTCGCGGGTCTGGGTTGAAATGGAGTCGCCGGTCGTGAACACGATGCGCCGCTCGCGCCCCTGTCCTTCCGTCCGCAGTCGATCGAACAAGTCGAACCCTGTATGGGCTTCGTCCAGGTGCACGTCCACCAGGAGCGCATCGTAGCGCGCGTCCGGCTGGGCGAGACACTCGGTCGCCTCGACGAACCGACCGACCGTCGTCACGTCGTGACCGAGTCGCTTGGCCAAGAGCGCCATGGCGCGGCGCACCGCCTCCTCGTCCTCCACCACGAGCACCGAGAGTCGCCGTGCGGCCGACCGGGCCGCAGCTTGCGCCGCCGCGTCGGCGCTGCCGGCGTCCACTGGGAGCTCGAACGAGAGCCGGGCCCCGCCCCCTTCGACGTTCTGCATCCACATACGACCCCCCATCCCCCGCACGAGCCCGAAGCTGATGGCCAAGCCCAGCCCGGTGCCGTGCTCCGCCTTGGTCGAGAAGAACGGCTCGAACACACGGTCCAGGATCTCGGGCGGCACGCCCGGCCCCGTGTCGTCGACCGTCAGCAGGACATGGTGGTCGCTCGACCGAGCGGTGACGGCGATCTGGCCGGGGCGACCCGTGCTTTCGATCGCCTGTCGAGCGTTGACGACCGCATTGAGCATGACCTGCTGCAGCTCCTGCGGGTCGCCCGCGACGGCGGGGACGTCGTTCGAGATCGAGATGGTCGCACGGATGCGCGCTTTCTTGAGTGCGCTGCGCTGCAGCGCGAGCACCCGCTCGGCAATTTCGCCGAGATCGACGGCGGTCTGCATCCGCGGCCGCTGGCGCGCGAAGTCGAGCAAGGTCTGGACGATGCGACCGGCGCGCATCGCCTCGCTCCGGATCACTTCGGCGCTTTCCTCCACGTCGGCCTGATGCGGATCCAGCGCGAGCGCTTCGCCGAAAGCCGCGATCGCGGCGAGCGGATTGTTGAGCTCGTGCGCCACCCCCGAGACGAGGGCGCCGAGCTGGGACAGCCGGTCGGCCTGAAGCAGCCGCTGCTGTAACAGGATCTCGCGCGACACGTCCAGCGCCAGGAACAGGAGCTTCGGCGCCGCGCGTACCGGATCGACGTTCACGACCACGGCCCGCACCTCCCGCGCCGGCTCGCCCGCGAATTCTAGCGTGAGCGCTACGTCCTGCCGCCGGGTGACGGCGTGGCGCAGCGCGGCGGCGAGCATGCCCTGCTGGGAGGACGGAGCCCACTCCGCCAGCGCGCGGCCGCGCAGCGCCGCCGCGTCCGCCCCACCCAAAAGCTTCGCACCCTCGGGGTTCGTATCGAGGATCTGACCGTCCGGGGTGAGCACCAAGCCGGGCGTGGGCAGTGAGCTGAAGAGCTGCAGATACAGCCGCCGCTCTCCTTCGAGCGCGCTCAGGAGCTGCGCCGCGCGCGACTCGGGCGCCAGCTGCTCGTGCACCGGCCGGAAGGCCAGGGTGAGATGATCCCCCGGCCCGCGGCTGACCCGGGTCTCGAGCACGGTCCCCGGGGACTCGGGCGCCCCCGCGGGCGCCAGAAACGTGCGGGGCTTGCCGTCGGCGAACACTTCTCCGAACACGCGCTCGAGCTCGGTACCCTTCGCCGCCGGAAACGCGGTCCAGATGCTCCGACCCAGCACCCGCTCCGCCGGCACCGCGATGATCCGGGCGGCCGCCGCCGACCACTCGGCGATCGTCCAATCGGGCGCCATCGCCGCCACCCCGACGTCGAGGCTGTCGAGCAGCTCTTTCGCTTCCATGCATGCGCTCCCGCGAGACACAGCGCCCCGTTGGCCTGATCGCGGGCGCAACGGGGCCGGGTGAGTTTCCACGAAACGATTGTCGTTCGCTGGTACTAGGGTGGGTGAACGCCCGTTCCGCTGTCAAGCGGCGAGGGGCGATGCGTCGACGCAACAGTGCGGCAAGGGCCGGGCCGCTAGACCCGCCGCACCTTCCAGCGCCCGCGACGGAAGATCACGCCGCTCACCACGGCGACGGTCGAAAACGCGATCGTGACCGCCAGAGCCACGCCGCGGGGCCCGAGTCCCGCGTGGCGCGCCAGCAGGTACGCCAGCGGGATCTCCCACAGCCAGAAGCATCCCAAGTTGATCCACGTAGGCGTCCACGTGTCGCCCGCGCCGTTGAACGACTGTGTGATCACCATCCCGTACGCATAGAACAGGAACCCATAGCTGATGGTGCGCAGGCACAGCTCGGCGATCGGGGCCACCGCGGGGTCGCGCGTGAACACGCTGACGATCGGTCCGGCGAGCGCCACGAACAGCACTCCCACGCTACCGAGGACCAGCATGTTGTAGAACCCCGCGAGCCACACGGCCCGTTCGGCGCGGTCCGGGTTCCCGGCGCCCAACCCCTGCCCCACGAGCGTGGCCGCTGCATTGGCGAGTCCCCACGAGGGCAGGAGCGCGAATACGATGATCCGAATCGCGATCGTATACCCGGCGACGGCGTCCGAGCCGAAGCTCGAGACGATCCGCACCAGACCGATCCAGCTCGCGGTCCCGATCAACACCTGCAGGGTGCCCGTGCCTGAGAGCCGGAGCATCGTCCGCATCACGGCGGGTTGGAGCTTGAGCTGGGCGCGCCGGATGGCGACGCGACCGTCGCCGCGCCACAGCCGGTACAGCTGGTACAGCACTCCGGTGCCGCGCCCGATGGTGGTCGCGATGGCCGCGCCGGTGACGCCCAGTCGCGGGAACGGGCCCACGCCGAAAATCAGGCAGGGCCCGAGCACGATATTGATACCGTTGGCGAGCCACAGGACGCGCATCGCGATTGCCGCGTCCCCGGCGCCGCGGAACATCGCGTTGATCAGGAACAAGAGCAGGATCACGACGTTCCCGCCGAGCATCACGCGCGCGTAATTGGACCCGAGGGCTTGCACCGCTGGGCTCGCGCCCATCACAGCGAGCAGGCGGGGCGCGAGCGCTACGCCGATCACCCCGATTACGACCGCCGCGAGGAGCCCGAGCGCGATGCCCTGCACCGCCGCTTCGGCAGCCCCTTCGGGGTTCCGCTCGCCGATGCGACGGGCCACCATGGCCGTTACGCCGATGGACAGCCCCATCGCGGCGGTGTAAATGAGGGTGAGGAGCGACTCCGTAAGCCCGACCGTGGCGACGGCGTCCGGTCCCAGGTGGGCGACCCAGAACACGTCCCACACGGCGAACACCGATTCCATGATCATTTCGGCGACCATGGGAATCGCGAGCAGCACGATCGCTCGGCCGAGCGGGCCGGACGTGTAGTCGTGGTGCGAGCCGCGGAGCGCCTCGCGCACCGTGGCCCACCAGCCGCCGGCCGCCGGCTCCGCCGTCACGACGGCTTGGTGCGGTCCAGCTGAGGCTGCACGTACTTGATGTAGCAGTCGGGACAGATGCCGTGACTCAACAGCTGCTCGAAGTGCTCCTCGATATACTTCTCGAGCGGCTCCCACTCCTCTTTGTCATTCCGAATCCGCTTGCAGTACGAGCAGATCGGAAGCAGTACCTCGAGCTGCTCGATCTCCTTGCGGAGGCCCAAGATGCGCTCCGCCACCTTGAGCCGGGCGCGCAGCTCGTCGGGGTCCACGGGCTTGGCGATGAAGTCGTCCGCCCCGGCTTCCATCCCCGCCAGGTACTGCTGCTTGCCACCGCGCGAGGTCACCAGGATGAAGTAGACGTACGGCTCGCGCGTGCGGGCCCGGATGCGGCGGCATAGCTCGGGCCCGTCCATCTCGGGCATGTACCAGTCGGAGATCACGATAGGAACGCGGGCCAGCTGCAGCAGCTCCCACGCCTCGCGGCCGTTGGGCGCGTTCTGCACGTCGTAGCCGGCCGCCTTTGCGAGCGCGCCCAGCTGGGCACTCGCCACGGGATCGTCGTCCACGACCATCACCGATATCAGGTTAGGCATCCCCGCCGCCTTTCGTCGCCGTCCGAAGATAGTCGAGCGCCGCCTGCGCCTCACCGCGTACGTGCTCAAGTTTGTCACGCGCACCGGCCAAGTCGCCACCGTATGCTGCGCGCTCCATCTCCTCGAGCAGGGCGGCCAGGTGTCCGGCGCCGATCGTCCCCGCGGCCGACTTGAAGGCATGCGCCGCGCGCTGCAGCGGCTCGGCGTCGGTGCCGCCTGCCGCGGCCACGAGCGCGTCGAGGCGCTGCGGCAGGGTGGCGACGAAGGTCTCGAGGATCCCGTCCACCGCGTCGGCTGCTCCCGCTTCCTCCATGGTGCGACGGAAGGCCGCGAGGTCAACCGCAGGTGACCGCGCGGCGGCCGCGTCGACCGGCTGGGCGCCCCGCCCTTCGACGGCGGCGAACAGGTCGTGGGCTTTGAACGGCTTCGCGAGATACCCACTCATCCCGCGCGCCAGGCAGCGCTCGCGCTCCCCGCTCAGCGCATGGGCCGTGAGGGCGATGATCGGAAGCGTCCGTCCCTGCGGCAGGCCGCGGATCATCTCCGTCGCCTCGAACCCGTCCATCTCGGGCATTTGGATGTCCATGAGGATGACGTCGTAGGGCTCTCGAGCGACCGCGTCCACCGCTTCGCGACCGTTGCTCGCGACGTCCACGTGGTGTCCGCGCTTCAAGAGCATGGCGGTCGCCACCTGCTGGTTCACCGGGTTGTCTTCGGCCAGCAGGACCCGCAGCGCGTGGCGCGACTCGGCGATCGAGTGGCGGGTGACGAGGTCGGCCGCGCCCGGAGCCGACGCGGTGCCGGCCAGCACCGTACCCACGGCTTCCACCAGATCCGCCCGCGCGATGGGCTTGGTGAGATACGCCTGGATACCGAGCTGCCGACACCGCTCGCCGTCGCCCCGTTGCCCGGCGGAGGTGAGGATCAGGAGCCGCGTCTCCTTGAGCGCGCGATCGGCACGAATGGCGGTGGCGAGCTCAAAACCATCCTGGTCGGGCATTTGCGCGTCGAGAATGGCGAGGTCGTAGGGTGTTCGCGCTCGCGCGGCGCGCCGCAGCGCCTCGAGGCCAGCATCGGCGCGGGACGCTTCGTGCACGGCCATCCCCTCCGCCCCCAGCATGTCGCGGACGATCCGCCGGTTGGTTTCGTTGTCATCCACCACGAGGAGCCGGCGTCCGCCGAGCGAAACGGCGGCGCGAGCCGCGGCTTGCGCCCCCGCTTCGAGGGCGAACGTCAGGCCGAAGCTGAACTCGCTGCCGCGACCCGCATCGCTCGTCACGGCGAGCTCGCCGCCCATCAGCGCTACCAGGCGCCGCGAGATCGCGAGGCCGAGTCCCGTCCCGCCGTAGCGGCGCGTCATCGACGCGTCCGCCTGGGTGAACTCCTGGAAGATGGTGCCCAACTGCTGTTCCGAAATGCCGATCCCCGTGTCCCGCACGCGGAACTGCACGGCAGCGCCGTCACCGTCCCGCTGGACGACGGTGGCCGATACGTCTACCTCGCCTTGCTCCGTAAACTTGATAGCGTTCCCGATCAGGTTCATGAGTACCTGGCGCAGGCGCGTGGGATCGCCCCGCACCATCTGCGGCACGTCGGGCGGCACGTCCACGGTCAGCTCGAGATGTTTCTCGCGGGCTCGGACGGCGAGCAGCGTTGCGGTGGCATGCACGACCTTAGGCAGGTCGAACGGGATCGACTCGAGCTCGAGGTGCTCCGCTTCGATCTTCGAGTAGTCGAGGATGTCGTTGAGGATGGTGAGCAGCGCCTCGGACGAGGTCCGCACCAGCTCCAGGGCGCGGCGTTGCTCCGCGCCCAGCTCCGTATCGAGCACCAGCTCGACGAATCCCAGCACGGCGTTCATCGGGGTGCGGATCTCATGGCTCATGTTGGCGAGGAACGCGCTGCGCGCGCGGGCGACACGCTCCGCCAGATCGCGCGCCTCGCGCATGGCGGCTTCCGCGGCCTTGCGGTCGCTGATGTCCTCGTACAGCGCGACCAGTGCACCGTCGGCCGCCGCCCTCACCGCGGCTGCCGAGAGGCGCACCTGGATGCGCCGGCCGTCCTTGCGCATGCGCTCGACTTCCACGCGCACGGTCTCACCACGCCGGACGCGGGTCTCCAGCTCAGTTGACTCGGGGCGGAGCGATTCCGGTACGATCAGCCCGTCGATCCCGGCGCCGACCACTTCGGCTGCGGCGTACCCAAACAGACTCTCGAACGCCGCGTTCACGCTACGGACGGAGCGCTGGTCGTCCAGCACGGCGATGGCCACGGGCGTGCTGGCGATCAGTGCGTCGAGGTAGGCGTGCTGACGAGCCAATTCCTGAGTGGATCGCTCCAGCAAGGCCGCCGCCCGGATCCGCTCGGCGAATGTGCGGTGGGCGCGCCGATGCACCCGGTCCATGCCCCAGGCGAACATCGCGATCAGGACGACGGCCAGGAGATGCGGCCGGGAGTGGCCCTGCAACAAGATGCCGATGGGAAGCGGGACGAGGACGGTGATCAAGAGGTAGTGAAAGCTGCGCCGGTCGCCGACCAGCGTACCCGTCGCGCCGGCCACGATGCCGGCGAGCACGACGAGGATCAGGGCAGCTTCGTCGAGGCCGAGCGCCGGGATCGCGGTGGCGGCGCCGACGCCCCACGCCAGCCCGACACCGGCCACGGTAAGGCGCACGCCTCGCAGGGCTTCCTCGGCGGATAGACCGCGCCTCGTGGCGCGCAGGCGCCACCAGGTCCGCAACCCGGCGGCGGCGGCGACCGCGCCGACCCACCCGAGCGTGAGGCCGACCGGCTGGGAATCCCACACCAGGGCGGCGACGACCGCGACGAGCACAATGTGGACCGACTCGGCGAGCGGGCCGCCCGCGAGCAGCTGCCACAGGGCTGCGCGTCGCATCTCGGCTTGTACGCGCGGCTCCTCGTCGGCGGCGAACGCCGCCGGGTCTCGGGACATGGCTCTATTTGTGGTAGTCACGGGCGGTTGCGCAACATCGCGCAACCAGTGCCGTGGGAATAGGGCGTTTTTGCGGCATGGTGGGGCGCCAGTGCGACAGTTTGCGCTGGCTTGACCGCGCTATGCGTCCGGCTTCGTCTCCACGGCCGAGCGGATGGCGCCGAGCAGCGCCTCCGTGCCCACGGGTTTTACGAGGAGAGGCGCGATGCCCAACGCCGCGACGCGCTTCCGGGTTTCCGGATCGCTGCGGCCGGTAACGACGAGCACGGGGATGGCGGCGAGCGTCTTGATCTTCCGCAGTCGCTCCAGCACGAGAAACCCGTCGCCGGCGGGGAGACCCAGGTCGAGCAGGATGAGGTCGGGGCGCTCGCGGTTCACCACCGTCATTGCCGACGCGGCGTCCGCCGCCCGCGCAACGACATAGCCGTTGGCTTCCAGTCGAGCCTGCAGGTCCGCGAAAGCAACCGGGTCGTCCTCGATGACGAGGATTTTCTGGCGGCCGGAGCCTCCGCGCCGACGGGATGGTTTCATTACCGTTCCTCACAAAGACGTCGTGGACCCCTCTCCTCCGCTTATCTATAATGTCCCGGCGGCGACGTTCGCCAGAGTCGCCCCCACATGGCTCAGGGAATCCGCGATCACCTGTCCGCGAAAGGCTCGCCATGCTGTTTTACCTGCCGATAGCCCTCACCGCGCTCGCCACCACGCTGTATCACGTCGCCCAGAAGGCGATCGCGCCCGGCGTGCATCCCATGGTGTCCCTGGTGATCACCTACGCCACGTCGCTCCTGGCGTGTCTCGTAGTGGTGCCGTTCGCGCCGGGCGGCACCACGTTCGTGCGCTCGGTCAAGGACTTGAACTGGGCGACCTACGTGGTGGGACTGTCGATCGTGGGAGTGGAACTCGCCATCCTGCTCGCCTACCGAGCCGGGTGGAAGATCAGCCTCGCCTCGGTGGTCGCGAACGTCGCAACCGCGCTGCTGCTGGTGATCATCGGCGTCGTCGGCTACCGGGAGCACCTCGCCGCGCGCCACGTGGTCGGGTTGCTCATGTGCCTCGGCGGATTGGTCCTTGTAGCCCGGCCGTAGCGAGGGCCAGTGCTTCTCCCACCGCCCGGTCCACGGCCTGGAGCAGCTCGGGGCTAGGCTTTCCGTCTTGAAACTGGGAGCTAGTCGCGTACACGCCGCTCGCCACGACCGTGGCGCCGAGACTCGCGAACAACGGCCGCATCCCATGGTCCACGGAGAGCGAGTGAGCGGCGGCATGTCCCGTCACGATCGGTACCCCGATCTTGCCGATCAGGCAGTCTTGCGGTAGAAGATCGAAGAAGAGCTTGAGCAGGCCGCTGTACGTGGCTCGGTACACGGGCGTGCCGGCGACGAGGATCCGCGCGCGCGTCGCCGCCTCGAGCGCCCCCGTCACCGTGGCAGCCGTTCCCCGGCCGAGCAGCGGCTCGGCGGGGAGCGCGGCGAGGTCCACCAGGTGCGGCGTCGCGCCTCGCGCCGCGAGTTGGCTCAGGGCGTATTCCACCAGGAGGCGCGACTTAGATGTGGTGGACGGACTACCGGAGATCCCCACCGCGACCAGGTCCGTGGTCGAAACGCTCACGCTGCCAAGATCAGGTCCCGCGCCCGATCTCCTCGGCTTGGTCCAGCAGACCCTCCAGCGAGAACGGCCTGACGAGGAAATGCTCCGATTGGAGGAACAGCCCCATGCCTTGCTCGCCGGGGCGCGCTTCCGAGCTGATCAGCACGAACCGGCCGCGGAGCTCCGGCCGGATCTCCAGCGCGTGTTCCCACAGCCACAGTCCCCCACGCTCCGGCATGTTCAGATCCGTGATGATGGCGTCGAACCGCTCAGCCCGGACGGCCTCGAGCCCTTCGACCCCGTTCGTCGCCGTCAGGACCCGGCACCCCCGCCGGGCCAACGATCGGGCGATGGCTTCGCGCATTGCGGCGTGGTCTTCGACCACAAGGATCGACAGCGTTCTGGCCTCGCCTGCGTGTCGTGGGGGCAATTGGGGGCTACTGAAGGAACCCGAACTGCCGATAGTGCACAAGCGGCTGCATCAAGCGTGCCGCCCCTGGGTTGTCCCAGTGACAACCTGGTGCTGCATGGCCGCCGCATCGCATCATTAGGCCCTTGGGACCCCTCGTCAAGTTCTTCGTGTTGACCTACGCCGTGATGTGGAGCTGTTTCATCCCGGTCGCGGCAGGGATTCCCGCGTACGCGCCACTCGGTGCCGTACTGCTGCTGCTGGGCACCTTCGCTCCCTCCCTGGCGGCTGTCTGGCTTACCGCGCGGGCCGAGGGGGACAGCGGCTTACGGGCCCTGTTGGGTGGCGTCCTGCGGTGGCGGGTGGCCGCGGGATGGTATCTGTTCGCCCTCGCCTACATTCCCGCAATCAAGCTCACCGTCGCGCTCGTCCATCGCCTGGCCACGGGCGCGTGGCCGCGCTTTGGCGACGAGCCGTGGTACGGTATCCTCGCGGCGATCGCCTTTTCGACTCCGTTCCAGGCAGGAGAGGAGATCGGGTGGCGCGGCTATGCGCTGCCCCGCCTGGCGACCCGCTTCGGGCTCGCGCGCGCGAGCGTCCTGCTCGGTTTCATCTGGGCCGCTTGGCACGTGCCTCAGTTCTTCATTCCCGAAGTCGATACCTACGGACAGTCGTTTTTCGTGTTTGCGTTGCAGGTGACCGCGCTGTCGGTCGCCATGGCATGGCTGTACGCGCGCACCAACGGGAGCCTGCTGCTGGTCATGCTGCTGCACGCGGCCGTGAACAATGCGAAGGACATCGTCCCATCGGCGCTGCCGGGGGCCAACAGCACGTTCGGGCTGAGTGCTTCCCTGGTTGCGTGGCTCACGGTCACGCTCCTGTGGATGTGCGCTGCGTACTTCCTGGCAACCATGAGACGTCAAGCAGAGACGTCACGCAGCACCGTCACGCAAGAACGTCGAACGGAACCGTAGGATGGGTGCCTACGATTCCGTTTAACGCCTTCGGGTGACGTCTTCGCGAGACGTCTTTGCTCGACGTCTTTTTGCTGCTATGGGCCTGAGTGGAGTTGAACCACTGACCTCACGCTTATCAGGCGTGCGCTCTAACCACCTGAGCTACAGGCCCGCACCGCCACCCTACCGCTCACCGTTGCACGACGCTACGACGCCACGCCGTAAGCGAGGCAGCACGCCCTTTCGTACAACTTAGCGTCGTGGCGTCGTATGACGGTCCTCACTCCCAGTCCCGGCGCGGTCCCGGTCCCTTCTTCGGCCGGAACTCGTCGTCTTCCTCGTCGTCGAACTCGTCGTCCAGGTCGTCGTACTCGTCGAGATCGTCCAGATCCTCCTCTTCAAGCTCGTCCTCTTCCAGCTCGTCGTCGAAGTCCTCGTCCAGGTCCTTGTCCTCTTCGAAGTCTCCGAACTGCTCTTCGCCGAGACTGTCGCCGCGACGCTTGAGCGACCAGTCCGACGTCTCACGGGACAACATTGTCACCCCCAGCTAGGGATCAGCTCGTCGTCCTCGATGTATTCGAGCGCCAGCTCGAGCGTCACCTGCCGCGGCGGCTCCAGAATGATCATCTCGTCCGACGCGGTCGTCCGCATGTTCGTGAGCTTCTTTTCCTTGGACGGGTTCACGTCCATGTCCCCGACCCGCGCGTTCTCCCCCACGACCATGCCCTCGTACACCGGATCCCCGGGTTTGACGAACATCGTCCCGCGCTCCTGCAAATTGAAGAGCGCGTACCCCACCGCCACTCCCTCCCGGTCCGCCACCAGTACCCCACGGCTCCGCCCCTGCAGCGGCCCCGCCCACGGGCCGTAATCGAAGAAACGGTGGTGCATGACCCCCGTCCCCCGCGTGTCCGTCAAGAACTCCGAGCGATACCCCAGCAGGCCCCGGGCCGGGATCTTGAAGCGCATCCGCACCATGCCCACCCCCGGGTTCCGCATGTCCAGGAGCTCGGCCCGGCGGGGGCCCAGCTTCTCCATGACCACACCCAAATACCCCTCGGGGCAGTCGATCATCAGCTCCTCATAGGGCTCGAGTCGCTCCCCGTTCGGCCCCTCTCGCGGAATGATCCGCGGCCGGCTCACCTGGAACTCGAACCCCTCGCGCCGCATCGTCTCCATCAGGATGCCGAGGTGCAGCTCCCCCCGGCCCGACACGGTGAACGTCTGGGGGTCGTCCGTTTCCTCCACCCGAAGAGCCACGTTCTTCTCGAGCTCCCGAAACAGCCGGTCGCGCAGCTGCCGGCCCGTGACGAACTTCCCCTCCCGTCCCGCGAACGGCGAGTCGTTCACCTTGAAGTCCACCGAGATCGTGGGCTCTTCGACGGCGATGCCCTCGAGCCGCTCGAGATAGTCGGGCGCCGTCACGGTCTTCCCGATCTCGACCCCCGCCAGACCGGCGAGGGCCACGATGTCCCCGGCCGACGCTTCTTGCACCTCGACGCGGTCCAGTCCGTCGAACGAGAACAGCTTGACCACCCGCGCCTGCTCGTAGGGTCCATCACCTAGAGGACCGGGCTCGCCCAGAGGAAGTAACGCGACCGTCTCCCCCACCCGCACCTGACCCCGCTCGATCCGCCCGATCGCGATCCGCCCCAGATAAGAGGAATAGTCGAGCGTCGAGACGAGCATCTGGAACGGCCCCTTGGGGTCCGCCAGCGGTGCCGGGATCGTGTCCAGAATGGTCTGGAATAACGGGTTGAGATCGGTCCCCGGGACCTTGAGGTCGAGCGTGGCGGTGCCCGCACGGCTCGACGTATAAAGGAAAGGGCAATTGAACTGCTCCGGCGTCGCCTCCAGGTCCAGGAACAGCTCCAGCACCTCGTCGTGCACCCGCAGCGGCTCCGCGTCCTGCCGATCGATCTTGTTGACCAGCACGATCGGCTTCAGGCCCAGGGCCAGCGCCTTGCCCGCCACGAACCGCGTCTGCGGCATCGGACCCTCGGCCGCATCGACCAGCAAGAGGAAGCCGTCCACCATGCGCAGGATCCGCTCCACCTCGCCGCCGAAATCGGCGTGGCCGGGCGTGTCCACGATGTTGATCTTGGTGTCGCCCCATCGCACCGCCGTGTTTTTCGACAGGATGGTAATCCCGCGCTCGCGCTCCAGCGGGTTCGAGTCCATGACCCGCTCGTTGACCTGCTGGTTGGCGCGAAACACCCCCGCCTGGCGGAGCATCTGGTCCACCAGGGTGGTCTTCCCGTGGTCGACGTGGGCGATGATGGCGATGTTGCGGATCTGCAAGGGGCTAGGTCCTGACGGTGCTTAGTGGTGCCTCATGGAGGGGCGCAGTATAGGAGGGTGCTCTCGAAAAGACAAGCTCAGAAATCACCGAGCGGGGGGCCAATTACTCGCAGGTCGGATCCCGCTCCATCTGCACCGTCACGTGCCGGATGCCCATGCCGCCCAGGCGTGCCTGGACCGCTTCGAGCACGCGCTGGTTGTCCGCCGGGTTTTGGACCACCAGGTGACTGCTCATTGCGATCACCCCGCTGGTGACCGTCCATACGTGCAGGTCGTGCACCGACGCCACCCCCGGGATGGAGGCGATCCGGTCGTGGACGTCCGAGAGGGGGATGTGCGCCGGCGCCGCCTCGAGCAGCACGTCCGCGCTCTCCTTCACCAGCCGCCAGGCACTGTGGAGGATCAGGAGGGAGATCAGCACCGAAATGATGGGATCCGCCTGCACCCATCCGGTGGCGAGGATGATCGCGCCCGCGAGGACGGCGCCGACCGAGCCGAGGAGATCGCTCGCGATATGGAGGTAGGCGGCGCGCTGGTTGAGCGAATGGTCGTGCCCCCGATGCAGGATCGCGGTGCCCATCGCGTTCGCGGCCAGTCCCACGCCGGCGACGATCAGGAGCAGCGTGCCCTGCACGTCGCCGGGCGAGCGGATCCGGCGATAGGCCTCGACGCCGACCCCGAGCGCGATCACGATCAGGGCCGCCCCGTTCAGCAGCGCGGCCAGGATCTCGAGGCGCAGCAGGCCGAATGTCCGCTCCGCCGTCACCGGCCGCTGGGCGAGCGCCGTGACCACGAGCGCGAGACCCAACGCGGCGACGTCGGCCAACATGTGGCCCGCGTCGGCGAGCAGGGCCAGCGAGTGCGCGAGCCACCCGCCCGCGGCCTCGGCGACCATCACACCGGCCGTGATCGCCAGCACGATCTTCATCCGCCGCCGGCTCTCCTCGCGGAGCGGAGCTCGATGCGTGCATTGGACTTCCAGCGGTACTGTGGCGCTCACTCGTCCCCGTGTCCCTCGTGCCTCATCCCTGAAAATACCCGGCCGTTCCGCCGCCGGGCAACACGCTCTATGTTCCCGCCTCTATGCCCGGCCCCGCCACACAATCGCTTGGCCTCCGCCTGCTGGCGGTGCTGGCGCTCGTGTTGGCGAACGCGTTCTTCGTGGCAGCGGAGTTCGCGCTGGTCGCGGCGCGCCGCACCCGCATCGAGGCGCTCGTCCGGCGCGGCGATCGGAGGGCGAGGACCGTACAGGCCGCCTTGCAGGACCTGTACCGCCAGCTGTCCGCGGCGCAGCTCGGCATCACGGTCGCCTCAATCCTGCTGGGCTACGTCGCCGAGGATACCGTCGCGCAGTTGTTCCGCGATTGGTTCGCGGCCCTGCCACCCGCCCTCGAGTTCCTCGCCCGCGGCGGCGTCGCGTCCACGGTCGCGGTCGCGCTCGTCTCGTTCCTCCACGTCGTCTTCGGTGAGCAAGCGCCCAAGGCGTGGGCCATCACCCATCCCGAGCGCACCAGCCGCTGGATCGCTGCGCCGCTCATTTTCTTCTCGTGGATCACGCGACCATTCACCGATCTGCTCAACTGGAGCGCCGGCCGGGTGGTGCGGCTGCTGGGTCTGAAGGGCACGTCGGCGGAGCTCGAGCGCATCCACTCGCCCGAGGAGATCCGCATGCTGGTCGAGCAGAGCCGGCAGCGCGGCAAGCTCGATGCCGACGACGCCCGCCTGCTGCAGGGCGTGTTCGAGTTCAGTGAGAAAACCGCCCGTGAAGTCATGACGCCCCGCACCGAGATGGTGGCCCTGCCGGCCGACCTGACGCTCGAGGAAGCGGCCGATCAGGTGGCCGTCGCGGGGCGGTCGCGCTATCCGGTCTACGGGGAGTCGCTCGACGACATCCTCGGCATCGTGCACGCGAAGGACATCCTCGCCGGCCTCCGCTCGGCCAAGGGCGGCAGCCTGCGCGCGGTGCTCCGCCCGGCGGTCTTCGTTCCGGGAACGCGGGAGGTCGAGGACGTACTCGCGGACATGAAGCGACAGAAGATCCACCTGGCGATCGTGCTGGACGAGTTCGGCGGCACCGCGGGCCTCGTCACCATGGAAGACCTGCTGGAGGAGATCGTGGGCCAGATCTACGACGAATACGATCGGCCCTCGGGCGAGCTGCGCGTCGCCCCCGCCGGCGTGGCGCCGATCATCGCGGGGTCGGTCCCGATCCGCGAGGTCAACAGCGCATTCGGGCTCGACCTCGGTGACGAGGACTACACGACCATCGGGGGCTTCCTGTTCGGCGCGATCGGCCGCCTCCCCCGGCCGGGCGACCAGGTGGCCGTGAAGGGCGCCGTGTTCGAAATCGTAGAGGTCGATGGGCGCCGCGTCGGCACGGTGCGGGTGCTGCGGCGCGGGCCGGGCGGGGAAGCCTAGGACCGCAGCGGCGCGTCGACCCGTTGCACCCGGCGCGCGAGCTCGGTCGCGAGCTCCAGCGCCGCCCGCATGGAGCCGGGGTCGGCCACTCCCTTGCCGGCGATGTCGAGCGCGGTCCCGTGGTCCGGGGCGACGCGCGGGAACGGCAACCCCAGCGTCACGTTCACCCCCGTCCCGAAGCCCGCGACCTTCACCGCCGTCATCCCGACGTCGTGATAGGGCGTGAGCACGGCGTCGAACTCACCCTTGAGCGCCCGGACGAACACCGTGTCCGCCGGCACCGGCCCGGCGGCACCGAGCATCCTGGCGGCGGGCTCGAGCACGCGCGTGTCCTCGTCGCCGAACAGGCCGGATTCGCCGGCATGGGGATTCAAGGCGCACACCGCGAGCCGCGGAGCCGCAATGCCCCACCAGTCGCGCAGCGCCCGCTCGGCGATCCGCCCGCAGCGCACCACGCGATCGACCGTCACCTGCGCCGGTACGTCTTTGAGGGGGATGTGCGTCGTGACGAGGACCACGCGCAGCCCGCCCGCGGCGAGCATCATGGCGACGTCCACGTCGCCGACGAGATGCGACAGGAGCTCGGTGAGGCCGGGATAGCGGAATCCGGCGAGGTGCAAGGCGTGCTTGTGCACGGGGCCGGTGACGATGGCGTCCACATCGCCCGCGAGCGCCAGGCGGACGGCTTCCTGCACCGCTTCGCCGGCAACTCGCCCGGCTTGTTCCGGGAGCAGGGAGCGGGGAGCGGTACCGAACAACGGGAGCGGGGAGCGGGGAGCGGTACCTTCCGCTGCACCAGAGGGTCCCGCTCCCTGCTCCCCGCTCCCGAGAAAAACGAGATCCGCTTCGAGCGGACCGAGGGCGAGCGCTTTTTGGATCACCTCCGGCCCGATCCCCCGCGGATCGCCGAGCGTGACCGCGAGTCGGGGACGGCGACTAGAAACGGACGTCGACGTACGTGGTGCGCCGCAGCAAGTCGAGATGGTGCTTGATGGCGAGCTGCTGGCCCAGCCCGTCGCGAATATGATCCTTCACTTCGTCGAACCCCAGCTCCCCTTCGGGAAGACGCTTCAACAACTCGAACACCACAAACCTCGGGCGCGCCGTCCCAATACCCACCTCGAACACCGGCTTCAACCCGGGGATCGTGTCCTTCCCGATGATGTTCTCGTAATCGGGCGGGAGCTGCGAAATGGGGAGCGCATCGGCGAGCTTGGGCTCGCTGGGGTCGGCGTAGCGCCGGGCGAGGGAGTCGAACGACGCTCCGTGGGCGAGCGCGTCGTGCACCGAATCGGCCTGACGCCGGGCGATGGCGACCTGCGTCGCGGAGATGGCAGGCTGAATCAGGATGTGGCGCGCCAGGATCTCCGCCGGCTGCGCGCGCTCCACCTGGATGATGTGAAATCCGAACTCGGTCCGCACGACGTCGGAGATCGCGCCCGGCCTCAAGCGAAACGCGACGTCCTCGAACTCTTTCACCATCACGCCCCGCCGGAACCAGCCCAGCGCCCCACCCTGCTCCCGCGAGACGCTGTCCGCCGAGTACTTCTTCGCGACGTCGGCAAAGCCCGAGCCGCCGCCCTGCCGCAGCTTCACCACGAGAGATTCCGCCAATTGCAGCGCGTTGGCGCTCGCCGCCGAGTCCGGTTTCGGCACGATCACGATCTGGCGGAACGAGATAGCCGCCGGCCGCTTGGGCTGCTGCGCCCGGTTCGTCTCCCAGAACGCGCGCATCTCGGCGTCCGACGGCGGGATCGGCCGCAGCTTGCCCTTCTGCTTCAGTCCTTCTATCAGTCGCTGCTGCAGGATGGCGCGACGCTGCTGGTCGGCGAGCCAACGGCGCCATTCCTCCTCGGACACGAACCCGGCGGAGCGCAGCTGCGTCTGGAACTCCGGGATCGAAGTGAACTGCTTGCGCACGTTCTGGACCGTCTGCTCGACGGCGTCCTGCACTTCCTGGTCGGTCACCTTGATGGTGGTGTCCCGCTCCGCTTGCTGTACCAGCAGCTCTTCGTCAACCATCTGGGACAGGATCTGGCGCCGCGCGGCATCGCGCCCGGCGGAGTCCTCCGGGACTTTCGCGCCCTGCGACTGTGCCAGGACGAGCTGCTCTTCCACTTGCGACGCGAGGATCGCCTTCGTGCCGACCACCGCGACGATGCGGTCCACGGGACGGTCGGTCGTCGCCCGACCCTGCGCCGAGAGGATGAGAGCGGCGAGCGCCGTCACGATGGCGGTCAAGACGAGGCCTCGCATGTCAGCGCGGCCCCTGGCGCCCACCGCTATCCGGCGCCACGGGCGGCGGACCAGGCGCCCGCTTCAGTCCCGTGGTCGGAGCGCCGCGTACCGTCGTGTCCGCGGCCCGGATGGTCTGCGCGCTTTCCGCCGCACGCGCGATGCCCGCCTCGTTGAGCGACCACGGTTGGCCCTGTCGCAGAGCGCTGGCCAGGAACGGCGGGACCGGGAAGAACGGCGCGCGGTTCTGGGTGACCGCCTGGTCCAGGTACCGGTCGACGTGCGCCATGGCCAGCTGTACGCGCGCGGCCGGCGTGGCGGCCGAGTCCTTGAGCATGTGGGCGGATACCCCGAGCAGACCCTCGAGCCGGGCGACGCCCGAGTCATGCTCGGCGCGCAACCGCTGCCAGTCGCCCGGGGTGAGCTGCACGCCGGCCTTGTCCACCTCCACCAGCAGCATTTCGCGCTGTGCCAGCACCCTGAGGAACTGGTTCAGCTGGTCGTCGCTCGCCGTAGAGATCCCGCGCACGTCGTTGGGATCGAGCGCCAGGAGCCACCGCGCCAGATCCTTCACCTCGAAGGTGCCTCCCTTGTACGTCGCCAGCGGCCGGCTGTCGCTCCGGGCGGACGCGATCTGCGGCACCGCCTGGCGTGCCAGTGCCGGAGCGCCGGACGCGATCTTCAGCTGCCGCTGCTTCGCGAGGCTGTCCAGGTACAGGGAGTCGATTTGGGCGGAACGCGAGGTCTCGAGGTCGGCCCGGAAGGAGTCCCGCACCTCGGCGAGGGGCGGCCGGCGAATGATGTGAAACCCGAACGGCGTCCGGACCACGGCGGTCATCGCGCCCGGTGGGAGGGTCCAGGCGGCGCTGTCGAACGCGGGCACGAACTGCCCGCGCGGCGTCGCCGGGAGATAACCGCCCTTCGTCTTCGATCCCGGGTCTTCCGAGTAGCGCCGGGCCAACTGCGCGAAGTTGAACCCACGCTGGGCTGCTGCCTGGCGCAACAGCGCGGCGGCCTGCTTCTCCTTTTGCTGCTCCACCATCGGCACGGCGCTCTGCGGAATCCGGATGAGGATGTGCTGGAACAGGCGCACGGTGCCCGCCTCGAACGCCGAGTCCGCCTGGGCGGGCGTGAGCTTGCCGCGTGTCGCGATCAGCTGGTTGTGATAGCGCTCCCATTTGAGCTGGGCCGCCACCGGCCATTGCGCGGCGAGCACCAAGGCCGAGTCGTGCAGGTCGCGCCCGCGACCAAGCTCGGTGGCGAACACGGCGTAGTCCAGATAGATGTTCGCGACGCCGGTGAGAACGTCGGGTCGGATGGGGATGCGCTGCGCGTGTCCGACCAGGCTTGCCAAGTGCTCGACCGTCAGGGTCTGGCCGGCGGCCGTGCCGGCCACCTGCGCGTGCGCCGAAAACGCGTCCCGCAGGGCGCTACACCCCGCCACCACGAACACCACGACGATCAGACCCAGCCGTCCCATGCCGACTCCTTAAAGGTGAGCGTCCGCGAGAACCGCGGTGAGAGCTCGGACGAGCCCCGACCCGATGGGCTCTCCGCCCAGACGGCGGAGTCGCAGGGAGAGGGGCGCCGCCCGCCGGACCTCGGCCTCGAACTGCACCGCGTCGAGCGCCGCCGTCAGGCCGGCCAGCCGCGGGCTCGCCTCCCGCGTGAAGTTGAGTCGCGCCTCATCGCCCTTCACGAGGACCATCTCCAGTCCTGCACGGGCACCGAGCGCGCGGAGCTCGGATACGAGGAGCAACCGTTGCGCATCGGCGGGGAGCGGCCCGAACCGATCGCGCAATTCCTCGCGCACCGCCTGAATCTCGCTAGGCGCATCGGCCCGCGCCAGCCGCCGATACAGCTCGAGCTTCACCGCTTCATCCGGTACGTAGGCGTCGGACAGATGCGCCGGCAGATCGAGGATCACCTCGGGGGGCATACGCGCCGCCCGTCCCTCAGTTCCCTCCCCCGACTTGAGCGCTTCCACGGTTTCCTGGAGCCAGCGGAGGTAGGTGTCGAATCCGACCGCCTGCGCATGGCCCGACTGGGCGGCGCCGAGCAGGTTGCCCGCGCCGCGAAGCTCGAGGTCGCGCAGCGCGATCCGGTAGCCCGAGCCGAGGTCGGTGTGATGCTCCAGCACCCGGAGCCGCTCTTCCGCTTCGGCGTCGACGAGATCGGGCACGAGCAGATAGCAGTAGGCCCGCCGGTGACTCCGCCCCACCCGCCCGCGCAGCTGGTACAGTTGTGCCAGTCCCAGCTGGTCCGCGCGGTTCACAATCATCGTGTTCGCGTTCGGTACATCGAGCCCGGATTCGACGATCATGGTGGACACGAGAATGTCCACCTCGCCGCGGACGAACCGGGCCATCACGGCATCGAGGTTCGCTTCCTTCACCTTTCCGTGCGCCACCGCGATCCGCGCCCGTGGCGGGGCGAGCGCCCGCACCCGCTCCGCGATCGTGTCGATCGTGTCGATGCGATTGTGCACGAAGTACACCTGCCCCGCGCGGTCCAGCTCGCGTGCCAGGGCCTCCTCGATCAACCCATCATCCCAGGGCTCGATGAACGTGAGCACGGGCGAGCGGTCCTTGGGCGGCGTCTCGAGCAGCGTGAGATCCCGCAATCCGGCCAACGACAGGTGCAGGGTCCGGGGAATCGGCGTCGCGGTGAGCGTCAGCACGTCCACGGCGAGCCTCAGCGCCTTGAGCCGCTCCTTGTGCCGTACGCCAAACCGGTGCTCTTCGTCGACGATGAGGAGCCCGAGCTCGTGGAACCCGACGTCGCGCGACAGCAGGCGATGCGTCCCGATCACGACATCCACCTCACCGGTCTCGAGCCGGCGCGTCACCTGCTCCGTGTCCTTGGGACCGCGAAACCGCGACAGCACCTCGATCCGCACGGGATAGTCGGCGAGCCGCTCGCGGAACGTGCGCCCGTGTTGTTCGGCGAGAATCGTCGTGGGGACCAGCACCGCGACCTGCTTCCCCGCCTGCACGGCCTTGAACGCGGCCCGCAGCGCGACCTCGGTCTTCCCGTACCCCACATCGCCCACCAGCAGCCGGTCCATCGGTCGGGCGCGCTCCATGTCCCGCTTGACCTCCTCGGAGGCCCGCCGCTGGTCCGGCGTATCCTCGTACAGGAAGGCCGACTCGAGCTCCCGTTGCCACGGTGTGTCGGGAGGAAACGCGAAGCCGGACGCGAGCTGACGCCGGGCGTACAGGTCGAGCAGCTCCATCGCCATCTGGCGGATCGCCGCGCGCGTCTTGTCGCGCTGCCGTTGCCACGTCGTGGTGCCGAGTCGGTGCAGCCGCGGCGGCGGGGCGTCTCCGTCGGCGGCGGCCCGGTACGGCTCGAGCTGATCCAGCCGGTACAGCGGCACGTTGAGCCGTGACCCGCCTTCGTACTCTACGACCGCCACCTCGAGCGTCCCGCCCTCCGCTCCGACCGGAATCATTTGGATCCCACGGTAGATTCCGATGCCGTGCTCCAGATGGACCACGTAATCACCGGCCTTGAGTGCCCGGGTCGCGGCGGTGGCCGTCGCTTCGCGGTAGCGGCGTGGCCGCCGCAGCCGGCGGGCGCGGCGGAAGATCTCGTGATCGGTGAGCACGCGCAGCGCGGGCAGCACGAATCCACCGTCTAACGCCCCCACCGCGAGCGTCGCCCGGTCGCCCGCCAACAGCTCCTCCAGACGCTCGAGCTGGCCCTCGTTGTCACACAGGATCACAGTGGGGGGTTCGGTCGCGACGATGCGGCGCAGCCGTTTGATGTCGCGGTCGACCGGCTCGGGGGGCGCGATCGGGAACCGGACGTCCGCGTCGCCGGGGTCGAGCGCGAGCCGCGCGAACCGCGCGAGCTGCGCCCGCCACGCCCCCGGTTCGACGAATAGCGCCTCCCGCGCCGGCGCTTCCTCGCCCAGCCGCCGCGCGACCTCGAGATGGTGGGCGGCCTCGGCCCACGCGCGCTCCACTTCCTGCCCCAGCGCCGACTCCTGCTCGAGCATCAGGAGCGCATCGCTCGGCAGGAGATCCAGAAGCGACTGCCGTTGTATGGGCGCAGCATCCTGCGCCCCTACCCCCCCCGTCTCCCGCCCCTCGGTTCTCACAGGGAGAATCGTCACACGTCCGATGGCGTCGCCCGATCGCTGCGAGTCGAGATCGAACGTCCGCAGCGACTCGATGTCGTCTCCCGACCACTCGAGCCGCACCGGTGCCGCCATCCCAAACCCGTACACGTCGAGGATCCCGCCGCGCACACTGAACTGCGCCACTTCGGTGACGGTCGGGACGCGAGCGTAACCCATCGCTTCCAGCCGCTGGACCGTGTCGCTGAGGGTACCGCTCCCCGCTCCCCGCTCCCCCTTCGCCAAGACGAGACGCATGGACTGCAGCGTCCCAGGCACCCCAGTCCGCTCGGCGGCGGCGCGTGCGGTCGTCACCAGCACCCGCACCTGCCCCGACAACAGCAGCTCCAGCGTCTCCACGCGCTCGCCCGCAATCTCGAAATGCGGCTCTTCGGCGCCCAGCGCCTCGCGTTGCGGGTACAGAGCCACGGCGGGCCCCGCGAGCGTACGTAGATCCGCGAGCCACCGCTCCGCATCAGTCGGCGTGGGTGTGATCACGACGAACACCCGCTGTGCCAGTCGTCGCGCGAGCGCGGCCAGCAGCACGGCGGGACTCGAGCCCGGGAGGCCGGCGATACCCTGACGGGCGCCCGGTGCGGGCAGACCGCCTGCGAGCGCGCGCGTCGCGGGGAGTGCATCCAACCGGTCGATGACGAATTCGAGCGGCATCAGCGGGTGCGCGTCGCGACCCCCAGCTCCACGAGCGCACACAGCAGCGCCAGCACCAGCAGCAGCCCGCTGCCGTCGCGGCGCCCGGCTCCTGCGAACCGGGCCGCCGTGAACGCCGCGCCGTCGAGCACGTCCGCGCCCAGCACGTCGTGCACGAGCGCCGGCGACGCCGGCGTGAGATCCGATTCTCGGGGGTCGAGCCCGTACACCGTAGCGCCGACCGTATCGGCACCGCGGATGCGGAACTCCACGCGCGCGGCCCCTTCGACCTCGGAGATGGGTGCCTCACCCCGTGCCAAGCGGTTCACCAGCGCGTCCACGAACGGGACGAAGGCGGGTGACGCCGGCAGCGCGGTCCACCCGGTGTCGAGCCGGCTGCCGAGGAGCAGGACGCTGCCGTCCCGCACCAGCCACGGCTCGCCGTTCACGGTCGCGAGCACGGTGCTGTCGTCACCCATTCGCCGTCCCGCATCCCCCGTCACGGGCTCGATGCGGTACCGCCGTGTCACCTGCAAGCCGGCGAGCCCCGGCACAGCGGGCCCCGCAATCGGACCGGACGTGCCCGCCGCCGCGAACCGCCACCGCCCTCCACCTGCCGCGAGGGCGCGATTCGCCTGGCCGATGAGTGCCGGCTCCGCGGGAGGGACCACGACGCTCACCAGCGTCCCCGCCTCCGGCCGGTCTCCGATTGCCACCTCGGTGCCCCCCCTGCGGACGCGCTGCCCGTCTTCCAGCACCGCGAGGGCTGCCGCCACGAACGGGCCCTCCGCGGGGCTCATGCGCGCAGCGACTCGGGCCGGCGGCGCCACTCGCCACACGATCCATCGGCGGTCGTCGGCCCGCAGCTCGTCGGCGTCGAGCACGACTTCACCCACCCACCAGCCGGGTCCGAGCGACGGCAACATGATCGTGACCGTCGATCCGGGCACGGCCAGCGCGCGGCCGACCTCGCGGCCATGGATACGCAGCGTCACCGACGCAGCGCCTTTCTCCGCCGCCGCGCCGGGCGTCCCGACGATGCCTATCGCGGCGGCGCCGTCCGTCACGCGCGCGGCACCCACTCCGCGGTTCGCGAACGCCTGGCTCGGGGGCGCGAGGGCGAGCACCCGCACTCCCCGCGGCACCCCCGCCCGGCCGGTGCCGAGCGCCGTCCGTTGCAGGTCACTCACCACGTGTACCTCGCGCGCTGGGAATGGCTCGGCGTCGACCAGCCGCGCCGCCGCCCGAACGGTGGCCGTGAGGTCCAGGCGACGAGCCGAGACACCGGCGCTGTCCACAGTCGCGAGCAGCGCATCCCGCGTCCCGGCCCGGGCTACGCCATCCGCGAGCGCGAGCCAGAGCCGATCGGACGCCGCCGCGCCCGCCAGCGAGCCTCGCGCCATGGCTTTCAGGCGCTCGAGCACCGGATGCCCGTCCACCACGAGCCCCGACGATGCCGAGTTATCGAGAATGACGACGAGCGCCGTCGGCTCGTGCAGCGACCCGCCGCTGGCCTGCGTGGGAAACAGCGGCCGCGCGGCGGCCAGCACGACGAGCGCGATCAATGCGGTCCGCAGCAACAACAACAGCAGGTGTCGCAGTTTCAAGCGGCGCGCACTTTGGCGCTCCGCCTCACTCAGATACCGGAGGGGGGGAAACTCGGCCTCTGGCGGCACCCGACGCTCGAGCAGGTGGAGTAGCGCTGGGATCGCCGCGGCAACGAGCCCGACGAGCGCCACCGGATGCAGGAACGTCACGCGAGCAGCCGAAGCGCCATACCGAACGGCATGTCGGTCAGGATGTGGTGGTACGCGATGCCGTGCCGCCGACACGCCGTGCGCCAAGCGTCGATCTCCCCACGCACCGTTGCCCGGTACGCCCGCGCCAGCTCGCGCGGCCGGACCACGACGCTCGCTGTGGATTCGGGATCGCGGTACCGGACCTCGGGCGGGCCGGACAGCTCGGCCTCCGCCGGATCCATTAGATGTAGCACGATCACGTGATGGCCCCGATGACGCAGGTAGCGCAGGGCCGTCAGCGCCAGCTCACGGTCGAACAGCAGATCGGAGACGAGCACCACAAGCCCGCGGCGAGCGAGCAGCGACGTAAGACGCACCAGGGCGGCCTGCGCTGCCGTCCCCCGACCGTCCGGCGTGTCGACAAGGCCACGCACCAGTCGCGCCCATTGCCCCGCCTTCACCCGCGCGGGCACTACTTCCCGCACAACCTCGTCGAACGTGATGAGCCCGGTGGCGTCGCGCTGTCGCAGGAGGATTAGCGCGACCGCCGCCGCCAGCCGATCGGCATACGCCCGCTTGGTGAGCCGGTTGGGCGCGCCGCGCCACGCCATCGAGCGGCTGGCGTCCAGCAGAATCATCGCACGCAGGTTCGTCTCTTGCTCGAACTGCTTCACGAACAGGCGATCGGCCCGGGCGAGGATCTTCCAATCGAGGTAGCGCAGCTCGTCCCCGGGTTGATAGGCGCGGTGCTCCGTAAACTCGACGGAGAATCCGCGAAACGGCGAGCGGTGGATCCCGGTGAGAAAGCCCTCCACAACCCCCTGCGCCACGATCTCGATCCCGCCAAAGCGAGCTACCTCGGCGGGATCCAGGAGATCGATTCGCTGCACGTCTGCCATGCCTCGCGGAAGCTAATGAACAGCGGAATGTCCCGGGTAGAGGACAGCCGGGGCCGGGTGATCCGCGGCAATCGGCGGTCGAACCTCAAGCCTCATTATCACTTATGGCCGTGGCGACGGAACGGTGGTTTGGGCATGCAACCTGCCCCCTGACAGCGCGAACGGAGGCCTAATGTTGACCACACTTTGGTTGCTCAGCGTCGTCACGGCGCCACCCGGAAGCCCCACGATGCGGCCGGCGTCCGTCGACTATCGTCCCCGCGTCGAGGTCTGGACCGACCGCGGCGACAGCCCCTACGCCAGCGGCCAGGCCGTCCGTGTGCATTTCCGCGCCGATCGGGATGCCTTTGTAACCATCCTGCGCGTCGATACCGACGGCCGCGTGCGCGTGCTGTTTCCGAGCGAGCCGTGGGAGGACAATTTCGCCGGCGGCGGTCGCGACTACGAGGTGCCGGGCCGATACGACCGCGACGCCTTCTCCATCGATGATTATCCGGGTGTCGGCTACCTGTTTGCCGTCGCCTCCGCCGACCCGTTCGTGTACGACGGCATCCAGAGCAAGGACCACTGGGATTATCGGCTGATCGCCGACGGGCGGGTACGCGGCGATCCGTACGTCGCCCTCACCGACCTGGCACAGCGCATCGTGCCCGACGGCTACAGTGATTGGGATTACGACATCGCGCCGTATTACGTGCAGCAGCACTACGACTATCCCCGGTTCCTGTGCTACGACTGCCACACGTACGCGAGTTACCCCCACTGGAGCCCCTACGACTACACCTGTGTGCGCTTTCGGATCGTCGTGTTCGACGATCCGTACTACTACCCGTATCGGTACTACGGCGGGACCAGGGTCGTCTTCACACGGCCCTACCGGCCGGAGCCGCGCTTCATTTTCAAGGATCGCCAGGCGTCGGATGTGTTCATTACGCGAGTGCGCGAGCGGCCCGTGAACGACGATCGCCGCCGCGACGTCGGCGTGCGCGGTCGAGACCTGGGCGGCATCGGCGTCATCCCGCCGCCCAACATTCGGCCACCGCAGCGGCGCCCGGGCTCAGAAGACCAGGGGAATGACGATCGCGGACACGGCCGTCGGCCCGACCAGCCCGATCGTCGCGACCGCCCCGACCAGCCCGATCACCGGGACCAGCCCGATCCAGACCGGCGTGACCGGCCCGACCAACGCGATCGTCGCGACCGCACTGATCAGCCCGATCACCGGGACCAGCCCCGCCCCGAGCGCCGCGACCGGCCCGATCGGTTCGACCGGCCCGAACAGCCCGCGCGGCCGGCGGAACCGGAGCGCCGCGCGGCCCCGGAAGAACGGCGGCGCGCTGAGCCCCCGCCACCGCGCGCCGAGCCGCGCCGCGAGGCTCCGCCACCGCGCAGTGAGCCGCGCGCCGAGCCGAAGCGTGAGCCGCCGAAGGAGAAGCCGCGGGCCGAACCCGAGCTCAAGCGGCGAAAGCCGTGATCGAGACAGCAGCGCGAGCGCGCCCGACCGTGGTTCACCGCGGTCGGGCGCGTTAGCTTTCCCTCCCCTACCTCAAGGCGTTAGTGATGCGATACCGTCTGGCCCTGCTGCTCGCGCTGCTCCCCGGACCGGTCGCCGCGCAGCGGCTGGTACCGGCCGCACGCGGTACGGCTTCCATTACGGCCGCGGACGTGCAGCGCCGCATCGGGATTATCGCCGACGACTCGATGCTCGGGCGCGCCACGCCGAGCCCTCAGCTCGACGCGGTGGCGGCCTATGTCGCCGGCGAGTTCCAGCGCTTCGGACTCAAGCCCGGCGGCGACAGTGGTACTTACTTCCAGCACTATCCGCTCGAGGTGTCGCGATTCGACCCGGAAAGCTCGACCGTCCGCATCATGAGCCGGACGCCGGGGAGTTGGCGCGCGGGCCAGGACGTGTTGCTGGTGGAGGGGCAGCCGCCGGCCGGCGCCCCAGCGGCCCCCGCCGTGGTGATCACCGGCTCTGCCGACGCCGCAGGCGCGCTCGATTCCACAGCTGTCACCGGGAAGGTGGTCTTCCTGGCCTATGGGCCGGCGCTCAACGCGATCGCGCCGAAGGTGCTCCCGCTCCGGCCGCTCGCCGTCATGCTGGTGGCCGCGTTCCCCGACTCGATCTGGGCAAAACTCCCCGGCCACGCGGCGAGCGTGAGCGTGCGCAATCCGAGCTCCGAGAGCGGGCCCGCGATCCCCGGTGTCTTCGTAGTGCGAACGGCGACCGCCGGCGCGCTGCTTGCGCAGGGCGGCGCAACCGCCGACTCGCTCCGGGCGTGGGGCGACCGGCCGCTCGCAGCTCATCCCCTAATGGACGTCACGCTGCAACTGGACGTGCGCCAGCGTGTGCTGCAACACGCCTCGGCTCCCAATGCGATCGGGATTCTCGAAGGCAGTGACCCGGTGCTCAAAAAAGAATACGTCCTGTTCACCGCGCATATGGATCACATCGGAACGCCGAGCGCCGGGGAGGGCTGCACGGCCCGCGGCGCCGACTCGATCTGCAATGGGGCAGACGACGATGGCTCGGGCACGGTGGCCGTGATCGAGGTGGCGCAGGCGTTCGCCTCGGGCCGCGAGCGACCCAGGCGCTCCCTGGTGTTCATGACCGTGAGCGGCGAGGAGCGGGGCCTGTGGGGGAGCGCGTACTTCGCCGACCATCCCACGGTCCCGCTCGCCGACGTGATCGCCGACTTGAACATCGACATGGTGGGCCGCAATTCGAAAGACACGGTCGCCGTGATCGGCCGCGAGCACTCCAATCTCGGAGTGATGCTCGACAGCGTCGCGACGGCTCACCGCGAGCTGCACATCAAGCCGGTCGGCGATCTCTGGCCGCAGGAGGGTCTGTTCTTCCGCTCGGACCACTACAATTTCGCCAAGAAGGGCGTGCCCATCCTTTTTTTCACGACCGGGTTGCATCCTGACTACCACCAGGTGAGCGATTCCCCGGAGAAGATCGACGCCGAAAAGGAGGCGCGGTTCGCACGGCTCATGGTCCACATGGGGCTCGCCGTCGCGAACGCGCCCCAGCGGCCCCGCTGGAAACCGGAGAGCTACAAGCAGATCGTGGGCGGCGGCAACTGATCGTTAGCTGACGCCGGCGAGCAGCTCGGCGTTCGTCTTGGCGCGCCGCAGCTGGGCCAGCAGCACGTCGATGGCCTTCTCCGGCGGGAGCCCCACCAGGCCTCGCCGGAGCTGTTGTTTGGCGGCCACCGTCGCAGGGTCCGCGAGCAGCTCCTCGCGCCGCGTGCCGCTCGCAGCCACGTCCACCGCAGGGTAGAGGCGGCGGTCCGCCAGCGCGCGAGACAGCCGCAGCTCCGAGTTGCCGGTCCCCTTGAACTCTTCGAAGATCACGTCGTCCATCCGGCTCTCGGTCTCGATGAGCGCCGTGGCGATCACGGTGAGCGAGCCGCCTTCCGGCACCGCGCGCGCGGCTCCGAACAGCCCCTTGGGTTTGGCCAGCGCATTGGCGTCCAGGCCGCCCGACATCGTGCGGCCGCTCCCCCGCCCCGTCGTGTTGTGGGAGCGCGCCAGGCGCGTGAGCGAGTCGAGCACGATCACGACGTCCTTGCCAAGCTCCACCTGGCGGCGCGCATGCTCGAACACCATGTCGGCCACCGCGACGTGCCGCTCGTGCGACAGGTCGAAGCTCGACGCGACCACCTCACCCCGACCCCAATCCACCATTTCGCTCACCTCTTCCGGCCGCTCGTCCACGAGCAGGATGAGGAGGATCACACTGGGATGGTTGAGTGCGACCCCCTCCGCTACCGCCTGGAGCATCAGCGTCTTTCCCGCCTTGGGCGGGGATACGATCAGCGCGCGCTGGCCGAAGCCCAGCGGGCAGATCAGATCGACGACGCGCTGGATCTCGGCCGTGCGCGGGCTCGACGCCTGGGGCGTCTCGAGTCGCAGGGGGCGCGATGGATGCACGGCGCCGAGCTTCGCGAAGTCGGGCCGCTCGCCCAGGGGGGCCGGCGGCAGACCATTGACGCTCACCACGCGTCCGTTTTCCACGGTGACGAGGTCGCCGCGCCGCAGTCCGGGGAGACGCACTCCGGCATCGCCCTTGGCGGGCAAATAGCTGTTGGCGGCCAGCCGCACGGCGCCGCCGTTGGAGGTGGGGTCGAACCAGCCGGTGATGGGAGCCAGGGGAGTTCCTCTTGGAGTATAGCGCGTTCCCCGTCATCCGTCATCTGTTGTCCGTACGCGACGGGACGCGACGGATGACCGACGACGGATGACTATATTCTAGCCCCACATGCGCCAAGATCACATCCGCAACTTCTGCATCGTGGCCCACATCGACCACGGGAAGTCGACCCTGGCCGACCGCCTCATCGAGCTCACGGGCACGCTGGACAAGCGTCTGATGCGGGAGCAGGTCCTCGACACCATGGACCTGGAGCGCGAGCGGGGCATCACGATCAAGCTCAACGCGGTGCGCATGAACTACCATGCCCGCGACGGGGGCGTGTACGAGCTCAATCTGATCGACACGCCGGGGCACGTGGATTTCACCTACGAAGTCTCGCGCTCGCTCCAGGCGTGCGAGGGGGCGATCCTGGTCGTGGACGCCTCGCAGGGGATCCAGGCGCAGACGCTCTCCAACCTGTTCCTCGCCCTCGACGCCGGGCTGGAGATCATTCCCGTGCTCAACAAGATCGACCTCCCCGGCGCCGAGCCGGACCGCCGGGCGCAGGAGCTGCATGAGCTGATCGGGGCGAAGCCGGAAGAGATTCTCCGCATTTCCGCCAAGGAAGGCGCCAACGTACCCGAGCTGCTCGAGGCGGTGGTGCGACGCATCCCGGCGCCGCGTGGCGTGGCGGACGCCCCGCTCCGCGCCCTCATCTTCGACTCGTATTACGATCGTTACCGCGGCGCGATCCCCAGCATTCGCGTCGTAGACGGCACGATCCGGCCGGGGATGAAGATCGCCTTCGGAGCGCACAAGGACGACGTCTACGAGGTGGACGAGGTCGGATACCTGCAGCTCGGGCACAAGCCGACCGAGCAGCTCGCAGCGGGCGAAGTCGGCTACTTCGTGGCCAACGTGCGCGGCGTGCGCGACACCCGCCCCGGCGATACGGTGTTCGACGCGGACCACCGCGACGCGCCGCTCCTGCCCGGTTACCGCGACATCAAGTCGATGGTGTTCGCCGGCATGTACCCGACGAACGCCGAGCAGTTCGAAGAGCTGCGGGATGCACTGGGCAAGCTCCAGCTCAATGACGGGTCGCTGCACTACGAGCCGGAGTCCTCGGTGGCGCTCGGGTTCGGGTTTCGCTGCGGCTTCCTCGGCTTGCTCCACATGGAGATCGTACGGGAGCGGCTCGAGCGGGAGTTCAATCTCGACCTGATCAGCACCGTGCCGAACGTGGAGTACCACGTCCATAAGACGGACGGCACCGTGGACTTGGTCGAGAATCCGAGCTTGATGCCGCACGGCTCGGCGGTCGACCACATCGAGGAGCCGTTCGTCAAAGCGCGGATCGTCGCACCCGCCGAGTACATCGGCGCGATCATGAAGCTGGGCCAGGAGCGGCGCGGCGTGTACCAGGGCATGCACTACGTGGACCCGACGCGGGTCGACTTCGGCTGGGAATTCCCGCTCGCCGAGATCATCCTCGACTTCTACGACAAGCTGAAGACCATCTCACGCGGCTACGCGTCCCTCGACTACGAGTTCCTCGAGTACCGCCCGGCCGACCTCGTCAAACTGGACATGCTGCTCAACGGCGAGGCCGTCGACGCGTTCTCGGTCATCATCCACCGCGACAAGGCGTACGAGTGGGGCAAGAAGATCACGGAGAAGCTGAAGGAGCTGATTCCGCGCCAGCTGTTCGAGGTGGTGATCCAGGCCGCGATCGGCACGAAAGTGATCGCCCGCGAGACCGTCCGCCCATTGCGCAAGAATGTGACCGCCAAGTGCTACGGGGGGGACGTCACGCGCAAGCGCAAGCTGCTCGAGAAGCAGAAAGAAGGAAAGAAGCGGATGAAGCAGGTAGGAACGGTCGAGATCCCGCAGGAGGCGTTCTTGGCGGTGTTGCAGGTTGACTAGCCTCGTCATCCAGACGGCCTTCCTGGGAGACGTCGTGCTCACGACGCCGCTCTTCGAGGCGCTCGCCGCCCGCCACGGGCCGGTGGACGTGGTGACCACGCCGGCCGCCGCGCCGTTGATCGAGACGCACCCCGCCGTCCGACGGGTAATCCCGTACGACAAGAACGGCCGCGATCGCGGCCTGGCGGGACTGCTCAGACTGGCTCGCTCCCTGCGCGCGGAGCGGTATGAATGCGCGTATCTTCCCCATCGCTCCCTGCGGACGGCGCTCGCGGCGTGGCTCGCCCGCATCCCGCAACGGGTCGGCTTCGACGACGGCTGGCGGTCGCTGTACACCGACGTGCGACGGCGGGCGAAGCAGGGTCACGAGATCGACCGTGTCCTCGCGCTCGCGGGCGTCGCGGTGCACCGGGCCCGGCCGACGCTGCACGTCACGCTCGCCGATCGCGCGGCGACCGAGGGGTTCCTGCGCGAGCACGCGATCCCGGAGCGCTTCGTCGCGCTCGCGCCGGGATCGATCTGGGGCTCGAAGCGCTGGCCGTACTATCGCGAGCTGGCGGAGCGGCTGGCGGAACGAGCGGGAATCGTGGTCGTCGGCGCGGCGGAGGATGCGCGTCTCGCCGCGGAGATGACCGAGGCGGTGGCGCGGGCCGGTGGTCGGGCAGTCAGTGGGTGCGGCCGGCTGAGTGTTCGACAGTCGGTGGAGGCGATCCGACGGGCGGCGGTGCTCGTGACCAACGACAGCGCCCCGCTCCATTTCGCGCAAGCGGTCGACACGCCGACGGTGGCGATTTTCGGGTCCACCGCGCCGAGCTTCGGGTTCGGGCCGCGGGGACCGCGGGATCAGGTGGTCGAGCTCGAGGGCGTACCGTGCCGCCCCTGCTCGCCGCATGGGCCGCCCCGCTGCCCGCTGGGGCATCACGTGTGCATGAAATCGCTCTCGGTGCAGGACGTCCTTCAGGCAATCGAGGAGACCGGTGCGCTACGTCGTCGGGATTGATATCGGCGGAACCAACATCGTCGCGGGATCGGTGGCCGAGGATGGCTCGGAGCTACTGGGGCTGGTGTCCGAGCCGACCATCTCCGAGCAGGGCGCGGACGCCGTGATGGCGCGGATCGTGAGGCTGGCACGCGCGTCGATGGCAGCGGCGCGCGGCAAAGAGATCGCGGGCGTCGGCATCGGATCGCCCGGCCCGCTCGACACGAAAACCGGCGTCGTGCTGCTGACCCCCAACCTGGGGTGGACCAACTTCCCGCTACGCGATCGGCTGGCACGCGCGCTGGACCTGCCCGCCACGCTCGATAACGACGCCAATTGCGCCATTTTCGGCGAATGGTGGCGGGGGGCGGCGCGCGGCGCCGATCACGTGGTCGGGCTCACCATCGGCACGGGTATCGGGGGCGGGATCGTGCTGGCGGGAAAGATCTATCGCGGGGCTTCGGACGTCGCGGGCGAGATCGGCCACATGTCCATCGACTCCAACGGCCGGCGCTGCAAGTGCGGCAACGACGGCTGCCTCGAGGCCTACGCGTCGGGGCCCGCGATCGCCGCACGCGCGGTCGAGGGAATCGAAACCGGCGCGGAAACCTCCCTCCCGCGCTATGTGAAGGGCGATTTGACCAAGATCACCGCGCAGATCGTGTACGAAGCGGCGCACGACGGCGACGAATACGCGTTGGAAGTGGTGCATGAAACGGCGAAGTTCCTCGGGACCGGCGTCGCCAACATCGTCAATATCTTCAACCCCGAGGTGGTGGTGATCTGCGGGGGCGTGACGCTGGCCGGGGAGAAGCTGTTCGCGCCGCTCCGCAGCGAAGTGAAGCGCCGTGCGTTCAAACCCGCCGTCGACGCCTGCCGCATCGTGCCCGGGGAGCTCACCGGAACGGCCGGCGTATACGGCGCCGCGGCCGTGTTCGTTCAGCGCACCTGGGGAACGGTGTGAAACGACTCGGGGTCATCGGCTCCATGGTGTGGGACACCATCTACGGCCGCGACCCCGCGCAGCCCGCCGTCGAGGAATGGGGTGGGATCTCCTATTCCCTGGCCGCGCTCGATGCCACGCTGCGGGCCGACTGGCAGATCGTGCCGCTCGTCAAGGTCGGGCGCGACCTGGCGACGCGGGCGAACGAATTCCTCGGCAGCCTGCGCCACGTGGCCCCCGGCGCGCGCTTCCTGGAAGTGCCGGCGCCGAACAACCGGGTCACGCTACGCTACTTCCAGGCAGAGCGCCGCTGCGAGCAGATGTCGGGCGGCGTGCCACCGTGGACGTGGCCCGAGCTCGGCGCCCAGGTGAGGGACCTCGACGCCTTGTACGTGAACTTCATCTCGGGCTACGAGATGGACCTGCAGACGGCCCAGCTGTTGCGCCGCGGCTTCCCCCGCTTCCTCTACGCCGACCTCCACAGCCTGTTCCTGGCGAAGGAACCCGACGGCACGCGCGTGCCCCAGCCGTTGCCGGACGCGCCGGCGTGGTTCAGTTGCTTCGATGTGGTGCAGCTGAACGAGGAGGAGCTGGCACAGCTCGGCCCCGATCCGCTGGTCGTCGCCGCCGGCGCGCTGGCGCGCGGCTGCCAGACCCTCGTGGTGACGCTGGGTCCGCGAGGCGCGGCCTACTTCACCGGCCGGCCGGTGCGGAGCGCCCGGATCGCGTCGGATCCGGCGTCCGACTCCGAGGGCGACCCGACGGGCTGCGGCGACGTGCTGGGTGCCACCGTCGTCGCCTCGCTCGCCGCCGGCGCCCCGCTGGAAGAGGCGCTGCGCCTCGGCACGCGTATGGGTGCGCGCAATGTGACACACCGCGGCGCCACCGGTCTGCGCGACCACTTGCTGGGCAGGCTCTCGGCGGTGTGACCCGTCTCGTCGAAGTCCCGGCCCAGTTCGACGATCGCTCGTTCGACCAGTTCGCGAGCGCGTTCGCGGAAGCGGCGAAAGACGGCGAGCGGCTGTTGTTCGATGCGCATGCGGCCGAATGGGCGTCACCGTACGGGTTGGTCGGCCTGCTCTCGGCCGGGCAGGCGGCCCGGGGCACCGGAGCAGGGAGCGCGGGAGGCGCGGAGCGACCGCTGCTCACCGCACCGACGCACGCCGAGGTCTTGACCTATTGGACACGCGCCGGATTCTTCCGCGAAGCCGCCGAGCTGTTCGAGATCCACGGGAAGGTGCCACGGGTGAGAGCGGCGGAGGAGAGCGACGTGCTGCTCCCCGTGACGCCGGTGCGTGCGGCGGAGGACGTGCACGCCGTCGTCTCGAACATCCAGCAGCGTGCGTCTGCCATCCTGGCGTCCGAGCTGGGGCTCGACCCGAAGGCGACGATGGGCTTCGCTATGGCGCTTTCAGAGGCGTGTCAGAATATTGTAGAACACGCGGGCACGGGCGGCTGGGTGGCGGTGCAGGCGTACCACTGGCGCCGCACGCTCGCGAAGCGCGTGGTCGTGATCGCGGTGGCGGACGCGGGGGTAGGGTTCCGCCACTCACTCGAGCCCACGCAGAGCAAGCGGTTTGGGACCCGGTGGGGGGACGCGGCCGCGCTCGAGGCTGCGCTGATCCAGGGCGTGAGTCGTTTCCGCGATCCGGGCCGTGGCCAGGGGCTCGCGGGGATCCGCCGCTACCTGGCCCGCTGGGACGGCAAGATCGCGATCCGCAGCGGGACGGCTCGGATCGCGATCGTGCCCCAGTGGGACGACGACGTGCCCTTGAAGGAAGGCCTCGCGGCGTTCCCGGGCGCCCAGGTGCTCATCATCATACCCGAGCAGGGGTCCACGAAGCGGTGATACAGCGCATCGATGTGCACGCGGTACTCCAGGAATCGGTGTCGGGCGTCTATACGGACCTGGTCACGCGTCCCACCGGACGCGTCGTGCGCGAGTGCATCGAGCGGGCGATGGCGACCACAGCGACAGAGGTGGCCGTCGCCCGCATCGATTTCACGCGCGTGGGGTGCATCGATTACTCGTGCGCCGACGAGATCGTGGCGAAGCTGTTGCGGAGCCGGCCGGGGGTGCTGGTGCTGATGGGCATCTCGGACGGCCACCGCGAAGCGATCGAGCCGGTGCTCGCGGGCCATCGGCTCGCGGTGCTGATCGAGCGGCCCGACGGCACGCTGGAAGCGGTCGGGGCCCCGGACGCGGCGGCGTCGCTGTTCGACGAGCTGGTCGCGCGGCGGCTGGCCGTGCGGACCCCCGGAGGGACCTTCGCGCTGACGCTCGCGTGAAGCGTCGCCTCGGCTTCTCGACTCGCGCCGTGCATGGCGATCCGGAGACCCGCCCCGACTGGGCGCCGGTCGTGGCACCACTGTACCAGAGCGCCACCTTCACCAATCCCGTCGGCTCGGCCCAGGAAGTCATCTACGCCCGCTACGGCAACAACCCCAACCACGTGGCGATCGCCAAGCGCCTCGCGCTGCTCGAAGGCGCGGAGGCGGCGCTGTTCGTGGGTAGCGGCATGGGTGCGATCGCCCTGTCGCATCTCGCGGTGCTTCGGCCCGGGGACCACCTCCTGTCGAGCGAGTGGATCTACGGCGGCGTGCAGCGGTTGTTCGCGCAGGAATTCGGTCGTTTCGGCATCGACGTGTCGTTCGTCAATCCGCTGGAGCAGCGTACCTGGAAGCGCGGTCTCAAGAAGAACACCCGGGCGATTTTCGTCGAAACGCCGACCAATCCGCTGCTCCGTGTAATCGATCTCGAGCCGATCGCCACGCTGTGCAAGACCGAGGGGGTCGCGCTGCTCGTCGACTCGACCTTCGCCACGCCGTTGAACTACCGACCGCTCGAGCACGGTGCCGACGTCGTGATCCACAGCGCCACGAAATACCTGAACGGCCACTCCGATGTGCTCGCGGGCGCGGTGGCGGGCAGCGACTCGGTGATCGAAGAGGTGCGCAAGCTGTTGCACGTGTGGGGCCAGGCGCTGGACCCCATGGCGGCCTGGTTGATCGATCGGGGAATGAAGACGCTCGCCGTGCGCGTGGTGCGGCAGAACCAGACCGCCCTGGCGGTGGCCCAGTGGTGCGCCACGCAGTCGCAGTTCGCCGCGGTGCACTACCCCGGGCTGCCTTCGCACGCCGATTACGACGTGGCGACGCGGATCCTCAACGGCTTCGGGGGTATGCTGGGGGTCGAGCTGAAGGGAGGTGCGCGGGCGGCCGAGCGGTTCCTGCGCGCGCTCACGATCGCGACGCACGCGCCGAGCCTCGGGGGCGTCGAGACGCTCGTGTCCGAGCCGCGGCTCACGTCGCACTCGATGCTCACGCCCGAAGCGCGGGCGCGGGCCGGTATTGCCGATGGCTTCCTGCGATTCTCCATCGGACTGGAGGACGCCGACGACATCATCGCGGACTTCGCGCAAGCCCTGGCGCAGCAGTAAGTGATCAAGTTCACGAATGTCTTCAAAGCCTTCCCCAAGGGGGGGCTCGCCCTGAAGGACGTGACGTTCCACATCGCGAAGGGCGAGTTCGTGTTCCTCACCGGTCATTCGGGCGCCGGCAAATCAACCGTCCTCAAGCTGGTGTACGCCGACGAGCCGGTGACCAGCGGTGAAGTGCGCGTCTCGGGTTTCAACGTGGCGGAGCTGCGGCCGCGGGACGTCCCGATGCTGCGCCGCCGCCTCGGCATCGTGTTCCAGGATTTTCGCTTGCTCGAGGACCGGACGGCCGAGGAGAATGTCGCCTTCGCCCTCGAAGTCACCGGCGCGCGGCGCTCGTCCATCGCGGCGCGGGTGATGCGCGTCCTCACCCAGGTCGGGCTCGCCGCCAAGGCTCAGGCGTACCCCCGCGAGCTGTCGGGCGGGGAGCAGCAGCGCGTCGCCATCGCGCGAGCACTCGTGAATGAGCCGAGCGTACTGCTCGCCGACGAGCCGACGGGTAACCTGGACGAGCGGGCCACGCGCGGCGTATTCCAGCTGCTGCGCGACATCAACGCCAGCGGGACCGCCGTCGTGATGGCCACGCACGACCTCGATCTGGTGCGCCAGGCACCCTACCGCGTGATCGAGCTCCAGGAGGGAGCGCTGGTGTACGACTCCACCGTGGACGAGCCCCGCGACCAGGCGGCGACGCCGTGAACCTGACGATTCGCGAGGCCCTGCTCGCCTTCCGGCGGGCCCCGCTGCTCTCGGCACTCTCGGTCACGACCATCGCGTTCTCGCTGTTCGTGGTCGGCCTGTTCGGGCTCGTGGCGGTGAATCTGCAGGACGCGCTGCGCGGCGTGGCCGAGCGCGTGGAAATCGTCGCCTACCTCCTGCCCGGCACGCCGATCGAATCCATCACGTTGGCCGAAAAGGACATCGAGGCGTTCCCCGAAGTGCACTCGGCCGTCTACGTGAGCGAGGACTCGGCGCTGGCGCGGGCGCGGGCCGAGCTCGTCGAGTTCCGCGACGTGCTGCAGGAGCTCGAGCGCAATCCGCTCCCTGCATCCATCGAGGTGAAGCTCAAGCCCCGGTTCCGCGATGCCGAGCACGTGAACGACGTCGCCGAGCGGCTGCGCGGATTCGGGTTCGTGGACGACGTGCGGTTCGGGCGCGACTGGGTGGAGAAGCTCGACCGCCTGCGCCAGATCGCCGCCGCGGTGGGCCTCGTGGTCGGGGCGGCGTTCGCGGTCGTGGCCATCATCATCATCGGCACCACGATCCGGATGGCGGTGCTGCAGCGCAGCCGCGAGATCGCCATCATGCGGCTGGTGGGCGCCACGAACGGCTTCATCCGGCGTCCGTTCCTGCTGCAGGGGGCGATCAAGGGGATGTTAGGCGGGCTGGTCGCGGTGGGGCTCTCCTACGGCGCCTACACCCTCATTAACCGCTGGCTCATCCAGGCGGCGTTCTTCTCGCACCTGCAGGCGCTCGCCATAGTCGGCTTCGGCACTCTCATCGGATTCTTTGGAAGTGCTGCTTCGGTGGGGCGGCACCTGAGACGAGTGTGAGACGTCACGGAGAGACGTCACGGAGAGACGTCACGGAAAGACGTTACGTAGGCCACGGTTTCCCGCGACGCCTCCTCGTGACGTCTCTCTGCTACGCTTTTTGCGTGACGTCTCTCGCCTCTCAGCGTCCTCAGCCGTTCGATCAGCAGCTCAGAGATAACCAGCAACGTCTCGAAAGCATCCGCCGCGAGCGGTCGGACGTCGAACAGGAGCTCGAGCGGTTGCGCACCCAGGTGCACTCGCTGTCCGACGAGCTCGCGAACATCGAGCGGCAGAAGGAGACGACGAATCGCATCGTCAACGAGCTGGACCGCCAGATTTATGCGCTGTCGGACCAGATCGACCGCACGACGGTCGACCTCCTGCTCGCCCAGAACGCGCTCGCCGAGAAGCGCGCCGTGCTGGAGCGCCGCCTCGTCGACATCTCCAAGCGCGGGGCGCTGTACGGGTACCAGGTGCTGCTCGCCGCCGAGAGCTTCGGCGATCTGCTCTCGCGCTACAAGTACCTGTATCTCGTGAGCCGGCAGGATCGCCTGCTGGCGAACGACATGTCGAAGCTGCAGCGGCGCATCGGACGGGAGCGACAGACGCTCGTGGACGCGCGCGACGCGCTGGGGCGGCGCAAGAACGAGCGTACGGAAGAGCTGGACCGCTACCTGTCCCTCGAGCACGAGCGGCAGGCGTCGCTGCGCGAGACGCGGCGCAGCGCGCGCGAGGCGCTGCAGCGCTTATCCGAGCTCGAGCGCGACGAGAAGAGCCTGAACGACCGCATCGTGGCCCTCGAGCGGGCCCGCCGCGAGGCGGAAGCGCGCGGCGCCACCGCCGCGGCCGCCATCACCGCCGCGGACCTGGGTCAGCTCGACTGGCCCGTGCAAGGACGCATCGTGTATCAGTTCGGCACCGCCACCGGTCCGAACAACACTCGCATCCCGTGGCACGGTATCGGCATCGCCGCGCCGGTCGGCACACCGGTCCGCGCCATCGCCGGCGGCACCGTGAGCCTCGCGGGACCGCTCGGCACCTACCTCACTTCCGTGCTGGTCGATCACGGCGGCGGCTACTACAGCTTCTACGGCTACCTGAGTGACGCGACGGTGGCCCATGGGGAGCGGGTCATCAAGGGTCAGACCCTGGGCCATGTGGGCGGTGGGTCGAGCGACCAGGGGCCCCACCTGCACTTCGAGATCCGGGGCCAGGGCGGCATCGCCCTGGATCCCGTCAACTGGTTGAAGACCCGACGCTGACGCCGATCCGGTCCGGCTCGGTCTTCTTGCCCCGCTCCAGCGCCGCCTCGACCTGCGTGAATAGATCCTCAGGTCGCAACACCTCGGTGTGCGGGAACCCCACGACCCCCGCGCTGAGGCTCGGCACCTGGCCGCGAGGGAGGTCGGGAAAGGTATGGCGGGCCAGCACCTGCCGCAGCCGCTCCACGAAGTGCCGGCCGCTCGGGGCGTCGGTCTCCGGGAGCACCAGCGCGAACTCGTCGCCTCCGTACCGCGCCACGAAGTCGGGCGCCCGGATCTCGCGCTGCATCATGGCGCCGAGCTCCGCGAGCACGCGGTCGCCTGCCTGCTGGCCCAGGCGCTCGTTGATGTCCCGCAGGCGGTCCACATCTATCACCACGAGCGCGAACCGCAGGGAATAGCGCCGGGCGCGCTCGAACTCGTCGCGCAGGCGGCGGTCCAGCGCGTCGAGGCTGGCGCACCCGGTGAGCACGTCGGTGACCCCGGCGCTGATCTGCCGCCGATAAATGGCCGCCCGGCGCTCCTCGTTCTCCAGCACCCGCGCCGCGGCCTGGGCAATTGTATTGGCGAACGCGACGTCCTGCGAGCGTAGCTGGGGATCCCCCTGCACGGTTCGCAGGAAGAACACCCCGGCCGCCCGGCCTTGCACGAACACCGGCAGCGCCACCGCCGATTGCACGTTGACCTCGATCCGCTGTTGCGTCCAGCGCCGCCGAATCGCCTCGAAGAGCGGGTGCTCGTGCACGTCCGGAATGACCACGGGTCGTTCGGTGCGGATCGCTTCTTGAATCTCCGGGTAGCGCTCCAGCTCCACCCGCAGGTCGCGGATGGTCGGGTTCTCGTACACCGCGACCACGCGGCCCTTGTCCTCTCCCGGGGCCGTGAGCACGAACGAGCAATGGGTGAGGCCGAACGCATGCCCGACCCGACGCACCAGGGTCCGGAAGATCTCGTCGGCGCGCAGGACGGCTGAGACTTCCTGGAAGATGTCGAACAGCAGGTCGCGGGTCCGCAGCGCGTCCTGGGCCTCGCTCAGCTCGCGGCGCAGACGCAGATCGGCGTCGATGCGGGCGCGCAGCTCGCCGAAGTGCACGGGGCTCGCCATCGCGTCCTGCGCTCCCGCCTGGAGGGCGTCCGCCACGGCGTCCGCCCCGCCGTCTGCGACCAGGACGATGACCGGCGCGCCCCCGAAGCGCGCGGCGGTCGCCAGATCGCGCACCCCCTCTGCCAGGCCCGCCTCCTTGGCGGCGATCGAGAGGATCAGAAGGTCGGGAGGTTGCTGTTCCGGCCGATCGGGGCCGGGTGACGGGTAGGCGGCCTCGGTCACCTGGAAGCCGCCGCGCACCAGAAACCGCTCGAGCCCGTCAGGGCGCGTCGCCGCGTCGCCGACGAGCAGGATTCGGTGCTTGGGTTGTTCCGGCAACGGTCCTCGCCGCACCATGAAGGGTGTCAAGGTATAGTTCACGGTATGGGACGGCAACCGCGGAGCGCGGTCGGTGCGCGGTCCGGCGCCTGAGACGCGGCGCCAGCGGCGCCGCATGGTCGCGCGACAGCTCGCGGCGCGCGGTATCCGCGACTGCCGCGTGCTCGCCGCGATGGCCGCGGTGCCGCGCGAATGGTTTCTCCCGCCGCACCTCTCGAGCGCGGCCTACGACGACGCCCCGCTGCCGATCGGGAGCGGGCAAACGATCTCCCAACCGCTGATCGTGGCGTTGATGACCGAGGCGCTGGCCCCGCGGCGCCGCGACCGCGTGCTCGAGATCGGCACCGGCTCCGGGTACCAGACGGCGATCCTGGCGCGCCTCGCCGGCCGCGTCTACACGATCGAGCGGCTGCCCGACCTGCTGGTCGAAGCGGAGGAGCGATTTCGGCGCCTCGGCCTCACGAACATCGAGACCCGGCTGGGCGACGGCGCGCCCGGCTGGCCCGAGTGCGCGCCGTTCCAGGGCATCATCGTGACCGCCGCCGCGCCCGGCGTGCCGACGCCGCTGACCGAACAGCTCGCGCCCGGCGGCCGTCTGGTGATTCCGATCGGTGACCTCGCGTCCCAGGAGCTGGTCATTCTAGAGCGCGGCCCGGCCGGGCTCGTGGAGCGGAGGGCCGGCGGCGTGCGGTTCGTGCCCCTCATCTCCCGGCTGGCGTTCACGGAGGAGCCCTGGTCGTGAAGCGGATGCTCGACGACTTGCTGGGCGCCCACGTGTCGACGCAGGGCGGCGTGGCGGAGGCGCCGGCGCGAGGCGCCGTGATCGGCGCGACCGCGATTCAGGTCTTCACGAAAACACCCAACCAGTGGCGTGAGTCGACCATCCGGGACCCCGACATCGCGGCCTTTCGGTCGTCGCTCGCCGGAAGCGGGATCCGGGCCGTGGTCTCGCACGACAGCTACCTGATCAACCTCGCGTCCCCGGATGAGGCGCTGCGCGAGAAGAGCCTGGCCGCATTTACCAGCGAGCTCGTCCGGTGCCGAGCGTTAGGGATCCCCTGGGTCGTGTCGCACCCCGGCAACTATATCGACGATCGAGCCGCGGGGCTGGCACGCAACGCCCGCGGGTACGCCCAATGTCTGGCGGCGGTCCCGGGGGAGGTGGGCTTGTTGATCGAAGGAACCGCGGGCTCGGGAACGGCGCTCGGGAGCACGTTCGAGGAGTTGCGGGCGCTGCGCGACGCGCTGCCGGCCGGGCTGCAGGCTCGGGTGGGGTTCTGTCTCGACACGGCGCATCTGCACGCCGCCGGGTATGAAGTGGTCACCGCGCTCGAGGCGGTGTGGGAGCAATTCGACGAGGTGGTCGGGCTCGTGCACCTCAAGTGCTTGCACCTGAACGACTCCAAGGGCGCGCTGGGCTCGCATCTCGACCGCCACCAGTGGATCGGCGAAGGGACGATCGGACCGGAGCCGTTCCGGCGCATCATGCGGGACCCTCGCCTCGCGCCGGTGATTAAGATTATCGAGACGCCGAAGGGCGACGATCCAATCCGCCACGACCGGCGGATGCTCCGGCGGCTGCGTGCATACGCGCGCAGCGGTGCAACGGTGGGCCCACGCAAACCGTAGGCAGGGCGTGATCGCACTGACGACGACCCCCAATCGCTGGACCCGGCGCGTCGCGACGCTGGTCCTCGTGCTCCAAGGGCTGGCCGGGGGCGCGGTCCCACTGGCACACGCGTCGGAGCGGCTCACCGCACCGGCGCACGTCGAGGCGCAGCACGGGGCGGGTTGCCTTGCGCTGCATGACAGCCTGCGCTGCGGCCTGTGCCAACTGGCCGGGTTGCAGGTGACCCCGCAGCGGGTGCGGACGCAGACTCACGCGGCGGCGACCGTCGAGCGACGTCCGAGCGAGTGCGACTCGGGCGCGGTGCGACGCCCCGACCACCCCACCGCCCCACCCCGAGCTCCCCCCGCTTCCCGTTCCTAGCTCGATGGCGGCCGGCGTGCCGGCCCGCCGACCACGCGTGCCCGACCCACCGGCGGGACGCCTGCTTGGAACAACGGAACGGGAGATTTCCCAGCATGACTCGACATCATCAAGCCGTCGTGACAGCGCTCGCCGCCGTGCTCGCGTTGGCCGCTCCGGCGTCCGCCCAGCAACCGGCCGACCAGCGTCGGGTGGACTCGCTCGCGGCGGAGGTTCGGGCGCTCAAGGCGCGGCTCGACAGCTTGCGCGCGCAAGTCGCGCGCGGACCGGCCGCGGCCCCCGCGCGGCGGGACACCGCGGCGACCGACGAGCTCGCGGCGCTGCGGGCCGCCGCGGCGGCCGCGGCGGGCACCGACACCGCGAAGCTCAGAGCCGACACGTCGCAGCCCACGCGCTTCATCGGGCGAGAGCGCAGCCAGCCGCAGCTCAACCCCGAGATCAGCGCCACGGGCGACGTGCGAGCCTATGGCTATACACCGGGTGTGCAACGGGACAATTTCGACGCGCGGGAGTTCGAGGTGGGATTCCAATCGCCACTCGATCCCTACTCGAGCACAAAGATCTTCGTGAGCTTCGAGAACGGCAATGTCAGCATCGAGGAGGGGTATGCGTACTGGACCGGTCTGCCCGGGCGCATCCGCTTCGACATCGGGAAATTTCGCCAGCAGTTCGGCGAGCTGAACCGCTGGCACCTGCACGCGCTCCCGGAGACCGAGTATCCGCTTGCGCTGCGTGCCTACCTGGGCGAAGACGGGCTCGCGGGAACGGGGATCTCGCTCTACCGCGCGTTCGGGGGGCTCGGCGTGCACGAGCTGACGGCGCAGCTGACCCGTAGCGCAAGCGACGGCGAGCTGTTCGGCGGCGGCGGCCGGCCGACGTATCTGGTTCATCTGCTCAATTTCTGGCAACTGACGCGCTCGACCTACGCGCAGCTCGGCGGCACGGCGCTGTACGGCACGGACCCAGACTCGAGCCTCCGTACCAAGGTCGGCGGGATCGACTTCCGGCTCACGTGGCGCCCGCCCGCCGAAGCGCTGTACCGGGAATGGACGCTGCGCGGCGAGCTGTACGCGCTCCGCAAGGAGTACGCCGGCGCCGGCACGACGAGGCTTGGCTGGTACGCAGGCACCACCTATAAACTGGGCCGGCGTTGGATCGCGGGAGCGCGTTACGATTACGTGGAGGATCCGCTCTCCGGTATCATCACGCGGCAGGTGATCCCCTCGCTCACGCTATGGCAGAGCGAGTGGGTGGAGCTACGGGCACAGTACACCTGGGCCAAGAACGCGGGCTTGAACGCCTCGAACCAGTTCGCCCTCCAAGCAGTTTGGGCGATTGGACCACACAAACACGAGACCTACTGACATGCTGCGACTCACCACATTGCTCGTTGCTCTCCATGTTCCCGTGACAGCCCCGCCCGTCCGGGCGCCGGTCGCGGACAAGGTCAAAGTCGTCACCTCGCTCACGACGTACGGGGCCATCGCGCGCGAAATCGTCGGGGACCGGGGCATCGTGAGCTCGATTGCCACCGGCGACGAGAACCCGCATTACGTCCAGCCGAAGCCGAGCTTCGTGCCGCTGCTGGGCCAAGCCGACGTGTTCGTCACGACGGGTCTCGACCTCGAGCTGTGGGTACCGGCGCTGCTCGACAAAGCGAACAATCCCAAGGTGACGGAGGGCGGGCCGGGCTACGTCGCCGCCTACGCCGGTATCGACCTGCTCGACGTGCCCACGAGCTACTCCCGCTCGCAGGGCGACATCCACGTGTACGGCAACCCGCACATCTGGACCAGCCCGCTCAACGCGGTCCAGATCGCCCGCAACATCCTGACCGGCCTGAAGCGCGTCTCTCCCGAGAACGCCGACTATTTCGCGCAGCGGGAGAAGGATTTCGAGGACCGCATCTACCAGGCGTTGTTTGGCGAAGAACTCGTGAGGCTCCTTAGCGGCCCCACTCTCGCCGACTTGGACCGGCAAGGAAAGCTGTTCGACTTCTTGAAAACGAAGCAGTACCAGGGTGCGCCGCTCCTCAATCGGCTCGGTGGGTGGCTCAAGGAGGCGATGCCGTTCCGCGGCAAGCCGGTCGCCTGCTATCACAAGGAGTGGGATTACTTCTCGCGAGAGTACGACGTCCCGTGCGTGGATTACATCGAGCCGAAGCCCGGTATCCCGCCCACTCCGGGGCACGTGCTGGAGATAATCAACGAAATGCGTACGCAGCACATCCAAGTCCTGCTGTCCACGAACTACTACGACCGCAACCAGGTCATGGAAGTGGCGCAGAAGACGGGTGCGAAGGCGGTGATCGTGCCGTCGAACACCGGCGGCGCGGCCGGGATTAATACGTACTTCGACCTCATGAACCTTTGGATCTCAGAGCTCGCCCGCGCCTTCGGCACGGGCGCCGCCACGGCCAACTGACTGACAACGGGGAGCCGAGATGAGTGGTCTCCAGCTGATGATCCCGCCGTTCGCGGCCTGCATGGTGCTCGTCGCCATGCTGTCCTACCTGGGGCTTCATGTGATCGCGCGCGAGGTGATCTTCGTCGATCTCTCGCTGGCGCAGATGGCGGCCCTGGGCGGACTCTCGGCATTGCTGATCCACGTAGAGGCCGATTCGACGTGGGCATACGCATTTGCCCTGTTCGCGACGGCGGTCGGCGCGCTGTTGTTCGCCCTTACGCGCTCGTCGCCCCGGCAGGAGCGGCGCGTGCCCCAGGAGGCGTTCATCGGCATCGTGTATGTGGTTGCCTCCGCCGCCGCCGTCCTGGTGGCGAACAAGGTTCCAGGGGGCGGCGAAGCGATCGAAAAGACGCTCACCGGCAGTATCCTGTGGGTGACGTTCAAGCCCACGATCATCAAGC
>WNGD01000284.1_pt1 | contig 77670 bp, 72 predicted proteins | sample 5400671 | NCBI WGS metagenome assembly WNGD01 (sample SAMN13153369, study PRJNA577476) | soil metagenome | isolation source: 40 cm soil or saprolite under grassland replicate 2 | place: USA:California | collected 2016-06-15
CACAGCACTTGTACCGGTTAAATCCCTATCTATTGCCAAAAGCCGGATGGCCCCATACTTATCCCCGAGTCAGAGGGAAACGTTGGTGTTAGACATGCTCCATCACGTGCTACATGTCTTACAAGACAGCGAATTACTTGGGCGAATAACGGTGGTCAGTGCCGATGAACGGGTACTTGAACATGCGTATCAATGGGGGGCGCAGGCACTGCTCGAGGAGCAGCAAGGTCACAACCCGGCCTTAGAAGTCGCCGCGCTACGAGAGAAGGCCGCAGGTGTCACTAAGCTGTTGACTATTTCTGCCGATCTCCCCTTTCTCTCTACCCAGGAAATTCGCTTTTTGTTTAAGCAATCCGTGCAGCATGAAGTCGTTCTCGCCTCCTCGAAAGAAGGCACGGGAACAAATGCCATTCTAGTACGCCCACCACTAGCTGTACCCTATGTATTTGGCCCAAATAGTCTGCTCCGATTTATGGAAGCAGCCAGGCAGAGGCAACTGAGCTATAGAATCTATAATAGTAATGGCCTTGCACTAGATATTGACTCCATTGATGACCTGCGCGCATTGGAAATTCTAAGTCGTGCAGCTGGCTAAATACTGGCAGCAAACAGAAACTGTAAAAAGAAACGTACAGGAGATTGTCTATGCCTATTGAACTATCAGAAAGAGCACGAGCCTATTTAAAGGAGGTTCGTTTCGCAGTACTAGGAACCATCAATCAGGATGGCACACCACAGCTTACGACAATGTGGTATTTACTCGAAGGCGACACTATTGTAATGAATACGAAGGTTGGTCGCGCCAAAGAACGCAATATGAGACGTGACCCGCGCATCTCCGTTTGTATTGCCGATGGTTACAACTATCTCACGCTCAGCGGTAGAGTTGAAATGATTGATGACCCCCAGACAGCGCGGCATGATATCTACCGCCTATCAGCGCGTTACCATGGTGAGGAGAAAGCCAGGCGACAGATGGAGGAGCAATTCTCAAAGGAAAAACGCGTTACTCTGCGTTTGAGACCCGAACACGTTATCGAGTACTTTTGATAGAGATATGGAAGGAACTATACCTTAAAGGTCAACACCAATGCTTTGTCAAGCAGCAACAAGCAACAAGGAGCACATCCAATGACCAGAAATTACGGTAGTCAGAGCATGGTCGCGCCTCTGCGCACAGTGCTGGTGAAGCGACCTGACGATGCTTTCGCGGTGGACGATCCGGTGACCTGGCATTATACTGACCGTCCTGACCTGGTCATAGCACAGCAAGAGCACGATGCTCTAGTGGCCTTGCTATGCCGGGGAGGGACAGAAGTGATCTACCACGACGAGCCACAGCCAGGTCATGCTGACGCCATCTTCACTTTTGACCCTGCTATTGTGACCGACCATGGAGCTATTATATTGAGCATGGGCAAGCCGCAACGGCGTGGTGAGGAGGCAGCCATGGCACTCCGTTTTGAAGAGTTGGGAGTGCCCATGCTCTACACGTTACACGATGAAGCACGCGCTGAGGGCGGCGACCTTCTGTGGGTAGACCATGACACGCTCGCCGTGGGGCTTGGATTTCGCACCAATGCCGAGGGACTGCGCCAACTTCGCGAGGCTTTGACAGGGATAGGAGTGAAAGTCATCTCTGTAGAGCTACCCTATTATTCAGGCCCGCAGGCTTGCCTGCACTTGCTCTCGTTGATCAGTATTGTCGATTACAATACCGCCGTGGTCTATCCTCCACTGCTTTCAGTGCCATTCTGGCAGGAACTGCTGCAGCGAGGTTTCCAGCTGATCGAGATTCCCGAAAAAGAGTTTCCGACATTGGCCACCAACGTACTGGCGCTAGCTCCCCGTAAATGCCTGATGCTGGAAGGCAATCCGATCGCCAAACGGCTACTGGAAGATGCAGGCTGCGAGGTCATGACTTACCGGGGAAACGAGATCTCACTCAAAGCTGAGGGTGGGCCGACCTGTTTGACAAGGCCGATCTGGAGAGGAGAGTGATTGACATAAGCCAGCGTATAATAAAGCCATTTTGATTGATAGCTAATTCTTTTCACTACACAGGCCTTGCCGAATATGTCACAAACATCCCCACCGGCTCCGTGCGCACCCCCGTTGTGCAGTACTGAAAGCCGTTGGGTAAGCCTTCCGGTTTCTTGCGCAACTGCTTATTGATATTGTTCTCAAATGTTTGCGTAAAACCTGTCACAGGAATACTGCTGAAGTCAGCATGCACAACATGTATCTGGAGAAAACAGGAGCTAACATAGGGCTGGACAACAAATGTAAAATGCTTGGTTACCCCGACACCTAACAAACTAAATCTGTCATCTCCATTCACTGTCATTTGATCTCCTTGCGCCAGGTCTACCTCAACGTTTTCGATTTGACCTGGCATCCCAGAGTCGCGCAGATTCTTTGTGACAAGCTGGGTAAGAAATGCCCTATCAATCTCTACAATAATGTCCCCTTTTGTAGAAGCAGGCACAATCACAATCTGTCCCCCACCTGACAGCCCGTACAGGAACAGCGTTGCAATCCCAAGTACCATACCCACCCACAATGTAACAAGTGGTATGACAATGCGACCCGTTCGACTCCTCATCCAGCTACGGTATCGAACAAAACCGGGAGTGCTTGGAGCGGGTTGCGGCTGCGAAGGCAATGGTACCGAGGGAGGCCGATTCTGTTGCTGCATACATTTCTCCTGTGCAATTATTCAGTCTATAATACAGGCTTCAGTTTATATACGCAAGGTATTATGCAATTTGCTTTGGTAAATAATGATTGTGCAAGTTGCACAAAAATCAGGTCGTGACTTTCGGATAATCTAACAGTAGTATCCCGAATATGAGAAGAGTATCATTTTAGAAGAGATAATGTAGATCCGTTGGTTACTGAGGGATCACTTATCTTGTGCAAAATACATAAAATATATATTCGTCAAAGCAAAACCCGCATTCCAGCAATGGTAAAGGGACAAATGTCGAAGGAGAGCAAAGGATATGACCCCAGAAGAGGTACTGCAATTCGCTAAAGAGAACGGTGTAAAGATGGTTGACTTCAAGTTTGTTGATGTGCCAGGCATGTGGCAGCACTTCACTGTGCCCATACGCGAACTTGAGGAAGAAACATTTGTCGAAGGGAAAGCATTCGATGGCTCCAGTGTGCGCGGATTTCAGACGATCAATGAAAGTGATATGCTGATTATCCCCGATCCAACTACTGCCGTCATGGATCCTTTCACCACGATACCGACATTGAGCCTGATCTGCAACATCGCTCACCCTGGCCCCGCAGGACGCAAAAGACCCTATAGCCGTGACCCACGCTACATCGCCAGCAAGGCTGAGGAATACCTGCGATCAACTGGCATTGCAGATACGAGCTACTTCGGTCCCGAAGCAGAATTTTTTATCTTCGACAATGTGCTCTACAATTCCACGGCAAATATTCAGTACGCGGAAATTGACTCGGACGAGGCGCATTGGAATAGCGCGCGTAACGGTAGGCCCAACCTCGGTCACCGCATGCGCGTGAAGGAGGGATACTTCCCGGTTGCCCCTAATGACTCGCTCCAAGACATTCGCAGTGAGATGGCGCTGGTGCTTGAAGAGCTAGGCGTGCTGGTTGAAGCACAGCACCATGAAGTCGGTGGTCCAGGACAAGCAGAGATCGATATCCGTTTCAATTCGCTGCTCAAGACCGCAGATAACATGATGTTCTACAAATACGTCGTGAAGAATACGGCTCGTAAGCATGGCAAGACTGTTACGTTCATGCCCAAGCCCGTGTTTGGCGACAATGGCTCCGGTATGCATGTGCATCAAAGTTTGTGGAAAGGTGAGAGGCCCCTCTTTTTCGATGCTGAGGGGTATGCCGGTCTCTCCCAAATTGCTCGTTACTACATCGGCGGCCTAATGACCCATGCGCCAGCGCTCCTGGGAATTGTTGCCTCTACTACCAATAGCTACAAGCGCCTCGTACCTGGCTTTGAAGCCCCTGTTAATCTGGTCTTCTCGAAAGGTAACCGCAGCGCAGCCGTACGTATCCCCCTGACCGATTGTCCATCCGCAAAGCGCATCGAGTTTCGCCCACCTGATCCAACGGCAAATCCCTACCTGGCATTCTCCGCTATGCTGATGGCTGGTCTCGATGGTATTCGTCGCGGCATCGAGCCGAGCGATCACGGCTATGGCCCGGTAGATCGCGACCTGTATCACTTGTCGCAGGAAGAGCTACACGAGATTCGATCCGTTCCCGGATCTCTAGACGATGCGCTGGACGCACTCGAGGACGACCACTCCTTCCTGCTCGAAGGCGGAGTCTTCACGACAGATGTACTCGAACATTATGTCGACTTGAAACGTTCCCAAGCCGACGAGGTACGTCTGCGACCCTCACCGATAGAGTTCGCGATGTACTACGACGTATAAGCATAGTTATAGCATATTAACATGAGGAGAGAGGGCTCGTACCTCTCTCCTTTTTGTTTGAGTGGTAGACTTGCTGATCTGGCTCGTGACTGACTCTCGACAACGCGAGTGGCGGCTGTGCTGTTGCCGCCACCTCAGAGGCTATGCTGCCCTCGGCATCGACTTGCACAAAAGGATCACTCGTGCTAGTCTTTCCTTGAAGACCATTACTTAGAAAAAGGCGAAATCAATGAGACATATACTTCCAATACTCAAAGAATCCGACACCGAGAGAACACGTGCCGCTCCTGTCGATGCTCAAGCCCTTGAACACGAACTGCGTGCCAGCATCCGTGGCGAAGTTCGCTTTGATGCTGGAAGTCGGGCACTCTACGCAACCGATGGCTCCAACTACCGGCAGGTACCCATTGGCATCGTCATTCCTAAAAACGCAGAGGATGTGATTCAGACTGCCGCACTCTGCCGGCGCTACAATGCCCCGCTGCTCCCACGCGGTGGAGGCACCAGCCTTGCCGGGCAAACCTGCAACACCGCCGTCGTCATAGACATGTCCAAGTACATGGGCACTATCCTTGAAATCAACTCGCAGAAAAAGATTGCCCGCATCCAGCCCGGTCTTGTCCTTGATGCCTTGCGCAATGTGGCTGAGCGTTATCAGCTCACCTTCGGCCCTGACCCTGCAACACACGCGCAATGCACCCTGGGCGGCATGATTGGCAACAACTCCTGCGGCACCCACTCCGTCATGGCAGGTATGACGAGCGACAACATCGAAGCACTCGACATCCTCACCTACGATGGCCTACGCATGCGAGTTGGCAAGACAAGCGATGAGGAACTCGAACAGATCGTCAGCGAAGGCGGTCGACGCGGAGACATCTATGCTCGGCTCAAAGCGCTCCGAGATACATACGCTGACCTGATTCGCGAGCGCTTTCCCAACATCCCTCGTCGCGTTTCCGGCTACAACCTCGACCAACTGCTGCCAGAAAACGGCTTTCACATCGCACGAGCACTCATTGGCACCGAAGGCACCTGCGTCACCGTGCTGGAGGCCACTGTGCATCTCGTCTATAGCCCCCCTGCACGAGCGCTCCTGGTTCTCGGATTTTCCGATGCATACATTGCCGCCGAGCACGTTCCTGAGATCATGGCCCACCAACCAATAGCATTAGAAGGCTTCGATCTCACCCTCATTGAAAATATGCGAAAAAAGAACCTGCATCCCGCCGAGATTGCCCTCCTTCCGGAAGGAGGTGGCTGGCTGCTGGTCGAGTTTGGCAGCGATACTACGGAAGAATCCGTGGATCAGGCCTGTCGGCTGATAGAGCAGATGCAGCGCAAAGAGCACCCACCAACAATCAAGCTCTTCGATAATCCTAAAGAGGCTGCGAAAATCTGGATGGTCCGCGAATCTGGCCTGGGTGCCACCACCGGTGTACCTGGTGAGCCCCATCATTGGGAAGGCTGGGAGGACGCGGCAGTACCTCCCGCGAAGCTTGGTAGCTACCTGCGAGACTACTCCAAGCTGCTCAAAAAATACAACTACACCTCCGCTCTCTATGGTCACTTTGGACAGGGCTGCGTCCATAACCGCGTTGACTTCGATCTGACAAGTCGCGAGGGCATCAAAAAGTTCCGCGCTTTCATGGAAGAAGCCGCAGATATCGTGGTGGGTTACGGTGGCTCTATATCAGGAGAGCATGGAGATGGCCAGGCCCGCGCAGAACTGCTCCCCAAAATGTATGGCACTGAACTCATTCAGGCATTCCGCGAATTCAAGGCCATCTGGGACCCGGATGGCAAGATGAATCCAGGCAAGGTCGTCGATCCGTATCACCTCGACGAAAACCTGCGCCTTGGCCCCACCTACAACCCTGCTCAACCCGCAACACATTTCAAATTTCCCGATGATGAAGGCAGTTTCGCCGCCACTACACTGCGCTGCGTCGGCGTGGGCAAGTGCCGCCGAATAGATAGTGGCACCATGTGCCCCAGCTACATGGTCACCCGCGAAGAAGAGCATAGCACCCGTGGACGTGCCCGCCTGCTTTTTGAGATGTTGCAAGGACAGGTGCTTCAAGGTGGTTGGCGCGATGAGCACGTGAAGGAGGCGCTCGACCTCTGTCTAGCCTGCAAGGGCTGCAAGGGAGATTGCCCCGTGAATGTTGACATGGCGACCTACAAGGCCGAGTTCCTCTCCCACTACTACCAAGGCAAACTGCGGCCCATGAGTGCCTACACCATGGGCTTGATCTACTGGTGGGCGCGCCTCGCCTGCCGCGTACCCACCATCGCCAACTTCCTGACGCAGGCCCCAGTGCTCAGCGACATCGCGAAGATCGCTATCGGTATCGCTCCACAGCGCCGCCTTCCCGTCTTTGCCTCGCCAACCTTTAAAGAGTGGTTCCGGCAACGCGGCCCGCGCAATGCAGATGCTCCCAGAGTGATCCTCTGGCCCGACACCTTTAACAACTACCTCTATCCAGAACCTCTTCAGGCCGCAGTCGAGGTGCTCGAAGCTGTTGGATACCAGGTCGTAGTTCCTGAACAGTCTCTTTGCTGCGGACGCCCACTCTACGATCATGGCATGCTCGAAACAGCCGAGCGGTTACTGCGTCAGATCTTGAACACCCTGGAGCCAGAAATTATCGCAGGCACTCCCATTGTGGGGCTTGAGCCAAGCTGCGTCGCCGTCTTCCGTGATGAGCTCACCAATCTCTTCCTCCATGATGAGAATGCCAAACGCCTCAAGAAGCAGGCCTTTGTGCTCAGCGAGTTCCTTGAAAGGAAAGTGGAGCACTACCAGCCTCCACACCTCCAGCGCAAAGCCGTCGTCCACATGCACTGCCATCACAAAGCCATCATGCGAACAGCGCCAGAAGAGGCCATCCTCAAGAAGCTCGGGCTCGACTACACGGTGCTCGACTCTGGTTGCTGTGGTATGGCCGGGTCTTTCGGCTTCGAGAAAGACCACTACGATGTCTCCATCAAATCTGGTGAGCGCGTCCTGCTGCCCGCCGTGCGCTCCGCCTCCAAGGATATGCTGATCATCGCCGATGGCTTTAGCTGTCGCGAACAAATCGCCCAAACCACTGACCGTCGCGCTCTGCACCTGGCCCAGGTCATCCAGCTCGCTATGCACCAGGACGAGAAAGGAATGACGAAAGAGTATCCCGAAACAACCTACCCTCAACCCGCTAACCAACCACTATCCAAAGTCAGCATAGCCTTCGTCGGCAGTATAGGTCTCATGCTCCTGAGCGCTATCCTGTGGACATGGAGGAAGAAAAAAGCGAGGTGAACATCTTAAGATATAACTATCAGACAGGTCTAATAAACCTGTCTTTCAACACTAGCTAGGATCAACGCTTTAAAAACTTCTGTTGAGCATTAGATCAATTTGATACCAGTTGCCAGATTTATTAGCGAGGTATAAAAATGTATGAACTCATCATTCTCTCGCTTCTCATGCGAGGGCCAATCCATGGCTATTTGATCGCCAAAATCATCAATGACATGATCGGACCGATAGCTAAAATCAGCCATGGCTGGCTCTATCCACGCTTAGCCAGATTAGAACAAGAGGATTTGATTATTACCTCCGTTGAAGCAAAGCAGCAAGAGCAACAAGGCGAACGCCAACTGCGCACCTACGAGATCACAGAAGCCGGGCGCAAGCGTTTCCACCAGTTGATGATGGATACCTCCTCAAATCCAGGAGAATATGCAAAGTTTTTCTGGCAAAAGGTGTGTTACCTGGAATATTTGCATCCTGCTGAGCGCCTGCACTTGATCGATCACTATATCAACTACTCTCAGATGCACATTCTCCACCTCAAAGCCCAGGCAAAGAACCTGGTCGAGGGAGAAATGCAGTATCATGCTATGGATCTCTCCCAGCTTGAAGCAACACTGCACGTTTTACGCCGCTCCACCAGCCAATGGCAGGTGGATTTAGAGTACGCCAGTAGCTTGCGTGAGAAAGAAATGGCAAAGGCCCTTAGCGAAACATCTAGTACCTGACATGTACTCAAATCCGAGCTTACCGTCGTGATCAAAATGTGATATAGTTGTTGTACAAGAATAAGTAACTTACTGAGCTACTCACACCAGGAGACCGATTTATGGAACTACTCGTCGATAGCTACGGGCGGCGCATCAAAAGCATGCGTATCTCTATCACCGATAAGTGCAACTTCCGCTGCACCTACTGCATGCCTGCTGAGGGATTGCCCTGGCTTAAGAAGGCGGAGATTCTCTCTTACGAAGAGATAGAGCGCATTACCAGGGTTGCAGTTAGCATCGGTATAGAGCAAATTCGCCTGACTGGCGGAGAGCCACTTGTGCGACGAGATGTGCCTGATCTTGTGCGTCAGCTACGTAAGATCGAGGGGCTGCGCAGTCTGAGCATGACAACCAATGGTATCCTATTGAAACAACTGGCAGGAGCGCTCGCCGAGGCTGGACTCACACGTATTAACGTCAGCCTGGACTCCCTGGTCCGCGAGAAGTTCGCGCGACTTACACGCAGAGATCAACTCGACCGCGTGTTGGAGGGATTGGAGGAACTCGAAAAATATCCATCTATCCATCCAATCAAGGTGAACGCAGTGGCCATCAAAGGCTATAGCGAAGAAGAAGCGCTTGATTTTGTACGCTTGGCCCGGCGTAAAGCCTACGTCATGCGCTGGATAGAATTTATGCCTCTGGATGCAGATCAGATCTGGCGCAAGGAGGACATCCTCACAGGCGCTGAATTGAAAACAATTATCGAAGCCGAGTACGGCCCACTCGTGCCGATAACTACAGGTGACCCCTCCGAAACGGCCAGGCGCTATACATTTAGCGACGGCATAGGCGAGATTGGCTTTATTAACCCTGTTAGCGAGCCTTTCTGCGCAACATGTGACCGTATCCGCCTTACCGCCGACGGGCAACTGCGCACCTGCCTATTTGCTACTGAAGAAACTGACTTGCGTGCCGTCATTCGCTCAGACGCCTCCGATGAGATCCTCGCTAATACTATCCGTCAGGCTGTCTGGAACAAAGAGCTCAAGCATTACATCGGCGACAAGCGGTTTAAACGAGCAAATCGCAGCATGTCAATGATTGGTGGTTAACTCACGCAACAACTGCATTTGAATCTCTTCTGAATTCAGAATGTGTTGGCTGATGTATAGGTAATTCCTGCATTAAAACTATAAACGACATTTGCGCGCAGCGTTACTAAAAAAGAGACCGTTCGTCGTTATAGTCAAATAGAATGAATTGTTCAGTCCAAAAGCATGCTTGCTTTAAAAAGGACTGGCCGTCATGATAGCACAAGACCAGAAAGAGGGCCAAGTGGCTCATGATGAGGCGGACCTGCTAACAGTCCGCGAAGTTGCCAAACAATTGCGTGTAGATGACACCACGGTGCGACGGTGGATCAAAAATGGTGTTTTAGAGGCAATAACTCTACCCCATCGTGGTACACGTCAAGCCTATCGCATCCGACGCGCTACATTAGACGCCTTGCTCGCTCCACCGGAACGTGCAACAAGCAATCAGTAATTGTTTTACCTGCCCGTACCGTAGCCAAATTGCTTCCAACCTGCTAGACTAGCAGTAAAGAAAATTAAGCTAGTAGCAAGGAGGCTTACATGTCTGCGATCACCCCCGAGGCGCACTTCCGAGAACTCGATGGAAGTGTGTTTTCTGGCTTTGCAGCGATTGATTCCCCTGTTCATCATTCTCCCGGTGGAGTATTGTATCTGGTCAAGCCAAGCCTCGTCCTGCTTTCGCATCCAAGCATCTGAGCGCGCTCTTTACGTTGACAGCTCTTGGCAAAAGATTCTATAAGGAGGCTTATGAATCAATCTCCTCAGAAAACAAAAAAAGAAATACACCCGGAAAAAGAACTCGTTACCGGTACTTACAGATGGTTTACCTACTCTGCCGATGTGACAGGCTTACAGCTCATTGGTTTAGAAGATCTCTCCACAGGTACTGTCGCTACCACCACGGTCGCAAATCCGATGAAACGAACAGCAGCTCATAAAGCATGGGCCGGCGCTCGCCAATCGCGTGCAGCGGGCATGCCATGGGACATTTTGCATGAAATGGGAGAAAAAGGAGTCGATCCAGACCAGAAACTTGAAGAAATGTTCCGCGGATATGGTCATGCATCCGTGGGTGACATGGCAAGGCTGACTGTGGATTTAGGAAAGATACCCATGCATTTGTGTTTGGCACTATTTAACGAGGGATCTCTTAATTCCGGACAGGAAAAATCGACACGGTATCAAGCAACATTTGGAAAAGCGATCCTCCACCCAATGAAACACTACGTATTCGAGGGTTTGCTGAAAGAGGATTTAGAACGCTTAGAAGAGGAATATCAATCATTTGGCATTGAATCTCTGGAGTTGTTCGCTAAGCATAAAGCAGTGTTGCTCCGTGCATTTGAGCAGTACTACCAGGCCGATACAACAAAATCAGACCAGAAGAGTGCCCTTTCATCCAGGGTCCTTGACTGTGTGCGTTACTTCTTACTCTTTGGTCAATGGAGTGGGGTGTCCTACGAAACGTCTGCTCGCGATTGGTCACGCATTATTGCAGAACTGAAGGCTTCCCCCGTTTCCTATTATCAGAAAGTTGCTACACAGATTGAAAAATTGCTTGCACCCTCAATAGAAGAGGAAGATGCACTAAGCTATAAAGCAGAAGCTCCCAGCCTCATTCGGCATACCGCTCCTTTCCTTGCGACAAATAGGAATTTACATGCGTTAAAACAATTCCTTGAAGATAAGACAGACTTGCTGCAGAAGGTCTCAAAATACAGTGGCTCCCCCAAACGCGTGGATCAACGAGTGAGCATGATCGAACCGATTTACACTGAGGGAGACCGATTAGTTGCAGCATATGTCCTTTTGCTATGGCCTGGGCTTGAGAGGAAGCAACTCTTCAATTGGATACATAGTCAGGACGGTGAAACGAAAAAGGTCATCAGCACTATTATTTTTTCAGGTCACACCAATTACTGTGAATTGCCAGGATTCGGTCGTACAACTCGAATGACCCTGGTGATGGAGAGTTTCTTAGGAGAATTACGTGACTTGAATCGCCACCGAGCATGGGGAAGATTTTTTCCATTGCCTTTGGTTTTTGGAGAAAGACTGACAAAGGACACGATTGAGCAAATTATCGCTCGTGGCTTTGGATTGCCTTTATACTTAACAGATATTCCAGCGTTCGCAGACTTAAAAGTATCTTTTGAGCAAGACTTAGTCTCGTATTATACAAAGTTACAAGAGTTTCTTGAGAAGGTTTCCACAACCTATCACGATATAATTGACTATTCATTTTTCCTCAATCTTCTGCCCCTTGCTCACCAGGTTGATCTTTGGATGCACGGTGATCCAAAGCAAGCAGTCTATTTCACGATGCAGCGTACCCGTCCTGGTGGGCATATCAACTATCGCAATCTTGCCTATGAAGCCAACCAACTTCTGGCAATGTATGATCCGTATCTTTCTGGTATGCGGTTGTCAAGAAAACCGGATCCTACCAGCCGAGAGGAATTCTTCGATAGAAGTTAACAACACTCGATTACTCCAAAGCTCATTCGAGTTGACGCTTCCGTAGCGGCGATCCCAAATAGGGATATGACAACGACTCGTCTATTTTTGGGCCATTTGCACTTCAAAAACATGAAATACATCCTATACAGCTAATGCATGATTAATGCATCAACAAAGGTGCTTTCGTCTTTCTGTAGCCAGAGATCCATCCATCCGATACTCAAGCTAAAATCCCGCGAAAATCCCCGGTACCGGGGATTTTCGCGGGAACGACTGCAGGCGAATCTCCTGAAGATATCGTGCCCTGCTTAACTGGGAAATTTGAACTCAGCTATTGACGAGAACACGGTATATGACGAGTCATTGCAGAGCGGACCTGACGAGTCGTCGGGTGAGGCCAGACACTGAACACTCCCTGTCACCTTTCCCTGCACTCCATGCAGAGCTATCTGGTCCTGCAGGTCGCGACCCCTGCGGTAGGGTATCATCTGTGCCGCAACCAGGCCATCGCAACCGGTGAGGAGCCAGGTTACCAACTCTTCAAGGGCAACCGCAATGGCCGCGCCTAATAGGCTACCAAGAATTGTCGCACTGCCGAGTGCAACTACTATTCCGCTCCCTTCGGGAGATTTTGGGTTAACCAATTTTTTCGCCACATCGTTCACGAAATCTTCCGTACCCTTCACCATGGCAGCACTTATTCCATTTCCGATCCTGTCCGGATCCCCGGTGTTGACAATCGAGCAGGCCAGCACGACCGGTTCACACAACTCCAGGATGACAGGCTCGTACGTGAAATTACTCCCAAATGAGTAGATGCCGTCGTATATAATGTGTGTGGCGAGGTCGATAAGACCCTTCTGGTACACGGGGTCGGTTTTATAGCTCTTGAGCAGCGTTGGCCAATTGCCGACCTTGAGCGTCACCGTGGTCTGATCGGTGTCCCTGCTGTCAGACCGGATGCGATCGACCTGCATTTTGTCAATCGAGAACACATAGTAAGACGGCAATCGAAACGCCGGAGGGTGGAAGGGCGCATCGATGGGAGCAAGCTCGATCCATTCCCCGTCCGGGCTGAAAGTGGTTGGTGTGGGGTCGAATCTCCAGCGATGAATTTTGCCGTCTGTGCGCGGCTCGACGAGGCTGAAACGAGGGGGCGGCGGCACAAACATAGTAGCTCCGTGGGTTGGCGCAACGATCGACGGAGCGCATGCGAACGAGTCTCCGAACAACTTCCAGTTTCCTGTATCATGGCCGTCCGGGGCCTTGTGGCCATGCCAACCCTCGTGATCCAGCGTTTTTTGCCACAATTGCTTGTCACTGCCGACCGCGAACACGTCCACACGGGTTCGCTCGGAAACGAGCGAAGGAGGCTGTGTAGCGACCGCGCCAGTGGTGCCGGATGTCGTGATGTGACCGGGATCAACGATGATGTCGGATTCGGGAAACAGGGCGACTGCCACCGGCTCGGAGATAAACGTCACCGCATCTTGGTCCGCCGTTGTCCTGTTTGCCGGACCCAGGGACATCCATGGCTTCCACACCTTGCCATCAAACACGACGTACCAAACCAAGCCATCGGCTCCGGTGACAAACACAAACGTTCGGGAATGCACTTTCACGGCGGCCGGAGCGGATGCGGCTGGGGGCTCACCCAGGAGTCCGCCGCCGAGCAACTGCCAATCGGCCGGCGCGCCCGGAGTCCAAGTGGCGTGATACACCATGAAGTCGAGGCCCCGCGCGAAGAGGTCGAATGCCCCAGATGCCGCAGGTAATACAGCGGGAAGACTGGTGAACCCACCTCCGAGTTCATCCCAATCGGACCACTTCCCTGCATCAGGTAAGGGCGAAATGCCAGTCACAACAGAGCCGTGCCACGCCCGGTGCAGCATCCCCTGATCGGGACCGAGGCCAAAGAGGTCGATGCGATTGTCTGCGGTCGATACGACCACCGGTGTGCTGGTGAAATTGCCGCCCAGGTTCTCCCAATTGGCAGACCACTGCTGCCCGACAGGTGCAGCCGCAGCATGCACCTTGTGGTACAGGGCATAGTCCAGACCGAGACCGAAGACGTCCAGCCGATCCTGCCCCAGGGCAACGGCAACAGGGGGGCTGGTGAAAGTCCCTCCGAGATTTGTTGGAGGAGAACCTGCAATGAGGTCCATGTCCTTCCAGGTGTGATAATTCATCGCAAAATTGGGATCAAGCCAGAGCATGTCCAGCCTGTCGCTTGGAACCAAAGCAACGCCATGCATTATGATATTCTCCTTTCCGACTCACGATCAGAGGACAAATCCGCCGTGTAGTACAAGTCCGTCGAGCCGAAATGACAAGCGTTCTCGCTAGCCGCGCGCTGCTGTTGGCGACCGCACCTCGCGGTGGCGCATCGCATGAGCCTCTACAAGCCAACGACCTGACAATGCCCAAGCCACCGATCACAGGGGCAGGGCGCGAATGCTCTGTCAGCACAAAGTACCCTCCCAGAGAAATATTTCGCGCCTGCCACTTTCATCACTTTGGGGCCTGTGTTGCGGAGGACGTCGCCGAACAAGTTTGGCGCCAGCGTGCGCGCTACGTCGGGCGGCGGCGGAGGCGGGGGAATCTCGGGCATCTGCAGCACAGTCATGTCCTCCCTCCAGTATCTACTCGACAGGGAACCCTTGCTTGCTCCACTCGTTGAACCCACCAGCCATGCTCACGACATGGGTGTAGCCCATCTTCTTGAGCGTCTCAGCCGCTAGCAGCGAGCGCCCGCCGGAGGCGCATTGCACGATGATGCGAGTATCCCGCTTCGTCGTGATCTCTGGCTTGGCGTAGGGCGTTGTCGGGTCGGCATACCACTCCAGCATGCCGCGTGGGGCCAGCACCGCTCCTGGAATATGCCCCTTGTCCCACTCGGAAGGCTCTCGGACATCCAGCAGCAGGCCGACTTGCCCCTGATCCAACTCCTCCTTCGCTTGTGCTACGGTGACCTCCGGGATGGTTTGACGTGCTTCGGCGACGATTTGGCCTGCGTCCATTGGTTGATCGGTGTTCTGTGTTGACATGCGTTCTTTTTCCTTTCTTCTCAATCGCACTTCAGACCGAGAGCTTCTCTCGATGACAACAAGCGCCATTGCGTTTACAACAACAAGACATATGGACAAGCATGCCAGGGAAGATGTAAGACAAAGTTGTGAACCGGCCTGCAAGCCTGGCATGCTTGTTGCTGTACCTCCTCAGGTACAGCCTAGGGCTGTAATTCGCCGTTCTGTACTTTCGCTAGGAGCTTTACCCAGGCCAGGACTTGTGGTATGGAGGTTGGCAAAGTAAACCGGTAAGGCAGATCATCATCACCGCCTGCTCCACGTTCCAGCTCTCCTCCTCTCTTCTCAAGAGAACTCATGCCTCTCTCATCCACGGTCTGCGCTCTCCAGCTTCTCTCGTTCAGCGAGTGTTCGGTGACGACCGCGATGGCTGTCGTCGGCTCGTTCCCTCGTGTCCCATCTCCTGATGCTTCCCATACCACCTCTCGTGAACCGATCATCCTCTCCTCGAGGAATTGTGCTGCCGTGACTGAGGTGGACCTGACTCCCTTGTTTTCTCGCATGAGCTGCTCATTCATCTCTTCGCGTGAGGCAGAAGAGAAGACACGCAAGCGATCTTGCGGAAGCGCACGATAGAGCCGAAGAAACTGAAACACGACAGAAAGCTCACTCAGCGCCGTTGATTTCCACTGCCAGGGAGGCGACGGATCTCCCTGGATAGCGACACGATAATACATGCTCGTCTCCTTTTATCCTATACTCTCAATTCGTTTCCACGCAGCGAGGATGGTCTCTCTGTTCGCAACCTGGTATGATGCCTCTGGTGCGGGCAAAAAGCCAGAGCAGAGTACATCCATGCGCTCGATACGGCCCTTCTTGACCGTGCAAAAAGCCTGCTGCTCAATCACTCGCCAGCCATCCATTCTCTGGAGCCGAATCCGATAGGCGATGCGCCAGCGGTTGGCGATGGAATCTATCTCGGCTTTCATCAGCGCAAATGCATCGGCCTTCCCAAACCACTTCTGGAGCAAATCGACGGTTTCCTGAGGACCAACGCCTTCGCGGACACCCGCAGGAACCAGCGCACGGAAATGGATGTCCGGATGGAAACAGGCTTCCATGCGATGAAAATCCTGTGATTCCAGAGCGGTCAAGAAGGCCCGCGCAACCGCTCCCTCTTGGTTAGAAACTCCAGTATTACTGCTCAGATCATGAGATACCACCCTTCGTCTCCTTTCTTTGCTCCATTGGAAGCGTTCCATGAACCCTTCAGAACGATCTGCTCTATTCCGAGGATAGCCTATCCACCTTCCAAAACCCTTACGTCGGTCTTACTTTGACCTGCCTTTGTGAAACACCACATAAACAGGATGTTGCTCCAGAAAGATGGAGACGCATCTCGATATGGACCTCATAAGGTGCTATACTTCCCAGAAGAAGAGGCGCGTATGTGAGTACAAAAGGCTGGGTGTCGTGCTACGCTCATTTTTACTTTTGAAGAGAGACCTGTTGTGGGATGGCCCTCGGCCTGAAGAGGACGGCAACCGCATAGGAGAGAGGTGCCAATGGTTATGGCAGTTTTCACGGCGCTTGAGACACCCAGATTGCGCTTGAGACACTTTAGGGATGCTGACCTCGCGCTCTTCATGGCCTATCGCAATGACCCCGAAGTCGCCAGATACCAAGGCTGGGAGGGGATCAGTGAACCCGTGGCGCGTGCTTTTCTTCAAGAGCAAAAGGAGGTCCAACCAGGCGTGCCTGGCCACTGGTTTCAAATCGCCGTCGAACTCAAGGAAACGGGACTACTCGTTGGCGATTGTGCTTTGAAGAGTGAGGAGCACGATGAGCGCCAGGCCGAAATCGGCTATACGCTCTCTCGCGCCTACCAGGGACGTGGTATAGCGTCAGAGGCCGTCTCGTGCGTCCTGGAGTATGCCTTTGTGACGCTGGGATTGCATCGGGTGATCGCGATTACCGCTTGTGAGAATGTCGCGTCTGTCGCCTTACTTGAGCGTCTCGGTCTGCGCCGCGAAGGGCATTTTCGCCAGAGCGTGTGGTTGAAGGGCCAGTGGGCGGACGAGTACCTCTATGCCGTGCTGCACGAGGAATGGCGGAATACTCGCAGCACGAACGGACACATGTGAACGGATGAGCGTATGGAGCACAGAGTTCGGCACGCGGAGGAGGCAAGTTGCTTGTACATCGACTTTCCACCCGGCTCTCTCTGCATCTACCTGGAGACCATTCCATTGCGGGGGCAAACTGACTGCGCGGCTTTTGATCAGTACCCTCTTGCTTCCCTTCCTCAACCGATGCCGCTAGACTCGGCTTCGCGATGATGCGCAAGAGAGGAAGGGCATGAGCAGCACAGATTAGACCGTGCAGATGTATCAACTGCGCATCTGGCGTATCCAGATGCGTCCTCAGATTTGGCGTCACGTCTCTACCCGTCACAAGATGTTGTACTCTCGTACCAGGCTGTTGCCGCCACAGGCCAGGAAATGGCTATGGCTTGAGATCCAGCACCGCTTTGCCATTCTCCAAATCGACAGGCACCGAGACCTGATGGTGCACGATCAGCCACTTGCCGTTGATCTTACGGAAGCAAGCGGTCCAACGCAGCCAGAGATCCGTCTTCTGCCCATTGTTCATGGTTCCGCTTATCCGGTTGAGGCTGTGGGTGAATGCAACGTCATCGCCCACAGTGATGTTGAGGTCGTGAATTTCATAGTCAATCGGGCCTTGGTAGACTAAGAATACCTCTTCCCAACGTTTCCTGAATGCATCTGCTCCCATGTATCGCAGCGGGGGCACGATGTCGAACGACACGACCTCCTGCGCGTAGATAGACATGACGCCTTCAATGTTCTTGTCACGAAGCGATCTGGTGCAATCGTCTAGGAGTCCTTGGATTGCTGCTTCATCGTTTTTCTTGTTTTCTTCGCCTGCCATAGTTTCCTCCTGGGAAGACGCCTGGTATGAACCGCAAGTTCTCGTGGTGAGTGGCCCTCGCATCCAGTGGAGGTACGGGGTTGAAACCACAAGACGTTGAAAGTTCATATGAGAACGATACACAGGCGTCTCTTACAAGGCTCAATTCTCACGCTCAAAACGATCTGGTTTTGGCGATACTCCTGAGATACGTATCATTCTAGCACTGCGCGCGGTGATCGACGCGAAACCGGACATGTTCAACCACAACGTCGAGACCATACCCCGGCTCTATAAGCGCGTGCGCCCACAGGCCATCTTCGAGCGTTCGTATGGGTTCCTTTCTTCGTTCGCGGGAAGGACTATCAGTTTTTTCCCTTCCAGTAAAACGACGAATGAGGAGTGGGCGAATCGACAGCAAAGAAAGACTATTCCGGCCCGCTTTTCAGTGTTTGTTCTGCTGATGAAACAGAGTCACTCTAGCACAGGTGTTTTAATGAGAGAAGCAAGACTTCCCTATGCTTCTGAAGCGTTGCTCAACTGGAGGCCCGTGCCGGTTCTTGTGGGAACTCGCTCGTTTCCATGCCAGGATACCAGCGCTGGAAGGTCGCCGTTAAGGTGTTATCCAGCACACGCGTTCGCACTTATTTCGTCTACACGCAGGGCAATGCGATTTGCGTATTCGCGCTCGCGCAGTCATAGGTATCCTCCTGTTTGCTCCCTATCTTACTTGAGCTTGTGATGAAGGGCAAGGTCCATTTTTATTGCAATGGATACTTTCAAAATGTGTCACCCATCATGTGAGTCGGTGTCAGAGAGATGTGGTGAGGGGGTCAGACAGCTCCGAGCCACTCAAAGATCTGCTGCGCTTCCTCCTGCGCCTGCTGCGCCACCTCGGCATCGCCGACGGCGTTGCGGGTGAGATGAATGGCAGCAAGAGCAGCCAGGCAGCGAGCAACCTCATACTCGTTTCCGGCAGACCGAAAACCCGTCAAGGCTTCCGCATAGGCGTTCAAAGCTTCCTCAAGTTCCCCCTGAGCTGCCCCCAGTTCGCCATGCGCTTGTCGCGCCATCGCCACCCACATCTGGCTGGCAAACTTTGCTGCTGCCTGGTCTAATTGCCGGCAAAAGCGCGAAGCCTCGGTCAGGTCACCCTGGGCCACGCGCAGACTGATCGCCGCCGGGAGCAACAAGGCGTAGCACGTCGAGCAGTTGCCATGCCGTTCGCTCATCGCTAACCCTACGGTCAGGGCCTGGTCGGCGGCTATCAGATCACCGGCGGCCAGGCGATTGCGCACCAGGGAGGCGTTCACGCGGGTGAGACAATGGGCGCGCAGCAGCGCCCGTTCAGCAGCAGCCAGCCCCTCCTGCAAGATTGCCAACCCCTCAGCTATGCTGCCCTTCGCCGTGAGCAGCGCCCCCAACCGCTGGCAGGACAGTGCCTCGCCAAAGGCGGCACCGATCTGCCGGTACAACCCAATAGCGGCGCGCAGGGACGCCTCCGCGCTGACCCAATGGCCCGACTGAAACTCCAGCGCTCCAGCAAAACAGTGGCACAGCGCCACCGCTCGTGCTGCGCCCATCCGTTGCGCTTGCGTGAGTGTGGCCGTGACCGCTTGCTTGACTTCATCGTAGTTGTGATCGCCATACAGACGATATTCCCACAGGCACAGGTGGATATCAAAGACTTCCGTCACATCCCGTTCAGAACCGGTCAAGAGGGACCGTTGCTGCTCGAAGTCGAGGCCACGCTGCCATTCGCCCAGGGAATGATACGCCAGCGCCAGCATTTCATAGGCGCGCGCGAGCGAGAGGGAATCGCCGATGCGTTCGGCGATGGCGAGACTCTTCTGGGCAGCCTCCAACGTCTGCTGAAATTCGCCCTGATGCCAGTAGAAGAGGGCAAAATTGTAATAGGCATACGCATACTCCGAAGCCTCCTCCTGCTCCTCGATCCTGGCTAAGGCGGTCTGTAAGTGGCTTTCCGCCGCTGCCATCTTTCCCACATTGATCAGCATGAGCGCCGCTATCTGATGCAGGCGTGCCTCGTCTCGGCTTCCCGGCCGCCACTTCTGCCCTGGCGGGCAAGCCAGCGCTTGCTCAATGCGAGCGACCGCACGGAGCGTATCTCCCAGGATAAATCCCCACCAGCCGAGTGCCTGCAAGATCTCCCAGCGGCGTGCAGGGTCTTCTACTCTAAACTCGTCCATGAGTGCCAGCGCATGCTCGAAATAGCTCACCGCGACCTCGAAAGCATACAGGTCTGCCGCTTTCTTCCCCGCCTGAATCAGATACGGCAGGGCGCGGTCACGATAGGTGCTGTGCTCATAGTGAAAGGCCAGCGCTTCCACAGAGGGGAAAAGCCCTTCAGGTCGGCCTGCATAGGCCGCTTCGATGGCCTCGGCAGTGCGCGTATGCACCAGCATACGCCGTTCCCGGCTGAGCGCGTCGTAGAGCGCACGACGAGTCAGGGGATGATGAAAGGTGTAGCCATCTGCCGTCTCTTCCAGCAGATGAGAGCCAAGCGCCACGTCGAGAGCATCGAGCAACTCCCCGTCGGAGAGCGTGACCAGCCGACGCAGCACATCAAAGCGAAATTCTCGCCCGACCACCGCGGCCGTCTTCAGTGCGGTTTCGACCGGTGACCCCAGGCGACTGATTCGTTCGCACAGCAACCCGGCGAGGCCTATCGGCACAGAGAGGTCCACCCCTGGCTTGAGCTGCCACTGCCCCTCACGTTCTTCTAGCTGGCCGGACTTCAGCAACAGGCGAGTAATTTCCTCAACAAAGAACGGGTTCCCCTCGGTAATAGCGAACATCGCCTCCAGGAGTGACAGAGAAACCTGCCCGCCAAGAAGCAAGGCGATCATGCTGGCTACCCCACTCTTCACGAGGGGTGCCAGGTTCAGCGTCTCGCTCAGATGCGCATAATAGAGGGCATTCAAGAGCGTGCCAAAGGGCGCAGTCAGCGGAGTAACGCGGTCAGTCCGATAGGTCGCCAGCAGCGTCACGGGAGCCGCTCGCGTCTGGCGCGCCACATGATGAAAGAGCTGGAGGCTCGTTTCGTCGGCCGCGTGGAGATCATCTATCAACAGAACCACTGGGCGCTGTGCTGCCAGCCTCAGAAGGAACGTCACCGTAGCATTGAAGAGCGCCCACTGTTCTCGTTGTGGATCGCTCACCCCCAGCCGCTTGAAATGGGTAATGGGGTGCTCCTCAGGAGGACGCTGGTGCTCGGCTAAATAGTGATCGAAGGCTTCAATGAAGGGCTGGTAAGGTATCTTCCCTTCCTGCTCATACGCCGTGCTGAGGAGCATCGTGGCGCCGGTAGCGCTCAGGGTACGCAGCACCTCCAGGGCCAGGCGTGTCTTGCCCACACCGGAGTCCCCTGCCAGGAGCAACACTTGCCCACCGCTCTGGCTGGCTGGCTGCAAGCGTCTCAGGAGCGTTTCGAGGTCGCTCTGGCGTCCGACCAGCGGTACCTCGTTCTCCCTGTCAGGAACCATTGGTGCAGGTGTGGTCAGAGCTGGCTGGAGCCGAGATGGGGGAGGAGTAAGGCTGCCGCTCACGATGCGGGCATAGAGCGCAGCCGTCTCTTGATCAGGGGGCACGCCGAGTTCGGCGGCGAGCGCCTCAACACAGGCTTGATATTGGCGTAGCGCCTTATGGCGACGGCCTGTCAGGGCATAGAGCGCCATCAACTCACGATGCACCACCTCGTCAGCCGGATCATGCGTCAGTAACGGGGTGAGCAAGGGGATCGCCTCGTGATACGTCTGCGCCTCGCGAGCCTGGGCGGCGAGGCGCAGATGCACCTCGCGGAGCTTTCGGGAGAGCGCTGCACGCGGAACGAGCGTCCACTCGGCGTAGCGTTCATCAGGCAAGAAGTCCCCGGTGTACAGGCGTAACGCCGCGATCAGGTCGGCCTGATCGTTGGATTGAGCCAACGACTCGAAGGCCGCCGCATCCACCCACACATTGTCCGCCAGCGTGAGGACTCCATCGTGAAACGCGAACGTTGCTTCGGTCGCGCCGGTGCCTAACTCCATGTCGAGGGTCTGGCGCAGGGCATGGAGGGTGCGATACAGGTTGTTGGCGCCAGTAGTGGGATCGTGCTCAGGCCAGAGAAACTCGATCGCCTGCTCTTTCAGCAGGCGCCGCTCGAAAGCCAGGCGCTGGAGGAGCGCCGCTGCCTTGTGCCGTGTCCAGGCAGCGGCGTGCAAGAGACGCTCTCCTCTCTTGACTTCGAAGCGACCAAGCAGGAAAATGCACAGAGAACCCGCTGGGGCCATCCCCTATCCTCCCATCCAGAAGCTATGTGTGGTGTACACACGGTAGGACCTTGTGAAACGATCGTTGAGCATAGAACCCTCTTTCCTAGGCGAATATTGGTCCTGTTCCTCGCTCTCATGCCACAATGGAAAATCTGGGCTTCATGGCCTTGTACACTCTTCCAGCAACGCAGTTCCGACATTCTTTCTGGCAAGAGAACTCACCTCTTTTTCTCTCTCATAGCCCTCTCCTCTTGTGCGCGAGAACCTGAGCAACTATACTCTAAAATAGCATAGGAGTTCCGACTCTGTCAATTCTCGGAACTCGGTTCCAGGGCGATATAAAAGTCCCAAAAGAGGAAGAAAAGAGCCAATCCTTGCTAGTCAGAGCCCGGTGGATCGACTCCTGGAGGGGATCATGCTGCAGGGCCTGCTGAGCAAGTGTGCTGATAGCAGGCCAATTCCCGGTGACGCGATAGGTCTGAAGGAGCGTCTGTTGTGCCTGGATATAGCGTTGGCGCAAGCGTTCCCGCTCAGCAGTCATCCAGGTCTCGAACTCCGGTGCCTCAGAGAGGCTCAGATCGTGGAGCAAGGGACCGCGATACAGCGTGATGGCGGTGTGCAGACGGTCAATCAGCGCCTGAGAGGTATCAGCATCAGTACCCAGGTGTGCTAGAGCCCCGGGAATAGCCAGACGGCGCGTGTTAGTTAGGTCCTCAAAGGCACGGACATCCACCTGGACATGGGGAAGCAGCGCGAGCCGGCCTGTTTGAGCCGCAATGATCTCGCTGCCAAAGAGTTTCCGTAGCATCCAGAAGGTGTTGCGTAAGTTTTTCCGTGCCGCTTCGGCGGCACTTTCGGCCCACAACACGGCGAGCAGGTGCTCACGGGTCTGTGGATAAGGTGAGAGCGCCAGGTAAGCCAGCAGAGCAATCGCTTGGCGACTTTCACCTCTACCTCGCCAAGAGGAGACCGAAACCGCGGTGTGCCAAAGAAGGAAAGCTGCACGGGAGCGTATGCGAGAGTATCTCCTGAGATAGACATCGGTTTCATGAAACCGAACACACAGCGCTAGCCAAAAATCCTGGCGACGGAATACGTCGCTGGAAAGCTGTTCTCGTACCAGTTTTTGGGTACGAATGGAGTCTACCAGCAGAGAGCAGAAAATGCAAGATTGTGATATAAAGAAGTAAAGGAGTTCATTATGGATCCGAACCTCAAAAAACAAGTCTTGCGGACCTTCACCTATGGACTCTACGCCGTTTCATGTGCTGACGAAGGTGAAGTGAACATATTTACGGCCAACTGGCTTACCCAAGTCTCCTTCGAGCCTCCATTGCTCGCAGTCTCTGTCGAAAATGTAAGCAAATCATTACCTATGATTCTCCGCAGTCGCAAATTCACCGTCAACGTCTTGCGTTCAGGCGATAGAGAGCTTGCGGGCATGCTTGGCAAATCGGCCTTGAAGCAACCTGACAAGCTGTCAAATATCGGGTTTGACCTGGGCATAAATGGTTGCCCAATCCTACACAACGCACTTGCCTGGATTGCTTGTGGGGTGCGCAACACAGTAGAAGCAGGTGATTCTACATTGCTCGTCGCTGATGTTGTAGATGTTGGCATCCTAGGCGAAGGACAACCCCTCACTATGGCTGAGGCGGGTTTCCGTCATGCAGGATAAAAGAATGCTTGCCATGGCAGACAGTTGTGGGCTATACTCAACGTAACTCTTCATAAATCCACTAAAAGGAGCAGCCTGGATGCGTAACGGGAGCAAAGTCTCCTCAGGTACAGAATCAAACGTCACAAACTGTGCATTTTGTACGCGTACTGAAATTTCCTATATTCTCAAAGAGACTCCAAACTTTTTTCTCGCTGCCGATCACGCTCCTCTGGTCGAGGGGCATATCTTGATTATTCCAAAGTATCATTATGTCTGCTATGGAGATATCCCCGCTGCGCTTGATGCGGAATTAGACGCATTGAAACGCGAAGTTCAGCAATTTTTTACCCAATTCTATGCTCCGGCGGTGTTCTGGGAACATGGCATCTTCAAGCAGACCGTCTTCCATGCACACATGCACTGTTTCCCCTGGGGGACAACCGGATACAACCAGGACGAGCAATTACACAACTCGGTTGTTTCTTCCCAAGAGGATTTACGCCGGTGGTATTACACCCATGGCCATTACTTCTACATGGAGGATACAAGTATCGCACTCCTGTTCGCGCCAGAGATGGACCGCTACCTGGGCATTGTGAAAAACGTCTTCCTGCGAGGAATACTTGCGCGTGGTGGCAAAGCTGAATGGCGCTCACCGCAACAACGCTATGAAGAAGGAGTGCCTCTTATTGAGGCGACGGTAGACAAATGGCGCTCATTCCAACAACAAGGAGCTAACTATGTCAATGAGTCCAGTGCGCGATGAATTCATTGTTGCCGGAGATCTCACATTTCATTATGTTCAGTGGGGAGAACAAGGCCCTCCAATTATTTTTGTGCATGGTATAACCGCCAATGCCTTTTGCTTTCAGGCGTTTGCCGATGACCTGGCTCGTGATCACCGTGTATTCGCCTATGATCTGCGCGGACGAGGCGATAGCGATAAGCCCGAAAGCGGATATAACATCCCTATCCATGCTGCTGATCTGGCTGAGTTGATCGACGAATTAGGATTGGATCAGCCAGTAGTAGCTGGGCATTCCTTGGGAGCGTTCATTGCACTCTATTTCGCGGCTCATTTTCCCGAGAAACTTAGCAAGCTTGTCTTGATCGATGCAGGCGCATCGCCACCTTGGAAAACAGTTGAGGAGCAGCCTGCCTGGTTAACTGCCTCCATCAATCGGTTGGGGACGCCGGTTGCCTCATTTGAGGAATATAAGCAACGTCTAAAAGCAGTGCCATTCCTGGGATCCTACTGGAATAGCTATATCGATCAGTATTTCGAGCACGATGTACGCTATCAAAGTGACGGATCGGTAGTCTCAAAAGCCTATCGTGAAGGCGTACTCGAGGACAATACACAGCAGCTCTCTGAGGGCGCTCCTGAAGAGCAGTGGAAGAACGTTACAGCACCAACGCTATTGCTGCGAGCTGGCCACGGCTTGTTCTCTGACAACGACCAGGTGCTACCCGAGGAAGCTACAGTGGCTATTCAGCGCGGCATCAAAAACTGTCGTTATGTCAACTTTCCGAACCTGAATCACTATACGATTATTTTTGGCGTTGATAATGGTCCAGTACGTGAAATACGAGATTTCGTAGATAAGGAGTAAAAAGTCAATGGCTATAAGAAAAGTTGGCGTCGTCGGCTGTGGTCTTATGGGCGGAGGTATCGCCCAAACTTGTGCGCAGTCTGGATACGAAACCGTTGTGCGCGAGGTTAACCAACAGTTACTCGACAAGGGTATAACGCGCATCCTTGATGCGTGGGACATGCTGGCAGGCAAGAACAAGATTACCCAGAGCCAGGTGGATGAGAATCGCGCGCGGCTGCATGGCACGCTCGACCTGGCCGATTTTGCTGATTGCGACCTGGTGATCGAAGCAGTGATCGAGAATATGGAAGAGAAGCTTCGACTCTTTCCGGCTCTGGATCGCATCCTGAAGCCTGAGACCTTTATTCTCAGTAATACCTCCTCACTGAACGTAACGCAGATGGGTGCGGTAACGAAGCGACCCGATAAAGTATGCGGGCTGCATTTCTTTAATCCGGCACCAGTCATGAAGCTAGTTGAGGTAGTACGCACTATTTCTACATCGGATGAGACAATCGAAACTGTCAAGCAATTCGCCGTTTCCTTGGGAAAAACGCCTGTGCTGGCGAAGGATACGGCAGGCTTCATCGTCAACTTTCTGCTCATTCCTTATTTATTGGCAGCTATACGTATGCTGGAGAATGGCATGGCCACACGTGAGGATATCGATACCGCTATGAAGCTAGGTTGCGGCTATCCAATGGGACCATTTACCCTGCTCGATTATGTAGGGCTGGATACCACTCTCTGGGCGGCGGAGGCCATTTATGACGAATACAAAGACCCATTGTATGCGCCGCCTCCCCTCCTACGCCGTATGGTGATTTCAGGCATGTATGGTAAGAAGAGTGGCAAAGGCTTTTATAATTATTAACATGGCCGATCAAATTGCCCAAGTTTGTACAACGGGCCATGGATAAGAAGTGCAAACTTTTTTGAACCAAGTCGAGGGCCATTAAGTATATACTTGAATCACAAAACCAGAAAATGACGGCAATTGACAACACCCCTATAGAAAAGTGCGCAGAGGTGACAGTATTCGTTCGCTCAATATAGCATACCAGGGTCGTTTCTCCCATTCATCGAGCGTTAATTCAAACGAATTAGCTATATCGCACCTGAAAAGCTCTTCCATCTGGTGGGCCAACTTCTTACTATACACTTCTACATTGATCTCATAGTTGCCAACTGAACTAAGGCGGTCAAGATTTGCTGTTCCGATGGTTGACCATTCGCCATCGATAGTGCACGTTTTGGCATGAAGCATATTCTTGTAGCCAAAGATGCGTATATCAGCTTTCAAGCATTCGGTGAAGTAACCTCGTGTGAGCCAATCGACGACCACGTGATTTGAGACCCACGGCACAAGTATCTGTATGTTTACACCTCGTTGAGCTGCGGCCTTGAGTGCATCTAGCAGGACACGATCAGGAACGAAGTAGGCATTGGAAAGTAGAATATGGCGTTCCGCCTTATCAATGGCTTCGATATACATGTCGCGTATAGGAAACGTGAGCCGCAGAGCGCTCGTTCCGCGAATATTGATGAGTGGGTCGAAGCGGCGAAAGTAATGCCGAGCAATATGGTCCTGATCTGGGGTGTGCTGGTTCCAGAAGTCAATAAACGATTGGGCGAGGTCAGAAGCGGTCGGCCCTTGAATGCGCAGGTGCGTATCTCGCCAGGACGTTGCATACAGGCTTCCCAGGTTGAAGCCGCCGATAAAGCTCGTAGTTCCATCCACAACTAATAGTTTGCGATGATCCAGAGCGTAGCGACGGGGGTCAAAAATATGCCAGGGACGACGAAACGACTGATATGGCAGCACATGAATTTCTGGTGGAAAGATCTTAAATGCTGGTGGCACCACTAAATTGGCAAAGCGATCGAAGATTACATAGACTTCTACCCCCTGCCCGGCTTTACGTGCGAGTTTCTGCTTAAACTCCTGTCCAATAGCGTCACCTTTCCAGATATAGGTTTCCAGGTAGATACATTCCTGTGCAGTATCAATCGCCGTGAACATCGCATCGTAGAGGTCACGTCCATAATCATAAATCTGGACTATATTCTTGCCGATTTGCTCTTCCTCGAGAGGTAGATGCGGAAAACCTACCTGGTTCCGGTGTTGCCTCCGTATCACGGAGACGACTTGTAGGATCACCACGACGATAACCTGTAATGTAATGAGTAATCCTGTTATCTCCAGTATGATACGCCAGATAGAGAACCGGCGAATTCGAAGTAGTTTGTACATTTTCTCCCAAAATTGTTGAATACTCTGCATCTTGTAGTTTTCCATAAAAGTAATCATGTCTATGGGTTTGGTTAAGAAAGATAAGCTCTAGCTTGTTTTTATACCTGTAATCGTCATTCTACCCAAATCATAAGCAGTGTGGCAAGTGCGTAGGCAGGCCATTTTAGCCCCAGGTATAATATGGGATTCTTCGGAATTACTCACACACCTTGCAAATATCTGTTATTTCACTTGACAATCGAACCATTTCTCTCTACTTATTGTAACCGCTACCGAGAGCGGTTACGTAACCGCTTTCGAAGCGACTACTTTGCTGAAAGGCTATTTTGCAAACGACGAGGGCACGCATGCCAGGAAAACGCACGATTGAAGACATTGCTCGGCTAGCAGGGGTATCAAAGACCACCGTTTCGCGCGTATTGAATCACAAGCCCGATGTTGACCCAGAAACACGTAAGCGTATACTGCGTATCATTGAGGAGCAGGGCTTTGTTCCAAGTATTGCTGCCTCAGGGTTAGCAAGTGGGCGCCGTAACCTGATTGGGATACTCATTCCTTCGTGGATCTGGCCGCTTATCCCTGAGCTCATGCGTGGCGTTGCTGAAATTGTAGAGAAAACGCCGTACGAAGTGGTTCTCTATAGCATCAATGATACGGATCTCAAGAAAGACCGTAGCGAGGTTATTAATCGTGTACTTGCAACGCAGCTTACTGCTGGCCTCTTAGCGGTCTTCCCCGGTGAAGCATCTCAGGAGTTGACACGACTCTACAAACAAGGATTTCCTGTGGTAATCATTGATGACCAGCGAGAGCAGACTACTCCGTGGGTGGGAGCTGATAACGTCAAAGGGGCGTATACCGCAGTTCGCTACCTGATCAGCCTTGGGCATCGGAATATCGCGCATATAGCAGGCCCGTCTGAATACCTTGTCTCACATGATCGCTATAATGGTTACTGCCAAGCGTTGCTAGAAGCAGGCATCACCCCCGATCCAGACATGGTACTTGAGGGTGACTTCCTACCCCCTACGGGACGTGCTTGTGCTAGCAAGTTCTTTGAACTCCCGCAGGACAAGCGTCCAACGGCCATTTTTGCGGCGACCGATCAAATGGCCTATGGTGTGCTTGCTGCCGCAGAGGAGTATGGTCTATCTATTCCAGGAGATATTGCGCTGGTTGGCTTTGACGATGACGTTCCATCTGCTCATGTGCGCCCGGCGCTTACCACCATCAGACAACCGAATTTTGAAATGGGCCAGCAAGGCATCAAGATGTTGTTATCTATGCTCGACGCTCCTGGTCCTGGTTATTCTGATCATGGCAGCTGGGCTTCTGCCACATCAGAGGGGGTGCTTGATGTCAAAGATCGTGGGCGCGGGAAGCGTTTTATCGAGGTACGGCCTACTCGCATCCAACTTCCTACTAGTCTTGTAGTGCGTGCATCCTGTGGAGTTGACTCTCATATTTCAATCTCAACGTCCTCGGATAAGGATGTTATCTAAGGAGGTATCCTATGACTCTCAATCCTTTATCTGGTCGGAACACAAAAAAAGGAATGCTGCTGTCATTCCTGATGATCCTGACAATAGTGCTCGCTGCTTGTGGTGGTTCTCAAACACAAACACATGTATTGCGTCCGCAGACTCCTCTTGCGATTAATTCTAACAATGGCGGCGACTATACCAGGGTCTTTAACCCATATGATCTCAGTACTACTACTTACTACGGATCAGAGGGTCTGATCTACGAAACCCTGCTCTTCTTCAATCGCCTGGATGGGAACGTGAAACCCTGGCTGGCTTCAAGCTATCATTTTTCAAGCGATGCCACCAGTATCACGTTTACCGTGCGTCAGGGGGTGAAGTGGTCTGACGGCCAACCCTTCAGCAGCGATGATGTCGTATTTACGCTGAATCTGCTCAAGAAATATCCAGCAATGGATAACAATGGTATTTGGCAGTTTATCAAAAGCGTAAGTGCGCCCGACGCAAGTACGGTGCTGGTAACGCTGGTCAAACCTTTCACGCCGGTTCTCTGGTACCTGGCGGGACAAACCTGGATTCTGCCCAGGCACCTTTGGTCCAATGTAGGTGATGCGAGCAAATACGCGGACCCCAACCCGGTCGGCACAGGTCCTTACCTGCTCAAATCGTTCACGCCGCAAAACTACTCCCTAGTCAAGAACCCGAACTATTGGCAACCTGGCAAGCCCGTCGTGAACATGTTGACGTTTCCGGCATTCGATGGGAACACGAGTGCCGAACTGGCACTCAATCGCGGCCAGCTTGAATGGGCTGGCCTGTACATTCCAAACATTCAGCAGACGTATGTGAATCGCGATCAAGCCCACAATCATTACTGGTTCCCACCCAGCGATATCGTCATACTCTATCTAAACACTGCGAAGTACCCCTTTAACCTGCTGTCCGTCCGGCAGGCGATCAGCTACGCCATCGACCGCAATCAGCTCAATAAGGTTGGGGAGAGTGGCTATGAGCCTGCTGCCAGCCCTACTGGATTGGTATTGCCGACATACAAGAACTACCTCTCCTCTGACTATGCCGGTACCGACTTTACGGTGGATACCAGCAAATCAGCTCAGTTGCTGGAAAGCGCTGGCTTCACCAAGGGGTCTGACGGTATCTACGCGGACAAGAATGGCAAGAAGATCTCATTTGGCATCGATGTCCCCAGTGGGTGGACCGACTGGATTACCGATTGCCAGATTATGGCGAGTGAACTCAAGGCCGTTGGCATAAATGCGACCGTAAACACTATAGAGTTCGATGCCTACTATAACGCCTTGCAGATGGGAAACTATAGCGTCGCAATGTCCTATACAAACCCTGGCCCAACGCCATATTACATTTATGACGGGTTGCTAAGAAGCTCGAACACTGCGCCTGTTGGCCAGCAAGCGAATTCGAACTGGGAGCGTTGGAGCGACGCGGCCACGGATAAGCTGCTGAACCAGTTTGCCAGCACGACTGACCCTACTGAACAGCAGCAAGCCATAGCGGGTATCCAGAAGATTATGGTTGAGCAGATGCCGAGCATTCCATTGACCAATGAGCCGTATTGGTCCGAGTACAGTACTGCTCACTATATCGGCTGGCCCGATCCAAGTCACCAGTACGCCGTGCCTTCACCGTTCATGGCCCCGGACAATGAGGTCGTGCTCTTGAACCTCCAACAAGCTAGTTAGCCGCGAGTCTGGCTTCCATGAGCTTGCCTGGAACGAATAGTTAGTAGGTGGGGATGACCACGAGGGTCATCCCTTTAGTAAAGTATCTCTGGAAGGGAGGGAGGATGCGTCACCTGTTGCGTCGCATCGGCTTTTATCTTGTCGCGCTCTGGGCCTCAGCTACCTTGAACTTTCTTATTCCGCGCCTGGCTCCTGGCAATCCAGCCGAAACGATGATGGCCCGGCTACATGGGAAAGTTTCCCCGCAGTCACTGCATTCGTTAGAGATTGCATTTGGTATTACCCATGAACCTTTGTGGTCACAGTATCTACAGTACCTCAACAACCTGTTACATGGGAACCTGGGGATCTCAATCACCTATTATCCCACACCCGTTGCTACCGTTATCGCCCAGGAGATTCCCTGGACACTTATGCTCATGGGTGTTTCACTCGTCATCAGTTTCGTTTTGGGATCGCTAATCGGCATGATTGTAGCATGGCGGCGTAACTCCACTCTCGATGGCCTGTTCTCCCCCCTGTTTACGTTCCTTTCTGCTATACCTTACTTCTGGCTGGCGCTCATTTTGCTTTACATTCTTGGTTACCTGCTCAACTGGTTTCCTATCAATGGGGGCTACGACACAACTACAACGGTGCCAGAATGGAACCCTGACTTCATCTATAGTGCATTCCAGCATGCCATTCTACCGGCTTTCACCATCGTCATCAGTTCTATTGCAGGATGGCTACTCGGGATGCGCAATGCGATGATCACCACGCTTTCAGAAGATTATGTGCTGATGGCTGAGGCAAAGGGGCTCTCCCAACGCCGGATTATGCTCACATATGCGGCACGTAATGCCATTCTACCCAACATCACGAGTTTTGCACTCTCACTGGGCTTTGTAGTAAGTGGAGCATTACTGACCGAAATTGTTTTTTCGTATCCTGGTATTGGCTACGCGATTTATCAAGCCGTCGAGAACCTTGATTACGCCTTGCTACAGGGTTGCTTTCTGATAATCGCTATCACAGTGCTGTGGGCGAATTTTCTGGCTGACCTGGTATACGTTGCACTCGATCCCCGCGTGCGCCTGGAAAGGAATTAGCAGCTATGAGCATCCCAACTCAAGAGGTAAGTCTGCCCTCTCCTGAAGTAAGTGAGTTTTCTTCCCAGGTACATCGCTGGCGTGACGTATGGCGCCTGGTCAAGATGAACCGCAAAGTGGCTATTGGTCTAAGTATTGTAGGCTTCTTTGTGCTGGTCGCCATCTTTGGGCCGATAATTATAACAAAGGATCCCAATGCTTTCAGCGCAGACATTCTCTCGCCCCCATCAACCGCGCACTGGCTGGGCACAACGCAAACGGGGCAAGATGTCTTTCTCCAGGTTGTAGTCGGCACACGTATCTCGCTCCTGCTGGGTTTCGTTACTGGACTCCTGGCGACTATCATCTCAATTATTGTTGGCCTTTTTGGAGGTTACCTTGGTGGCTGGATTGATGATGTCCTTTCCCTGATTACCAATGTCTTTTTGGTGCTGCCTGGACTGCCCCTGGCAATCGTACTGGCTGCCTTTTTGCCCTACAAGGGCCCACTGACGATTGGTTTTGTAACAGTCATCACAGGGTGGTCGTGGGGAGCACGCGTGCTGCGCGCGCAAACGCTTTCAATGCGTAACCGCGAGTTTGTTGAGGCAGCCAAGGCAAGTGGGGAGTCATCGGTGCGCATCATCTTTTTTGAAATCCTACCGAATGAGATTGCGATCGTAGCAGCGGAACTCCTGGGCACGATTATCTATGCCATCCTTGCTGAGACGGGGCTTGAGTACCTAGGTTTGGGGGATGTCACCACAGTGAGTTGGGGAACAATGTTCTATTGGGCGGGCAATAATGATGCAATCTTACTGGGTGCCTGGTGGTGGATTTTACCACCAGGCTTATGCATTGCCTTATTAGGGGCCGGGCTCGCTTTCATTAATTTCGGCATTGACGAGATCGCCAATCCGCGCCTGCGTAAAGAGCCCAAGCCAAAGTTTGCCAAACTCGGTAAAACCAGGGAGGGGGCTGCATGATGACAAGTGTACGACCAGAAGAAGGTTTCACTGCGACAACAGATACCCTGCTGGAAATCAAAAACCTCAGCGTGGACTACTATGCCGCCAGCGGAACCGTCCACGCCCTGACTGAAGTGAGCATAACCCTGGAGCGAGGGCAAATTCTTGGTCTGGCTGGTGAGAGTGGTAGTGGTAAGTCTACGCTGGCCTATGCGATTACTCGTTTATTGCATCCGCCAGCTGTGATTACTAGTGGGGAAGTGTTGTATTATCCACGCACGAAGAATCAAGATACCCCACAACGGGCGTCCACAAGGGTCCCCACCCAGCCCAGCACTACCTCCGCTCCTACTGGAGCTAATAGCTCTAGGAGTAGGAAACAACCTGGACGAGATACATCAGGTCATCTAGGTCAGATTTCATCAGGTGCTATTACAGCGCCAGTTGATATCTTTCAGCTTACACCTGCACAGCTGCGTGCCTTTCGTTGGAGCGAGCTCGCTATCGTTTTCCAAAGCGCTATGAATGCACTCAATCCTGTACTCAATATTGGTGCTCAGATTACCGACGTATTGCGTACGCATCGACCATCGATGGGAGCAGATTCGCGACGTCAGCTTGCCCTCGAACTGCTGCGTCGGGTTGGTATCGCACCAGACCGTATCCGCAGCTATCCACATGAACTAAGTGGCGGTATGCGTCAGCGGGCAATTATTGCGATTGCCCTGGCCCTCTCGCCAGAGCTGATCATCATGGATGAGCCAACAACGGCGCTTGACGTTGTGGTGCAACGTGAAATTCTTGATCTCATTCGTGCGCTGTGCAGAGAATTTGGGATGACAATGATCTTTATCACGCATGATCTCTCACTGTTACTTGAAATTGCTGATAAGATCGCGATCATGTATGCGGGACGTATTGTCGAGACTGCGACTAATCGCGAACTGCTTCGGCAGCCACGCCATCCATATAGTTATGGACTATTGAATTCATTTCCCTCCCTGCATGGGCCGAGCCGAAAGATGACGGGCATTCCCGGTTTTCCACCAGATTTACGCGCTGTACCGCCAGGCTGCGCCTTTCACCCGCGCTGTCCAATGGCCTTTGGGGTATGTAATACGATTATCCCGATGCTGGGAGCTTCTACCCCTGAAACGCCTGAGCAGCTTGTTGCCTGTCATCTTTATGATCCCAGGTTCAATTCAAATGAGATTCCCACAAATGAGGATTTCGCGGCGAAATACGAAACAAACTATGGGGCTATAACTGGAAAGAGGTATAGACAATGAGCAGTGAAAACATGGGAGCATATCCCCCATCTAGCGCGCTACTTCGCCGAGGAAACACTGGTCATGTATGCTGGGCAGACGGTTGAGGGTGGACCCAGCGAAGAAGTAATACAGCGACCCCGGCACCCTTACACTCAGCTACTCATCTCTGCGGCACCTGATCCCGATCGACTTGGGCCAGATGGAAAGAGCACAGTGACTCTCCCTGCGCGTGGTGAGATTCCCAGCCTCATCCATCCACCTAGCGGTTGCCGCTTCCACCCACGCTGCCCATATGCCATGCCAGTATGTAGCGAACGTTTTCCCCAACGCACCGACCTGGGTGGAGGTCACTGGACGCATTGCTTCCTATTTGGTGATGGAGAGGCAGAGGTGGATCATACTTCCAGTTCGCTCGTAGACGGCGTGCATTCTGCTAGTGGTGAAGTCGAAAGAGGACATGACGAACCAAGTACTCATGACTCACAGGAGCTAAAGGTAAATGGAGATACCGTGTTATCATCCAACATGGCCGGCAAAGAAGAAGAGCAAGAGCAGGGGTATGGTGCAGGTGAGCAACTTTCAAACGATGTTTCAACTAAACAGAGCCTATAGGAGGAGCGCCTGGCGTGGCAAGAATCAAATTGGCATATATCGGTGGTGGTAGTACACGAGCCGCAGGCACCATGGCCTCGTTTGTGCAGCAGGGGGAAAATTTCGCTGGATCTGAGATCGTCCTGATCGATCTGAATGAAGAGCACCTGAGAATCGTCCAGACGATCACCCAGAAGATGGCACGTGCGCGGGGCTTGGATTTGGCCGTCACGATTACTACTAATCGACGAGAAGGTTTGCAGGGATGTGACGCTGTATTGACGAGCTTCCGGCCCGGGGGTTTTGAGGCTCGCCATCTTGATGAAAGCATACCATTGAAGTATGGAGTGATAGGTCAAGAAACACAGGGACCTGGTGGGTTTTTCATGGCTCTGCGTTCGATCCATGTTATGAAAGTCATCATCGAAGATATAGAGGCTGTTTGCCCCAATGCCCGGCTCTTCAATTATACCAATCCGATTAATATTGTCTCGGAAGCTGTCACCCATCATACCTCTATTCCTACAGTTTCGTTGTGTGAGGGGCCTATCGTGGGCAACCGGGGATTCGCCGAGACGATCGGTTTGGATCCTGAAAGGCTAGATGCGGTCTCGATCGGCCTTAATCATGGCTCCTGGTCGGTACGTCATTTGTATGATGGACAGGATTTTATGCCAATGCTACAAGATGCATATGAGCGCATGCAACGTAGTCCCGAGACGCCGCTCTATGATTTGCGTTTGATTGAACTGGCATGTCGCATGAACTCATTGCCAAATCACTATTTTCTGTACTACTACTTTAAAGATGAACTTCTGGCGGAACTTCAGGCTAAGCCGACGACACGCGCGCAGGATATCATGGTCAATGTGGCAGATTACTGGGTACATTACCACGAGCAGGCCGCACGCGATATTCCCGAGCTAAATCCTGACCGCTCACGCGGGGGTCTGCATGAATTGGAGCTGGCTATTGATGTGATGGATGCTATCTATAATGATCGCAAAGAGGTCTGGTATGTCAATGTTCCCAACCAGGGCGCAATCGCGGACTTCCCTGACGATTTAGTGGTCGAACTGGTGGGATACGTGGACCACAATGGCGTTGCTCCCCTTGTACAGGGACACATGCCCCGGCAGGTAGCAGGATTGGTGAAGATGCTCGGCGAATACCAGGCTCTGGCTGCCGAGGCTGCGTGGAGTGGTAGTCGCGATGATGCCATTCGAGCCCTGGCAAGCCATCCGTTAGTCTTCTCACTGTATAAGGCGGAGGCGATTTACAACGAGATGTCTGCTGCACACATGCAATATCTACCTGAACGCTTACTACGGTAGAGAGGACGTACAGAATCGCCTGCACTTGATTGTAACTGCTGATGCCAGGCAAAAATACAGGAGGCTTTGAATGCAATGTGTATTGGCTGTTGACGGGGGGAACACAAAAACAATAGCGCTCGTAGCTACCCTTGATGGTACAATCCTGGGGGCAGGACGGGGTGGATGTGGCGACATTTACAGCGCTGAGCCTGGAACAGAATGGCCTGATTCTGGTGCGGCTGCCGTTGCCAACATAGAACATGCGGTACTGAGGGCCTTGCAGGCTGCGCAGGTTGAGGCTTCGAAGCTCGTGGTTGGTATTTTCAACATGGCCGGCGCTGATTGGCCTGAGGATTTCGCTTATTTACATGCTGTGATGAAAGCACGAGGATTTGGGCGCACTATTCTTGTGCAGAACGACGCCCTGGGTGTGTTAAATACGGGTTCTCCTGGCGCTATAGGCGTTTCGGTAGTCTGTGGGACGGTTGCAGGTACAGGCGCACGTGGGCCCGATGGCCGCACGTGGCATTCAAGCACCTGGCAGAATCAGGTGCAGGGTAGCGGTCAGTTGGGCCAGAAGACACTCTATGCTGTATACCGCTCGGAACTTGGGATTGAACCGCCAACAACTCTTACGCCACGTGTACTCGACTTTTTCCGCCTGAACTCCGTCGAAGAAGTGCTCCACCTGTTTACCAGCCGTATGAGACATGTTCCTGGCCGCGTTGATCAACTGACACCTATTCTTTTGGATGAGGTAGATGCAGGTGATAGTGTTGCTATGTCCGTGGTTCAAGGACATGGTTGTGCCCTCGGTGATTTTGCGCTGGCGGCAGCGAGGCGTGTTGGGATAGAGGGAACGCCTTTCACGTTGGTGCTAGCCGGGGGAGTCTTTCGTCACCCATCTTCGCTACTGCCAGACGCGATCATACAAAGAGTCCGAACGACCTCACCAGAGGTACGACCCATACGCTACCGCTTTGAACCGATCATCGGTGTTCTCTTCACTGCTCTAGAGGCAGCGCAGGTTGCTATCGATGATGCGCTTTTAGAAAGACTCGTCCCGACTATTCCCGGCCCGGCACTGTTTACGACCGTCCTTGACAGTGCTAATAGGTCTCCTGATGGCCTTGTAATTTAGGCCACCACACCTTCACCGGCCCCTCTTGACATGCCGTGGTGTGCTATCATTTCTCCAGTACATAAGTACCTGGTGCCGGAGTGATCGGTGGGTGTGCCTTGTTGCCCACTGATGGGGATGCGATGAGCTTTCCTGAGTGTGTCTTTAACCACTCTACCCAATCCGACCACCAACTACCCTCCTGGCGTTCAGCACCGGCAAACCACTCGTCAGCGCTCTTCGCAAGTTTATCATTCGTCCAGTATCCTTTACCCTTGCTGGGAGGAGAGGAGATGCCAGCAATATGGCCGCTTCCACCCAGGACAAAGCGCACTTTACCATCTGTAAGCTGAGTGATACGCCACGCCGCTTTCCATGGAACAATATGATCCTGCTCCGTACCGACCGCGTAAACGTCCTGGCGGATTTGGCGCAAGTCGATGGGGATACCTTTCACTTCAATCTTGTTGGGTGTGACGAGATTGTTCTCAATACAGATGTTGCGCAGGTAGTACGAGTGGGCCTTATTAGTCATGCGCGTACCATCGCTATTCCAGTAGAGCAAGTCGAAAGCCGGTGGCTCTTTCCCTAGCAGGTAATTGTTCACGACGTTGCTCCAGATCAAATCGTTGGCACGCAGCATCTTGAACATCGTCGCCATCGAGTTGCTATCCAGGTAGCCACGCTGCTTCATGTGTTGCTCAACATACCGCAACTCTGGCTCGCCAAGGAACAGCATCATATCATTCAGTTCTGCCTTGAAGTCGTGGAGAGAGACCACGAAGGTGACAGAGTTGACCGTCTCGTCCCCTTTGGCCGCCAGACAGGGAGGGATCGTCGAAACCAGAGTACCGGCGATGCAGTAGCCCACGAGGTTGACCTTGGGCGAACCGGTAATCTCCTTGACGATATCGAGAGCGGCCAGAGGTCCTAAGGTCACATAGTCTTCAAAGCCGAGATGTTCCATGGAGGCATCGGGATTCTTCCAACTAATGACAAAGACGGTGAAGCCACGCTCCACAAGGAACTTGACGAGGCTATTCTGCGGTCGTAGATCCAGAATGTAGAATTTGTTGATCCATGGCGGGGCAAACAGCAGTGGAATGCTGTAGGCTTGCTCGGTCATTGGCGTATACTGGATCAATTCGATCAACTCGTTGCGGTAGACGACCTGTCCAGGCGTTATCGCCAGGTTGCGTCCAACTTCGAAAGCCTCGGTATCTGTGATCTTAACCTCGCCGGTGCCAATGTCACGTAGGAGATGTTGCATACCTTTCACCAGGTTTTGACCGCCGCTCGAAAAGGTCTCATGGATTACCTGTGGATTGGTGAAGAGAAAGTTGCTCGGGCTGATAGCATCCAGAAATTGGCGCAGGTAGAAGATTACCTTGCGCTGCTGCCTTTCATCCATGCCTTCGATATCAGAAACGGTTTTGAGCATGGTGGTGGCAGCAAGTAGATAGCTCTGTTTAATTGTGTCAAAGACAGGATTCTGTTCCCAGTCCGGGGCGCTGAAGCGTTTATCACCAACCTCTGGTTCTATGATCGGCTTGACATCCTTAGCTAGGCCCCAGAATCTGAGGTTACTTGTGAACATCAACTGAGTATACTGCTGGACGAACTCGGCATAGCCGGCCCAGAAACGGCCTGGGTTCCTAAGAGCATCGAGCCAGATTTGCTGGAAGGTACTAAGAACCTCTCCGAGATCAATGGGCAACAAGTTGCTGTACGGGTTGGCTTCCCAGAGCCGCTCGATTAAGGTTGTCCATGGATCTTCTTTGCCATTCTTGGCCGCCATGGCGAGCGCTTGTGTGGCTGGATATCCAGCCATAGTGTTATCAACAAGCTCGCTCCAAGAATCTGTAAGGCTCTGTTCTTTAGCATTGGTAGATGATTTTTCTGCCATGTTGGTGACTCCTTATTTTCTCTATCCTATATTCTTCACCGTCAGGTACTGCGGTGAGAACGGGGCATTTACCTCAACATAGTCTATAACAGTCTATATTAGGAACAGTCTCTGTTGCCGGCAATCTCACTTGTTGCGCACAGAGAGCGGTTCCCTGGCTTTGTAAGAAGAGTATAGAACACTGACCTCAATATGTCATCACAATGCCTTGCTTCGCCAACACAAACAGGTCACAATATCAGAATACCGCCAAAAATGCCAAAGAATCACCTGCTCAGGTGCTCGCAAAATTGACAAGTGGATCATCTGAAAGGGGGAGATATTGTGAATGCTTAGTCACCCCGGGCGTTCCGCATTTCACCTGCGAGAAACTGTTCGATGAGGTGCGCAAGCTCCTGCGCGTTCGTCAATAATCCTAAGTGCCCACCGTTGTAGACGTGCAGCTTCGAATATGGAATCAGGTGCTGCATAATCTTCGCGTTGATCAGCGGAACAATCGGATCGTCATTGCCAGCCAGGATCAGCGTCGGCTGACGTAAGAATTTGAGCCATGGCAGACTGGACCAACCCATTCCAGCCCACAATTGATAGAAATAGCCGATCGGCTCATCTGAGTGCATAGCACGAGCAACCTCTCGCACGAACTTTGGATTCGAACGCAGGTTCCCACCATAGAGGTCTGAGGCGATTGCCGCCAGGTAGGACGGCTCCATATAGCGCCATGGCGTTGCCAGTTTGGCAAGTACAGAGAGACGGCCCGGAATCATGGTTGCTCCTGTTCCGGTGCTCACCAGAACCAGCCGCCGGCAGCGTTTACTGTGTTGAAAGGCAAACTGCTGGGCCAGTCCACCTCCCCACGAGATGCCGAGCACATCCGCCTGCTTGTAACCCAACTGATTGAGCACCTGCGCCACTAACCAGGCCAGGGTGGAAAAACGGTATGGGATGGCCGGTAGCGGCGAACCGCCCACGCCCGGCGCATCAAAGCGAATGACTTCAATGGCCGGTGCGAGCGCGTCGACGAACGGCTGGAGCAGTTCGAGATTGACGCCAATGCCGTTCATCAGCAGTAGCGGTGTTGTGCTAGTGCCCTTTCCCGGACGGATGTCGATGCGTAGCTGCTGGCCCTTGACGGTGATGGTGCGAGCACCCTCCTTTCGTGCTGCTTCCGCCTGTGTATCCATGTCTTTAAACTCCCTTCTTTTGTAATGAACCAGCCGCGCTTCTCTTCAACTAGAGATGCTTCCACTGCGAACAGCACCACATGATTGCGGATGCTGCCTCTAGCTTCCACTGGACTATAAGATGCATGCACTCGAAGCCGTGGTCGACCGTCTCGGTCGCAACTGGGGACCCGAAGCCTAGCCTCTCCCGTCCAACAAGCTCTTGTCATTGTGGAGATTAGCTATACCATATTATATCGTAGTATCGCGTGATGAATCTATCTTCTAGTTTCGAATGCCAGGGTATCATCCATTGCTTCAGAGAGTGATCATTCCGTTTCTGTCCAGGCCTTTGATACTGAGATGACAACCTGCTCCCTGCTTCCCGATCATCACATACACTCAGTAGTACCTAAATGGTTATAAACCATTCTTCCTAAATAACTGCGGGGCACCATTGCCTGCCCCGCAGTTTTCTTCCCCAAAACCAGTACGAGTGATCTTTCCGTGATACAAACCTCACTAAATGAGATATTTGTGTGATTTTCACACGACATACTCAGAGTAAACGATATAGTGTAGAGAATCATTCGCATGCTGGTCTTGTTTTGACAGCGGGTGGTCGATGGTCGCACATGTGTGCAACGCCGCTCTGAGTTTACAGAGTGGATTCATTCAGAGGAGTATCTATCATGGTAACATCACCTCTCTTAGACCGCTACAAAGGTACTGTAGACGAGTCACTTATTGATCAGATTTACGAAATAGCGCGTTCATTAGCTGGTTTACGTGTGTTGCATGTCAATACGATGGCTCAGGGTGGAGGGGTGGCGGAAATCCTCAACGAGCTTATCCCTTTGATGGAAGATCTTGGTATTAAGCATGACTGGAAAGTTATTCAGTTAAAGGAAGGAGTGTAAGTAAAATGGAAGAGAAAGTCTATCGGACTGAACTCACGCCAGTAAGTTTTTTGGAGCGTAGTGCTTTCGTGTTTCCTGAAAAAGTTGCAGTCGTCCATGGTGATCGGCAATATACCTATCGCGAGTTCGCCGGGCGTGTGAACCGCCTTGCGTCAAGTCTCCGTACCAGCGGCCTTCAGAAGCATGATAGGGTTGCCTTCTTGTGTCCCAATACGCCAGCATTGCTGGAGGCACACTTTGCCGTCCCCGCTGCTGGCGGAATCCTGGTGGCCGTGAACACCCGTTTGAACTCGCAGGAGATCGACTTCATCTTGAGACACTCAGACGTGAAGTTCCTCTTCGTCGATGCTGAGCTTTATCACTTGATCGAGCCTCTCAACACAGAAGGCATCCACGTGGTGCGAATCGACGACACTGGTGCAGCAGAGGATCTCTATGAAGCGTTCCTGGCGGGAGGAGCACCTGAACCAGTCAAGAGCTGGTTAGAAGATGAGGAAGAGACGATTTCGATTAATTATACGTCGGGTACCACTGGCAATCCCAAGGGCGTCATGTACACGTACCGTGGGGCCTACCTTAATGCACTTGCTGAAGTCATCGAGACGGGATTGACCAATAGCAGTGTGTATTTGTGGACCCTGCCGATGTTCCACTGCAATGGCTGGTGCTTTACCTGGGCCGTGACGGCGGTGGGAGGTACCCACGTGTGTTTGCGCGGGGTTGATCCTGACCTGGTGTGGGACCTGTTGGAGACTGAAAGGGTGACACACTATAATGGCGCTCCTACGGTGCAAATTGTCCTGGTCAACCATCCGAAGGCCCACCGTCTCGAGCGGCAGGTCACTGTGACCGTGGCGGGAGCACCACCCTCCCCGACGCTATTAGGCCTGTTAAAGGAACTCAATATCCATCCCATCCATGTGTATGGCCTGACTGAAACGTACGGTCCCTACACCGTGTGTGAATGGCACGCTGAGTGGGATCATCTGCCTTTTGCTGAGCAGGCACGCTTGCTCGCTCGACAAGGTCAGGGCAATGTGACTTCGGACCGTGCGCGCGTGGTCGACGGGGAAATGAACGATGTTCCCCGCGATGGCCAAACGATGGGGGAGGTCATCATGCATGGCAATAATGTTGCCAAGGGGTATTACGAAAATCCCTCTGCGACCGCTGCAGCGTTCGAGGGTGAGTGGTTCCACTCCGGCGATCTTGGCGTGTGGCATGACGATGGCTATATCGAACTGCGCGATCGTGCGAAAGATGTGATCATCTCGGGCGGCGAGAACATCTCAACCATTGAGGTAGAACAGACCATCGCGCAGCATCACGCTGTGATGGAGTGTGCTGTCGTCGCGATTCCTGATGAGAAATGGGGAGAGCGTCCGAAGGCGTTTGTGACCTTGAAGTCAGGCCAGAGTGCCACTGAAAAGGAGATCATCGCCTTCAGCAGAGAACGCCTCGCGCACTTCAAGTGCCCTGTGGCCGTGGAGTTCGATACCTTACCGAAGACGTCCACGGGCAAAATACAAAAGTACGTGCTGCGTGAGAAGGAATGGGGGGAACACGAGAAGCGTATCAATTAGCTAAGGCCTGATCATAATTCGTCAGGCCGACTTTAGAAAGGCTTTGAGTCCGACACATTCGTCCAGCTCGTTCTAAAGGCGATACCACAACGCGAGTTGATAGACAAAGATGGCGCGCAACGCGTAACGTTGGGTCGGGATCAAGCCTTTCTTTGGTCGAAACTTGCCTATTCTTGCTTGACACCTCTACCATGGAATATAATGCAGACAGCGTTTCCCAAACGTTTGTGGAACGTTCCAAAAGGCATTGTGTAGAGTTTGAAATTTTTTTGCGTTAGCAGGAGGAACGGTATGGATACTACCATGCGGCAGGTCTCTCGTAGCTACTGGTGGTTGTTAATTATACGTGCAATCGTCGCGATACTCTTTGGGATTTCGGCTATATTCTGGCCTGGTTTGACGCTCCTTTTCCTCGTTTACCTTTTCGGCGCGTACGCATTGATCGATGGAATCGTGTCTGTGGTTGTCGCCTTGCAAGAGCGTAATGCCTATTCGCGCTGGTGGGTGCTGTTAATAGGGGGAATTGCCGGTATTATCCTGGGCATCCTCGTTTTCTTCTGGCCGGGTGTTACCAGCCTGGTTCTCTTCTATCTTGTCGCTGCATGGGCAGTCGTCACTGGCATCTTTGAGGTCATTGCCGCCTTCTCGGTGAGAGCCATGGGGGTTGAGTGGTGGTTGGTGATTGGTGGGGCCCTCTCCATCATCCTGGGGATCATCTTCTTTCTGCACCCTGTGGCGAGCATTTTGTCGATTGTCTGGCTACTTGGCGTGTTCGCACTTATATATGGTGTGATTCAGATTGTCCGTGCCATCCAGTTTAGATCGCTACTTTCTGCTTAAACACATGATCGGACGGCACCTTGTTGGCTCAAACCTGCCTTTAGAAGGCAGGTTTGAGCCAATCTTTATTCGTTAGATGTATTCCCAGCGATGTTCTCCTTTTTCGAAGCTGGCATTCGTTCATAATGTAAAGAGAGCTACTTCGCGAATGGGAGTAGTTGGTGCTTGAATCAGCATCAGGTTGCCCTGGCTCTCATAATGGAGGTATGTACGCAAATGTGGAGGCCAATGATTGTTCTTGAAACGAAATTTGCTGGTGTATGGAGTGGTATTTTTCTATCTACTGGCCAGTGGAATAGGTATCAGCTTTCTGGCTCGCCTTTCATCCAGAGTGAGTGCCAGTAGTCCAATGTGGCAACAATATATATACAATGGCCCGGCTGGTAGTCGCCCATATTATGTATTTACTCCAGAAAACTATAAAGTTGGAAAAGCAGTGCCCCTCATCGTCATGCTGCATGGATGTGCGCAATCGGCTGTGGATTTTGCAACTGGCACCCAGATGAATCAGCTAGCGGATCAATATAATTTCATCGTTGTATACCCCCAGCAGGCGAGCGCCAATAATCGGAACTTGTGCTGGAACTGGTATAAACCTCAAAACCAGTCCCGTGGCCGCGGGGAACCGGCAATAATTGCCGGAATTGTGCAGGCTATCGAGCAGAATACCACTCAGTGGACGATTGATACCAAACGCGTTTATGTCGCTGGTATATCCGCTGGCGGTGCAATGGCTGTTATTCTTGGAGCTACCTATCCCGATCTCTTTGCAGCTATCGGAGTGCATTCGGGTGTAGAGTACCGGGCGGCGACAAGTACAATGAATGTCTTGAGGGTTATGCGCAGGGGTGGACCGAACCCGCTACAGCAGGGCCAGTCAGCATACGATGCTATGGGAACAGATGCGCGTGTTATTCCCACTATTGTGTTTCACGGTACAAATGATGCGATGGTCAACCCGGTCAATGGTGACCAGGTAGTGCAACAATGGATGCAAACAGATCACCTGGCATCGGGCGGCGCTTATACAGCCGGGTTTAACAGCCCGAGCAGCACCACCAGCGGGCAGGTTCCGAATGGACATGTGTATACCGTGTCCAGGTGGAAAGATGACCATGGGAACGAACTACAAGAATATTGGAGAGTTGATGGCATGGGGCATGCATGGTCAGGAGGCAACCCGGCTAGTTCTTACACTGATCCTCTAGGCCCGAATGCCAGCCTGGTCATGTATCAATTTTTTATGAGCCATCCCTTGGGTGCACTCGAAGTTCACAAAGTTATCCCGAGGTGGAACCTGTCTGCGATACGTACGAGGCTCTCAAAAAGTCTAAAGCGACTGATGCCGATCTCAGATGAGTTCCACCTATAAATCGATGCTCCTTATCGCACCTTGAAAAAACTACTGCATGAATGCTCCGCCATTGATGTTAAGAGACGTACCGGTGATGTAGTCTCCATCTACAATCAGGTAGCGGACGGCACGAGCTACTTCAAGGGGAGTGCCGACACGACCGAGAGGGACCCGTGCCAGGACCGCCTCCTTCACCTTGTCTGGCATTCCGTCCCACATCTCTGTTCCTATAAATCCGGGACAGATGGCATTGACCGTCACATTTGAGCGAGCCAACTCAAGGGCCGCGGTTTTGGTGAAACCGATGATGCCGGCCTTGGCTGCGCTATAGTTGGCCTGGCCAAAGCTCGCTATCTGGCCATTCATCGAACTGATGTTAATGATCTTACCGCTCTTCTGCTGCATAAAATAGGGCAATGCGGCTTTTACTGTGTAGAAGCAGCCATGCAGGTCGCTCTGAATCACCTTGTTCCAGTCCTCTATAGTGAGATTCTTCATCGAGCGGTCAACGTTTATCCCAGCGTTATTGACGAGCACGTCTATGCGGCCAAACTGGTTCACAGTCTCTTGGATAAGCTTGGCTGCCTGGTCAGGATCTGATACGTCTGCCTGAATTGCCACCGCTTGCGGTGATCCATTCTCCCGGAGCTTTGCTACCAGTTCTTCCGCCGGTCCTTTACTCTTGGAGTAGTTTACTACGACTTTTGCCCCAGCACTCCCTAGTTCTTCTGCTATCGCATGCCCGATGCCTCTTGATGCACCCGTGACTACGACAACTGTGCCTTCCAAAGTTCCCATTCGAGAACCTCCCTTTCATGACTAGAGTAACATCTTAAAAACAACGAAAAGGATACTCCTTGCATACCCCACCCGTTGCTAGCGCAATAATATTCCGCGCTATCGTAACAAGGATACTCATGTTATATCACAAATCAGTCACGGGAAAGGAAACTAAACTCACGAGGAACTCACAATATCAATATGTTCTCGTTCCAAACATACAATGCTTCTAGAAAATATGATTCGTCATGCAAAATGAGCACGGGGCGCATTACATCGCGCCCCAACTATCTGCCTTTGCTCTATTTTTCGCTCAACTGCATCCTGCTCAATTTGAGCGCAACTCCAACCAGGAAAGTATTTTAGGCCAGAGAACTTTCTTAGCATCGGAACCTGTCAGAAGGCCAACGTGCCCAGCATCGACAACAAAGAACTCTTTATCCTGGCTGCTAATGTAGCGCATGGTGGCTTCGGCTTGGGGAAGTGTGCAGATGTGATCTTTTTTCCCCGCGATATTCAGAACAGGACAGGTAATCTTCGAGAGATCTACCATGCGCCCACGGAGTGTGATTTCTCCCTTCACTAGCTTGTTCTGCTGGTAAAAATCCTTGATCCATTGCCGGAACGCCTCGCCAGCGAATGGTACTCCATCGTTTACCCATTTGTTCATTGCCAGCCACGTATCCATTGACTTACCTTGCATAAGGCGATCCCACATTGTGACATAGGAGCCGACATAGTTGGTGACGGGCTTGACCATGCGGTTGCCAGTATCGATAAAGTCGCCTGGAACGTTTCCAAAAGCCTCCACCACGCGATCGGGATTGAAGTACTTCTCGTTGGTCCAAACACCAAAGAGGCCCATGTCATCAGGTGTGAAGTCTGTGGGGGCAGTAAGTAAGATGAGGTTCCTGAGGGGTTTATCTGGGAAAAGCGCGGCGTACATGGCAGTCATCGTTCCACCCATACAGTACCCCAACAGGGAGATTTCCTCCGCGTGAGATGCTCTGAGTACCTTCTTCACGGCGCGTGATATATAGTCTAAAACATAATCTTCGAATGAAAGTTTTTTGTCCTCGTCACCTGGTGTGCCCCAATCGAGCATGAAAACGTCGAAGCCCTTACCTACCAGGTACTCCACGAGGCTATTTCCAGGCATAAGATCCAGAACATAAGGACGATTGATCAGCGCGTAGATCATCAGTAGAGGAACGGGATAGCGCTTCTCTACCTTTGGTTCATAACGGTATAGCTTGGCCTTGTTCTTCGTCCAAATAATCTCTTTAGGAGTCTGCCCTGTGTCTGCTTTTGCTCCCTCCAAAATGATCTGCATGCCTGTTCTGTATTTTTTGATAGCACTTTCAAAGTCGGATTGTGTGGTCTTTTTCTGGCTCATTTCGTCCTCCTCTGCTCTGATCCAGCTTCTACTTGGAGTGCTTGACCTTTCGAGGATCTGGGTTTGGCTGTTTGTACCTTGCTACGAGCTGGGGTATTCGTTGGCTCCTTGGCTTCAATCTTCTCTAAAGCTAATAAAAGTTTGTCCAGCTTGCCCTCTACTCTATCCAGGCGCTTTTCCAAACTATCTACAGTCGAATTTTTTTGCAGAGTGGTTGGGAGTGCATCTAGCTTCTTCTCTACCTGGTCCAGACGCTTTTCCAAACTGTCTATGACCGTAAGTTTTTGCAGAGCAGTTGGGAGTGCATCTAATTTCTTCTCTACCTGGTCCAGGTGCCCATTCAGCCCACTCGATATGACCTTGGAATAGCTATCCTGGAAGTCTTCGAACTCATCCTCGATCTGTTCTACCTTGTCTTCCACTCCAATAACAAGCTCTGCCACCCTGGCAATATCCGAACGGGTTGGAAGTTGGAGGTTGCTGAAGAACTCTTCATTTGCGCGGCGGAACGTTCGATAGAAGCTCATATAGCTTTCGAAAAACTGGCTGGAGAATTCCATGAACTTTTCTGTCCCGATGAGATCTCCGATCACCTTCGCCCAGGTCTCACTAGTGGCATCATACCACTGCTTAATAAAGGTAAATGGATCAGAGGGGGTGTTGCCTTCTGCCAAAATCCTGGCTCGAGCTTCTTCCATCATCTCCAGCCACTGCGTGGTAAGCCCTAACGGATCCGCTCCTCTCTGAGTGGCTTTTCTCCAGATATCTGTGGATGCTTCAAACCACTGCTTCCACATCTCCAGGGGATCCATCTTCCCAAAAGAACCTGCCTTTATCTGCTCCTGAGTATCTCCTACACTCTTCAACCACGTTCGATATAGACCGAAAGGATCTACGTATGTTTCTTTGCCCTCTTCCAGGGTTTTGGACCATACTTTGGAAGTTGTTTCATACCACTGCTCCCACAGATCCATTGGATTTGCAGGCTCTCTGGAATTTCCTTCCTCTGACATCGCTGATACTCCTTTCATAGGCCAGGAACCGTGATTACTCACATCAACTCTTAACAAATACTATCATAAAGAAAGAAAGGCCGGGGCTGTCGCTCCGACCCCTCCACGTACACACGTTGTAAATTTTACCTGGCAGCTGTTTGCGCGGACTGCTTTTCCTAGCGAGTTGCTTTTTGGGCTGCTTCCATTCCCTGTCTGGCTATCGACTCAGCAGTCTCCAACGACTGTTCATAATAGGAGAATGGTGCATAGAAGAAGTCCAGGTAGGCATCCATTGCCTCGCGGGCCAGCACCTGAAAAGCCTCTTGCTGTTTCTGCGACTGCTCGGCCAGAGTCTGCATCAGTGCACGGTTGCTCTCCGCATGGCTCTTAAGCACCTCGGTGCCATCCTGGAGAAGCCTCTGAGCAAACTTCACATTGCGCTCCTGGGCGGCGACTGCACTATCTGCCACTGACTGGAATATAGCTTGATCCTTCTGCGGCTCCTGTACCATCTCCTCCATCAGCGTGCGCGTACCTTCTGCGTGACTCTTGAGTACTTCGACTCCATTCTCAAAGATGCTCTGAGCAAACTTCATATTGCGCTCCTGGGCTGCAACCGCGCTTTCTGCAATTGCTTGATTCGCCTCGCGTGCTGACTTGCTCAGGCTCAATGCCGCTTCATTTACTCTGTCCTTATTCTTAGCCATTAACTTGCTCCCTTTCTTTCTTGCGATTGCTTGCAAAACTGACACTGCAAGCAGTAATCATTACTCCTGATTCCTGTCTAATCCGTTCGCACGGACTTGCTAACCTTGATCTTGCTGCAGCTCGAATGCTTTTTCCTCCTGGCTTACTCCTGGTCCTTATCCTTATCCTTTTTGTCTCTTGAGGTGGGACGACCAGTGTAGAGCTGGAAGAATGTATCCATCATCCGCTGGTATTGGTCCAGAGATTCCGCCCAGTACTTCAGATAGGCTTCACCGGCCTCCGTGATCGAGTACACACGGCGAGCAGGTCCTCCTTCTGAGGTATCCCAATTGGAGCTTACCATTCCATCCTTTTCCATCTGTCGTAACGTTCGATAGAACGTGCCCGGATTCATCGCGGATAAGCCGAAGGCAGCCATTTTTTCCATCAACTCGTAGCCATAGGAACTCCATTCCCGCAACATCAAGAGCAGGATAGGAACCAGCCAGTTCTTTGACCACGCTTCGTTGGCCGCATTGCGTCTTCCGCTGTCTCTGTTTACTTCCGTCATATCGCACCTATATGCATCTAGCTACGTATATGTCTCCAACTAGATGTTGAATTAGCATCTATATGCATTTTACACTTAGATGCTGGATATGTCAAGGGTTCAAGGGCTCATTATTTAGGAGTTACAATAGCGGAAAAGCCTTCCCACCATTGCAAGAATTGCGCTCGCGACAGAGAACGACGATTCCAGAGGGATGAATCAGCTAGATTGACGGTGCTACTATTTCCACCAGTCACTACGAGTAGGTGACCGCCATCATATCTATTTGGAGGAAAGCCTACGATTACAGGACGCCCATGATTGGCAATATCGATAATTTGATCAAGCGAAAGATTATGGCCCCAGGTTGTATTAAAACCGAATTGCGCAACGGTTCGCTGAATACCCACTTCTTCCAGCAACCCAAGTTGGGGTGTGATCTCGCCTATTTGGGCCTCGACTTTCAAGATGTCCGTCACGCGGTAATGATGCCCATAGGCATTGATAACTTCCGTCATGGCAGCTGCAGAACACGCCGAGTATGCCCAAAGTTTGTACTCCTGGGGAGAATTATACTGACCTGCATCTAGTTGACTCAGACGCACGAGGTTTTGGGTCGCGCTATATCTAGGGGCAGTTTGATTTGACGGTGGGGGTGTTGCTACTGGGGCACTCTCAATAAATGTGACAAGACTCCATAGAGCAGGATGTGGAAGCAGTATTTTCATTGAGTAGAGACCCAGGATGAAAATAGCTAGCAGGCCAACAATTATCAGAGACCAAGGAAAAGGTTGGTCGGTTCGTCTTCTTCCATAAATATGTCCTGACATCGTCATCGTTGAGATAGGAACACTTGCACGTCTTTGTGCTGCTATGACTAAACGGCGTGAACGTATTGGCTGAGGTTCAACCATGCCAGGGATTCGCATTGGCACCGATTCAACGACAACTCGCGGCCGGGTACGCACTGCACCAGACCTTGTGCGTGAACTATATGCTTGTGGTTTAGAAGAAAGGAGAAATCCTGCCACCACGAATGCCAGCGCAATAGCAAGAAGGATAACCAGGAAAGGGGTCATAAGAAGCGAACTCCTCTGGCTGTTTGAGAAAAATAGAACTTTAGTTCTAAGATATTATAAGGGGCACGCTGAGGTTTGTCAATAGCTGAAAGAGAGTTAATCTTACTCTGTCCCTAGTGAATTACCCGATCCAGTACCATGATGGCGAAGATCGCCGCCAGGTACATGTTCGAGTACCAGAAAAGCGTGCGCGCCCACTTCTTGGATTGATCGCGCCACAGGCGAATCGCGAGGTAGATCAGCCCGCCGCCCAGGATCACGGCTCCGGCCAGGTAGAAGTAGCCCATCGCGCCCATCGCGAAGAGAACCAGCGTCACTGCTAGCAAGAGCAGCGAGTAGAGCAGGATTTGCCGCCGTGTCTCCGCCTCGCCCTTGACCACCGGCAGCATGGGTATGCCGGCCTTCTCGTAATCTTTCTGGATCAGCAGTGAGAGCGCCCAGAAGTGCGGAGGTGTCCAGAAGAAGATGATGGCGAAGAGCCAGATAGCCGGCAGGCTCAGGTTGTTGGTGATGGCTGCCCAACCGACTAGCACCGGCACGGCTCCGGCAGCGCCGCCGATCACGATATTCTGCACTGTAGACCGCTTCAGCCACATCGTGTAAACGAAGACGTAGAAGAGAATGGCGGAACAAGCCAGCACCGCGCTGAGCAGGTTGACGAATGCGGTGAAAATAATAAATGAGCCTACACCTAAGATAATACCAAAAACCAGAGCCTGCTGCGGTTCCACGCGCCCGGAGGGCAGCGAGCGGCGCTGTGTACGCCCCATAAGCTGGTCGATGTCGCGGTCGATGTAGCAGTTGATGCAGTTCGCGCTGCCTGCTGCCATCGCGCCGCCAAGCAGTGTCGGGATGACAAGGACAAGCGGGGGCAGGCCCTGATTGGCAATCGCCATCGCCGCCGCTGTTACGCCGAGCAGCAGCACTGTCACATGTGGCTTCATCAGATCGACGTAATTGGCGATGGTCTGCCGCATCACACCAAGCTCTTTTTTCGCCTCTTCCTCTGCCTGCTCCATCTTCTCAATCTCTTGCTGCTGCGGCGCGGCGCGCAGTTGATTAGTTGCGAGCGCGGCCAGTACTACCAGTGTACCCCAGACGGCGGTCGCGAGAGCGAGGCGTGCAGAACGGCCAGCCAGGACAGGCCAGCGCCGCACCACTGCCGGTCACATACGAACCGAGCAGCATCAGGATGTAGACGAGCAGCGTGTTGGAGATCGCTAGTTGCGCGAATTTGCGCGTTTTCGCGGGATGCTCTTTACTCAGCGCGGGCCTGCCGCTCAGCACGGCAATCGTGATTATGATGGCAAAGAGTGCCAGCGCCGTACCCAGGTGCGCCGTAACGATCTGCGGCGGCAGCTTCCAGAGAACTGTCAGCCCTCCCAACACAATCTGGACCGCCAGCAGGATTGGAGCGGCAATCGCCAGCATGAGCAGCGCATGATCTTTCCGCGCCCACGCTATTATTCCCACCGCCAGCAGCACGATCAAGACGCAGACAGTTGCAGCAGTAAAGCGATGGAACTGCTCAAGAAACACATGATATGTTCCAGAGTAATATGCCTGGCCGTAGCAAAATGGCCAATCCGGGCAGCTCAGTCCAGAGTCGGTGGCGAGAACAGTGCCACCGAGCGCGATCAGAAAATAAGTAATGACGGTCGCTGCCCACGCTACGCGCTGTATGAACTTCATAGAAGGACTCCTCACTCAATTACTATGGCTGCGGTAGCCACTGCCGCATTCCAGCCTCCAGCCCGATTTCCTGGCTCTTCAGATCGGACTGGCTATTTGAGTCAAGTGTCTCGAAATAGAGCCGTTCATGCCCCTGGGTGTCTATGATGAACATTATTGGATCGTGCTCTACTAGCTCGTTTGAGCTCACCTGGACATACACATTGTACAGGTGGTATACGGACTGGAGTTGTTGTGCCGTACCTGTGAGGAATAACCACTGGTGCAGCATTCCGTGGTTGATGGACCAAGCCTGCACCGCAGTTATGCTGGTGGCAGTGGGATTGGCATTGACGGCGACCAGCTCAATCCGATCGGCAGCAGAGGCTCCCAGTCGAGCCTTGGCATCATACATAATCTGGGCCGTCAGTGGGCACAGGGTTTTACATCGCGCGTCGATGAAAGCCAGAACAACTTCATGACCGCGCAGGGAAGACAAAGTGACTGAGTGACCGAACTGGTCGATGAGCTTGAAGTCAGGCGCGAGATTGCCAGTCATTGGAAAGCCGCCAATGGCATAGTTGGCCGGGTTAGTCGACTGTGTGACTGTCTGGTTGTGATGCATTGTGAGAAGCCTGATTCCCCAGACTGCCCCAGCAATAATCACGAGTACTGAAGTGGCAATAAAGGCAGCACGGGCCAGTTTCTGCATACTATCTGGATTCCGCATGGCCAGATCCTTTCGCCAGATACAATTCTCAATGCTTGCGCGCGCTCTGTTTTTACCGCTCTGTGTTCTGATACGATGGTATCGCGATCCCTGTATCGTCCGACTGCGAGGCAAGCCACCGTAGTACAAGAATGCTGAGAGCGCCCACGAAAGGGAAGTCACCAATTGTCCACATGATGCCAGCTCCAAGTTGCTGATCTTGCAAGGCGGAGAGCCCACCCGCCCCCAGCGCCAGGTGAGCGTAGGGGGCATAGAGCGGTACCTGGGCAAACCCGATCAGCACTGCCAGAACCACGTTTTGTGCTATTGCGATTCCCACGTACCCCATGCGTCCAAGGTAGCCCAGGCGGGGGTGGAGTGGAGGTGATGGTATCACCTGTGACCAGAAAAGGACGCTCACCGTGAGAAAGGTCGCATGCTCACACCAATCGTGGATGACAGCATTTGTCAGAGCAAGATCATAGAGGGTAGGCCAGTGCCACACCCAGATACCGATGATCATGAGCCCGCATGAGATGGCAGGTTGCCGCAGCCAATGTCCCAACCGGTTGAAGGCACTCCCGGCTTTCAGCAGTGCAGATGCCCTGACGAGCCTTCGCGCCCAGCGCGGTAATCCCAGCCACATCGGTATCAGTGGAGCACCTGCAACGAGAAGTGGGGCCATGACGACCAGTATGAGCAGGTGCTGGATCATGTGAACCCACAAGAGCCTGCTAGAGAGTATATCAATAGGTGCAGAAGATGCCAGAAGGAAAGCAAAGACTGCGCCGAGGAAGAAAATGCCGCGCCAGAGCCAGCTGTTCCACTGATAGTCACCGGAACCGGTCGATTCAGGGGAAGTCGTGACCCTGGCAGCCTTCTTAGCCTGCTCCGCTTTATAGACTATACGCCATCCGCGGAAGTACAGGATTTCGGCAACAAGACATCCAAGCAGCACAGTGGGTGGTATTGGCCACCCATTTGCATCAACCCAGATGCTCATCGCAGCGCCTCCATCTACCGGCAGCTTGCCTTACGTCAGATAGACACCGAACAGCCACAGGAGCACGCTGGCGACCACCGTGTAGTACCACCAGTAGCCAGTCACCTCGGCGATGAACTCGTGCCCGGCCAGCCTGCCGCGCAGAATGCGTCCACCGAGGAGCAAGCCGACAATCGCGGCCAGCAGGAGGTGGACTGCTGTAAACCAGGTCACCAGCAATTGCACACTTTCGTAGGCAGAGATAGGGATGCCATATCTCAGGGTTGCGCCGATCCAGGTTTCGACCACCCCTGCCACGAGTATGAGCACCCAGGCCAGCAGGAAGAAAGGCGTTTGGCCCGTTTCCCCGGGCTTGCGCGCTCTGCGTTCCCACAAATAGTAGGAGAGTCCGCTCAGCACCAGGCCGATGGCGATCAGGAGTCCCGGCACCAAGGCGGGAGCAAAGTCTCCGGCAACCTTGTACTGGCCCTCTGTATTGAGGGCGCGCAGGTAGCCACCCCCGGCCAGGATGGCGAGGACGGCCAGAGCATCCGACAGGATGAGCATCAGGACGCCTGCTCGTGCTCGTGCCACCTTAATGTGAGGCTCCAGTTCGTGTACGTGCTCTAAGGATGTATCCATGGTATCCCTCCTCTTATTCCTCTACTTGTGGTTGTATGGGTGCTTGTGTGATAGCACCCGTGATATCTGCTGCCGGAGTTACCGGTTCCGGCAAAGGCGACCCATAGTTGTAGGGCAAGGAGGTCACCACGGGCAGTTCTTCAAAATTCTCCAGTGGAACCGGGGTTGGCACAGTCCACTCAAGCGTTTTAGCGCCCCATTCGTCGGCAGCGGCAACCTCGCCGCGCACCAGCGTGTAAATCACGTTGTAGATGAACACAAACACCGAGGCTGCGATCAGGACGGCAAACAGGCTGGCGATCGTATTGGCGACCACAAACGGGGGAGCGATATTCGCCGACCAGCGGGGTTCGCCATCCAGGCCTGCTTTGAATAGCGACATGAATGTCCCAAGAAAACCGATTTCAAACAGCCAGAATTGGATCCTGCCCAGCAGCGGGTTGAGTCGCTTCCCCACCATTTTGGGGAACCAGTAGTAGAAGCCGGCGAAAAACCCGAAGACCGCGGCCCCGACGAGCGTGAAATGGAAGTGCGCGGTGACAAACATGCCGCCGTGCAAAATCTCATCGGTAGGCAGATCGGCCAGGTAGATGCCCGTGATTCCTCCGATGACGAAGTTGACCAGCAGGCCTCCTACAAACATCAGGGGAACCGTGACCCAGACCCTCCCTCGCCAGAGCGTCCCTACAAGCACCAGGAAGAAGACGCCAGTGGGAATCGAGATGAGCTCTGTGTCGAGCATAAAGGGGACGGTCAGGGCGTTCTCTGACCCGCTGACATAGAGGTGATGCCCCCAGACGATCACACTCAGGATACTGATACCGACCAGGCTGCCAACCAGCAGTCGATAGCCAAACAACGGCTTGCGGGCAAACACTGCGGTTAACTCAGCCGCTATTGCCATGGCCGGCAGGGCAATCACATACACCTCGGGGTGCCCCATAAACCAGAACAGGTGCTGGTACAGCCAGTTACTCCCGCCAGAGGCGGCAAGAAAGAAGGATGTGTTGAAGATCCGGTCCATCATGACCATGACTTGAGACACAATGAACGAAGGGAACGCGGTCAAACTCAGGATGACTGAGAGCACCACGCCCCACACAAAGATCGGGAGTCGTCCCCAGGTCATGCCCCTCGTGCGCATTACTATCACGGTCGTGATGATATTCAAAGCCGCCAGAGTTGTTGAGATGGCAAAGACCAGGATAGTGAAGCAGTAGGCATCCATGCCTGGTGTTAGCCCCTGGACGGCAAGAGGTGCGTACCCGGTCCATCCTGTCTGGAATCCGCCAAGGAACAGCGTAGAAATGAATATAGGAATGGCGGTGAACAGCAGCCAGTAGCTCAGCGCGTTGAGCCGGGGAAACGCCATGTCACGCGCCCCAATCATGATGGGGAGTATGAAGTTACCGAAAGGACCGCTGACCATGATGATGGTAGATGCAATCATTAAGATACCGTGCATGCCCACAATGGTATTGTACGTGCTGGGGTTGAAGAAGATGGCCCCAGGTCTTGATTGCTCAAGGCGGATCATGAAGGCTCCCATTGAGCCCAGGAAAAAGAGAACAAGCACTGTTGCCAGGTACTGCATCCCGACCACTTTGTGGTCAGTGGTAAAGCGGAAGTAGCGCCAGAGGCCCTGGTCTTTGCCTGCCAGTTGGAGTTCTTCGGCGGGTGTGGCCTCGCGGCGAGCAAACGCCCATTTGATGACCCCGTTGAAGGCGCCAACGCCTATAAAGAAGAAGAGCACCCAGCCGATGTAGACAGCCGCGGCCACCGCGTCGTCGTTGGGGACGCTGTCGGGGGAGTACGCAGTCGTAATCCTGTTCACCAGCAAGCCAGCGACAACGGCGCCTGCCACGCCGAGTACTATCCCGGAAATCACGCTGGGGAAAAGGCTGCTGATGAGATTTGGGCGCCTGGCTGTGGCTACGGTTGTACTGCTAGTTGTACTGCTCATAAGTGTCCTCCTTGGCTTGTTATCCAGGAATTGAACGCATCAGCACTGACCACATTCACCGCTTCCCACATGTAGGAATGATAGAGCCCGCACAATTCTACGCAATTCACTGTGTACGAACCAATCTGTGTGGGGGTTATGAGTGCTGCGGTGGTCACCTGCCCCGGGTTCGCGTCGACGCGAACCCCAAGAGCGCGAATGGAAAAGCCGTGCAGCACATCTTTCGAGGTGACATAGAACTCCACCGGACGATTCACCGGCAATTCAATGACCTGAGCTCCCTGGCTGGTCGCGCCATATTGTGGATAGTTAAACGTCCACTGCCATTGCTGCGCGGTCACCTGGACGACCAGGGTGCCAGGAGTTGAGGCCGCGGAGGTTTCCTGGTAAAAGGCAAATGCGCCCCAGATGAACAGAAACAGGCAGAGCAGGGAGGTGATGCCTAACCACCCGATTTGCAGCGATGGCCTGGGCTGTAAGGGGACGCCATCCTCCGTGGGCCTATCCTTGACCCTGAACACGATCAGGCTGTAACCAACGAAGACGAAGACGAACATGGCCACCGGTACGGCCAGGGCGGTAAGCACGAGAAACGTGAAGTCATCGGAGCGGTCAAGAGTGCTGGCAACCTCAGCCGGTGGGTAAATAAATGGGGCCACGACGAGCCAGATCGCGATCACAATCACGGAGAGCACGGCCCAGATGACGAGGACACGACGCAGGTGGCGCGGCTCAGCTGGTGCTGGTGAAGCACTCCCAGTATTTCCCTCGATATTGGGTTCAGACATCTTGCCCTCCTTAATAATTCGTTACGGTCATCGTTCCGGCCATGAACCCGGTAGTGGTCATTGGCCCGCTAAACCCATAGGGAGATTCGCGATCGTTGCCACAAGGGACATAGCAGTGCCAGATGTAAGTGCCCGAGGGACCTGTGCGGAACTGGAAAGTGATGACGTTGGGCGTCGGGTATTGATATTGATTACCATCAATGCCGGTAACATTCGTGTTGTTGGGGGCGTTGTCCGCGACCCCGAGGAGCGGGACACTGACAAAGATCGGGTTTGTCTCGTTGGGTGTTGATTGAATGGTAAACGTGTGGGCAGCATCATCCCCTTTGATCTGGCCCATGGGCTTATTGTTGTACATCGCAACGCCTCCAACGGTTCCCTGCACTTTCTGGAAGAAATCGTTGTATAAGCCCGATGCACTGTCGTATTGCTTGATGACGACGGTGATCAGGCTATTCGCAGGCAGGTCCCAGGTGGTGCTGGGACAATAGGTGACCCACCCGATTTGCGGGTTGGGCGCGTCGGGGTGGCATACCTGACTGTCGGGAAATGTGGAGAGGTTGAGTGTTGCGCTGTTAGGACCCGTTTTGGTTGCTTGCAACACAGCGGGTTCGTAGCCAAGGCCCTGGTTTGATCGAAGACCCAGCGCGACTGCGGCAATTATGCCAAAACCTAAAACGATCGATACTATGATACCAATTACAAAGCCTGGTGAATGCCGTTCCATTTTAGTCCTCCCTGTCTGTGATTTAGACGCAAGAGCCAGAAGGGGTGCTTTTCCCTTCTACGGCAAAGCTTTGAGCATGCCATAAGTATACCATAAAAACGAAACTTTGAGAATATAAATTGGTATCATCATTCCATCACAACATCATCACAAAATAACACAGTCTGAAGAAAGGATTGTAACCTACCGCCGTATCTATTAATGGTAGATAGCAGGCATCCCTATGGTTTTTATGAAAGTGAGTGTATGTATGACCATTAAAACAAATGTATATAAAGATAAGCGCGCTTGGTGGTTGTCCCATGAAGCGTTTCTTACGCTCCAGGAACTTGCTCATCAACAAGGGCTACAAACAGCAGCATTTTTAGAAGTCATCAGCCGCGAGCTTGCCCTAAAACGGCTCTCAGAAGAGCTGCGGGAAAGAATAAAAGCTGAGGCAGAACGGATTGCTGCCGAGCGCCAAAATACAGCACATAATGAGCTTGTCACCAGGCTTGGGTGAAATCTGCTTCAGGGAACTAACAAAGCAATCGTTAGGGAACTGTTTTATCTTGGTACCGCTAACAGAATGACAAATATGACAGCGTGAAAAAGGGTAAAAAGGACCAGCAGCCGCATGACCCAGGCGAATTCCCGCTGGAATTCCCGCTGTTCGAGAATAGGTGTACTCATCTTATAAGCATTGGGTGAACGCTCGGCGGCCACAAGACCCATAGCAATGCGCAGGCGCACTGGCGAACGTATGGAGGAACGGCGCATTTCCACGAGCAGCGCCTCGTGACAAGGTTTGCAGAGAACCCATTCATTGCGCGGTTCTGGCGCTCCAACCGGCTCTTTGAGCGCAATGGGGTGAAACCAGATAAAACTCGTACAGATAGAACAGCGTATGGGTTTGTACCAGCGTCCTCTCTGTCCTGTTTCTCGCCTGGTGGCGTCCGTTACATCATTTCCTGGTATCATAATTTCGTTCGCTCGCTGTCCTTTTCGGGCGCACTACCGGATTTCAGCAGGAAGGATACCTCTTCTTTTCTCGCATTACATTTCGCTGTCCAGCATAATTATTGTAACATATACTTCGTGATATATCTGTGATTTGAGGAGCAGATTCCTGGGCTATAGAAAAGTTGCTTCCACCTTTTCCCATTAATGAAAGGGAAAACCTGATTGTGATCTCGATCTCACGCATATATTGCTATCGTTTCTGTTTTCTGTTTATGCTGCTATTGCTCGAGGGATTGTTCTCCCCGTTAGCTCATGCAGATGGGGGGGCTCCTCAACTCGCCTATGTGGCTGGAGCTGCACAAGGCATCAGCATCATTGATATCGCACAACGGCGTATAACTGGGACGATTGCTGTAGCTGGGAATCCGCGCACTGTCTTGCTGAGTCTGGACGGGCATGCATTGTATGTCACGCAGCCAACACTTGGACGGGTTGCAGTGATCACCGCGAAAACAGGGAAGACTCTCTGCACGGCCAGCCTTCCTGGTCAACCGTCACTGCTAGCACTCAGCCTGGATGCAACAGTCCTGTATGCGGCAGGCCAGGGAGATACGAGCGTGCGTGCACTTGATCCCATGACCTGCGCAGTCCAACAGACCTTCGAGACTCATGAACCCGTCTATGGACTGGCAGTGACGGCATCGACGGCAGCTGATGCCACTCCCTCAACTCCCAATCAGCTCTGGATCACCGGGACCACTTCGCTCACGATCTTCGAAGTGAACGGACACCTGCTTGGCTCTGTGCCAATTGCTGGTGGACCGCAAGATATCTGCATCCCCGGCGGTTTTACTGCTTATGTAACCACCCGCCAGGGTACAGTCGTTGCTGTTGACCTGAACACAAGGCAGGTTGTCCGTACTCTGCTTAGTAGGGGGCAATTTGGCCCAATGGATTATGATGCCATCACTGGCGAGGTCTTTGTGCCTGACCGGCAGCACAACCAGCTGGATGTCCTTTCTCCTGTCGCCGCAGGCACAACCCTGACCACACATGAACCAGCACGGAATCTCCGCCTGAGCAATTCCCCGCAATCGGTCGCAATCACCAGCGATGGGCAGCTCGGCTTCGTGGCTCTCTCCAACGGCCAGGTACTAATGCTCGACGTCCCCAGACGAAGCATTGTCACCAGCATCGCAGTCGGTGGAACTCCACACTTCATCATCACCGGACTCTACCCACCTGTAAATAGTCCTACACCTATCCCACAGCAGGCGGCAACTTCTCCATCATCGGCAAAGGCTATCGGTCGCTTCTTTCTTATTGTCTCGGTGGTGCTAGCAGGAGTACTCTTGCTGGGGACGCTCTGGCTCTTTTGGAGACATTACCAGAAGCGGCTTGCTGGTAAACGTTCTGCCCGCAAGCGCCTCTAACATCTTTTTCTCAGCTCTGTGCTATACTATAAACGGTTCTTTATTGCTCCTAGTGCAACTGAAAACGGTGTACTCCTGGAGGTGGACCGCCACATGTCTGAACTTGCTGAAAATGCACCTGTTCAAGAGTCGGTGCGTAAGAATAAGCGCAGGCGCGGAATACTCATACTGTGTGTGGTGAGTCTGTTAAATGTGGGATTACTTGCGCTGCTCTTGACACAATTGCTGACACCGGCACCGAATGCTGTGTCGGATCCTCTCGTCGGCCATCCTGCGCCGGATTTTTCGCTGGCAACTCTGCGTCCCCATAGTAGCAAGAGTGTGCTTTCGCTCTCGAATTTTAAGGGCAAACCGATTGTCTTGAATTTCTGGGCTTCGTGGTGTGCGCCATGTAAGGAGGAAGCGCCGCTTCTGGAAAATACCTGGAAGCAGGTGCAAGCGCAGGGAAAAGATGTCGTCATCCTGGGGATTGACTTTCAGGACTCAAACAAAGATGGCATGAGCTTTTTACGGCTATACAGCATCACCTATCCGATTGTACTGGATGCGGATGGGTCGGTTGCTTTTCAATACGGTATAACATCTTTGCCGCAAACCATTTTCATCAATGGGCATGGGACAGTTATGAGCAGAGTGCCGCGCGAACTTACCGCCCGGGTATTATCGAGCAACCTGCAACTGATTATGTAGGCCTGCTGTCAGCTTGCGCGACAGCAGGCCTCAGCACCCCACTGTACCACGCAAGACTATAATAAAGTGTATCGCAGGCACAAAGCTGTGATCAAGTACCTATTTGGAGGAACATCGTATGCCACGCGCTATCGACTTTCATGTCCACCTGCCGACGACGGAGTTTATGCAGGTCACGCTTGGCCCCTACGCTCAGGCCGCCGAGCGCTTCTTCCGCACTGAGGTCAAACTGAAGGATATCGAGCAGATCGCCGCTGACTATGCGGAACTCGATATGATTGGCGTTCTACTAGCCTGGGACGCGGAAACCGCTACTGGTCTACCGCCCTTGGGGAATGACTATATTGCAGCTATTGTACAACGCTATCCCCAGCAATTTGTCGGTTTTGCGAGCGTAGATCCTCACAAGGGGAAGTCAGCGGTGAAAGAGATGGAGCGTGCCATTAAAGACCTGGGGCTGGCAGGGGCGAAATTCCACCCGGGCGTCCAGGCATTCTATCCCAATGATTCCACGTTTTACCCGTTGATGGAAAAGATTCAAGCCCTGGGCGTTCCCGCCCTTTTCCATACTGGAACCAACGGTCTGGGGGCAGGCACACCCGGCGGCATGGGCATCAAACTCGATTACACACGCCCCATCTACCTTGATTCATTGGCAGCTGATTTTCCAGGCCTGACCATCATCGGCGCTCACCCCTCATGGCCTTGGCATGAAGAGATGATCGCAACCTTGCAGCATAAGGCCAACGTTTTTAATGACCTCTCTGGGTGGGTACCAAAACGCATTCCAGAAATGCTGCTGCGGGAAGCTGCCACCCGCTTACAGGATCGCTTTTTGTTTGGCTCTGATTATCCGTTTATAACACCTCAGCGCTGGCTCAAAGACTTTGAACCTCTTACCTATTTTACACCAGAGGTACAGGAAAAGCTACTGTGGCGCAACGCCCAAAGACTGCTGGCCCATACCAGCGTTGGACACATGCACTTCTCCTCGTAACCGTGCTCACCCTGCTTTTGAGCCGTTCAGGACTCTGGAGACCTGCCGTGCCTCCGCTTCTGTGTGAGAGTTGAGAGCCAACTGCACTTACGCCTGCACGAGTCGCCATTCCCCTATGCTCAGGAAGAGCCACCCAAGGGAGGGAAGAGTACTGTCGATGCCTGATACTCGTAGGTACAGGAGTGGAGAAGAGCCGCTGTACGATGACAAGACGAGTTTGTGCGCCGTACTATGTTTGTTTCTCGCGTGCCTTCAGTCCAGTCTTGACAGTGGCGTGTTCGGGTGAACGGAGACAATCCTCATACACGGCAGTCATCTCGCTCAGGAGCGTCTCTGTATCTTGGCCGAACGCACGGTCTATCTGGCGTTTGGTGTAGAGGAGCGCCGGAAAGGGAATGCTCAGAAGTTCCTGCGCTAGAGCGAGTGAACGTTCCTCCAGCATGGCAGGGGGGACAACTTCAGTGATGAGCCGCAACGCGAAGCCTTCCTGGGCGTTAAAACGGCGACCCAAGAAGCACAGCTCTTTGGCGGCTGACGCGCCAATCAGCCGGGCAAGACGCACGGTAGCAAAAAAGGCCACAACGCCCTCTTTGACGGCTGGAATGCTGAGGATGGCATCGGTGCTAGCAATGCGGAGATCGCACGCCAGAGCCAGTTGGAGACCACCGCCCAGGCAATAGCCCTGAATGGCAGCAATTGTGATGGCATTGAGTTCGGCTAGCGCGGTCACGCCACGCTCCCAGGTCTCGAACCACTCGACCGTCAGCTTCCCGTGTGCCAGTTCTTTGGTATCCAGTCCGCTACAAAAGGCACGCCCTTCGCCGCTGACAATCACTACCCGCGTCTCGTCACGGTGTGCCAGGTAGTTGGTAGCAGTAACCAGATCCTGTACCCAAGCCCGGTTGGCGGCGTTGAGCACCTCTGGACGGTTGAGCCGCAGCCGCGCCAGAGGGCCGTTTACTTCACAACGCATCGTCTCTAGTTCTACGGTTGACATCGCATCTCTTTCTCCTTCAGCGTGAGCCTCGTCTTATGGTTATGCTCTTTTGATGGTTGCAATCTCTTGCAATCCCAAGGCCTGGATCGCCTGCTCGCGCAGGACAAACTTTTGCACTTTGCCACTGGCAGTCATGGGATAGGCGTCCACAAACTGGAAGTAGCGCGGGATCTTCTGATGGCTGATCTTCCCTTTGCAGAACTCACGCAGTTCTTGCTCCGTGGCTTCTTCTCCCTCTCTTGGACGCACCACCGCCAGCAGCTCCTCACCAAAGAAGGCGTCGGGCACTCCCACGACGTGCACATCGGCGACCTTGGGATGCCGCAGCAGGAACTCTTCGACCTCGCGTGGGAAGATATTTTCGCCGCCGCGAATGACCATCTCTTTGAGGCGCCCAACGATATTGAGGTAGCCCTGCGCATTCATCGTCGCCAGGTCCCCCGTGTGCAGCCATCCCTCGCTATCAATCGCCGCATTGGTCTGCTCTGGCATCTTGTAGTAGCCCGCCATGACCTGGTAGCCTCGGCAGCAGAGTTCCCCGGGTTCACCGCAAGGCACGACATTGCCCCTTGCTGGATTGATCAGCTTGACCTCGCTATGGGGCAGCGGCAGACCCACCGTCGCCGCTTTCAGTTCAAACGGATCGTCCGGCAATGTTTTGGTAATAAACGGGCTGGCTTCGGTCTGACCAAAGAAGTTACACACGTCAGCCCCCATGCGCTCTGTCACCTGTTCTATCAAGGAGACCGGGACTGACACGCCGCCCGTGCCGACACGCGAGAGCGAGGAGAGATCGTACGTATCGAAGTCGGGATGCTGCAGCATGGCAAGCAGCATGGTGGGGACCGCAAGCACAGTGGTGCAGCCTTCACGACTGATGACCTGCAAGGCGGTGAGAGGATGAAAGGTCATCAGGGGGTGCACAACCGCGCCAGCAGAGAGTGGACCCAGCACCCCGATGACACACCCTGCAGTGTGAAAGAAAGGCATGAGATTACAATAGCGATCATGGGAGTCGAGTCCCCACTGACGCGCAACGATCATCGCATTATTGAGAATGCTCCGATGCAGCAGGATCGCGCCTTTGGGGAAGCCTGTCGTCCCAGAAGTGTATTGAATCTGTGCCGGGTCCTGTGGCCTTACCGAGGCTTGTCGCACACGTAGCGCATCAGCACTGACCTGTGTACCAGCCGCGACCATCTCCTGAAAGAGGGTCGGTCGCCATCCCTCTAGCTCGAGCACTCCCTCATGGGCCGTACCGAGCAGGCAGACCGAACGCAGCAGTGGGAGGCGCTCACTGCTCACTTCGCCGTTGCGTGTGCCAGGGGTAACCAGAGAGCGCAACGTAGCCAGGCAGTCGTGGTCGCGGACGTGGGCCATCAAGAAGAGCGCACGGACATCCCCTTGCTTGAGCACATACTCCAGTTCATGCGCCCGGTAGGCGGGATTGACCGTCACCAGCACCAGGCCCGCTTTGGCAACTGCCATCTCCAGTAATGCCCATTCCGGTAGGTTGGTGGCCCAAACCGCGATGTGATCGCCTTTGTTCAGTCCCAATGCCATCAGGCCACAGGCGACCTGGTTGGCGCGTTCACGATACTCCTGGTAGGTCCAGCGTACCTCATGCGATCCATCAAACTCAGAGTAACAGGAATAGACGACCGCTTCCTGCAGAGGGAGCTCGGCTGCGCGACGATCGAGGAGGTCCCCAATCGTCATCTCGAGGAGATCGATCCCCTCAGTTTCGGCTTGCCAATAGGACAAGCCATCGTTGGTCATGCCCATAGCCTCTCCCCTAGAGTAAGTTCTTTTTTCCTGACATCAGCATTTTTCGTTCTCCTATAAGAACGTCTTTCTGCCCATAGTCTGCCTGTTCGAGGCAGATAGTTCATGATTGATATACAGCGCGCGAGATTACCTATGTAACGAGCCATGTTCCCACCTGCATGAATTCAGTGGTAGGGAAGTGAACATGAAAATCAATAGGTCGTGGCATACCTTATCCTCCAAATAGCCAACTTAGGCATGAAATAGCAGATTGATTGACACTGGTTATTCCTGACCTTATACTGGGCATCATACAGCAGTAATAGGTGAAAGAGCAAGGAGTATTTCCCATGTCATTCACCGAAGATGAATTACAAGCCTTCAACACTATTCTCGAACAGAGGCTATCCGTGCATCGGCGAGAACTGGAACGTGTTTTTGACCAACGCATGAATGAGTATCGCCGCGATCTTGACCAGCGACTTGTCATTGTTCAACAAGATATTTTACGCACTTTGTCACAGAAACTGACTGAATTACAAAGTAGACAGGAAAGCATGCTCAGTGAAAAGCTGAACATACAGCAGACGCGCCTTACCCAGGCAATTAGCCATAACAATGAACAGAGAGAAGAACAATTCGAAGGCAACATAGATCGCATGCTGGCAGCCCAACTCCTTGGTATTGAGCAACTGCTAAATCAGCAATTGTCGCAACAGGCGCTTCATGAAACTACTATTTCGACGGGCGTCCCTGCGCAGCTTGAAGCGATTGAGGTTCAAACGGAACTATCATGGGAAGACTTGATGGATGTAATTGGCAAGGCCCTTGATGAGCGCCTCTCGATGCTCAACGAGGCGATCCAGAGGTCTCTCAAAAATTTGGAGCAATACCTGTCAGTACGACTTCATAGTTTGCACGATGAGTTTCGTGGTCAGGGACAGGGACAGCAGCCCTTATATAACGGTAGCGCAACGACCATACAGGAGGTGCTGCATGGTATTGAGCATCTTGAACGTATTATTGAGTCAATGCAGGTGGCGATGACAGCTAATCATGCATTACTCTCGAATCGCCTGTTTCATCATCAACAACTTCCACTTGAGCGTGCTCACACTGGTGGTCATACCCGTCCAATGCCCACTAATAACACAAGTACGCCTCTCTCGCTGTCGAAAGACCACGTGGCCCATGATCTGGAGCCTGGTGATTACACCAGGCAAACAGAGGGTGAAGAGCAGAAAGAGTCATAGCATTACCTCGAAACAGCGCGAAGAATCTGCTGGGAGCCTCGATCGAGGCTCCCACTTTTTTCAATATTGGGGAAATATTACAAATCACTCGCAATGCGCTATAATAGGTGTAAATGACTATCATGTTAGCCATAAAACCGTGTTCGCTTGGACTAACCTAATATGGTGTAAGGAGCCGTTGCATGCCGATTGAAGAGAGCATACCAAATCCGGAATATGTGCCTCAACAGATATTTGAGTTAGGCCAGGAAGTGTTTGACCAGGATGGGAAGAAATTGGGTAAAGTGCAGGCTCGATTTAACCGTTACATCCTTGTCGAGCGAGGCGGTTTATTTGTTAAGGCATATTATGTACCACATAGCGCCATTAGTAGCAATGCGAAAAACATCATTCGCCTATCGCTCAGCAAAGATGAGTTGCGAGAGAAGGAGTTAAATAAGGTACCGGATGATCTGTATATTGAGCCACCGGAGTTAGGTGTGCCCGATGTGAGTGGAGTGGCGCAGTTTGCACGTGGTCCACTTTCGCCCGCAGAGACAGGTCATTACCATTATGGTCGCCGCTGGCCTGGTATGAATACCGATGCCAGTGGCTCATATCACCGTGACGAAGTGATGCCCAGGCCACAACGACTGGTGCACGAGAGGATATACACTACGGAAGAGCCAATCGAACCAAGGGATATAAGTCCAGACTAACAGTTGTGTTGATGACGATTGCGAGTGCGGGAGTGATAGAATCTGTAATTTTCGGTGAGGTAAGGGAAAAAAGTCTAAATGGTAGTCTAAACTGAAGAGAATGAGGAAGTCGGGAGTTGCCTCATGGGAACATATGGAATAGAACAGCATGTAGGAGAAATAATCCGGCAAACTCGCCGGCAACGCAATCTTACACAGAGTGAACTGGGCGGATTACACTATTCAAAATCGTATGTCAGCGCCGTTGAGCGCAACAAAATTTCGCCTTCTACCGAAGCTCTCCAGTTTTTTGCTCAGCAACTGGATCAACCGGATGATTACTTCACGGCATTTTCTCAGCAGGCAGTGAGTTTAAAGCAGCTAGCAATATTACACGGGTCAAGTCCACGTGATGAACTTAGTCAGGCGCTTGAAGACGAAGAGTTGACCTTTCTGGACATCATGCTGGACAGCGTGGATCACTATCATTTTGAGACTTTGCATGAACTTCCGGCGTTGTCACCAGAGATAATTGCGACGTTCCCAATGCTCAAGCAAGCTCGCTATTACTTTTTAATTGGGATGATAGCAAAAAAAAGGCGAGAATACTCTGCCGCTTTACACGCTTTTGAATGTGCACTAACGCTTGCACCAGCTAAACATCAGCCAGCAATTCTCGACGAGTTGGGACATACCTATTACCAGACAAATGACTACCATACGGCGTTGAGCTACCATTCACGTTCTCTCAACTTGCTCCAATCAGCGTCATCCAACCTTACTGGAACACCATTACAATTTAAGGTTGAACTGCATTGTGGTGATGACTGTTTTGCCCTTGGAGCGTATAAGCAGGCTTGTGATTATTATGAACTCGCTCGTTCTCACATGAATGCTGAACGTGATATGAAAACCGCAGCCTTGCTCTATTTGAGCCTGGGCTACTGTATCTATGCACTCAACTGGCAAAAGGCAGCGCAAGCTACGCCTGAAAATAAAAAGGCTGCGCTGGAAGAAATGGAGATACAACTTCAACGTGCGATAAGCTTTTTAGTGCAGAGCAGGAGTCTGTGCCAGGTAAGTTACGATCACATGGGTGAGGCCAGAGCTCGTCTTGCTTCAGCTCTTACTGAGCTTGACATGAGCACCAGAAAAAGATTTTTAGCACAAGAAGAGATCCAGGGTGAAGGAAAGGAGTATACTGCAACCTGCGCTTCTTTACTTGATGATGCGGAAGAGCAATGTCGACAGGTGCTTCTAGGCCTGCAAGACTCTACGGTTAATTCAGATACATCTTCTGCCAATGTGGATGTTATGATCTATTTAGCCCTGGCGTACCTCATTCGGGTATTTACACAGAGATCGATTTTGGCACGTCTTGGTAAATATCAAGATACATCTCTGCGCGAACGATCGCTAGCATCCTTCCTATGCGAGCAAGTAATAGACACCTTTTACGAAAATTCTTTTCCCCAGTCAATGATAGGTAGGGTGCTGTTCTTACAGGACAATAGTTTAGTTTATCGCGTTCCAGCACTGCCTGGTTTTCCCGATTTGGGAGACGACGCTAAAAAAGTATTAAGCAGCCCAATCAGCCACGTTGAAGTCTACCTTGCCGTAGGGGAATTTGCAGAGGAACTTGGTCGTGTTGCAAGCTCCCCTGACTATGCTTTTGACTGCTATACACGAGCCAATCAGTTTTATCAGGAAGCGTTAAAGCTTGCGCATACGGTTGTTTCGAGGGGAGATCGCGAACCGGGATATCTAACCAATTGCTACCAGCGCTGCATCTGTCTGCTAGAAGAGCGCTCGACTGCTTCACCGGATTTGTGGCAGGAAAGTGCCGGGGCCATGCTGGACCTTTTCAAAAAAGGACTCTACCAGTTTCAGGACGCGGTATTATCAGTTCAAGTCAAGTCCTAAGTTGAATATCTACTCTGTTCACTTAAGAATGCGCGTAACAGTGGTTTTGCACGTTGGAAGTATGTTTTGGCGGTTGCCTCTGGTATATCTAACGCCTGTCCTATCTCGGGAAAACTGAGTTGTGATGCATACCGAAGCAGGACAATCGCGCGAAATTTCAGTGGCAATGCTTGAATCGCTTGATAGAGGTGCTGTTGAAGGTCCCTATGCTCTATCAGCTCTTCTGGCAGAGGACTCTCATCAAGAATAGCGAAAATTCCCGAAAACTCATCCTCGTCGTTTCCCATCTCTAATTCAGAGAAGTGAATCATGCGTTTGCGACGCAGTTCATCTAAACAACGATTACGCGCTACCTGAAAGAGCCAGGATTTGAGTGGCTTATTTGTACGAAGCGTAGACAGCGAAATGTAGAGCTGGAGCAATACCTGCTGCAGGATATCACAAGCCTGGTCATAGTCGGCCATCATTCCACTACCTTTCCAATTTCGACCGGAATGTGTTATACTCACCAGCAATATTGAATTAACCGAAATGCACTTACATTTGTCCCGGTTTTCATTCGCACGTATCCTCTCTACCCTGCTGTTAACGAAAACTTGACCTGGGTCGTTTATTCTTGTTGAGGATAGATTTTCGGGAAGAGAAGGCAGTCATAGTATGGGCACTTTTAACTTTCCTGTTCCACCGATTAAGCGGCGATTCTCCACTTCAGGCAGAATACGTACGATGGTTGTTCTCGTGCTGAGTGCCTTTCTTGCCATACTCGGTTCGATAACGTTCACCACTTCTGCGTCTTGGAATAAGACTTCATCCCATCTGAATGCACATCCTTCTACTTCTGTAACCAGGCATACTGCTGCACCTACACCAATACCAACACAGATACCGATCCGAAAGCCGGCTCCGTCCTCTACCAAAGCTCCGGTACATACTCCAGTATTAGCCTATCCTCTCTTCTACGGCAATACACACCTGCCCGAAGTCGCGTTAACCTTTGACGACGGCCCCAATCCTTTTTACACTCCTCAAGTCCTTACCGTACTACAACAATATGGAATCAAAGCCACTTTCTTCGATGTCGGATACCTGGTTGCCGATTATCCCAATATCGTTCGCCAGGAGTACCACCAGGGCAATTTAGTAGGTAACCATAGCTGGTCGCATCCAGAACTGACCTTACTCAGCGCCACAGCTATCCTCTCACAAATAACCTCGACCTCCAATGCTATTAAAGCCGCAATTGGAGTCAGGCCAACCTTCTTTCGTCCCCCTTATGGAGCAATGAATCACATAGTGCTGGCAGAAGCCAATTATCTTGGAGACACAACCGTTTTGTGGGATGCTTCCGCGGGAGATTGGAAATTACCGGGAGTCAAAGTTATCGTCAGTACAATTCTTCATTACATACACAACGGGAGCATTATTCTTTTACACGATGGCGGAGGAAACCGCGCACAGACTGTGGCAGCTTTGCCCATTCTCATTACGACCTTAGAAAATCGCGGCTATACATTTGTGACGATACAGCAGTTAGTCGATGATTTAGCAGCACCTGCCGTATCCAACAGTCCATCGAGCGGTACCACATTCTCGACGGCAACAATATCAGAAACAGTCGCCTGGAGGCGTGAGACACTTGCATGATTACTAGCTACAGATCTTCTTAGCAATCAGATTATGCAGTTCTGATCACTGGCTAAGCAACACTATCAAGCCTTACAACACTGATAAAGGCGGTAGCAATGTAGTGGCTCGATTGAATGATGTCGATCTCGCTTAGCGTCTTTTTCTGAAAAGCTATCCTTTACTGGCATGTAACGATTTTCCCGTCCTGGAATCGTTTACTCCTTAAATAACTGGGTCGGCACAATGGGCTTGATCAAGCCTATCAAGAACCTGAGAATCCCAATGATAACCACTATTACCCCAATCCCCACAATCAAGCCTTCAGCGGAATAAACACCTGTACGCAGCATTAAACCAAAGGCAATCATCAACAAACCAACCACTATCACGTAGATACCGCTCCAGGTAAACTTCCTTTTTTTTCGTTCCTCAATTACCTCTAGAACCTCGGGATGTTCTACAAGTTCTTTTTTTACAAGTTCCTCTACGTCGGTATGCTCATCTTTCTCAACGCTCTCATTATCTAACATGACAATACTCCTTTCCTCGTCTCGAGACGGAAGACTCAGCTCTATATTAGCATACACGTTTCTAAACACTAAGAAGAGTATTTCGCCGCCCAAATGATTTTTGAGTAAAGCAATGAACTCTTACGAGGAGACGTTTCCATGAGAAAAGGCTATTAGTCTGTTAGAAGTCACTCCACCCTTGTCACCAGCTCCTGCGCAATATAGCTTGCGACCGTGTTGGCATTTGTACCCGGACCGAAGCCAGCATCGTAGCCAAGCTCCTTGGCAAAGGCATGGGAAATACGTGGGCCACCGACAATAAAGAGGTAGCGATCTCGCACGCCCTCAGCCTCGGCCAGTTCGATCAACTTGGTCAGGTTGTGGATATGCACATTCTTCTGCGTTACTACCTGTGAAACAAGGATAGCCTTCGCCTGTTCCTCTGCAGCCTTTCTTAGCAAAGCCTCACAGGATACCTGCGCCCCAAGATTCAACGCGCGAAACGCCGGAAAACGCTCCAGGCCATAGTTCCCGGCAAATCCCTTGGCATTGAATATCGCATCGATACCCACGGTATGCGCATCGCTTTCAATGGCGGCACCAACCACTGTCACCCTGTGACCCAGGCGTTTCTCTATCAGCTCGTTGATCTCGGAGAAATCCAGCTCTTCATGAGCCAGCTCGTCTACTAGGATCTGTTCAGGATCAATCGTATACGAACAGGCCCCGTAGATCACAAAGAAAGTAAACACTTTATCTATACTTTCCGCGTGTGCCACCAACGGATTGCTGATTCCCATTAACATCGCATAGCGCCTTGCCGTTTCACGCGCGCGCGCATTCAAAGGCAATGGAAGTGTGAAAGAAATCTGCACCACTCCATCGTTAGCGGTATCACCATAAGGCCTTATCTGCATAAAGATATACCTCAAGGAGATCAGAAGAAAGATACTGACGTGTTCTGTTACCAGTATAACATGTGACTACGCTCTGCGCTAGCGGAGATCTCTGAGTAGCGGGTAGCTGGCACACAATTTCAACTCGGGAAGCACTTTATCTCATCTAATTTATAAAATTCATGTGTTAATTATTGTCTAAGTAACTTGACAAATTATGTTAGATCGACTATAATTTTGGTAAGGAGAGTGAGAAGTGCTAACTATTAAAATTCCCCAACTCTCCTTCCAACAGAAAACGAGCAACAGTGAAACCATAAGTAGTAAACCACAACACAGAAGGAGGTCTATCATTATGGCAGACATTACTCGCTACGATCCTTTCCAGGAAGCGCTCAGTCTGCGCAATGCCATGGATCAGCTTTTCGCACAGAGCTTTGTCTATCCCAGTTGGATGGGTGGTTCAGAGTCTATCATGGCTCCACTGGATGTTTGCGAGACGGATAATGGTTACGAGGTGGACATCGCGCTATCAGGATTGAAGCCAGAGGATATTGACCTGACGGTAGAGCAGAATACCCTGACTGTCAAGGGACACTACGACTATCACACCCATCATCAGGAGCAGCAGGGGCAGTACCAGAACCAGCCGCAAGGGCAAAAACATGCCTGGTTAAGGCGAGAAATAAGGAGCGGATCTTTTCAACGTACCGTCACCTTCCCTAAGACCATTGATGCCAACAATATCCAGGCCAACTACGACAACGGCATGCTTACAGTACTGGCTCCGTTTAGTGAGACCAGTCGTGCGAGAAAGATCAACGTCAGCCGTGGTCAAAGTCAACCACAGCATGTGACAGTTGAAGCTGGAAAACAGTAAGAAAAATATGGGAGAAAGTCTTAAGATTGACCTTCTCCCTTTTGTTTGCAAGCAACACGCGCGTACCTAGATACTAACCTATCTGCATTGTTCATGAACCTAAAGGCTTAGGGTGTTGGGGTTACTGGAGTGCAGGAACCACCCGGTACAACCGTTTGCGAAGATATAACGTTGGGGCTGGTAGTTGTTACCTGTCCTGATCCTGGAAATGCACCATTCTGTGCAAGCACACCTGACGAAGTAAATGGATACTTCATAGTTGTCGCTCCCGGGCTGAATTGCACAAATCCTGGTTTAGTGGTACGGCCACCATCGACAGTATACATAAACTGTACAGTTCCTCCAGGTCCGTTAGGCAGAACATGCAAGGTTGCGGTATAGGTAACAGTTAGTTGTGTACCGCAGGGCATACCTGCAATCGAGAGCGGGCTTACCGCCATATCTATAGTTGTGACCTGGAACGATACCGGTTTTGGTGTTGGTGTAGGCGTTGGTGTCGTTCCAGGTGTAGGAGTCGCTGTAGGTGTTAGTATTGGCGTGGGCGTAACGCCTGGAGTCGGTGTCGTTCCTGGCGTTGTATTGCTCCTCTGACCCAAAAAATAAAATAGACCACTGACTAATAACAGCAATAACACAGCACCAACAATAATGCTGATGATCAAGTTAATTCTCATGCCTGTCCCGGAATCACCGTTTGGTGGTTGAGGCGGACCACCCACCTGTCCCGGCCCTGGCCTGACTGGAGGCTGCTGTCCATACCTATTTGCAGCATAAGGTGAAGGAGCAGAGCGCATCTGCGGCGGCGGAGGCAATACTACTGGCTGCTGAGCCACCTGGGGTTCAGTTTGCTCTGAAGCGGCTGATTGGTCTGGTGGAAATGGTTCGAACTCCCTGGGCTTCTGTACAATCGGCTCAATGTACTTTGCCCCGCAGCGGGGACAATAGGTTTCACCTGCTGTTAAGGATGCCCCACAATTGTGGCAGATACGATACATCTCACTCATAATTACATTCTCCTCCGCTTCAATTAATCAAGAGTAGATCTTCAGGAGCTTAGCAAACTGAGAAGTTCTCGCACTTTTCTCTCCCCCATAATGTAAAACATTTTCATTAGCTCTACAAGACCCACAGACTACTCTTTGAACGAGACAAAAGCTTACCTCTTCGTTATGATATACTAGACTCAGGCAATCAACCCCAACATGTCATTTCCCGAAAGGACATCCACCATGGCTAATCAGACCGAGCAGATCGACGTAATCATCATTGGAGCAGGGCATAATGGACTCGTTGCTGCAGGCTACCTTGCAGGCGCGGGGAAAAAAGTCCTTGTACTTGAGCAACGAGATCGAGTGGGAGGAGCGTGCACGCTCGAAGAACCATTTCCTGGGTTTACTATGTCACCCTGCGCCTATGTCGTCAGTCTGCTGCGACCTGAGATCATTCGCGACCTGGAACTACACCGCTACGGCTTTGAGGCATACGTTAAGGACCCGCAGATGTTTGTGCCTTTCCTTGACGGCAACTACCTTTTTTTCCGTGCCAGTACTGAGAAAACTATTGAGGGCATCCGCCAACTCTCACCGCACGATGCTGAGGCCTATCCGAAATTCCTGGAATTCTTTGATCGCGCCTCAGAAATACTCAATCCTATTCTGCTCGAAGAGCCACCATCGGTAGCCGATCTTGCAGCGCGCTTTCGAGGTGAGGACGAGGAGATTTATCGTTACCTGATGTTCGGCAACCTCTATGATATGCTGGCCGACTATTTTGAATCCGACTACCTGCGAGCTGCCTATGCAGGTCAAGGAGTGATTGGCTCATTTATCGGACCAAAGACTCCGGGCTCTGTTTACGTGATGTGGCACCATATGTTCGGGGAGGTCAATGGCCAGCAAGGTATGTGGGGCTATGTAAAAGGGGGTATGGGCCGCATCAGCTTTGCTCTGGCAGCCTCCGCTGAGGCACATGGTGCAGTAATTCGTACCAACGCTCCCGTTGCCAAAATTCTCGTTCACAATGGACGAGCAGAGGGAGTGCGCTTAGAAAATGGTGAAGAGTTACGTGCCGCTGCGGTGCTTTCAAACGCCGATCCAAAGCGTACTTTCCTGCAATTCTGCGCTGACGCTGGACTCGACAAGGGTTTTCTCAAACGTATCTCGCGTTTCAAGACAGAGAGCGCTGTGATCAAGCTCAACATCGCCCTGAAAGAGTTGCCCAGTTTTAAGTGTCTTCCTGGTACTAACCCCGGATTGCAGCACGCCGGATCGCTTGACATCACCCCAACCCCCGATTGGGTGCAAGAGGCATTCGAGGACGCCGAGCGGGGTGAACTCTCGCAAAAGCCCTACATCGAGGCATACATGCAATCTGCAACAGATCCCACGGTCGCGCCAGTTGGCTACCACACTATCTCCATGTTCTGCCAGTATGCTCCCTATCATCTCAAGGATGGGGAGTGGTCGGAAGAAGTCAAGAATGAGATGGCTGAACGTATCATTGCAACCCTGACTGAGTTCGCACCCAATTTCGCTGACGCTGTTGTACACCGCCAGGTACTCAGCCCGGTTGACATAGAGCAGCGTTACGGCATGCCCAATGGCAATATCTTCCACGGCGAGATCACACCTGATCAACTTTTTTCCCTGCGTCCCACACCAGAGTGCGCACGTTACCGTACTCCAATCGAGGGTCTGTACCTTTGTGGTTCAGGTGTTCATCCTGGTGGCGGAGTCATGGGTGCGCCTGGTCACAACGCAGCCAGGGCTCTTTTGAACGACTGGGATAAGAGTAAGATAGACCCATTGACGCGGAGCGTTTCGCAGGGTAGACCTATTCCGGAAGGATAACTATGAACATCAAAATAGCAGTTGTACAATTCGCAATCAACCAGTTTGCCCCCGAGAAAAATCTTGCAAAGGCTGAGCAATTCATTGAAGAAGCAGCTTCCGAAAACAACCTCATCGTCTTTCCCGAAGATTTTGTCGTCGGGCCCCTTCACGGTAGAAATGAATTTGCCGACTACAATAGACATTATGTCAAGCGCTTCCAGCAGCTCGCCTCAAAGTACAGCATCGATATTATCCCTGGCTCGATCACCGAAGGCGATGACACAGGCCTGTTGTACAATACGACCTTTTACATTGACCGATCAGGAGAAATTTGCGGCCGCTACTGCAAGGTAAACTTGTGGCTACCCGAAAGAAGTTACATAACTCCTGGAAGTGAAACCTCCGTTTTTGATACCAGGTTTGGCAAAGTAGGCTTAATCATTTGCTGGGATCTCATGTTCCCAGAAATCTTCAGAGCGATGGTAAAGGAGGGAGTAGAGATCGTAATTTGCCCAAGCTACTGGTGTTTTGAAGATGCTGGCGATGGCATGAAACATGATCCAAACGCTGAAATCAAGCTGGTCAACGCTCTGTGTGTTGCCAGGGCGTTTGAAAACGAGATCGTGCTCGTCTACGCAAATGCTGCCGGAAGAATGATATCCGCAGAACACACAGAAACTCTCATAGGTCAATCTCAAATTACAGTCCCATTCAAAGGCGCTCTCGATTCGCTGCCTCACAATCAAGAAGCAATGTTCTTTCAAGAGGTGGATACAGCTATTCTGACGGATGCCGAGCAAGCCTATGAAATCAGGAAGGATCTAAGAAAAGGGTTATCTATTTGCTAAGCATGATTAAAACGCATCGAGCATCGCCCGTATGAACGGAATCGCTATGGCCAGCCAGTCAAATGAGCGCGTCCAGGATACCCATTCTTGCTGGGTGGGCCATCCTGTTTTGTAGCGAGGGATCATCTCTCTAGGCATCACCGTCGCCCACTTCACTCCCTCACCTAAACCACCTGGCGTGATGCGAACCGTTATATTAAAGACATTCTCCCTGGGTAGACGCACTTTCCAATCCGGCATGGTCCTCAGCAGTGGATCACGCCGCCAGATACTGAACAGTGCGGGGTCTTCTGGAGATCCACTCTGCGAGGGCCGCAGCGTCACAACCTGTCCCACCACTACGGAACGTTCCCATTCAGGGAAACGCATCCACACGCAATAGCGATACTCATCAAGCCCAACCGACGTAATAAACGTACGATAACCCCCGCGTTCAATAAGGCGTTCAGTATCACTCTGCCAGATGCGCACCATAGCATCCAGGCGTTTTTTCTTCTCTTCCTCGCTCAGGTTCGCATAGGGACCAGAATCAGGTGGAAACTGTCTTTCTTGCATTTAAAACTTCCAATCCTATGGGAAAATAGCGTTCCATCCACACAACAAGGTCATTTGCCAGTGGAGCAATAAAGGTGCTCAAAGTATTGTCGGGATAGCACCTCAAATCAAGGCTATAGGCATGCAGGAACTGCCGCTTCATAGCCGCCTCTTGCGTGCCTGCCCCTGCAGGCAGTGCATAGGTAGAATCTCCAACAATAGCGTATCCTAACGCCGCCAGGTGAGCGCGTATCTGATGAGTGCGCCCAGTCACTGGCAGCGCTTCCAGCAGCACGAACCCTCTATCAACTGCCAGCGCTTTCACAATAGTAACAGCGTGCTGCCCCTCAGGTCCCACGATACACCGACGGCGATCACCTGGATCACGCTGTAAAGGACCATCTAGAATAAACTCGTTATCATCAGGTGACGAGAAATTGACGGAGAAATTAACTCGATATTCGTCTATTTCATTTTGCCCTCTTATCACTGTGAAAGGGGCATGAGGTCTTGCCCAATCGGGTGCTCCCCTCTGAACCACAGCAAGGTAACGCTTGATAATGCTATGTTCTTGAAACTGGCGAATCAGGTGACGCCGCGAACGCTCAGTGCGCGCCAGGGCCACGACACCCGAAGTATCCTTATCTAAACGGTGCAATAAGCAAGGACGTGACAGCAAACCATCCTCTCTCTGCATCCTCTCAAGACGTCTTTCGCGCAACATTACTCGTACATCCTCAGGTGCACGAGCCCACGCTGGATCATCAGGCAGCTCAGGTGGCTGCCAGCCATCGCTTCCCTGATGAACAAGATATGCCAAAATCGCATCCCACATTGTGCCATTTGCATG
>WNGD01000207.1_pt1 | contig 77511 bp, 74 predicted proteins | sample 5400671 | NCBI WGS metagenome assembly WNGD01 (sample SAMN13153369, study PRJNA577476) | soil metagenome | isolation source: 40 cm soil or saprolite under grassland replicate 2 | place: USA:California | collected 2016-06-15
GGGACGGAAAGGGTTACCCGGACCGGCTCGCAGGCGAGCAGATCCCTTTCGAGGCGTGCGTCGTCGGCCTGGCGGACGCTTGGGACGCGATGACGACCGACCGGCCCTACCGCGCGGCGTTGACGCTCGAGCAGGCAGCCGCCGAGGTGCGCACCTGCCGCGGCACGCAGTTTGCCCCGAACGTCGTGGATGCGTTCTTCGCCGCTTTTCGCCGGCGCCCGGCGCTGTTCGAACCCGACGAGCACTTCGACATCGCCGCGACTGCCTGACGCGCCGGTAGGGTCGGACGCGTGCGTACCGCGGCCGGCGTCAACGTCACCGTCTGGGGGGACGGCGAGCCGGCGGTCTTCGTCCACGGCAGTTTCGGCTGGGGTGAGGAAACGTGGCGCGAGCAGCGCCCCCTCGCCGAGCGTTACCGGTTGCTGCTGATCGATCGCCGCGGCTTCGGCGCGTCGCCGGCGAACGGGCGCGTCGACTTCGAACGCGATGCGGGCGATGTCGCGGAGCTTCTCGCCGAGGGCGCGCACCTCGTCGGGCATTCGTACGGCGGTGTCGTGTCACTGCTCGCGGCCGCGCGACGTCCTGACGCAGTGCGCTCGCTCACGTTGATCGAGCCACCTGCGTTCGGGCTGGCGCGGGGCGACGCAGCAGTCGAACAGCTGATCGGCAACATCGGCGCCGCGGCGGACTCCACGGAGGACCCGGCCGAGTACCGCACGCTGTTCCTACGCGGGTTCGGCTTCCCGGCTGACCCCGTCACGCTCGAGGGTGCCGACCTGCATGCCGCCCGGGCGTCGATGACCGAGCGCCCGCCGTGGGAGGCGCGGATCCCGCTCGATCAGCTGTCAGACGCCGGCCTGCGCGTCTTACTCGTTCAGGGCGACTGGTGTCCCGCGCCGGATTCCGCCCGCGCTCTCGCGGGAGCCGCCTTCCGCGCCGTCTGCGACGTCCTCAAAGGGCGGCTCGGCGCAGAGCGGGCCGTCTTTCCCTCCGCGCACAGCCCCCAGCGGCTCGGCTCTGTCTTCAACGACCGCCTGCGGTCCTTCTGGGAGCAGGACTGACGTGGATGTGCGCGACCTGATCCGGCGAGAGGTGTTGACGGCCGAGCACGCCGAGATCCGCGAGCTGTGGAAACGACACTCGATTGCGGAGGACAGGCGCGACCTACCGGGTCTCATTTCCACGCTGACCGACGACTGTGTCTACGAGCTCGTGCAGACCGGAGATCGCTGGGAGGGGCACGAAGGGGCCGCCCGCTTCTACGGCGAACTGTTGGCGGCGTTCCCGGACATCCATTTCGATCTGACGGACATCGTCATCGGACCGCAGGGCGTGTGCGAAGAGGCCGAAGTGACGGGCACGCACGACGCCGACTGGCTCGGCTTTCCCCCTTCGGGAGAGCGCCTCTCCTGGAAGGTGGTCATCTTCTTCCCGTGGGATCCCGAACGCCGCCTGTTCCGCGGCGAGAAGGTCTACACGGCCGGGCTGCCGCTGCCCGCGCTGGGCTGCTAGCTAGCGCCGCCCCGCTAGCTAGCGGCATGAAACCAGTCGGTCAAGCAAGAGGCTGGCCCCGCACCGAAGTCCGTTCGCCTTAAAGCTCCTCGCCTCGCGCGTGTCTCGCGTTGGTGGATTGCGGGCTCGGGCCGGAACCTGAGTGTGGGGCCAGTTCAGACCATCTTACGCCGCTTCAGGCGCGACGCAGTTAAGCCTTCTTCCCCATCCCCAACCACTTGCGGATCTTTGCCATGAGGCTGGTCATCGGGCGAGTCTACGCCGTTCCGTCAAATCGAGCGGCAACCGGTGGCAGCCGGTCGCTAGGACGCTTTCGAGATCACCTCCGGCCAGCTGGCGATCTCATGCCAGCTCGCTCGATGTATCGGCGGGTCTCATCAGCGGCTTGAGACAGAAGGCAACAGCCTCCCTACGGGAGGACGAGCCGCTGCCCGGGCAGGAGCGTCGTGCCGTGCAGGTGATTTCGCTGCTGGAGCTTCCAGATCCCCTCGCGCGGGTCGCCGGCGTAGTGTTTGGCGGCGATCGACCAGAGCGTGTCGGTCGGTTTCACGACGTAGCTCGCGGGCGGGCCGGCGCTGCCCGAGGGCCGGGCAGCGAGGCCCACTACGAGCGCAATCAGAAGGCTGAGGACGGCAAGTCTAACGAACATATGTTCGTAGCCTACCGAACGCCTGTTCGCTTTGTCAAGCCTACAGCGTCACGAGCTCCGGGGTGATCCGAGAGCCCCTGACCCGCAGGACGAGCATCGAGTGCACCGGCGCGCTCCGGCGTTCCGTCGGCGAGCCGGGATTGAGGATCCAGAGGTGCTGAAACCGCTCCACCTGCGGCACGTGGGTGTGGCCGTAGATCACTGCCTCGCAGTCCTCGAACCGGGCTGCGAGCCGTGCCTCCCTCCCCACCCGCGGACCGGCGTCGTGCACCATCCCGATCCGGGCGTTGCCGGCCTCGACCACGCGCTGTTTCGGCAGCGTGGCCTTGAGCGCCGCCTCGTCCATGTTTCCGTGCACACCCTCGACGGGCGGGCCGATCCGCCTCAGTTCCTCGAGGAACTGCGTCGAGACGAAGTCGCCCGCATGCAGGACCAGCTCTGCACCCGCGAGCAGGCGGACGCACTCGTCGGGCAAGGCCCGCGTGCCACACGGGAGGTGCGTGTCGGAGATGACGGCGATGCGGGTCAGGAAGCTGCCGCGATGAGTCCAGGCTCCTGCAGGAAGCGACCCGCCTTCCAGACGAGCTCGCCGTCGGCGTACACCTCGCCGTCGGAGCGCAGGTCGCAGATCAAGTCCCAGTGCAGGCCTGAGTCGTTCTCGCCGCCGAGCTTCTTGAAGCTCGAGCCGAGAGCGAGATGAAGCGTGCCGCCGATCTTCTCGTCGAACAAGATGTCGCGGGTGAAGCGGTCGATCTCGTAGTTCAAACCGAACGCGACCTCGCCGAGGATGCGCGAACCCTCGTCCATTCCGAGCAGCGACTGCAGGTAGTCGTCGGCCGTCTTCGCCTCCGCAGCGACGACGCGACCTCCCTCGAAACGCAGACTGACGTCTTCGACCGCGCGCCCGTGGAAGATCGCGGGGAACGAGAACCTGATCTCGCCCTCCGTCTCCGTCTCGACCGGGCTCGTGAAGATCTCGCCGTCCGGCATGTTCAACCTGCCGTCGGCGGCGAGCCAGCTGCGACCCTCGACGTTGACCTTGAGGTCGGTGTCGGCCCCGACGATGCGCAGCTCACGGAAAGTCTCCAGCTCACGGGCGCGTGCGTTCAGCTCGACGGAAACCTCCCGCCAGTGCACGACCGGGTCCTCCTGTTCGCGCACGTGACACGCGGCGTAGACGAAGTCCTCGTACTCCGGCAAGGACATCTCGGCGTCCTGTGCGTGTGCCTCCGTCGGAAACCGCGTCCCGACCCAGGTCGCCTGGCCTGCGTCGATGCGTTCCCAGAAGCGCTTGTTCAGCTCCCGCCGGGAGGCGATCCTGCGGCTGACGCGGTCAGGGTCGGCCTGCGTCAGCGCCCGCGTGTTCCGGTCGCCCCAGATCGTCATGACCGCGTCGAGCTGCTCCACCTCGAAGCGATCGAGATCCGACACGAAGGCGAGCTGCTCGTCGGAGGACTCCCCGACGGCGATCACGTCGATCCCCTCGACCTCGATCCGTGTGCGCGGATGCGCGCCCGCCCGCAGGGCGTGTCGGTAGACCTCCGTCACGAGCGGTGCGGCCACCGTCGACGCGTCGATCCGCACCAGCTGGCCGGGCTGGAGCTCGACCGAGTAGTTCACCAGCAGATCGGCGAGCTTCGCCACGCGCGGATCGGACATGGCGATCCTTATATCGCAAAAGAAGCCGCTTGAAAGCGGCCTAAACGGACAGGTCTCAGCCCGAGAACGTGCGCGAGAACACCGTCTCGCGGGCCGGACTCGTCTCGGCGCGGAGCGTGATCCTGACCCGGTACGTCCCGTGGCGAAGCTTCGGCAGCTTGAAGAGAACGTCGCGGGCCGCCTCGCCCTCGCCGGCTGCGCCAGTCAAGCGGCGCATACTCGACGGCCGTGTGATCTGCACCTCGTAGGAGAAGCCCTCGTCGGCACGGACGACGAACGAGCGCGGCAGTGTCCTGAAGAGCGCACGCGCGCCCACGACGTGGTCCGCGTGCCGCCACTCGATCGGCGTGCCGTGACACTGCTGGTTGGCGAGGATCGCATCCTTGACGGCCGCGAACGACGCGCGCCGCGTCCCGTCCGGCAGCACGACGCCGCTCTGCCAGGCCGCAAGGTTCGTCTCGTCCACGGCATGGAAGAAGTTCAGGAGCGCGACGTCCGGATCGCACGCCATCAGCGCGATCAACTGCGCGTAGTACGTCCCCTGCGTGGTCTCGTCGAGGAGCGGGACGTTCTCCCCGCCGCTGTAGAGCGCCGCCTTCTCGGGCGCGATGCGCGCCTGGTAGCCGACCTCGTCCACGAAGATCCGCACGAACGGCCCGGTGCGGGTGTCGCCCCCCTCGCGGAAGACCGGCTGCGCGGTGCCGTGGAACGCGTCCCACCAGGCCTGCTTGAACCGCTCGAGGTTGACGCAGCCGACCTTCGGCCAGACGTAGCCGACCGAGGGGGCGTCGGTGTTGACGTTCGGGTAGCAATGGACGGAGAGGTCGTCGGCGATCGGCTTCGTGCGGCCGCTCGCGCGGTACGCGTCGCCTACCTCCTTGAGGAAGCGGATCGGCGAGTGCGACACGTTGCTCGGCGCCTCGAAGTCGTCGTTGCCGCGCGGCGAGAGACCGAACGCGATCACGTCGATGCCCGGGTCGACGGCCTTGAGCGCGTCGTAGCACGCGGCCATCGCCTGTTCCTGGACCGCGCCGGAGATGCCGTTGCCGGCCTCGTCGAACTGCGGTTGGTGGAAGCGCGGCTGGTTGCCCTCGTTGAGGCAGATCATCTTGCGGACGTACGGGTAGCGCTCCGCCACCTTCGCGGCGTACTGCGCGAACAACTGGATGCCGTTCGGCGTGTCGACGAGGGCGCGCGCCTTGAGCGGGTAGATCGCGAAGATGACGTCGATGCCGCGCCGCTGGGCCTGCGGCACGGCGCGGTCGAGGAACGCCTGGTCGACGATCGTGTCCGGCTGCGAGGGGTCCCAGAAGACCGCCATCCGGTTCTCCGTCATGCCCAGCTGGGTCAGCATCGTGAAGAAGCCGGCGCCGCCGTCCTCGGCGTACTTGCCGGCGTCGTCCGCGACGCCGAAGGTCGTGCTCGACGCCGCCCCGGTCAGGGCGAGCGCAGCGCACGCGGATGCCAGGACCGCAGAGATCCGCCTCATCCCCGTCTTGTCGGCAGATCAGGGGCCGGCGTTGAGTATCGCTTCGAGGAGTTTGCCGGCCCCGAAGCGGACGGGATCGTCCGCCGGCAGGCCGGTCTCCGCCTCGGCCTCCTCGATCGCGGCCCGTGCTTCCTCCTCGGACACCTCGGAGGTGTTGAGCGAGATGCTGGCGACCTTCGCCGGTCGCAGCTTCAGCGACATCCGCTCGTGCAGGTCGACGAGTTCCTTCAGGCTCACGATCGGTGAGGCTGTGGGATCGCCTTCGGTCACGGTCCGCCCCACCTCGTGGCATAGGACGTACAGATGTGGCGCGCTCCCGTGCATCAGGCCGACGGTGACGCCGGAGTAGATCGGGTGCAGGATCGCTCCCTGACCCTCGACCCAGAGCAGGTCCCCGCGCTCCCCGCCCTCGACGACGAGCCGCTCGGCGGCGCCGGCGAGGAAGTCGGAGACGACGGCGTCGACGGAGATGCCCCAGCCGGCGATCGCGATGCCCGTCTGGCCGGTCGGGACGAACACCGAACGCAGGCCGCGATTGCGCGCCTCGAGGTCGAGCTCGCAGGTCGCGGTCATCTTCCCGATCGCACAGTCGGAGCCGACCGTCAGGACGATCGTCGCGTCGACCTCGAGGTTCGCGCCCGTCGCCGTGCTCAAGTCCCCCGGCGGCTCGCGGAGATCGCGCAGCTCGACTCCGCGTTCGCGGGCGAGCTCGGGGAGACCCGGAATGTCGTGGAGCCGGACGTGCAACCCGTTCTCGACGTCGAGCCCCTGCCTGACACTGCTCTTCAGCAGGTCCTGCCAATCGCCCGGAAAGTGGCCGCCCTGGGTGACGACTCCGACGAGGGCCGTGTTCGGCTCGTACTGCATCCCCTCGTCGACGGTTCCGACGACGGGGACTCCGTCCTCGCTCGCTCCTGCACGTTTCGTGTCGAGGATCGCCACGACCGACTCCCGCCGGTAACGCAGCACTCCCCGCATCGTCTTGCCGTAGTGCGGGTCGTGCGAGAACTCTTCAGCGAGGATCAGGTACTTCTTCTCTGACACCGAGACCGGGTTCGTCTGCGGGGACCTGGATGCCGTCGCGGAGCTCGACGCCGGGCCACGGATCATGCGCGAGCAGCAGATTCCCGTCGAGGTCGACGTGGTCGCACAACCCGGCGACCTGTGCGGCGGCGGCGATACCGAGGCCGGACTCGATCATGCAGCCGAGCATCACCCCGAGGCCGAGCGCCCGGGCCGCGTGCGCCATCCTGACCGCTTCACGGATGCCGCCGGACTTGGCGAGCTTGATGTTGATGCCGTGCGCGCGCTCGGCGCAGGCAGCCACGTCCTCGAGACGGTGGCAGTCCTCGTCGACGTAGATGGGGACCGGCGAGGCGGCCTTCAGGCGCGCGCCGCCGGGATCGCCGGCCGGCAGCGGCTGTTCGCAGTACTCGACCCCGAGCTCCGCCAGCTGCGGCAGCGTTTCGAGCGCCTCCTCCAGCGTCCAGTACTCGTTCACATCGACCTGGAGCGGCGCCTCGGTCGTCGCCCGCACCGCGCGGACGCGGTCGACGTCACGGCCGTCGCGCGCCCCGAGCTTCAGCTTCAGGCGCAGGAAGCGGTCGGCTACCTTCGCCGCACGGTTGCCCATGTCGTCGGGATCGCCGAGCCAGATCGTCCACGACGTCGGCGGGCCAAGCTGTCGGAGTCCGAGCAGGCGCCAAACCGGCACGCCCGTGAGTCGGCCCTGCAGGTCGTACAGCGCAGCGTCGAGCGCCGACCGCGCCGCCCACTCGCGCGGCTCGAGCCGCGACTCGATCTCGTCGAGCGCGAACGGATCGTCCCCGAGCGCGTCGCCGACCTCTTCTATGTACTGCAGCGCCGACTCGGCAGACTCGTCGTACCGCTCGATGGGCGCGCCCTCGCCGAAGCCGGAAACGCCGTCGTGTCTGATCTCGACCTGCACGACCTCGGCCGTGTCCTGCGACTCGCGCGAGATCACGAACGTCTCTGCGAGCCCGAGCGTCGCGATCCGGGCCGTGACCTCCATCGGGGCTAGACTAGACGCCCTCGCGCCTGTAGCTCAGGGGATAGAGCGTGCGCCTCCGGAGCGCAAGGTCGCAGGTTCGATTCCTGCCAGGCGCATTCACCGCGCAAAATCCGGCCGCTTTCGCGGCCATGATGATTTTGCGCGGCTCGGCTATCGGCGAACGTTCGTGTGCGAACGCCGGCAAAGCCGGCATTCGCGCCGACCGCCGTAAACCGCGGCTTCGTCGCGGGCAATCTGCAGGCTACGCAACGGTTTGCGCCGTGGCTTCTTGGCCGGGCCCGGCGCAATGTGCGCGCAACGAACTTCCGTAAGTTCGTCCTCGGTGCGGCGCTACGTGTCTTCTCAACCTCGGGCCACAATGAGCGAGCGAACGGGGCCCGCTCCTAGGAGACAGAGGAGGAGCCGCCTACACTTCGAGCGGTCGTGGGCGCCGATCCAGATAGACCAGTAGAGGAACGGAAGGTTGTCTCGGTCCTCTTCGCCGACCTCGTCGGCTTCACCGCACGCTCGGAGCGTGCCGACCCGGAGGACGTGCGGGAGCTACTGCGCCCGTACCACAGCCGGGCGAAGCAGGTGATCGAGCGGCTCGGCGGCACGGTCGAGAAGTTCGTCGGCGACGCCGTGATGGGCGTCTTCGGCGCACCCACGGCCCACGAGGACGACGCCGTGCGGGCCGTGACCGCTGCGCTCGGGATCATCGATGCCATCGCCGAGCTGAACGAGGCTCGGCCGGGAACAGGGCTCGCGTTGAGAGCGGCCGTGAACACCGGCGAGGCGATCGTCGACCTTTCCGCCCACCCGGAGCGCGGCGAGATCATGGTCACAGGCGATGTCGTCAACACCGCCGCGCGGCTGCAGGAGGTGGCTCCGCTCGACGGCGTCGTCGTCGGCGAGTTGACCTACCGGACGACACGCGACTCGATCGAATACGAGCAGCTCGAGCCCGCGTCCCTCAAGGGGAAGGCGGAGCCGGTGCAGGTCTGGCGCGCAACCGCGCGACGCGACGCCGAAAGACGAACGCCGGCCGCGTTCGTCGGGCGCGATGAGGACGTTGCGCTCCTCGAGCACGCCTTCACCCGCACGCTCCGGGAGCGCTCGGTCCAGCTGGTCACCGTCGTCGGCGAGCCCGGCGTCGGCAAGTCACGGCTCGTCCGCGAGTTCAGGAGCCTCGTCGAGCGCCGGCCGGAGGAGGTTGCCTGGCGCGAGGGGCGCTGCCTCCCCTACGGCGAGGGGATCACATTCTGGGCGCTCGGCGAGATCGTGAAGACGCACGCTGGGATCCTCGAGTCGGACGACCCCTCACACGCGGCGGAAAAGCTCCGCGCCGCGATTGAAGTGGTGAGCGCCGAGCCGGGCGAGCGCGAATGGCTGGCGACGCGGCTCGCACCGCTCGCCGGCGCTCAGCTCGCCGCGGGAGCGGAGCCGGCCGAGCGGAGCGAGTCCTTCACCGGCTGGCGGCGGTTCTTCGAGGCTGTCGCGGCGGAGCGGCCGCTCGTCCTCGTGGTCGAGGACCTGCACTGGGCCGATCCGGCCCTGCTCGAGTTCGTCGACCACTTGGTGGACTGGTCGACGGGCGTCGCCATCCTCGTCATCTCCACCGCCCGGCCCGAGCTCTTCGAGCGAAAGCCGGGCTGGGGCGGCGGCAAGCGCAACTCGACGACGATCTCGCTGTCGCCGCTCTCGAGCGAGGAGACCGCATGGCTGATCTCGGCAATGCTCCCCCAGGCGGTGCTCCCCGCTGAGACGCAGGTCGCGCTCCTCGAGCGGGCGGGCGGTAATCCGCTCTACGCCGAGGAATTCGTGCGGATGCTCGCCGACCGGGGAATCGTCGGCGGGCGCGGGGCGGTCGTGGAGTCCGAGATCCCCGTCCCCGAGACGGTCCAGGCCCTCATCAGCGCTCGCCTCGACACGCTCGCGCCGGATCGGAAGGCCCTCCTCCAGGAGGCGGCGGTGGTGGGGAAAGTCTTCTGGGGCGGAGCGGTCGCGTCGATGACCGGCGCCGACGAGAACACCGTCGCAGAGAGCCTCCACGAGCTTGTGCGCAAGGAGCTCGTGCGCCCGATCCGTGGCTCCTCAGTCGAGGGCGAGGCCGAGTACGTGTTCTGGCATGTCCTCATCCGCGACGTCGCCTATGGGCAGATCCCCCGGCTCGCGCGCGTGCGTAAGCACGAGGCCGCGGCGGCCTGGTTGGAGCGGCTGGCGAGAGATGGGTCGGACAAGGCGGAGATCCTCGCCTACCACTACGGCCAGGCGCTCGAGCTCGCGCGCGCGGCCGGCGCCGTGGACGAGAGCGAGCGGCTCGAGACACCAGCCGGCCGCTTCCTCGTCCTGGCCGGCGACCGGGCTGTCCAACTCGACGTCGCCAAGGCCGAGGGGTACTACCGGCGCGCGCTCGAGCTCCTGCCTGAGGGTCACCGCGACCGGGCCGAGGTGATCGCGAAGGCGGCAGAGACCGCTTGGCTGGCCGGGCGGCTGCTCGAGGCCGAGCGGGGGTACGAAGAGGCGATCGCCGACGCGCGCCGGCAGGAGGACGTCCTGCGGGCCGGTGAGGTGATGGTCGACCTCGTTGCGTCCCTCCGCGACCGCGGCGAGACGCGGCGTGCGCGCGCGGTGCTCGACGAGGCGGTCGCGCTGCTCGAGCGCGAGCGGCCGGGCCGGGAGCTTGCTCTTGCGTACCTCCATGTCGCGCGCGACGACGCGGTCTCGGGGCGTGCTCGCGACTGCCTCGAATCATCCGAGCGGGCGATCCGGCTGCTCGAGCGGCTTGGAATGCACGACCATGCGGCGCGCACGCTCCAGGTCCGCGGCGGTGCCCGAATCGACCTTGGCGATCTCGAAGGACTCGAGGATCTCCGCGAGTCGCTCCGGCTCAGCCTCGAGCTCGGGCTCGGCTACTACACCGTCAACGCCTACGGCAACCTCGCCGAGAACGTCTGGCAGATCGAGGGACCGGCGGCGGCGCTCGACCTCTATCGCGCCGGAATCCACTTCGGGGGGCGTAGGGGGCTCGCGTTCAAGACGCGCTGGATCGAGGGCGAGATGCTTTGGAGCCTGTTCGACCTCGGCGGCTGGGACGAGTTGCTCGAGCAGGCGGAGCGGCTGATCTCCTCGGACGAGGCGTACGGTGGCAGTCAGGTCGGAATCATGGCGCTCACCTACCGCGCACGCGTGCTTGTCCTGCGCGGGCAGACGGCGGAGGCCGCCGCCGCGCGGGAACGGTTCCTCGCCGCGGCGCGGCAGAGCGGTGACCGGCAGGTACTCGTCCCCGCACTCGCGGTCGCCGCACTCATCGACCTCCCCGGTGGCGAGCTTCGTGGCGCGGTCGAGCTGATCGAGGAGCTCGAGCGCTCGACACGCGACTACGCGGGCTGGCGGTCGCACGAGCTGCCCGACGCGCTGCGCGTCTGTGCGCGCACGGGCGAGCTCGAGCTCGGGCGGCGCCTGCTCGACGGCGGCCCCGAGTCCGTCCCACGCGACCGCCACTCGGCGCTGACCGCACGAGCAGTGCTTGCCGAGGGGAAGGGCGAGACGGAGCGGGCGGCAGAGCTCTATGCCGGGGCTGCCGAGGGCTGGGCCGAATTCGGCCACGCCCTCGAGCGCGGGCTTGCGCTGCTCGGACAGGGCCGCTGCCTGGCGACGCTCGGCTCGACGGACGAAGCCGCCACGCGGCTGCGCGAGGCAGAAGCGGCATTCGGGCGTCTCGGCGCAGCGCCTTTGCTCGGCGAGGCGGCGGCGCTCCTCGGCGTCGCCGCCTAGAAACGCCGCCGGCCACCGCAAGGCCGGCTCCACGGCGATGAGTTTTTTCTCGCCGAACCGTCTATTAGCTCGAGAACTCGAAGGAGGCACCCATGACCGAGCACGCCGTTGTGTCCAAGGACGAATGGAAGGCTGCTGTTCAGGCGGTTCACGAGCGGGAGCAGGAGCTTGGGAAGCTCGACGAGGAGATCGCCAAGCAGCGGCAGGAGCTGCCCTGGGTTCGCGTCGACAAGGAGTACGTCTTCGACACCGAGGATGGGAAGAAGACGCTCGTCGAGCTGTTCGACGGGCGGTCGCAGCTCTTGATCTACCACCTCATGTTCGGCCCGACCTACGAGGCGGCGTGCCCGGGTTGTACCGGGCTCGCGGATGGCTTCGACGGCGCTCTCCCGCACATGAACAACCGGGACATCACGCTGATCGCGATCTCCCGGGCGCCGATCGAGAAGCTCAAGGCCTACAAGCGGCGGCTGGGCTGGAAGTTCCCGTACGTCTCGTCGTTCGGCAGCGACTTCAACTTCGACTTCGACTTCGCGCTCACCGAGGAGCAGATGGCGAAGGGCGAGATGAAGAAGATGGTCGACGAGGCGGACGACTGGCTCAAGGATTGGGCCGACAACGTCGGCACCGATCTGGCGCACGGCATGGCCGAGGCGCCGGGGTGGAACGTCTTCAAGCTCGAGGACGGCGTCGTCTACCAAACCTACTCGCGCACCGCTCCCGACCGCTTCCTGCTCGCGCCCTTCTACGACCAGCTGCTCGACCAGGTCCCGGACGGCCGTGGCGCCGACTTCCCGCTCCGCCGCCATGACGAGTACTAGGACGGCGTCCGTCGTCGCGACGCTCGGCGTCGCGGGCGCCTGTTGGGCCGTTGCGGCTCAGCAGATGCGCGGCATGGACATGGGCACTCACTCGACGCTCGGATCGTTCCCGTTCTTCGTCGGCGCCTGGACGTCGATGATGGCGGCGATGATGCTGCCGGGCGCGCTGCCGGCGGTGCTCCGTTTCGTCCGTGGCAAGGGACGGGTGCTCGCCGCTCCGGTGTTCGCCACGTTGTACCTGGCGGTTTGGATCCTGGTTGGGCTGGCGGTGTATGCCGTGTATCGGCCGCACGGCGCCTGGATCGCGGGCACCTTGACCGTTGCCGCAGGTCTGTACGAGCTGACACCGCTCAAGCGGAGTTGTCGCCACCGCTGCCGCGAGTCGGTGCGCTCGGGCCTCCAGTTCGGGCTCCATTGCGTCGGCTCGAGCGCGGGCCTCATGCTCGTCCTCGCGGCGGCCGGGGTCATGAGCCTCACCTGGATGGGTCTCATCGCTGCGATCGTCGCCGCGCAGAAGCTCCTAGCGCCCAGGGCCGTCGTCGATGTGCCGGTCGCGCTTGGGATCGTCGGGCTCGGAGTTGCGTTGCTGCCGCTCTAGCCGAGCCGGTACGGCACGCTCGTGAGGATCACCCGCGGCTCGAACAGCAGCAGCCGCTTGATGTAGAGCGCACGCTGGTTGTGCAACAACCGTTGTGGGCCGCTGAAGATCAGCTCGGGCATGATCACGACCGCGACGGCGTCCGGGTCAGAGGTGATGCCGCGCAGGTAGCGCAAAAGCGGATCGCCGATGTCACGGAACGGCGCCTCCTCGACCTCCAGCGGGGTCTGCAGCGCGCGGATCGCCCATTCGTCCCTCAACCGCGCCGCCCCTTCGTGGTCGAACGCGAAGGACACCGCCCGCGTGTTCTCGAAGCCGAGCGTGCGGGCGTAGTTGACGGCCCGCATCGACGCGGCATGCGCGCCCGACACGAGGATCCGGCAGGCCGCACGCTTGGGCTCGGGCAGCTCGCCGTCCTGCGCCAGCACGGGGACATCCGTGATCACGACCCCCGGCTCGGTGAGCAGACGCAGCTTGAGGGAGAACTCCGTGCGGCGCGCGATCGCCGCCACAATCGACGGTCGCTTGAACAGCTCCGGGATGATGACGGTGACGAAGTTCGACTCACCGCGCGGAAGCGCCCAGAGATACTCGATCACTGCGTCCACACGTCCGCCCTCGGGCTCGAGCACCTCGAGGTCGGGCCGGATGTCGGTCAGGCTCCGAAAACGCGGCCGGATTCCTGGATCGCTGTGCGAGCCACGGGCGTGGATGGCACGGAAGTCGTCGCCTGAGATCTGCCTTGCGTACCAGAGCGCCTCGCGCAGGGCCGCGTCGGCCGACTCCACGTAGAGCACGACCTCGTTAGTGGCCGGCGGCGCGGCGGCGACCGCCGCAGCCCCGGCGCGCACGCGACGCTCGACCTTGCGGTAATGCCGGTTGACGCCGTAGAAGCCGAAGATCATCAGCGGGATCGCGACGATGACGGCCCACGCCCCTGAGGTGAACTTCGCCTGGATCACGAGCAACGCGACCACCCCTGTCGCCGTTCCGCCGATCGCGTTGAGCATCGCGCTCTTTCGCCACCCTTGATCCCTCCGGCGAAGCCAATAGCGCACCATCCCTGCCTGCGACAGCGTGAAGGCCGTGAAGACGCCGATCACGTAGAGGTGGATCAGGGCGAGCACGTCCGCGTGGAAGACCCAGATCAGGAACGACGCGACCGCCGCAAGTACGACGATCCCGTTCGAGTAGACCAGGCGGTCGCCGAGATTGATGAACTGCCTCGGGAAGAAACGGTCGCGAGCGAGCACCGCACCCAGCCGCGGGAACCCTTGGTAGGACGTGTTCGCTGCGAGGACGAGGATCGCGAACGTCAAGCCCTGCACGGCGTAGTACATGAACGACGTCCACGAGGACGACGGAAAGACGGCGCGGGCGATCTCCGACACAACGGAGACGGTCGCGCTCGGCCGTGCGTGCATGTGCACGGCAAGAAACGAGACGCCGATGAACAGCGAGATCGCGATCGCGCCCATGATCAGCAGTGTGCGCGCCGCGTTCTTGCCGGGTGGCGGCCGAAACGCGCTGACGCCGTTCGAGATCGCCTCGACACCCGTCAGGGCCGCCGCGCCAGACGCGAAGGCGCGGAGCACGACGAACACGCCGACAGCCCCGGCACCGGCGGCGAGCGGATGAGGGACCTGAGCCGGGGCGCACGTCCCGATGGCACATTTGCCGACCCCCGTCCCAATCATCGTTAGCATCGCGACGACGAAGGCGTACGTTGGCAGGGCGAACAGGATCCCCGACTCCCGCACTCCGCGCAGGTTGACGAGCGTCAGGATCACCACGAAGAGCAGCGACAACGCGACCTTGTGCGCGCTCAACGAGGGAGCGGCCGACGACAGCGCGAGCACGCCGGCGGTGACGGACACCGCCACGGTGAGGATGTAGTCCGCCAGGAGAGCAGCAGCGGCGACGAGGCTGGGGAGCGTTCCCAGGTTGTCTCTTGCGACGACGTAGGCGCCGCCGCTCGTCTGGTAGGCCTGCACGGTCTGGGTGTACGAGAGAACGACGATCGCCAAGACGGCCGCGATCGCGATCGCGATCGGCAGGACGAGGTGACCGGATCCCGCCGAGGCGGCGATCAGGACGGCGAGCGCGGCCTCTGTGGCGTAGGCGACTGACGACAGCGGGTCGGACGCGAAGATCGGCAATGCGAGTGTCTTCGAGAGCAGCGTCTCGTCCATCTCGCCGGTCGCCCTGGGCCGGCCGACGACGATTCGCTTGAACGCGTCGAGAGGGTCGCGGCGCGGCGCGCCTTGCTGTTCAGTTGTCTCGATCATGCCGCGGTGCGTCCCTCGCTCTCACGCTAGCGACCGAGCGGCGGCTCGGACGTGACGCGACCCCAATCTTCAGACCTTCTTAAGCGGTAGGCGGGCGTACCCTGTGTCGGAGCCCATGCGAGCACGAGCCGCATTCCTGAGCCTCGGGTCCGTCGCGATCGTTACCGGAGTGATCTTCGCGCTCAGACCCGTCGCGCCCGTCCTGAGCCTAGGGGTGCTCTACCTGTTTGCCGTGCTCCCGGTGGCGGTGCTCTGGGGTCTCCGCTACGCCGTCGCCGTCTCGGTCGTGAGCATGCTGACCTTCAACTTCTTCTTCCTCGCGCCGACCCACACGTTCCGGCTCGCCGACTCGGAGAACTGGGTCGCGCTGGCCGTCTACGTCGTCACCGCGGTCAGCGTCAGCGAGCTCGCCGCCCGTGCGCGCCGACGCGCGCGGGAGATTCGCGAAACGGAGACGCTACGCCGGAGCGACGCCGTCAAGACTGCCGTCCTGCGTTCCGTAAGCCACGACTTGCGCTCGCCGATCACCGCGATCATGACGGCGAGCGACGTGCTCGAGGACTCAGGCGAGTCGCTGACGCCCGGGGAGCGCGAGGAGCTTCACTCCTCGATCCGGCTCCAGATCCAACGTCTCGATCGCTTCGTCGCCAACCTGCTCGACCTCTCCCGTCTCGAAGCAGGCGCGGCGCGGCCAGTGCCCGAGCTCTGGACGGTGGACGGTCTGATCGCACGCGCGCTTGAGGCGATCGGACCGGAGAACGTGCGTGTCGAGGCGATCCTGCCGGAGGACTCCCCGCCGGTGAGCGTCGACGCGGCCCAGCTCGAGCACGCGCTCGTGAACCTGCTCGAGAACGCCCTCAAGTTTTCATCCGTCACCGACCCGGTCGAAATGCGCACAGAGGACACCGGTGCAGAGGTCGTCCTGCGAATCACCGATCACGGGCCCGGCATCCCCCAGGACGAGCAAGCATTGATCTTCGAGGCTTTCCACGGCAGCGGTTCCGGGCTCGGGCTTGCGATTGCACGCGGCTTTGTGCAGCTGAACGGCGGGCGGCTCTGGGTCGAATCGGAGCCTGGCCGGGGCACGACGTTCGCGATTGCGCTCCCCGCGGTGCGCGACACGGCAAGGATCTCGACATGACCGGCACGCGCGTTCTCGTCGTCGACGACGAGCCGCAGATCCTGCGCGCCCTCCAGATGAAGCTCCGCGGCGCCGGCTACGCCGTCGAGACTGCGACAACCGCCAAGGAAGCGCTGATGAAGGCGGGCATGCGTCCGCCGGAGGCGATCGTGCTCGACCTGTTGCTTCCGGACGGCCGCGGCACCGACGTCTGCCGTGAGCTGCGGCGGTGGAACGCGGCCCCCATCCTCGTTCTCTCCGCCGTCGGCGAGGAGAAGGAAAAGATCGAGGCGCTCGATGCGGGCGCCGACGACTACGTCACCAAGCCGTTCAGCGGCGACGAGCTGCTCGCGCGCCTGCGTGCGGCGCTGCGGCGTGCGGCGCCTTCGCCGGAACCGGTCGTCGCCGTCGGCGACCTCAGGATCGATCTCGAGAGGCGAACCGTCACGATGGCCGGTAACACGGTGTCGCTGACTCCGATCGAGTACGACCTACTGCGCCTGTTGGCGGAGAACCAGGGCAAGCTGCTGACCCACCCGATGATCCTGCGGGCGATCTGGGGACCGGCGTTTCAGGAGGAATCCAACTATCTGCACGTGCACGTCTCCCATCTGCGTCGAAAGCTCGAGCCCGATCCCGCGCGTCCGCGTTATCTCCTGAATCAGGCCGGCGTCGGCTACCGCCTCGTCGACCCCTCGGAGAACGGGTCTTAGGTCTTCCTTAAGCCTCGACGCGAACGCTTAAGGAAGGTTCAAGGCGCTCCGGACTACCGTCGTTCGCATGGCGCACGCGCTCGGGTTCCGCAACCTGCTCGTCCCTGTCTCCGACAACGTCGAGTCGGAACGCGCGATGGACGTGGCGTGCAGGCTCGCCGCAGATCATGGCGCGACAATCACCCTGGTGAATGTCGTCGAGGTGCCGCCCGTCCTTCCGCTCGACGCGCACATGAGGCAGGAGGAAGAAACGGCGCATCGCCTGCTCGAGCGCGCCGCCGCGATCGCCGATACCTACGGCGTCAACGTGGTTCCGCGCATCCTCCGCGCCCGTGACGCGGCGCAGGCGATCGTGGCGCAGGCGGAGGAGCGCCGCAGCGAGATCCTGGTCATCGGAGCACCGCGCAAGCGACACAGGCGCCTGCAGGACGCGTTCGGCTCGACGGTCGAGCACGTCCTGAAGAAGGCGCCTTGCCGCGTGATGGTGATCGGCGCAGCAGCCGAGGAAGCCGCCGGCGCCCGCAACGCGGCGGCCTAGCCGAAAAGCCGGCGCGTTAGGCTCGCGCGGTGCGAGCCTACCTGCGTAGCCTGAACCCGCAGCTGCCGCGCGACGTCTGGATCCTCCAGGCGGGCGGCCTCGCGAACATGTTCGGGAACGGCGTGATCGGGCCGTTCCTGATCATCTACCTGCATAACGTGCGCGGGATCTCGCTCGGCGTCGCGGGACTGATCGTCGCATCGAACTCCGCCGCCGCGCTCTGCTCGGGATTCGTCGGCGGCGCGCTGTCCGACCGTCTCGGCCCGCGAGCGGTCCTGAGCGGTGCGCTCGTCGTGATGGCGACGGCCTTCGCGCTCTTCCCGCTGATCCGCACGCCGTGGCATGCGTTCGCTCTGAACGTCCTCGTCGGGGCGGGTAGCGGCTCCTTCTGGCCGAGCCAGTCGACGCTGCTGAGCTCGCTCACGCCGCGCGCGCGCCGGCACTCGGCGTTCGCGCAGCAGCGCATGACCATGAACCTCGGCATCGCGCTCGGCGGGCTCGTCGCCGGTGCGATCGCCCGCACCGCGCATCCGGCGACGTTCACCTTCCTGTTCCTGCTCAACGCCGTGACGTTCCTCGTCTTCGTCGGCGTGCTGCGGCTGCTGCCGTCGGTCCGACACCGCGAGGCGCATCACGAGCCCGGCCGCTACGCGGACGTGCTGCGCAACGGCACGTTCATCTCCTACATCCTCCTGAACGTCATCTTCATCGGCGCCGGGATCGCGGTCATGTCCGAGCTGCTGCCGCCGTTCGCGAAGAACACCGCCCACGTCAGCGAGCCGGCGATCGGCGTCCTCTGGTTCGTCTTCTCGGGCGTCGTCGCCCTGGCGCAGTTGCCCATCGTGAAGCTCGTGGAAGGACGGCGGCGCCTGCGCGGCCTCGCGCTGATGGGTGTCGTCTGGGCGGGCACGTTTCTGGCCGTGATGGCCGGCGGGGCCTGGCTGACCGGCACACAGGCCGCGATCGTGTTCGGCGTCGCGGTCGCCGTGTTCGCGCTCGGGGAATGCCTGCACGGCGCGATCTACGCGCCGCTCGTCGTCGATCTCGCCGAGCCGCGCCTGCTCGGCCGCTACATGGCCTTTTCCAGCTCGTCGTGGCAGATCGGCTGGCTCGTCGGTCCCGCCGCCGGCGGCTTCGTCCTGCAGCACGAGCCGCTGGCGCTCTGGCCTGCCGCCGCAGGCATCTGCCTGCTGGCGTCCGCGTACGCACTCGCGCTCGAGGCACGGATCCCGGCCCGGCTGCACCTGACGCCACGCGTGGATTCCGTCGGAGGCGTCCCGGGTACGATGCCGAACATGACGCTGACGACCGACGACCCCCTCAGTACCGATGCCAAGCCTGCCCCGCATCCGGCGGACGAGGCCTCGCGGCTTCGCAGAGGCGGTCGGACCGCGCCCGGAACCACGCGTCGCTGAACTTAGCGGCGAGGGTCTCACCTGGATCCACCTCGAGTCGGTCGAGCCCGAAATCGTCAACGAGCTGCGCAGCCGCTTCGGCTGGCACCCGCTCGACGTCGAGGACGTCCTCTCGAAGCGGCAGCGGCCGAAGATCGACGACTACGCGGACGAGGGCTACCTCTTCGGCGTCCTCCATTTCCCCGCCTACGACAAGGCGATTCAGCGCCTGAACGCCGCAGAGCTCGACTTCTTCCTCGGCCCGGACTACCTCGTGACGATGCCGAACGTGCAGCTGCTGCCGGTGACCCGGCTCTTCAGCCGCTGCCAGGAGGACGAGCATTTCCGCGCGCAGCTGTTCGAAAAGGGCTCGGGGCGCCTGCTCTACGAGGTCCTCGACGACCTCTTCGACTACTGCTTCCCGATCCTCGACAAGATCGCGTACAAGCTCGACTCGATCGAGGACGACATCGACGAGCGGCACTCCGAGGAGATCGTCAGCGACATCTCCAAGGCGAAGCAGGAGATCATCTCCTACCGCAAGATCATCAAGCCGCAGCGGCCGGCCCTGCGCCTGCTCGAGCGGCGGATCGAGCGCTTCCTGCCGGAGAACCTGGAGCTGTACTTCGACGACCTCGTCGACGCGTCCGAGCGCATCTGGGACCTGCTCGACAACTACAAAGAGGTCGTCGAGGCCCTCGAGGACACGAACGAGTCGCTGATCTCGCACCGCCAGAACGACGTGCTGCGGATCCTGACGGTGTTCAGCGTGATCCTGCTGCCCCTGACCCTGATCTCGGGGATCTTCGGGATGAACGTCCTCTTCCCGGGCGAGCACACGCGCGAGGCGTTCTGGATCATCGTGGGGCTGATGGTGGCCGTGATCGTCTCGATGGTCGCGTTTTTCAAATACAAGCGCTGGTTATAGAGGAGTCTCTGCCCCTTAACAGAAGAGGGCCCCGTTGCTCCAGGCGATTCTTCTCACCTCGTCGCTGCTGCTCGTGCTGGGCATGTGCGCCTCGCTGATGTGGCTGGCAACGGTCCGCGTGCGGGAGACGGCCGAGGCCGTGCCGGCCCAGGCGCCCGAGCAGGACGCCTGAGCCGCACAGGGCGGTTTTCGCTAGCCGACCTTGAAGCGCCAGGGCGTGAACGTCGCCGACGCGCCCTTGTAGTGGGCGGTCAGGGTGACGGTCAGACGCTTGCCCCGCGCTGACGCCGGGATCCGCCAGGAGCAGCGTCCGGCCAGCCGCTTCCCATTCAGCTTCGCGACGCAGGTGATCGAGTCGGCCTTGACCGTCGTCCCGTCGTCGAGGCGAAGCGTCGTTCCCGCCAACCGGAACACCTTGCCCGGCCTCGGCTTCGCCGGGGAGAAGTGCGCCGCCAGCGTGTCGAGCGTCGGCTTCAGGTCGAGATCGAACGTCCAGCCACCGGAGTCGGGGGCGCTGTCCCCCACCGAAGTGTTGGAGACGAGACCGCTGTCGACCGCGAAAATGAACGCCGTCGTTTTCGCGAGATCGCTCCGGTTGATCGTCAGGGTCATGTTGTTGTTGCTAGCCGTGAGCGTTGGCGCGACTACGCGGACGAACGTCGTCCCGTTCCACTGCAATAGATTCGCCACAGTCGCGTTGACGAAGATCCCGTAGTCGAAACCGTTGCTTCCTGTCGACGCGTTTCTGTCGACGTTGAGCAGAATGACGACGAAGTCGTCGGATGTGAACGACGACCGGTTCGGGATCGTCAACGCGAACGTGATGTTGCCATCGAAGTCGTTCGAGACGACCACCTGCGTGAGGTCGGCCGCGCCGCCGACAGCGTCCCCCTGCGCATCCGTGAAGGTCGCTGTCGCCGCTCCCGCGCCGCCCGCTCCGAGGAGCAAGAGCCCGAGCATCGCAGCCAAAAAGACAATGCGCCTGCCCAAGAGACCCCCCTCCTTCGCTCGAGAACTCGTAGAGGATAGCCGCGTGGATCGGCTGTGGGCACCCTGGCGACTCGAGTACATCAAGTCCGCCGATGAGGAACAAGGGTGCATCTTCTGTCTCGCCGCCGGCGACGGCGACGACGACGTGGAACGGCTCGTGCTGCACCGTGGCACGCACACGTTTGCCCTCTTGAACAAGTTTCCGTACGCGTCCGGCCATTTCATGGTCGCGCCGCTGCGACACGTCGGCGAATACGGTGAGCTGACGGACGAGGAGGTGCTCGAGCTGCACCGCATCGCGTCGGCGGGGATGGGCGCCCTCGCCGAGACGTATGGTCCGCAGGGTTTCAACCTCGGCTGGAACCTCGGCCGCATCGCCGGCGCGGGAGTCGTCGACCACGTGCACCTGCACGTCGTGCCGCGGTGGGCCGGCGACACGAACTTCATGCCGGTACTCGCCGACGTCAAGGTGTTGCCAGAGCACCTCAAAGAGACGCGGCGGAAGCTCGCGGAGGCCTGGCCTCCAGGCTAGGCCGCGACGCCGGCGCCGTACTTCTCGCGCAGGTACGCGAGGTACGGCTTCGGATCAAGCGTGGCGCCGGTTGCGCGCCGCAGCGTTTCCTGCGGCGAGAACTTGCGCCCGTAGCGGTGCACGTGCTCGCCGAGCCAGTCGCGCAGCGCCGTGAACTCACCCCGCTCGATCTGCTCCTCCAGGTCCGGAATGTCGTCGAGCAGCTTCTGCCAAATCTGCACGGACATCACTGTTCCAAGCAGGTACGTCGCGAAGTAGCCGATCGAGCCTGACGCCCAGTGGGTGTCCTGCAGAACGCCCTGCGCGTCGTTCGGCACCTCGACGCCGAGGAATTCGTGCATCTTCTCGTTCCACACTCCCGGCACGTCGCGAATTGCGACGCGGCCGTTGATGATCTCCTGCTCGAGCTCGAAGCGCAGGATGACGTGCATGCCGTACGTGACCTCGTCGGCCTTGATGCGGATCAGCGAGGGCTGGACGCGGTTGATGCCGGCGATGAAGCCGTCGAGCTCGACATTCCGGAGCTGTTCGGGGAACGTCTCTTGTGCACGCGGGTAGAAGAGCTGCCAGAACGGACGGCTGCGGCCGACGAGGTTCTCCCAGAGGCGGCTCTGGGACTCGTGGATCCCGAGCGAGCACGCGTTCCCGATCGGCAGGTGCTCCAGGTGGCGCGGCAACTGGTGCGAGTAGAGGCCGTGCCCGTATTCGTGCATCGTCGAGAAGAACGACTTCATCGTCTCGGGGCCGTAGTTCGTCGTGATCCGGATGTCGTCGACGCCTGCCCCCGACGCGAACGGATGCTCCGTCGGATCGAGCCGCCACGTCTCCTTGCGGAAGCCGAAGAGCGCGACGACCTCCTTCGCGAGCCGTTCCTGCGCCTCGACCGGGAAGCTTCCGCGCAGGAAGGAGTCGTCGATGTCGTCGTTCTGCAGCTCGGCGATCAGCGGGATCAGCTCGGCCTTGAGCTTGGCGAAGGTCTCGCGCACTTCGGCAGTGCTGGTCTCCGGCTCGTAGTCGTCGAGCAGGATGTCGTAGGGCTCGTCGGCGTCGTCGAAGCACTCGACATAGCGCTGGCGGAGCTCGTAGTTCCGTTCGAGGGCCGGGCGAAACCGCTCGAAGTCGGAGTCGCTACGGGCCTTGACCCAGATCGGCCGCGCCTCGGCGCCCGCGCGAACCATCTCGGCGCGGAGGTCAGTGGGCACGCGCACGGCCTTCTCGTAGTCGCGGCGCGCGAGGCGGATCAGCGCCGCGTCGTCCGAGTCGGGGTCGAGCGAGCCTTCGCGATCGCGCAGCTCGTCGAGAAGCCGTCCGGTTTCGTCCGCGATCAGCGTCTCGTGCTGGATGCGCCGGAGTGTCGCGAGGTGGTCGGCGCGATGCTTCCACCCCGCGGGCGGCATCATCGTCTGCTGATCCCAGCTGAGCACCCGGCCGACCCGTTCGAGATCCGTGACCCGCGCGAGGCGTTCCTTCAGCTGCGTGAGGGCGTCGGCCACGGTCGGGCAGATTACCGCGTGAGTCGCGCGCTCAGCTCGTCGAACGCCGTCTCGAGCCGTTCGAGCCGCGCCTCGATCGCGGTCAGCCGGTCCGCGGCGGGAACGGCTGGGGTCTGACCCGTCGGGTCAGACCCCAGCTCTTCTGCTGCACCGAGCAGCTGCGCGTACCGGTCCTCCTTCTGCCCTGCACGCCGCTCGAGCCGCGTCGCGAGCTCGCGCTGAGCGAGCGTGTCGAGCGCCTGCGCCACGTCGCCGAGCGACGCAAACCGATGGAGCCGATCGCTCCGCTGCTTCAGCTCGCCGAGCGTCTGCGGGCCGCGCAGCATCAGCACGGCGAGCAGCGACAGCTCCGGCTCCGAGAGCGACAAAGCCTCGTCGAGCAGGTGCCTGTACTTGAGCGCGCGGCTGCCGGCGCCGCTCGCCAAACGCGTCCAGCCGCGGTTCGACAGCCGCTCGAGCGCTGCCTTGATCGTGCGCTCCTCGTACTCCACGATTGGGTCGCGGTTGGTCGACTGGTTGCACGCGAGGCGCAGCGCGTTCAACGACAGCGGATACTGGTCCGGCGTCGTGCGCTGCTTTTCGATCAGGCAGCCGAGGACGCGAATCTCGACGGCGTCGGCGTCCACCGGCGGGAAGGTTACGTCCTGCCGCTCGCGCGGAGATATGCCAGCACGGCCAGCACACGGCGATGGTCGTCGGGCGCCTGCGCGAGCCGGAGCTTCGTGAAGATGGCGTTGACGTGCGTCTCGACGGTCTTCGGGCTGAGGAAGAGCTTCCCGCAGATGCCCGCGTTCGACCGGCCTTCGGCCATCAGGCCGAGCACCTCGCGCTCCCGCGGGCTGAGCTCGTCGACGGGATCGTCCTTGCGACGGTTGCCCACAAGTTGCGAGACGATCTGCGGGTCCATTGCAGTTCCGCCGCGAGCCACGCGCTTGACGGCTTCGACGAAATCGTCGATCTCGAGAACGCGGTCCTTGAGCAGGTACCCGAATCCCTCCGGCCGCTCGCCGAACAGCTTCATCGCCGTGCTCGCCTCGAGAATCTGGGACAGCATCAGAACGCCGACATCCGGGTGGCGCTCGCGAATCGTCTCCGCCGCGCGCGCTCCCTCGTCGGTCTGCGTCGGAGGCATGCGGACGTCGACGATCGCAACGTCCGGCTTCTCCGTCGCCACCACGCGGCGCAAGCTGTCGGCGTCGCCGACACTCGCAACGATCTCCATGCCCGCATCTGCCAAAACGCGCGCGACGCCTTCGCGCATCAGCAGCGAGTCGTCTGCGATCACGACGCGCACGGCAGCTCCCCAATCACCCGCGTGCCTCGGCCCGGCTCGCTCTCGACGCGCAACGTGCCGCCGTGTGCCTCGACGCGGTCGACGAGACCGCGCAGCCCCGAGCCTCCGTTCTCTCGGGCGCCGCCGACGCCGTCGTCCTCCACCTCGATGAAGAGCCTGCCGTTGCGGCGCTCGGCGCACACGCGGATCTCCGTCGCCTGCGCGTGCTTGACCGCGTTCGCGATCGCCTCGCACGCGACGAAATAGGCCGCCGCCTCGATCTCACCGGGCAGCCGGCCCTCGGGCGCCGCGGCGATGTACACCGGTAGCGGCGTGCGCGATGCGAGCGACTCGAGCGCTCCGGCGAGTCCCTCCTCCGTCAGCACCGCGGGATGGACGCCGCGCGCGAGCTCGCGCAGCTCCTCGACCGCGACCTGCAGCTCGCCGACTGCCTGCGACAGCACGCGCTCCATATCCGGATCGCTCTGGCCGAGCTGGCGTTGGGCGATGCGCAGCTCAAGGGCGAGTGCGACAAGACGCTGCTGTGCGCCGTCGTGGAGATCGCGCTCGATCTTTCGCCGTTGTTCGTCACCGGCGGTGACGATCCGGCGGCGGGATTCCTGGACCTTGTCGAGCTGCGCGCGCACATCTGCCTGCAGGCGTGCGTTGTGCAACGCCAGCCGGGCCGCGGCACCGGCCGACTCGACAAGATCGGGATCGAGCTCGGGGTCGTGCACGATCGCCGCGACGTCGGCCAGCCGCGTCACCGCGCGGCCGTCCTCGGGTAAGTCGACGACCCGACCCGCCTCGTCGACATAAACCCGCCGCATCGGCAACCAGTATGCGACCTGGACGGAGTCGTCGTGGAGTGCGCGCGCGATCGCGTCGCGCAACTGTCCGGGCGCGACGTTGGAGAGCTCGACGACGAGGTCCGCGACCGTGCCCTTCGCCAGTGTCGCGGTGAGTAGACCGGCGAGCAGGGCGATGGGTACCGCGATCTGGCCCGCGACCTGCCACCAGTAGAAGATGTCCGACGCCCCAGCCGACTGGTGGACGAAGACACCGACGGCGGCCCACACGCCGCGCGCGCCGGCGACAACGGCGCCGAGCAGGAGCGGGACGAGCAGACGACGTCCGGCCGGCGAGGCCCGGTGCACGCGGCGTGCGATCAGCACGATGAAGACCGCGCCGAGCACGCCGTAGACGCCGATCGTGAATGCGTCGTGGATCGCGTGAAAGATCCCGTCGCTTCCGTGCACGAGCAGCAGGTTGCGGGGTCGCGAGTCTGTGCAGTAGGCATGCGACCACACGCACGTGCCCTTCGTGTCCCAGAAGAGCAGCTGTCCCAGCGAGGCGCCGACCACGACGGCGTAGCCGGCCGCGATGTACACCTGCTCGAAGCGAGAACGCAGTCGTCCCGTCGGGTACGCGAGCACGGCATGGGCAAAGGCGACTGTCAGGCCGATCTCGCCGAAGAGAAAGCCGAAGGTGAATTGCGCCGATTCGTGGCTGTACTGCAGCTTCCGCTCGAGCAGGCAGAAGGCGACAAGGGTCATCAGCGGCCCGACGCGGCTCGCCGGCCGCCGGGCCCAGGCGACGATGCCGGCCGCGAGGAACGTCCACGCCACGGCGATGCTCGCGAGCGCGTTCGGCGCGGACGAGTGCAGGTCGTGCCGCAGCAGGTGGTAGCCATAGATGCCGAGAGCGACACCGCCGACGGCAAGCGCAGCGCGCAGCAGGCGGGCCTTCATCGCGCTTTCTCCATCACGGCGAGCAGCGACTCCTCCGAGAGCTGGTCCTTCGCGATGAACCCCAGCGCCCCGCTGCCCCGAGCGCGGCGCCCAAGATCCTTGGGGTCGCGGCTGGAAACGAGCACGACGGCGGCGGGGCCACCCGCCAGCGCGTCCGCGACGTCGAAGCCGCTCATGTCGGGCAGGGCGACGTCGAGCAGCACGAGCTCGGGCTCCATTTTGCGAGCGAGCTCGAGGCCGGAGGCGCCGTCGCCTGCCTCGCCGACCACCTCGAAGCCGCTCAGCTCGAGCAGCCGGCGGGCCGAAGCGCGAAATGCCGCGTGATCGTCCACCACGATGGCGCGTCCGCCCATGTCCTGATGGTGACACCGCCGGCCGCCGTTGACGAGGGGGCGGGCCTCCCCTCAACGCTCAGGGCAGGCCCTGAGCGAGGCTACAATCGGCCTACGCGGACGTAGCTCAGTTGGTAGAGCATCAGCTTCCCAAGCTGAGGGTCGCGGGTTCGAACCCCGTCGTCCGCTTCGAGAAGCCCCGTCCACGCGGGGCTCTCTGTGTCCAGCCTCTCTAAATGTGGTGGTGGTGGTGTGTGATCCGGGTCCACGCAGTCGGACGCGGATCGTACGGCCGGTCGCCGAACACCTCAGGCAGGCCGACGAAGAAGAGAACAAGCAGCGCTATCGCTGCCACGAAGCGGGCGACGACGGTGTTCCGACCGCTGGCTGGGAATGCCTCGGCGTGCGCTGCGGCAGGGCGGAGCTCCGGCGGCGACAATCGCGAAGAGCGGCGGAGGTACCCGCCCGGATTGAAGCTCAGGAAGAACTTCTCCTGTTCCGCGTCGGGCTTGAAGTCGCTGCGTTCGACGAGAAAGTCGCGCACGGCCTCCATCGGCCCCGGGCCGAAGTTGGGCAGGACCGGATGCCCGTTCAGGTTCGTGTCTTCGACCACGAGATAGCTGCCCGGGCTGACGAACTCAGCGTAGTGGCGAAGCTCAGCGAGCACGTGCTCGCGGCCGTGGTCCGAGTCGAGAATGACCATGACCGGGGCCTTTCCCTCCGCGTGTTCCGCCACGACGGCGAGCGTTTCCGTCGAGATCGATGACCCGGTGAGGTATGTGACGCGATCGTGTGTGGCTCGTCCCGCTCGGCTCGCCGAGTCGATGCTGAGGATCTCGCCGAACCCGACGGCGTCACAGACGGTCGCAAGAAAGAGCGCGGTCCCGCCGTCGGCTGTTCCCGTCTCCACGACCAGCTGGGGTTTCAGCGAGACGATCAGCTCCTGGTAGATCCAGAGGTCAAGCGGCGTTTTGTATGCGTTCACGCTCAGCCAACGCGTGTTCTTCCAGGTCCGCCACGGGGAGTCGTAGTAGAGGCGATGGAAGCTTCGAATCGTCCGCCTTCGGCGTTCGTAGGCAACGCGATTTGCTACGCGCTCAGTGAACCGCACGGCGGGGGAGCGTAGCTCGCCGCAGGCACGGCGTGCTGGCGCAGCGGTTCGCCGCCTCTACGTGTTGGTGATGACGACCGGCGTCCCGAGATGCACGTGGTGGAAGAGCCACTCCGCGTCCGGGATGTGCATGCGGATGCACCCGTGCGAGGCCGAGTAGCCGATCGATGCGTCGTCCGGCGTACCGTGGATGCCCACGCCCGGAGCGGACAGGCCCATCCAACGTGTGCCGAGCGGATTGCCCGGGCCCGGCGGAATCGGGGCGAGACCTTTCGCCCACGGTGAATCCGGCGGACGCCACCAGGGGTTCAGCTGCTTGTCGACGATGCTGAACATCCCGGTCGGCGTCGGGTAGACGGCCTGCCCCGTCGCGACGCCGAACGTCCGCACGAGCTTCGCGCCGAGGTAGTACCGCAGCTCGTTCACTCCGCGGCGGATCACGATCACCGGCCCGAACTTCGCGCCTGTGCGCGCGGGCTGCAGCACCTTCGTGGCGACACGAATGCGGCGGATCTGCGGCGATTGCAGCGCGCGGACGATTCGCTGCGCCGTGAGCGCACGGAGCACCTGCACGCCGGCCTCTTCCTCTGAGAACTGGGGCACCAGCCCCTTCAGTCCGGTGAGCTCGGCGTCCTTCGCGGGGAAGGAGATGCGCTTGTCGAGGGCATGTACGAAGCCGCGCACCGTCTGCTCGTCCACCGTCGGCAGCAGTTGCACCGACGCGCCGGCCGGCGCCCGCAGGGCGTCGGCAACGCCGCGCGCGACGGTCACCTTCGCGCCGAAGCGGGCGGGGACGACACGCCAGTTGCGGTCACCGTAGACGAGGCGGACGGGCCGCGCGAACGCCGGCCTGAGCGCGGCTTGCGCCTGCTCGTTCGACATGTCTCCGACGGGGATGCCGGCGAGCGTCACGCCCCGCGCGATCAGGGCCGGCGGGGCCGCGTCGCCGCTCAGGACCGGTGCCAGGACGGCAATCACGAGCACTGAGAGGCCGAGGCGTCGAATCACGTGGCGTGATCGTACTTACGGATACGGCCGCAACCAAGGTTCCTCCGAACCGAAACGAGGAAAACCACGCCGAACGGCGGGGCTACCGCCGCAGCGTCGCCCCGCCGACGCCCAAGCTTAGGAGATAATTCGGCGGAAACAAAGGGATGGAGGACGAAAATGGACGTTCAGGAACTGGAAGGGACCGCGTCCGCAATCGTCGCGGAGGGCAAGGGGATCCTTGCCGCGGACGAGAGCGACAGCACGATCAAGAAGCGCTTCGACTCGATCGGCGTCGAGTCGACCGAGGAGAACCGGCGCGCCTACCGGGACCTCCTCTTCACCACCGAGGGCGTCGAGGAGTACATCAGCGGCGTGATCCTCTTCGACGAGACGATCCGTCAGAGCTCCGCGGACGGCACCCCGTTCCCGGAGCTGCTCGAGTCGCGGGGCGTGATCCCGGGGATCAAGGTCGACAAGGGCGCCAAGCCGCTCGCGTTGGCCGAGGGCGAGACGATCACCGAGGGCCTGGACGGCCTGCGCGACCGGCTCGAGGAGTACCGCGGCCTCGGCGCACGGTTCGCCAAGTGGCGTGCGGTGATCTCGATCGGCGAGAGCATCCCAAGCGAGTACTGCATCTGGACGAACGCGCACGCGCTCGCACGGTACGCCGCGCTGTCTCAGGAAGCGGGGCTCGTGCCGATCGTCGAGCCGGAGGTGCTGATGGACGGCGACCACACGATCGAGCGGAGCTTCGAGGTCACCTCACACACGCTGCACGCCGTGTTCACCGAGTTGCGCGACCAGCGCGTCCACCCAGAGGGGATCCTGCTCAAGCCGAACATGGTGCTGTCGGGCTACGAGTGCCCGGAGCAGGCGTCGCACGACAAGGTTGCCGCGGAGACGATCCGCTGCTTCAAGCGCCACGTTCCCGGGGCCGTGCCCGGAATCGTCTTTCTCTCGGGCGGTCAGTCCGACGAGGACGCGACGGCCAACCTCAACGCGATGAACGCGATCGGCGAGCATCCCTGGCAATTGTCCTTCTCGTACGGCCGCGCGCTGCAGACCCCCGCGCTGAAGGCCTGGGGCGGCAAGGAAGAGAACGTCGAGGTGGCGCAGCATGCGTACTACCACCGCGCGAAGATGAACAGCGCGGCACGCACTGGCATGTACGCCCCGGAAATGGAGAAAGAGGCCGTTCCCGCGTAGGTCGACGCAAAGGCCAGAGGCCGGAGCGTAGAGCGAGCGCAAGCCGCTCTACGCGCAGGCCGGACTAATGCGACGCGACCACGCGCAGCGTGGTCGCGCCGCACGGAAGCAACCGTTCGCCGAGCAGCAAGGAGCGCGCGAGCTCAGCTCGCGCGCGTTCCCGCGAAGCGGCGTACCCGAACCAGCGGAGAGTGCGCAGCACTTTCGCTGGCCTCTCTAGCGAACGAGCTTGCCGCTCGGGCGGACGATCAGCCAGAGCCCGCCGAACTCGGAGGCGTTCTGGCACAGGATCTGCCCGGGCTTCGTGTCGCCGACGTAGTAGTAGAGCGGTCGCCCCGCATAGGTGACCTGGCGTGATCCGTCTGCGCGGGGGACCGTGCCGAGCAGCGACGCCTTGAGCCCCGTCCCTGCACGAACACGGCCGCGGACGACGTACGGCGGCCACTTTTTCGCGCATTCGCCGCTGCAGGCGCTCCGGTGGCGGTCCTTCGTGAACGCGTAGACGACGAAGCCACGTGAGTCGAAGAGGACCTTGCCGAACCGGGACGATTTGGCAGCGAGAGTCGGTGCCGAGCGCTCCGAGGCCATCGTCGCCGAAGCCAGGCAGAGGGCCGCCGCCGCGGCCACGATCAGGATGAGGGTTCGCATGCCCCTCTAGTCCTCGCCGCCCGCGAGGCGTTACACCCCTATCGCAGTGAAGAGCCGACGAGTTTCTCGAGCTTCGCGAACGCGTGCTGTGCCTCGATCCGCCGCACCGTCCCACTGCGAGAGCGCATCACGATCGAGTCGGTGACCGCGCCCCCGGAGGTGTACTGCACGCCACGTAGAAGGGCACCGCTCGTGACGCCGGTCGCCGCGACGAAGACGTCGTCTCCGGCCACGAGGTCGTCGGTGGTGAGCACCTTGTCGACGTCGTACCCGGCGTCGATCAACTGACGCCGCTCCTCGTCGTTGCGCGGCCAGAGCCGGCCTTGCAGGGACCCGCCCAGGCACTTGATCGCCGCCGCGGAGATGACGCCCTCGGGCGTACCGCCAATGCCCATCAGCAGGTCGACCCCAGTCCCTCCCCGCGCAGCTGCGATCGCCGGGGCGACGTCGCCGTCGCGGATCAGGTTCACCTTCGCTCCCGCCGCGCGCAGCTCGCGGATGAGGTCGTCGTGTCGATCGCGCTCGAGTACGACCACCGACACGTCGGTCGGCTCGCATCCCTTCGCCTCCGCGACGGCCTCGACGTTGTCGCCCGCCGACGCATTGATGTCGATGGCGTCCACCGCCTCGGGCCCGCACGCGATCTTGTCCATGTACACCGCCGCCCCTGGGAAAAACATCGTCCCCCGTTCGGCAAGCGCGATCACCGCGATCGCGTTCGGCTGGCCCAGCGCAGTCAGGCGCGTTCCCTCGAGCGGGTCGACGGCGACGTCGACCCGCGGGCCGTTGCCGCTGCCGACCTCCTCGCCGTTGAACAGCATCGGCGCCTCGTCCTTCTCCCCTTCGCCGATGACGACGACGCCATCCATCGAGACGGTGTCGAGCATCAGGCGCATCGCGTCGACCGCCGCCTGGTCGGCGCTCTCCTTGTCGCCGCGCCCGATCCACCGTGCGGCGCCCATCGCCGCCGCTTCGGTCACCCGCACGAGCTCGAGCGCGAGGTTCCTATCGGGCGGGCTGCCCTCCACAAAGCGGGACCCTACATCCGCTCGGGCGCCTCCACTCCGCTGAGGCGCCGACTCGGCGGCGCCGCATAGAGGTCGCGCGCACGACCCTCGGGATGGTCACATCCGGTCCGGGGCCTCGACTCCGATTAAGTCCAGGCAACGGGCAATCACGTGCTGTGTCGCTCGGCAGAGGGCGAGGCGGAACGCCTCCGTCTCCGAGTCGACGACGCGGTGCTCGTGGTAGAACCGGTGGAAGTCGTCCGCCACACGGATCGCGTAGATGGGGATCGCATGCGGCGCGCGCCGCTCCGCCGCCTCGGGCGCGATCACGGGGAAGTCGGTCAGCCGCTTGATCAGTTCCCGCTCCTCTGCCTCGACCGGTCCGGACGGCGTCGGGTCGACGAGTGCGCCACCGGCGTTGCGCAGGATGCCGGCGATCCGCGCGTGCGCGTACTGCACGTAGTAGACGGGATTCTTCTGCGTGCGCTCGGCGGCGAGATCGACGTCGATGTCGATCGGCTGGTCGTGGCCACGCGTCACCAGGTACCAGCGCGAAGCGTCCACGCCGATCTTCTCGACCAGCTCGTGCAGGAAGACGACGTCGCCACGGCGCTTGGAGATCTTCTTCGTCCGTCCGCCCTCGACGATGTGCACGAGCTGGTAGATGAGCGCCTCGATCCGGTCGGGGTCGTAGCCGAGCATCGCCGCCGCCGCCTTCAGCCGCGGGACGTAGCCGTGGTGGTCGGCGCCGAGGACGTAGATCGCGCGGTCGAAGCCGCGCTCGAGCTTGTCCTGCACGTACGCGACGTCGGCGGCGAAGTAGAGGAACGAGCCGTCGGCCGAACGGACGAGCGGCCGGTCCTTGTCGTCGCCGTACGCGCTCGTGCGAGCCCACAGCGTCCCCTCGGCCTCGTAGGTGTCGAGTTTCGGCAGGACGTCGGGCACCTTCTGCTCGATCTCCGCCTGTCGCCGCCATGTGTCGACGGGGATCCGAAACTCCGCGACCTCGTGCTTGATCTCCTCCAGCATGTGCGCGACGGGATCGCCGTCGAGTCGCGCGAGCTCGTTGACGTACTCGCCTTGATAGCCGCCCTCGGGCAGGTCCTCGCCGCGCCGGCGCGCCTCGACCGAGGCGCGGAAGAGCTCGATCTGCCGGCCGGCGTCGTTGAAGTAGTACTCGCGCTCGATCTCGTGACCGGCAAAGGAGAGCAGCCGCGCAACGGAGTCGCCGTAGGCGCCGTTCCGCGCCGAGCCGACCGTGAGCGGCCCGGCCGGATTCGCCGAGACGAGCTCGACCTGAATCCTCTGCGGTTCGGCCGGCTGCCCGAGGCCGTAGTCAGGCCCGATCTCGGCGAGCGCCTCGCCGAGCCAGGCGGTCGTCAGCCAGAGGTTGACGAAGCCGGGGCCGGCGACGTCGGCGCGCTCGACCTCGTCGAGCGCCGCAGCCTGTTCCACGAGCTCGGCCGCAAACTCCCGCGGAGCGCGCCTGTGCCGTGGCGCGCTCTGCAGCGCGACGTTCGTCGCGTAGTCGCCGTGGGCCGGATCCTGCGGCCGCTCGAGCTCGACAGGCGCACCGGCGAGCTCCGACAGCCGCGCCGCCAGGCGATCGACTGCGCTAGCCGGCAACAGCCTCGCGAGGCGCGAAGATGCCCTCGAGCGTGCGGAGCTCCTCCTCGGTGCCCGCGGCGATGAGCACGTCGCCCACCTCTAGCACCGCCTCGGGCGTCGGCGTCGTGTCGAACGTGCCGTCGCGCTTGCGCAGCGCCACGATCAGCGCGCCCGTCTCCTTGCGGATGTCCAGCTCGCGAATCGACTTGCCGCCCTGACCGCAGGCCCCGGTGACCTCGATCTCCTCGAACCGAAGGTCGCTGCCGGTCGAGCTCGTGACGACGTCGACGAACGCCGTCACCTGCGGCCGCAGCATCAGGCTGGCCATCACCCGGCCGGCCGCCTGATAGGGCTGGACGACGCGGTCCGCCCCGGCGAGGTGGAGCTTCCTGGACGCGTCCTCGTTCGACGCCCGCGCGACGATCAGGAGCTCGGGGTTCGCCGCCCGCGCCGACAGCGTGATGTAGAGATTGTCCGCGTCGTCGTCGGACGCCGCGATCAGCCCGCGCGCCCGCTCCAGACCCGCGTTGCGAAGGTCGTCGTCGTCTGTGCCGTTGCCCTCGATGAACATCACCTCCGCCTCCTCCGCCGCCTCCTTGGCGTCGGGGCTGAAGTCGACCACGACGAACTGCGCGCCCTCGTGCCGGAATTCCTCCCCGACACGGCGGCCGACGCGGCCGAAGCCGCAAATGATGTAGTGGTCGCGCAACGCCTCGATCGCCCTCCGCCTCCTTCGCTCGGCCCACAACCCACCGATGACTCCCCGCGCGATCGCCTCCACGACGAGCGAGCCGATGTACGCAAAGATACTGATGCCGGCGAGCACCAGAAAGATCGTCACGAGACGCGCGGCGTCGTTCCTTGGAACCGTGTCGAGCCCGGTCAACGAGCTCGACACCACGGCGCGGTAGAACGACTGCAGCCACGACTCGTGCAACGCCGCCCGGAACCCGACCGTCCCGACGACGAGCACCACCAACATCGCGGCCAGCGCGTAGCCGAACCGGCGAAAACTGAAGGCGTGATTCACGCCAGTAGTATCGTTGGGCCGTGGACGAAGAGTCCCAGGAGCGCCAGCTCAACATCCACCTCGACCCCGAGCAGATGGCCGGTGTCTACGCGAACTTCGCGAACGTCACCTTCTCGGCCTACGAGTTCACGATCACGTTCGCGCGCATCGACCACGAGATCGAGGAGGGAGACGTCCCCGGCGTCGTCGTCTCGCGCGTGAACATGTCACAGCAGTTCTTCCAGGAGCTGCTGGCGGCGATGCAGGACTCCTTCTCGAAGTGGTCGACGCAGGAAGGAATCCGCAACCTCCCGGAAGCGCCGCCGAGAAGCGACACTTAGCGGTTCAGGCGCTTCCACGCATCGGCCTGCTCGACGCGCACGAGCGCAGTCGGGTGGTCCTCGAGCAAGACCTGCACCCACCCGGGAGGGTCGGGATTCTGGAGATCGGCCGTCACGAAGCCCTTGAACAGGCCGCGTGCGGCGGCCGGGTCGCGGGTCGCCGTCAGCCCCATCCAGTCGGCCTCCGCCTCGTAACGCCGCGATACGGCGTTCTTGAGCGGCGCCGTCGCGAGCAAGGCCGCGGTGAACGTCAGGAAGGCCAACGGCACTGCGGCCGGATTGCGCAGGCCGCCGCGGCGCCCGGTCACGAAGGCGACGAGGGCGAGGATCGGGATCCCGATCAATCCGCCCCAGGCAATGCCTTTCCAGATCTGCCGACGCGCGAGATGGCCGAGCTCATGGCCGACCACGAAGCGGACCTCCCGCGGCGTGAAGCGACCGTCGAGCATCGTGTCCCAGATGAAGACGCCGCGGCTCGGGCCGATGCCGATCGCGAAGGCGTTCGCCGCAGTCGTCTGGCCGCGCATCGGGACGATCCGGACGGTCGGACGCCCGACGTGCTCGCGGTCCTCCAGCCGGCGGATCTGGGCGGCGAAGCTCGGCGAGCGCACACGGTGCGTCCCGATCCGCTGGACGTACGGAATCAGCAGCTGCAGCGCGATCCCGAGGCCCAGGACGATCGCAGCCGCCGGGATCCACCAGGCCTGGGCAAAGCGCTTCGCGAGCATGAGGACGACGGCGAGGACGACGACGGTCATGAACGTCGTCCGCAGCAGGCCGCCCCACGGCGAGAAGACGATCGACCCCCAGCTCTCCCGCAGGATGCCGTGCCGCCGCGACCACCACGAGGCGGCAATTCCGAAGGGCAGGTTCACCGCCCAGAGCGCCGTCGCGACGAGCACGCTGGTGACGATTCCCGCATTGACGGGCCCGAGCCCCAACGACCGGACGAACCGCGGTCCGCGCCGGGTCATGACGACGAGCGCGGCGAGGCTCGCCAGCGTGGCGACCACCCACTCGAGCTCGAAGAACCGGTCGAAGCGCGTGCCGGCGCTGACGGCATGTGCGCCGAAAACGGCCCGCGCGTCGAGCGAGGGCAGGTGAAGGTCGGCAGGCACCTTCGTCCGCCACAAGAGGCTCGCAGCGACCGCCCAAACTGCCACGGCGGCGACGGCTAAGGTCGCGGGTCTGACGATGCGCGCTGCAGTCATCTCCGACGTCCACGCTAACTATCACGCGCTCGAGGCCGTGCTCGGCCAGATCGACGGCGCGGAGGTCGACGCGGTCTGGTGCCTCGGCGACACGGTCGGCTACGGGCCGCGCCCGAACGACTGCTGCGAGGTCGTGCAGGAACGTGCGGAGCCCTGCCTGGTCGGCAACCACGATCTCGTCGTCCTCGGTGAGCTCACGGTCAGCGACTTCAACGACGAGGCGGCTGCGGCCGCAGTGTGGACATCACAAGTGCTGACACCGTCGTCGCGGGCCTTCCTCGAACGGCTCGCGCCGACGGCGGAGCTCGACGGCGTCGATCTCTTCCACGCCAGCGCGCGCGACCCGATCTGGGAGTACGTGCTCACCGAGGAGGCCGCACGGGCGACGCTCGAGCTGTCAGACGCTCCGCTCGTGCTCGTCGGCCACAGCCACGTCGCACTCGCGCTCACGCTCGACGGCGAGGAGGTCGTCGGCGGGCTCGCGCCGGACGGGTTCGGGGTCGAGCTGAACGGACGCTGGTTGCTCAATCCGGGGTCGGTGGGACAGCCGCGGGACGGCGACCCGCGTGCCGCTTGGCTGCTGCTCGATCTCGGGCGGAGGTTTGCCACGTTCCACCGGGTCCCATATTCGATCGAGGAGACACAGAGCGAGATGCACGAGCGCGGGCTGCCTGCAGTCCTCGCAGCACGGCTCGAGCGCGGCGAGTGAGGCGTTTGCTTCGGCGGAAGATCCACACGAGGAGCGTTGCGGCCTGCGCGGCGGTTCTCTGCCTGAGCGCCTGCGGCGGCGGCGGTGAGCGGCACGCGGCGCCGCCACCGACCCTGCCCCGCTCCCTCGCCCAGGCTCTTGCGGCGCGGACCGACGCGGTGACAGCCGCGCTGGCGGCGGGTGGCTCCTGCCGCGCGTCGGCGCTCGCGCACCAGCTCCAGCAAGACACGATCGCCGCGATCAACAGCGGTCGCGTCGCCGCAGCCTTGCAGGAGCCGCTGTCGGGAGCGGTCAACGATCTCGCCGGACGCATCGTCTGCGTTCCGCCTCCGCCGCCCCGTGACGAGCACGGACGCGGGAAGCACAAGGGCCACGACAAGAAGCAGAAAGGCGGGGATTGACCGAGACGCTCGCTGGGGGCCGGTATCGGATCGAGCGCGAGCTCGGTCGCGGCGGCATGGCCGGCGTCTACCTCGCGCGCGACGAGGAGCTGCACCGCCCCGTCGCTGTCAAGGTGCTCGCCGAGCATCTCGGCGACGACGAGACGTTCCGCGCACGCTTCCTGCGCGAGGCGCGGCTCGCGGGCCGTCTCTCCCATCCGAACATCGTTCAGGTCTACGACGCCGGCGAAACGGACGGGCGACCGTTCATCGTCATGGAATACGTCCCCGGTGGAACGCTCGCGGAATGTGGGAGGCTCCCGCCGCAGCGAGCGGTGGAGCTCGGCCTCCAGGCATGCGCCGGACTCCAGCATGCGCACGACGCCGGCCTCGTCCACAGAGACGTCAAGCCCGGCAATCTCCTGCTTCGCGAAGACGGCGTCCTGAAGATCGCCGACTTTGGCATCGCCCGTGCCGCCGAGACCACGCGGCACACCCAGGTCGGCACGATTCTCGGCACCGCCGCGTACCTGGCCCCTGAGCAGATCGCGGGCGAAGACGCCACGCGCGCGTCTGACATCTACTCGCTCGGATCGGTGCTCTACGAGCTGCTGACCGGACGTCCGCCGTACCTCTTCGAATCGCTCGCCGAGCTCGCGGCGCAGCAGGCCGAGGGCGGCGCGATCGCCCCGGTCCGCGACCTGGAGCCCGCCGTGCCCGCCGAGGTCGAGCGGGCCGTCATGCACGCGCTCGCACACGAGCCGCGGTTCCGTCCTGCCTCCGCGGCCGATCTCGCGCACGAGCTCGCGTCATCGACCGAGCGGCCCACGCGTCCGTTGCCCCGGCGGCGCTTCGAGAGCGTTTCAGGACGCAGCAGCTGGTGGTGGCTCGCCGCGGCGATCGCCGCGGCCGCGGTCGCAGTCATCCTCGGGCTCGCGAAGCTGGGCGGAACGACGAGCTCTTCGCCTCCGCCGGCTCCGGCGCGGGTCACACCCCCGGCGCGCGGTCAGACCGCGACGCAGCAGGCGCGCAACCTCGCGCGCTGGCTACGCGCGCACTCGCGCTAGACCGAACTGCTGGGGTCTGACCCCAGCAAGGCTCGGGTCAGACCCCTGCCTCTGCTTTTTTCGGCGCCTCGTCGGCCCCGAACGTGATGCCCTCGCGGGCCATCGCAAGCTGAACGTCCTCGCGCGCCTTATAGATCCGCCACTTGACCGTGGCGAGGGTGATCTCGAGCGAATCGGCGATCTCCGTGTACGACAACCCGACGACGTCGCGCAGCAGCAGGGCCATCTTCAGGTCGACGTTGAGCCCTTCGACCGCGCGCCAGACCGCGTCGATTGCCTCGAGGCGCTCCATCGGAGCATCGACGACCTCGAGCGGAGGCACGTCCTCGAGCGCCACGACCGCGCGCGGGCGGCGCTCCGACGCGCGCAACTCGTCCAGCACGCGGTTCTTCGTCACCTGGAACAGCCACGTGGTGAACTTCGAGCGCGACGAGAAGCGCGGCAGGCCCTGGAACACGCGCAGGAAGACTTCCTGGGTCAGATCCTCGGCCAGGGTGCGGTCGCCGACGAGCCGGAGGACGTAGTTGTAGACCGGAACTTGATAGGCGCGGACGATGATCGAAAACGCCCGCTCATCGCCCTTTTGAGCCTTGCGCAGGACGCCAAAATCAGGTTGCTGTAGCGACAAGGTGCCCGAGTATAGCCCGGATCATCCGGGGGTCGTTAGCGATTTTCCGGTCATTTGTAAGGGTTGTTTGAAACCGAGAAATCCCAGCACAGTGGGCACTAAATCTGAGAGCTCGCCGCCGTCGCCAAGCGTCGCTTCGGGGTCGGTGACGATCAGCGGCACGGGGTTCGTCGTGTGCGCGGTGTGGGGGCTGACGCCGTCCGCTTCGAACATCTGCTCGGCGTTCCCGTGGTCGGCCGTGATGAGCGCAACGCCGCCCTTGGCCTCGACCGCAGCCACCACCTCTCCCAGACACCCGTCCACCGTCTCCACTGCTTTCACCGTCGCCGGGATCGATCCTGTGTGCCCGACCATGTCCGGGTTCGCGAAGTTGACGAGGGCGAAGCCGTAGCCGTTGCGGTCGAGCTCCTGGACGAAACGGTCCGTGACCTCGGCGGCGGACATCTCCGGCTTGTGGTCGTAGCTGGGGACGTCACGCGGCGAGGGGACGAGCACGCGCGTCTCCCCCGCCCACTCGGCCTCGCGCCCACCGTTGAAGAAGTAGGTCACGTGGGCGTACTTCTCCGTCTCCGCCACGTGCAGCTGCCTGACGTCGTGCTCGGACAGCACCTCGGCCAGCGTCTCGTGCACCTGCTGCTCGGAGAAGGCGACCGGAACCTCGAGGTCCGCGCGATACCTCGTCATCGTCGTGATATCGGCACCTGCCTCGACAAGCTTCATCACCAATTGGCGGGCACGATCGGGACGGAAGTTGAAGAAGATCGCGCTATCGCGTGCAGGGTCGAGCCGCGGGCGGCCTGCGATGACGACGGGCTCGATGAACTCATCCGTGACCTCTCGTTCGTAACTACGGCGGACGGCCTCGACCGGATCGTCCGCGTGCTCGCCGGTGCCGTGGACGATGGCGTCGAAGGCGCGCTGCGTGCGGTCCCAGCGCCCGTCGCGGTCCATCGCGTAATAGCGGCCGGTGACAGTCACGATGCGATCCGCCGGCAGCTCCGCCAGGTCCCTCACCGCAGAGTGCGGCGAGACGTCGCGGCCGTCCGTGAACGCGTGAATCCGGGTCTTCTCCGGCGCGAACCTCAACAGCGCCCGCAGGTGGTCGATGTGCGAGTGCACGCCACCGTACGAGACGAGCCCCAGCAGATGCGTGCGCTCACCGCGTTCGAACGCCGCTTTCAGCACCGGGTTCTCGAAGAACGACCCGTCCTCGATCGCCTTGTTCACGCGCATCAGGTCCTGGAAAAGCACGCGCCCGGACCCGATCGTGAGGTGGCCGACCTCCGAGTTCCCCATCTGACCGGGCGGCAGGCCGACCGACTCCCCCGACGCGTCGAGCGTCGTGTGCGGGAACGTCCGCCACAGCCGATCGAAGTTCGGCGTGTCGGCGAGCTCGACGGCGTTGCCCGGTCCGGGCGGCGCGCAGCCCCACCCGTCCAGGATTACGAGCGCTACGAGGGAGTGGCTGCCCGGCAAATCGCTGTGAAGGACTCGAGCTCGAGTGCCGCTCCGCCGACGAGCGCGCCGTCGACGTCGGGCTGCGCGAGCAGCTCTGCGGCGTTGTCGCGCTTGACGGAGCCGCCGTAGAGAACGGGCGCGTCGAGCAGGGACTTGACGAACGCGTGCGCCTCCTGTGCCGTCGCCGGGGTGGCGGTCTTGCCGGTGCCGATCGCCCACACGGGCTCGTACGCGAGCGCGAGGTTGTCGTCGGGCTCGAGCACGGCGAGCTGCCGGCGCAGCACGTCCTCGGTCGCGCCTTGCTCGCGTTCTGCTTCCGTCTCGCCGATGCACGCAATCACGAAGAGCCCCGCCTCGAGCGCCGCGTGGACGCGGTTCGCGACGGTCTCGTCGGTCTCCCCGAAGTACTGCCTGCGCTCGGAGTGCCCCACGATCGCCCCGTACACGCCGAGCTCGCGGAGCATCTCCGCGGAGACCTCGCCCGTATATGCGCCTTCGGCGTCCCAGTGCACGTTCTGCGCCGCGACCGCGATCTCCGTTCCGGCGAGCAGCTGGACGGCCACGGCGAGCGAGACGAACGGCGGACAGACGACGACGTCGACGCCTTCGAGCTCCTGCTCGCGCAGGCCGAGGCAGAACTCCGCCGTCTCGGCGGGCCCCTTGTACATCTTCCAATTGCCGGCGATCAGCATCTAGTGCCCCTTCCAGTAATGCCGCCCAGCTTCTGGGTCGCTAGCACCAAGCGTGATAGCGGGCCAGAAGCGGGCATGTATTGCTGGGAGGGGCACTAGGCCTCTGGGATCGCCGCGACACCGGGCAGCTCTTTCCCTGCGAGCAGCTCGAGCGCCGCGCCGCCCCCGGTCGACAGCCACGAGACGTCGTCGTCGAGCCCGAGCTCGGTCAGCGCGCGTGCCGAGTCCGCGCCGCCGACGACCGAATAGGCATCTGAGCCGGCGACGGCCTCGGCGACGGCCTTCGTGCCCTCGGCGAAGCGCGGCCATTCGAAGACGCCCATCGGGCCGTTCCAGAAGATCGTCCGCGCGGCGGAGATGTGGCGGCGGAACAGCTCACGCGTCTCGGGGCCGATGTCGAGGCCGAGCCAGCCGTCGGGCAAGTTGTCGTAGGGTGTCACCTTCGTCTCCGCATCCTCGGCGAATTCGTTCGCGGCCACAACGTCCGTCGGCAGGACGACCTCGAACGGCAGCGGATTGTCGCCGCGAATCTGCTCCGCCATCTTCCCCCCGACCAGGACGGTCTCGGCCTTGCCGCCCAGGTTCTGCAGCACGCCAAGCTTGTCCTCCACCTTGGCGCCGCCCGAGATGAGCACGAACGGGTGCCCCACGTCGCCCAGCAGTTTCCCGAGCTCGGTCAGCTCGCGCTCGAGCAGCAGGCCGGCATAGGCGGGCAGGAGGTGCGCGACGGCTTCGGTCGAGGCGTGCGCACGGTGTGCGGACCCGAAGGCGTCGTCGACGTAGAGATCGCGGTGCTCGGCGAGCTCGCGTGCGTAGGCAGGATCGTTCTTCGTCTCGCCGGGATTGAAGCGTGTGTTCTCCAGCACCTCGACGCGGTCGTCGGGTAGCAACTCGCGCAACCGCTCTTCGACCGGCCGCATCGAGAACGCGGGATCGTGACCCTTCGGCCGTCCGAGGTGCGAGCACACCGTGACGCGCGCTGCGTCGCGCTCGAGCAAGAGCTGCAGCGTCGGCAGCGAGGCTCGAATGCGTGTGTCGTCGGCGACACGTCCGTCCTCGAGCGGAACGTTCAGGTCCGCGCGCACGAGCACGCGCTTTCCGCCGACGTCGGCGTCGCGAACCGACCGGGGTTTGTGCACGCTACGCCGAGACTGCAGCTGGAATGTCGGCGGCGATCTTCGCGACGACGTCGACGAGGCGGCAGCTGTAGCCCCACTCGTTGTCGTACCAGCCGAACACCTTCGCCATGCTCCCGTTCGCCATCGTTAGCTCGCTGTCGACGATGCACGAGTACTGCGAATGCACGATGTCGGTCGAGACGAGCGGATCGTCGGCGTAGCGGAGGATGCCTTCGAGCGGACCGCCGTCGGCGGCCCGGCGATACGCCGCGTTGATCTCCTCGACGGTCGGCTCGCGGCCGAGTCGTACGACGAGGTCGGTGATCGAACCGGTCGGAACGGGTGCCCGGACGGAGATGCCGTCGACCTTGCCTTTCAGGTCGGGCATCACCAGGCCGATCGCACGCGCGGCGCCGGTCGAGGTCGGGATCAGGTTGATTGCGGCAGCCCGGGCACGGCGGAGGTCCTTGTGCGGCAGATCGAGGATCTGCTGGTCGTTCGTGTACGCGTGGATGGTCGTCATGAAGCCCTGCTCGACGGTGAAGTTGTCGTGCAGAACCTTCGCGAGCGGCGCGACGCAGTTGGTCGTGCAGGACGCGTTCGAGACGATGTGGTGCTGTTCGGGGTCGTAGACGTCGTCGTTGACTCCGAGCACAATCGTGACGTCGGGATCTGTCGCAGGCGCGGAGATGACGACCTTCTTCGCCCCGGCGTCGAGATGCTTCTGGGCGCCGTCGCGGTCGGTGAAGAACCCGGTGGACTCGATTACAAGCTCGACCTCGAGCTCCCGCCACGGCAGGCCGGCCGGGTCCTTCTCGGAGAGAACCTGTAACTCCGCCTTGCCGGCCTTGATCAGGCCGTCCCCGACCTCGACGTCCTCGCCGAGCGTTCCGAGCACGGAGTCGTACTTGAGCAGGTGTCCCATCGTCTTTGCGTCGCCGAGGTCGTTGATCGCAACGATCTCGAAGTCCCCACCGCGCTCGAGGTGAGCGCGGAAGAAGTTCCGCCCAATCCGCCCAAATCCGTTGATGCCTACCCGCGTCTTAGCCATAGCGCGAGTGTAAATGAGGTCTCGTAGTCGGGGCTGGAGCCCAGGCGGCGGGCCGCGTCGACATCGCTTGCGATCTCGACATTAGAGGCCGTGCCGGCTCGCCGGCGCGGCCGTCTTCCGCCCGAACGGCCCACCACCCTCGCTTCGCGCAAGCGGCGGGCCGCGTCGACATCGCTTGCGATGTCGACATTAGAGGCCGTGCCGGCTCGCCGGCGCGGCCGTCTTCCGCCCGAACGGCCCGCCGCTTGCGCTTTGCGCAATCGGCGGGCCGGAGGGGAAGCTCCGAGGACGACCTCCCCCTCCGGTTGAACCACGCTCAGGACCGTGGCGTCGGACGGGGTCTGAATCCGGCGCCGGACGAGCGCAGACCCGCCAGGTTCTGAGTATGACGAAAGGGTGGACAAGACGACAACCACGCGCGAAAGTTAGATAGCCGCGAGTTGTTGCAACTTCTGTAAACGCCGGTGAACCGCTGCTTTAGTCGCGGGCGGACGGCATTTCAGCGCAAGCTCGCGCAGCGGAAGCGTTGGATGGCGTTCGCGCAGCTCCGCAACCTCCTGCAGTCGCTCCGGCAAGTTGGCGAGTTCCCCGCTTCGACGCAGGCGCTCCACCGCACGCAGTTGCGCGTGCGCCGCGCGACTCGTGCGCACGAGGTTTGCGTGGTCCGCATTCGCGAGCCGGTTCGCGCGTGAACGCGTCGCGGACATGACAGCACTCTCCTCGAACAGCAGGACTGCGCGTCCGGCGCCGGCGAGCGCGAGCACCCCCGCGATCGTGTCGATGCCTTTGGCGTACGCGATCGCGTGCCGGCCGCGATCGGCGACGCGCAGCTCCACTCCTTCCTCGGTGGCGATCCGCGCAAAGAAGTCCGCGCCCTCGGGCTCAGCGCTCCGAACCTCGAGGTGTGGCGCGCGTGGACCGCTGAGGGAGCCGCCGCCGAGGAGGGCGCCGCGGAGATACGCCCCGCGGCAGCAGGCGCGCGCAACGACGCGACGCGGTGGGCTCGCCAGAGGCGTCAGCCGTGCGCTCAGGATCCCCGCCTCATGGAGGACCTGGATCGCGTGCTCGTCGCCGCCAACGTGAAGTTGGTAGCGCGTCGCCCCATCGAACGCCCGACGCTGGTACGTCCGGATCTCGGACGAGACGCCGAAGCTGCGCAACAGGCTGAACGCCCGCCGTGCGACGGCCGAGTCCGCGACGTCGACGTGTACGGCGACCTCGCCGCGACCCCTGAGGTGGACGCTGCCGGCAGAGTGAAAGAGCCCCGAGAGCTCCGCCAGCCGGTCGCACTCGCTCCGCGGCGCGATCGCCGCGAGCTCGCTGCGCAGGTCCTCAGAGAGTGACACCCTCGAGCGCCAGCAGCCGGCGTTTGTAGTCGAGCCCGAGTGAGCCGTAGGAGCCAAGCCCGTTCGAGGAGACGACGCGGTGGCAGGGGACGACGAGCGGGAAACGGTTTCTGGCGCAGAAGGTCCCTGCCGCTCGCTGGGCGCGGGGATACCCGGCGAGCTGCGCGAGCTCGGCGTACGAGACGACCTCGCCGAAGGGGACCGCGCGCAGCGCACGCGCGATGTCGAGCTGGAACGGCGTCCAGCCGTCGACGTCGACCTCGACGTCCCGAAAGTCGGGCCGAGCTCCCTCGAAATATGCCTTCAGGCTGTGCACGAGTTGTTCCGCTTTCGCCGCAGATCGGCGACTGACTCGCGCGCCTTTCGTCGGTATCGTCGAGCTCGAGGGTGGTGGGCGTTTCACCCCACCCTGGGAGGGGGTTTGACGCGCGCGCGGGCGCGCACGCGCACGTGTACCTATAAGAGGGTCTGCAACGGGGCGAGGGAGCTCGTGCCAGACGAGCCGGCTGCCGTCGTGCCAAACCTCCCCCACTCCCCATCCCTCGGCCGCGTACGAGACGCACGTCACAGACACTGAGCTCAAGCCTACAATCGCGCCAGATGTCCGCTGCGCCCGGCCTTTTCCGCCCGCCTCCGCCGCAGAACGAGCCCGTCAAGGACTACGCGCCCGGCACGCCGGAGCGTGAAGAGTTGCGTGTCCGGCTCGAGCAGATGCGCTCGGAGCAGATCGAGCTCCCGCTCGTGATCGGCGGCGAGGAGGTTCGCACACGCGAGACGTTCGACGCCGTCATGCCACACGACAAGGACCACGTGCTGGCGAAGGTGCACAAGGGCGGCGGGCAGCACGTCGAGCAGGCGATCAAGGCTGCGGCCGAGGCCTGGGAAGACTGGCATCGCACGCCGTGGGAGGACCGGGCGGCGGTGTTCCTGCGCGCCGCCGAGCTCCTCTCCGGGCCATGGCGCTCGACACTGAACGCGGCGACCATGCTCGGGCAGTCGAAGACCGCCCACCAGGCCGAGATCGACGCCGCCTGCGAGCTGACGGACTTCTTCCGCTTCAACGTCCAGTTCATGCTGCGGATCTATGCGGAGCAGCCGCTCTCGGCGCCAGGGACGTGGAACCGGATGGAATACCGCCCGCTGGAAGGATTCGTCTTCGCCGTCACGCCCTTCAACTTCACCGCGATCGGCGGCAACCTCCCCGGCAGCGCGGCGCTGATGGGCAACACCGTGCTGTGGAAGCCTGCGTCGACGGCCGCGTACTCGGCGCACTTCCTGATGAAGCTCTTCGAGGCGGCCGGCCTGCCGCCCGGCGTCATCAACCTCGTCTACGGCTCGGGCTCGGAGATCGGCGACCCAGCCCTCGCGAGCCCGGATCTCGCGGGGGTGCACTTCACCGGCTCGACGCCCGTCTTCCAGGGGATGTGGAAGACGATCGGGGCCAACATCGCCAAGTACCGAAACTATCCGCGCATCGTCGGCGAGACGGGCGGCAAGGACTTCATCGTCGCGCATCCGTCCGCGGACGCCGAGGCCGTGGCCACCGCGATCGTGCGGGGCAGCTTCGAATACCAGGGGCAGAAATGCTCGGCCGCCTCACGCATCTTCGCCCCGTCGAACCTGTGGCCAGAGATCCGCGAGCGAGTCGTCGAGCAGGTCAAGACGATCAAGATGGGCGACGTCGCCGACTTCCAGAACTTCATGGGCGCCGTCATCGATGCGGGCTCGTTCAAGACGCAGAAGCAGGCGATCGACGAGGCGAAGGCGGCGGACAAGGTCGAGATCCTCGTGGGCGGGGGCTACGACGACTCCGAGGGGTACTTCGTCGAGCCGACGGTGCTGGAGACGACCGATCCGAATTTCCGCACGATGAAGGAGGAGTTGTTCGGGCCGGTCGTGACGACATATGTCTATCCCGAGGCAGAGTACGGCGAAGCGTTGGACCTAGTGGACAAGGGTGCGCCGTACGGGCTGACGGGCGCTGTGTTCGCGCGCGAGCGCGACGCGCTCGAGCTCGCCGAAGAGAAGCTTCGCTACGCGGCCGGCAATTTCTATGTGAACGACAAGCCAACCGGCGCGGTAGTCGGCCAACAACCGTTCGGCGGCTCGCGCGCGTCAGGTACGAACGACAAGGCGGGCTCGATGTGGAACCTGATCCGCTGGGTCAGCCCTCGGACGATCAAGGAGACGTTCGTGCCGCCGACCGACTACCGCTATCCGTTCATGGCGCCCGACGGCGGGCGCGGCGCGACCTGAGTCGATGACACGGGGTCTGGTGCTCGCGGCCGCCGCGGCCGCGGCGCTTGCGCTCTGCGCGGCCGCCCACGCCGGCCGGCGGATCGACGTCGCGGTCGCGGCGCTGCGCAGCGACCCCATCTACGTCGACCCGTCCGCGGAGCTCGCCATCGGACCGGCCGAACAGACGCGGCTGCGCAGCACGATCGACTCGGCCGGGGCCGGCCCCGTCTACATCGCGATCCTTCCGCTCGCTGCCGAGCAGGAAACCGGCGGCGATCCTGACGGGGTCCTGCAGGCCCTGCACGACGGGCTCGGACGTCCCGGCACCTACGCGGTGGTCGTCGGCAGACACTTCCGCGCCGGCAGCGAGAACGTGCTGCAACCGGGCGTCGCCGGCCGGCTGGCGACGGAGGCCCTGGACGCACACCGCGGCGACGGAGTCGCGGCGACGCTCGTCGACTTCGTCAATCGTGTCGCCGCCGCCCGCCGGAACGGCGGCACCACGGCGGCACCAGGCGGGAACCGAGGGCCGGGCACGGGTGGCGCCGTGCTGATCGGGCTGCTGATCCTTGGTGCGGGCGGGTTCATCGCTGTTCGCGTCGTCCAGCAGCGACGCCGGGCTGCGGCGCAGCTTGCCGAGGTGAAGGCGGCGGCCCACGACGATCTAATCGCGCTCGCGGACGACGTGCAAAAGCTCGAGCAACCGGTCGAGGCGAATGCGAAGGCGAAGGACGAATACGAGCAGGCGCTCACGGATTACGGCCGGGCGAGCAGCTCCTTCGATCGCGCCACGCGGCCGAACCAGCTCCAGGCCGTCGCCGGCGCGCTCGAGGAAGGACGGTTCCACATGACGGCCGCACAGGCGCTGCTCGACGGACGCAACCCGCCGGATCGGAGGGCGCCCTGCTTCTTCGACCCGCGCCACGGCCCATCGACCCGTGACGTCGAGTGGGCCCCGCCGGGCGGCACGCCGCGCAAGGTCCCGGCCTGCGAGGCAGACGCCCAGTCGGTCGAGCGCGGGCTCGAGCCCGCCTCCCGCAAGGTCACGGCAGGCGGAAGGCAGATGCCGTACTGGAATGCGCCGCCCTACTTCGGCCCGTGGGCCGGCGGCTACTTCATGCCGTTCGGCGGCAGGGGGTTCCTGTCCGGACTGTTCGTGGGCGACCTGCTCGGCGGCGCCTACGGCGGCTGGGGCTACGGCAGCTGGGGCGGCTCCAACACTGCAGGCGGCTTCGGACACTGGAGCGACTTCGGCGGCGGCATGAACTTCGGCGGCGGCAGCTTCGGCGGGGGTGGCGGAGGCGGCGACTTCTAGCCGCGGAAGCGCCACACTGAGTCGGTGATCCATTCCGTTCTCCACGCGATCGCGGTCTTCTTTCACCACCTCGCTGCGGTGGAGTGGAAGTGGCTCGCGCTCGGCATCCTCTGTCAGCTTGCGAAGCTGGGCGCGGTCTCCCGGGCGTGGCGGAACATCATCAAGGCGGCGTACCCCGACCGCCGCGTGCGCTGGCGGCAGATCTACGGCGCGTACGTCGCCGGCACCGGTGTCAACGCGTTGATCCCCGCCCGCGGGGGCGACGTCGTCCGGCTCTTTCTCGCCAAACGGCGCGTCGACGGCGCCACGTATACGACGCTCGTCTCGACCTCGCTGCTCCAGACCCTGTTCGACATGGTCGTCGCAGGCTGCATCGTGGCCTGGGCTTTGACCCAGCACGTGCTGCCGGGAATCAGCGTGCTCAAGAGCCCAAGCCTGCCGTCGCTCGACTACGGCTGGGCCTTCCGTCACCCGACGGCCGGCCTGATCCTGGTCGGTCTCTTGCTGCTCTTCGGCACGGCGCTCGTCGCCTGGATCGCCGAGCGCGTCGAAGAGTTCAAGGCGAAGGTCGCGCAGGGCTTTGCGGCCTTTCGCGACCGCTCGTACTACCTTCGGCACGTCGTCGTCTGGCAGGTGCTCGACTGGTCGCTCCGGCTCGCAGCCGTCTTCTTCTTCCTGCGTGCGTTCGGCCTACCCGCGACGTTCCACAACGCGCTGCTCGTGCAGGTGAGCCAGAGTCTGGCGACGATCCTGCCGGTCAGCCCGGCCGGAATCGGAACGGAGCAGGCGCTCCTCGTCTACATCTTCCGGCACGTGACGTCGAAGAGCACGGCCCTGAGCTTCAGCGTCGGCATGCGCGTGACGCTGATCATCGTCAATGCGATCGTCGGCTTCGGCGCGATTCTGCTGATGACCGGCACGCTCCGGATCCGGCGTGCCGCCGAGGCCGATCGCGCCGGCGGTGAGCCGGCGCGGGTGAAGGTTTCGGACGGCCGCTAGTCGCGACCGTCCGAGAAACCGTCCGTCCACGAGCCGTGGCTGTGAGACACAGCCGGCGAGCTGGGGCCCTTGGGCGCAGCCGACGCGTTGGCCACGCCGAACGTCACGGCGACCACGACGAGAGCTCCCAACGAGAACATCTTCCGCAGCATCCTGATCACCTCCCTTCCTAGAACCTGACGTCCTGAAGTGCTTCCGCCGCGCGCCGGTAGAGCGCTGCCGCGGCACGGTCATCACCGCGCCGTGATGCGAGGTCGCCCTGGGCCGTCCAGGCAACCGCGCGGTGGCTGGCAGAAGACAACTGCGACAGATTGAGCTCCGCCTCGCCGAAGGCATGCTCTGCCTCGTCGAGCCGTCCTTGCTCCATCAAGGCGCGGCCGAGCACGATCTGGGCGTTCCCCGTTTCGTCGAGGAAGTCGGGCCGCCCTTCGAGCAACTGCAGCGCGTGACGCGCCTGCTCCTCGGCGAGCGTCCAGTCCCCGGCGCCAAGATGAACCTGCGCGAGCGACGACACGGCCTGTGCCGCGTCGGGGTCGCTGCCGACCTCGAGCGCGACGGAGAATGCACGCTTGAGGTAGTCGACAGCGTCGTCCGGCTTGCCGAGCAGGTAGTTGAGCCCGCCGAGGTTGTTCAGCAGGCGACCAACGTTCTTGCGGTCGCCGTGCGCCTCGTAGAGCTCCTTTGCACGCTCGGCGAGGGAGCGCGCGCGCAGCCACTGGCCGTCGCGCTCCGCGACGATCGAAGCCTGGAAGGTCACGTGCGCGACCGTCAGCGTGTCGTCGATGCGATCGGCGAGCTCGAGCGCGCGCTCGATGTCCTCGCGCGCAGCTTCGAAGTCCCGCTGGCGGCGGGAGCACCGAGAGCGCCATTCGAGGATGTGTGAGCGAAGCCGGTCGCATGGCAGCTCCGAGCGATCGGCGAGCTCCAGCGCTTCCGAGAGCAACGTGTGCGAGGTGTTGATCGACGTGAGCTTGTAGCGGCAGACGCCCATCCGGTAAAGCACGTCCGCCCGCTCGACGTCCGAGAAGCCGTCCTGCTCCGACAGGTCGCGCGCGCGCGTGAGCAGGTCCAGAGCCGGTCGCAGCTCGCCGTGCGACGTGCGGGCCCAACTCTCGGCCAGCAACGCTCGGAATTCGAGCTCGCGCGCCTCGGGCGAATGTGTGACCCCTTCGAGTGCCTCGAGCGCCTCCTCGAAGCGCTGACCCTCGACCGCCGCCTCCGCGCGCATGACCGAGGCTTCCACCTCGGCGTATTCATCCCAGGTCTGCCCGGTCTCGAGGTACGACGCGTCGACGCCGAGCCGCTCCGCGATCCAGGACAAGGTCTGCGGAGTCGGGCGTGTCTTGCCGCGCTCGATCTGGCTCACGTATTCCTTCGAGAACCGGTCGCCGGCCAGGTCTGACTGGGTCAGGCCCGCGGCCACGCGCAGCTGTCGGAGCCGGGAACCAAGACCCGACTGCGTGCGCTGCGGCGCAAGAGGTGTGAGTGTGCGGCCTTCCATGGTGCGGCATAACGCGTATCGGCCTCACTCGCGCTGGCAAAGATCGCTTGCGCGAGTGACCCGATCGAGGGACTACGCCCGGCCGGCTTTGTGCAGTTGCGCGTAGATGGAGCGTGCCGTCTTCGCCGGCACCCCAGGGACTCCCTCGAGCTCTTCCTGCGTTGCGGCCAGGAAGCGCTCCGCCGAGCCGAAGTGCTGCAGAAGCGCCCGGCGCCGTACCGGGCCGACGCCCTCGAGCTCGTCGAAGATCGAGGCGAACGAGCGCGTGTCGCGCCGCTGTCGGTGGAAGCCGATCGCGAAGCGATGAGCTTCGTCACGGATCCGCTGCAGCAGCTGCAGGCCGGGCGAGTGCGCCGCGAGCCGAATCGCGTCCGGCCGCCCGGGCACGAACACCTCTTCGACACGTTTCGCCAGGGCGACGACGGCGACGCGTGGGAGGTCGAACTTGTGCATCGCCGCCAGGGCGGCCGACAGCTGCCCCTTGCCACCGTCGATGACGACGAGGTTGGGGGTCGCGGCGAAGGATTCGTCGTACTCCTCCGCGGTCACGTCCGAGAGCCGAGCGAACCGCCGCGAGACGATCTCCGCCATTGCGGCGAAATCGTCCATCCCTTCCTGGCCGCGAACGCCGAACTTGCGGTAGTGCGCCTTCTTCGCGACGCCGTCCTGGAACACGACCATGGAGCCGACGTTGTCCTGGCCCATCGCCGTGGAGATGTCGAAGCACTCGATCCGGATCGGCAGAGCCTCGAGGTTCAGCACCTCGCGCAGCTCCTCCAGCGCTTCCACCCGCCGCAGGCGCTTGAGCTCGGACTGCTGAGATTCCGACACCAGCGCATGTCGCGCGTTCTCTGCGGCCAGCTCCTGCAGACGGCGCTTCTCTCCGCGCTCGGCCGCGCGCACCTCAACCCGCGCACCGCGCCGCTCCGAGAGGAACACGGACAGGGCCGCGGTGTCGCCCGCGTCGCGCGGGACGACGATCTGCGGCGGCACGCTCGGTGCCGACCCGTAGTACTCGAGGCAAAACGACTCGAGGATGGTGGTGATGTCCTGACCGCCGACGTTCTCGAGGTGGAACGAGTAGCGGTCGATCATGCGCCCGTCGCGCAAAGGGAAGACCTGAATCACGGCGCGATCCCCGTCGGCTGCGAGCCCGACCACGTCGATCGTGCCGACCGAGCGGCGATCCGCCGCCTGCCGCTCGGCGAGGTGCTGGACACTGCGGAGCCGGTTGCGGTAGCGCGCCGCCTCTTCGAAGCGCTCGGCGGCGGCGGCGTCCTTCATCTTGCGTTCCAGCTGACGCTGGATCGGATCCGTCTCGCCCGACAGAAACTCGATCACCTGGTCGATGATCGCGCGGTAATCCTCCTTCGAGACGTAGCCCACGCACGGAGCCAGGCAGCGTTCGATGTGGTAGTCGAGGCACGGAATCCCGGAGTGGCGGCCGGGCTTCGGCCCTTCGCACGGCCGGTACGGGAAGACGCGGTTCAGCACGTCGAGCGTTTCCCGCACCTTCTTGGCGTTGGCGTACGGGCCGAAGTAGACGACGCCGCGGCGGTGCCGCTCGCGCGTGAACATCACGCGTGGGTACTCGTCCTCGACGGTCACGGCGATGTAGGGGAAGGACTTGTCGTCGCGCAGGCGGACGTTGAATGGCGGCCGGTGGCGTTTGACCAGGTTCTGCTCGAGATGGAGCGCCTCGACCTCGTTCTGCGTGACGATCACCTCGACATCCGCCACCCGCTCGGGCAGCTGCCGAATCGAGGCCCGAGTGTCCAACCCCTGTTGGAAGTACGACCGCACACGAGGACGAAGGGACTTGGCTTTCCCCACGTAGAGAACCTCTCCATCTCGGTCCCGAAAGAGGTAAACCCCAGGCCGGGAAGGCAAAGCCTTCAACTGATTCTAAAGCCGCGAAGCGATGAAATCCAGCCTAGCCCGAGCCCCAAAGCCGGAGCCTAAGCCAGGCGAAGCCGGCTTTAGGCGGAGGCGAACTGATGCGAGGCGGCGACGCGAAGCCTCGCCGCGCCGCACCGAGGAGAACAACCGCCCACCACTCTGGAGCGTGCGGGCCGAGCCCACACGCGTTTCCGCGCGAAGCGCCGTACCCAAACCCCGCGCCGAAGGCGAAGCTTTCGGCGCGGAAAAGAAAGACGGCCCGGGTGGAGAGACCGGGCCGTCTAGAAGGTCAGGTCCTGTGGAGGCTGTGGCGAGCTTCCCGGTGCTCCCTGCGGCGAGAGCTTGGCAACAAGATCCTGACTCCTGTCAATTATCGGTACCTAACCCAGGACTGACTCCCCCTTCGGGGGGATCTTTCGAGACAGACGGACGGTTGACGCCTTCCGGCAAGGTTCCTACACTGGCCGCGTCCGCGCAGATAGCGGGCGACCACCTCTTGCTGAAGCTCCGACCCCACATCGCGGTCCTCTGCGCCCTCGCCGCGCTGGCTTTACCTGCGGCCGCGCAGGCCAGCGCCCAGATGTACATGGGGGCCGCCGAGGACGAGGGCCGGAACGCCGACCCGCAGGTGGCGATGTCGAAGCTGGAGCTCGCGAAGGCGGCGGGCTTCGACACGATCCGGGTGACCGCGAACTGGTCGCCGGGGTTGAGCACCGTCCCCGACGACCAGCTGCAGGCGCTGCAGTCGGTTGCTGCGGCGGGCATCTTCCTGGACATTCGCATCGTCGCGACGGTGATGCCGGTCGGCAGCCGGGCGACGCCGCTGACGGCGACCGCACGCACCCAGTTCGCACGGTTCGCCGCGGACATCGTGCGGCGCGTCCCGACGATCCGCGAATACATCGTCGGGAACGAGCCGAACCTCAACCGCTACTGGCTGCCGCAGTTCGGCCCGGAGGGCGAGGACGTGGCTGCACCTGCCTACGTGCAGCTGCTCGCGCGGACATACGACCTGATGAAGGCGGCCGATCCGAACGTCTTCATCGACGGGGGCTCGGTCTCGCCGCGCGGAATCGACCGCCCGGACACGGGCCGCGACACGCATTCCCCGACCGCGTTCATCACGGACATGGGCACGGCGTACCGCGCGATGAAACGGAAGAAGCCGATCATGGACGGCTTCTCGTTCCATCCGTACGGCGAGAGCTCGAGCACGCCGCCGACGGTCGCGCACACGAGCGGCACGTCGCTCGGGCTCGCCGATTATCCGCAGCTCGTGTACCTGCTCGGGAACGCGTTCAACGGCACCGCGCAGCTCGGCTCGAAGCTCCCGATCGTGTACGACGAGTACGGGGTCGACTCGCAGATCCCCGATACGAAGCGCAGCTTCTACGGCGGCAAGGAGCCGGCGACGACCAGGCCCGTCAGCGAAGGCGTCCAGGCGGCGTACTACGACGAGGCGCTACGGATGGCCGCGTGCCAGCCGACGGTGCGCGGCTTCCTGATCTTCCACGTCACCGACGAGACCGACTACAACCGCTGGCAGTCCGGCGTGTACTACGCCGACGGAACGCCGAAGACGAGCCGCGCGCTCGTGAAGCGGGCCATCGGCGACATCCACGCCGGCGCGTACGAGTGCGGCGAGCCGCCGTTCACGACCGATACGTTCGGTTGGGTTCTCGTCAGCGCCTCCGGCTAGTGCCCCTTCCAGTAATGCCGCCCAGTTTCTGGGGCCAGAAGCGGGCATGCATTGCTGGGAGGGGCACTGGGCTACCATCACGCCCGTGGAAGGGCAGTACGTCGCGTACACCTTCTTCCGGGTCGATCCCGCCTGGCGACGACTGCCGGTAGAGGAGCGAGCGGCCGGCAAGGACGCTTTCGCCGAAGTCGTCGAGGACTGGTCGACGCGGATGGACATCCTCCGCGCCTACAGCGTCGGCGGCGTCCGGCCCGATAGCGACTTCTTCCTCTGGAAGATCACGCAGCGCTACGAGGATCTCGGCGAGCTCGCCATAGCCCTGAACGCCACACCTTTGGCGGGCTGGCTCGAAACCCCCTACTCATACCTCGCGACCACAAAGGCGTCCGACTACACGAAGGCGCGACGCGCACGGCGGGTGCTCCCGAAAGGCTCGCCCTACCTCGTTGTCTATCCGTTCGTCAAGACCCGGCCCTGGTACGCACTCGCGCCGGAGGAGCGACAGCGCGCCATGGACGAGCACATGCGCATCGGCGCCGAGTTCGAGACGATCCACAATCACACGACGTACTCGTTCGGCATCGACGACCAGGAGTTCATGACGGCGTTCGAGTGCGACGAGCCGTCCGACTTCATGCACCTGATGCTGACGTTGCGCGAGACCGAAGCGTCCCGGTACACCGAGCGCGACACGCCGATCTTCGTCGGCCGGCACGTCGAGATCCGCGCGGCGCTGGACGCGCTCGACGGCGCGCCCTCGCGCGTCGAAGCGTCACCCTGAGCGGGCATCCACGCGGCGCGGAGACCGCGCGCTAGGCCCGCGCCGCCTGCTCGCCCCACCGCTTCAAGTGGCGGAGCCCGATCGCCGCGGGCAGCAACGGCAGCCAGAGGTTGAAGATCCGGTACGCGCACACGGCCAGGACCGCCTTCGCAAGCGGAATGCCGGTCCACGCGAGCGCGAACGAGACGAGCGCCTCCACGGCGCCCGCCCCGCCGAGAGGCAACGTGCGGCGCGTGAGCGCATAGCCGGTCGCGTAGCCGATGATGAGCGCCGGCAGATCGGGCGATTCGTGAAACGCGCGCAGGCTCGCCCACAGGCAGCCGACGTCGCCTGCCCAGTACAGCGTGGTGCCGATGAACGCCCCGCCGTGCTCGGCGCCTTGCGAGGCCAGGTTCTTGAGCATGTTCACGGCGTCGAGTCCATGCTGGAGCGCCGACCGCCAATAACCGTCGTCGCCGACGCGGTGGCGGTATCCGAGCGCGGCGAACGCGGCGACGAACCCGAGCGGCACGGCGATCGCCCACGGCAACGTGAAACCGAGGCTGGGATGGGTCGACCCGCGCGCGAGGATGATCACCGCGGCGAGTGCCGCGGCTGGAGCGAGGATCGCGTACTCGAGCGCGCCGAGACCGAGAACGCGTATGCGCGCCTGGCGAGGCTCGAGTCCTGCGGCCTCGAGCGCGTGACGGTCGACGACGAAGCCTCCGCGGATTACGAAGACCCCGAAACCGGCCGCCACGATCGCGCCGGCACGCCCGATCCCCAGACGAGGACCGCCCTCGGCGCGGGCGACCTCGCGGTAGGCGACGACGTAGCCGAAATAGGCGGCGACCTCCATCCCGAATGCGACGGGCAACCAGATCGGATCGACGTGGTGCAGCTGGTGGAGAACGCGGGTGAAACCGGCCGCCCAGGAGATCCCGATCGCGGCGCCCAGGGCGAGGCCCGCGCTGATCAGGACGAGCACCGCGTGCTGCGCAGGGTCGCGCTCGAGATGCGAGAGGGGCCGTAGGAGTCGCCTTAGCTTCATCTCGGTCGGATCGGTCACGGCGTCCGCTGCGACGACCCTCGCCCGGTTACACCCGGTAGTGGTGCCGGTCGCGCCAGATGCGCCACATGGCGAAACCGGAGCACCCGATGACGCCGATGAAGCCGAGCTGCTCGTACCCCGGCCAGCCGTGCCAGAAGTACAGGCCGAGGGCGGCCAGGATCAGCAGAGCCGACCCGTAGAAGACCACCGTTTCTCTCGTCGACCAAGTCGAGATCTCGTCCCGCCGCTCCCGCCACATCAGGAAGATGAAGAACGCAATCGCGAGGAAGAACGCGATCCGGAGCAACATCCCGATCGCGATCACGGCTGTGTAGAGGTTCAGCAGGACGACGACGAGCGCGATCAGGCCGATGATCACGAAGCCGCGGAGCGTGGGCCGGTCGGCGAAGAACTTGCCCATGGACGTAGGCTAGCTTCGGCTTCGGAAACCGACCGAAAGAGAGGTTCAGTGATCGAGGAGGGCAAGCCGGCCCCGGACTTCGAGCTCCAGAGCGACGGCGGCGAGACCGTGAAGCTCTCGGACCTGCGCGGCCGTCCGGTGGTTCTCTACTTCTATCCGAAGGACGACACGCCGGGGTGCACGACGGAGGCCTGCGAATTCCGCGACGCGTACGACGTCTTCCGCGACCGTGGCGCCGAGGTCCTCGGCGTCAGTCCCGACGACGTCGCGTCACACGAGAAGTTCAAGACCAAGTACGAGCTGCCGTTCACGCTGCTCGCCGATCCGGATCATGCGGTCGCCGAGAAGTACGGGGTCTGGGGCGAGCGGAAGTTCGCCGGCAAGACGTACATGGGCATCAACCGCTCCACGTTCGTCATCGACGCCGACGGCAACGTCGCGCGCGCGATGCTCGGGATCAAGCCCGCCGGGCACGCCGGGAGCGTGTTGGACTCGCTCCCGTAGGAAGCTCCTCAGGCGAGGGACACCGCGTCCCTCGTCCGGGTGACAGGTCTGGACGGTCCTCTACCCCGACGCGGAGGTCCAGCTCGGTAACGGCGAGGACGAGGCGCCGGCCGCGTAGGGGCGCACCGCGCCGACGTACGAGAGCGCGTAGCGCGTCTCGAACAGGCTCGAGATCCTCACGACGTCGCCGGTTTGAGGCGCGTGGATGAAGGAGCCGTCGCCGATGTACATGCCCTCGTGTTGCGGAACGCCGGCCGAGTTCGCATGGAAGAAGACGAGGTCGCCGGGCTCGAGGTGGTCACGGGAGACTCGTCGGCCTTCGTAGTACTGGAAGCCGGTGTAGTGCCCGAGCTTGATCCCGAGCTGACCGTAGACGTACATCGTCAGGCCCGAGCAGTCGAAGCCCGCCGGTGTCGCGCCGCCCCACACGTACGGGATGCCGAGGAACTCGTAGGCAAGCACGACCGCCTGGCCGCCGAGTGTGTTCGTCGGAACGTCCGGTGGCGGTACGTCGCCGCCCACGAACAGGGGCACGCCCGCGAGGGAGGCTTGGGCGGCCGGCATCTGCGGGAGGCCGAGCACGACGGAGGCGCGGTTGGGCGGCTCCGCTGGATGCGCGGCGCGCGCGAGGCCGACGAGGAGCTGAGTGCCGGGCGCGAGACCGAGCGACGGGTCGGAGACGAACGCTCGCAGCGCGACCAGGCCTGAACCGGTGCGCCCCGGCGACACCGCCTCCTGCAACGCGACGACGTAGCTGCCGCCGCCGAGCGGGATGAGGGCATTCGGGCCGACGACGTAGTCGGTGCCGTCGACGACGAGCCCGTCGATCCGGGCGCCCTGCAGGCCTCGCGCGGGGACGACCAGGCGGCGGACGGTGACGCGTCCGTTGAATACGAGCCGATCCGGAGAACCGACCCGTCGGCCGGGTAGGTAAAGGTCCCCGCACCTGCCTTTCCCAGCAGCGTCCCGTCGGCCGAGCGCACTTCGGCGAGCCCCAGCGTCCCGGCCCGCGCAGGCGCGGCGAAGACGAGAAGGAGTGCCGCTACCCCCGCCGCACGACGCAACATCGAGGTTGCGATTCTACTTGGCGCTCGAGCAGGCGACGAGTGCGGATGAGAGGACTTGAACCTCCACGGGGTTTCCCCCACACGGACCTGAACCGTGCGCGTCTACCAATTCCGCCACATCCGCGCGGACGCCCAGTGTAGCCGTACCATTTTCGGCCTGAAACGGGGTCTCCTCATCTGCACGCTGCTCGCGCTCGGGCTCGTGTCGCCGGCGCACGCCGGCGTCGAGGTGGTCGTCACGCTGAAGACGCCTCCTCTAGCGCAGGCCTTCTCGCACCACCGCTCGCTGGCGTTCTCGTCCTTCGCCCGCCCGCAGCGACTGCTCCTAAGCGCGCCCGCCAGCCGGGCCTATCTCGCCGCCCTCTCGCGCACCCAACGTTCCGTCGAGGGTCGCATCCGCGCCGCGATCCCGAGCTTGCGCGCCCGATGGCACTACGGCGTCGTGCTGAACGGCTTCGCGGTCGTCGTGCCACGCGGCGACGTCGACGGGCTCGCGCGCATCCCCGGCGTGGCGCAAGTCTGGCCCACCGTCACGTACCACGCCTTGCTCGACCGCACGCCGCAGTTGATCGGCGCGTCGACCGTCTGGGGTCCCACGCTCGCGACCGCGGGACAGGGAATGAAGATCGGGATCATCGACGACGGGATCGACCAGACCCACCCCTTCTTCAATCCGACCGGCTACACCTATCCGCCCGGCTTTCCGAAGGGACAGACTGCGTACACGACGCCCAAGGTGATTGTCGCGCGCGCGTTCCCGCCCGCGTCGCACGGATACGCCGGCTCGACGCTGCCGTTCGACCCGGACCAATCCGAGCACGGCTTGCACGTGGCGGGCATCGCCGCGGGAGACAACGGCACCACGACGCGATCGGGCATTCGTCTTTCGGGCATCGCGCCCCGCGCGTACCTCGGCAACTATCGGGCGGCGACGATTCCCAGCCAGGTCGGCATCAACGCCAACTCGCCGGAGCTCGCCGCCGCAGTCGAGGCCGCCGTCCGCGACGGCATGGACGTGCTCAATATCTCATTCGGCGAAACGGAGATCGAGCCGACGCGAGATCTCGTCGACACGGCGATCGACGCAGCCGCAAAGGCGGGGGTGGTGACGGCGGTGTCGGCGGGAAACGACGGCGAGCTGGGCCTCGGCGCCGTCAATTCCCCGGCGAACGCCACTCGAGCGATCGCGGCGGCAGCGTCGAGCGGCGGCCACGGCAGCGTCGAGGTCGATACCCCGTCGGATTTCTCCTCGGCCGGTCCGGCGCCGTATTCGCTGCGTTTCAAACCCGACGTCACGGCACCCGGCGAGGACGTCGCCTCCGCGGCGCCCGGAGGCGGGTTCGTCGAGTTGAGCGGGACGAGCATGTCGGCCCCCCACGTCGCCGGCGGGGCGGCCGTCCTGCTTCAGCGGCATCCCGGTTGGACACCGGCGCAGGTCAAGTCGGCGCTCGTCCTCACAGGCGTTCCGGTGCGCACGACGTCGGGAGTCGAGGTGAGCCCGCTGCTCCAGGGCGGCGGCCGCATCGACCTCGTTCGCGCGGACAATCCGTTGGTGTTTGCGCAACCTACGGCACTCTCCTTCGGCCTGGTGAAACCGGGCACGACACGGACACGCACGCTTGCGCTGTCGGATGCCGGCGGCGGCGCGGGGACCTGGAATGCAGGCGTAACCGGGGGATTTGCCGACGTGATCACTGCGCCGCCGCAGCTGACGGTTCCCGGAACGCTGACCGTGCGCGTCACCGTTCCTCGGCGGATGGACGAGCAGGACGCGAGCGGCTTCATCGTGCTTACGCGAGGCGGCGACTCCCGCCGCGTGCCGTTCTGGTTCCGCGTCGAGCGGCCGCGCCTGCCGCTCGACCGTCACCCTGTGCTCCGCCGTCCGGGGGAGTACCACGCGAACACCGGACTCGGCCGTGCTCGAGTGACGTCGTACCGCTACCCGGACGTCCCTCCGGGCAGCGTGTCGTTCCCCGTTCGGCTGCCGGGGAAGGAGCTGGTCTATCGCGTCCGCCTTCGCAGGCCGGTCGCCAATTTCGGCGTCGCGATCACGTCACTCGCCCGCGGCACGCGCGTCGAGCCCCGCATCGTCCGCGGCGACGACGAGAACCACCTGGCCGGCTACGCGGCGCTCCCGTTCGACGAGAACCCCTACCGGGAGAGCGTCGGCCGCCATCGCCTCGTCGCCGGAGTCGTGCTTCCACGGCCGGGCGTGTTCGACATCGTCTTCGACACTCCGCGCGGCGCTCGGGCGGGCCCGTTTGCGTTCCGGTACTGGCAGAACGACGTCACGCCCCCGGCCGTGCGCGTCCTCGGAATTCGCGGCGGCACGCTCCAGGTCGCAGTGAAGGATACGGGGGCCGGCGTCGACCCGAGCTCGCTGCTCGTGCACGTCGACCGGGACGTGCGCCGGGCCGTCTACGCGGCCGGACGCCTCAGGATCCCGCTGACGGGTCTCGGCGCCGGCCGGCACTCACTGAGCGTCACCGTCTCCGACTTCCAGGAGACGAAGAACATGGAGAACGTCGCGCACGTCCTGCCAAACACGCGCGTCTTCGTGAAGGGCTTCGTCGTCCCCTAGCTCTTGCGGTCGGTCTCTTCGATCGTCGGCAGCTGATCCAGGTCCCGCTCGACGCTCGCGGCGAACTCCTCGGTTTCCGTGCGCAGAAGCTTGAGCTGACCCTTGCGCTTCGTCCGCTCGCGCCGCCGCCGTGCCTCGTTGCCGTACCGGGCCGAAAGCCGCGGCCACTCAGCTCCGATCACGGCCGCAACGGCGCAGGCAAGGAGGGCGATCATCAGCCAGCCCACGCGACCATTCTAGCTACGCGGCGACGCTAAACCCCTGCCGCGTTCGGGCCGATACGGGGCGTATGAGCGGCCAGATGCTCGTTCCGTACATGGTTCTCTGGGCCTCCTTGATGAGGGGGCTCCTCGTACGGGCCCGCATCGCACCGCCACTTTGCGCACGCTGCGGTCTCAAGCTCGAGCGGTCCTCGCTCGGCGAAACCATCTGCCGCTGCCACTAGGCTCGGGGTTACGATCTCCCCGGTGAGGGAGATCCTTTCCGAGCTGGAGCGCTGGCGTGCCCGCGGTGACCGCATCGCGATGGCGCGGGTGGTCGCTACGCGCCGGTCGGCGCCGCGGCCGATCGGATCGAAGCTGATCGTCTCGGAGACCGGCGAGCTCGCCGGCTCCGTCTCCGGAGGTTGTGTCGAGGGCGAGGTGGTCGAGGCGGCACGCGAGGTGCTGGCCGGTGACGAGCCGCGTCTGCTCACATACGGGATCTCGGACGATCTTGCGCTCAGCGTCGGGCTGCCCTGCGGTGGAGAGATCGACGTCTGGGTCGACGAGCCGGATCCCGAGTTGCTGCAACGGCTCGCCGGCGTCGTTCGCGCCGAACGTCGCGCGGTCCATTTCGTCGACCTCGACGACGGGGCGGAGCGGCTCGTCCTCGAAGGCGACGACGACCGCGCCGACGAGCTCATTCGCTCGGGCCACAGCAAGGTCGTCGAGCTACGCGGCCGGCGCGTCTTCGCGGACGTCTTCGGACCGCCGCCGCGGCTGTTCGTCTACGGCGCTGTCGACACCGCGGACTCTCTCTGCGCTTCTGCGCGCGCGCTCGGCTGGCACACGATCGTCGCCGACGCTCGCGGCCGGTTCGCGACGCGGGAGCGCCTGCCGAACGCAGACGAGATCATTGTGGCGTGGCCGGAAGAGGCACTCGCCCAGATCAAGCCGGACCACACGACTGCGATCGTCGTGCTCACCCACGATGACAAGTTCGACGTCCCGCTGCTCGTCGGCGCGCTCGCGTCGCAGGCCTACTACATCGGCGCGCTCGGCTCGCGCCGGAACCAGGAGCGGCGCCGCGAGCGCCTTCTCGAGGCCGGCGTCGACGAGTCGGAGCTGGACCGGATCAGCGGACCGGCGGGTCTCGACATCGGCGCCCACACTCCGGCCGAAACGGCCGTCTCCATGCTCGCCGAGATCATGGCCGTGCGGGCGGGACGCGACGGCGGGCGGCTGAGGGACTCCTCCGGCCGCATCCACACAGAAGTCGGCTAGTAGATCCTCATAGGTAGACCCGCGAGCGGCTCGCCGCCGTCGGCGGTGACCAGCCAGGTGTCCTGCATGTAGAGGCAGTCGCGGCCGTTGTCGGCGATCACGTGCGGGTGCATGGAAAAGACCATCTTCTCCCGCAGCTCCGTCTCGACCCCTTCGCCGATCTTCGGGTGCTCGATCATTGTCATCCCGATCGAATGTCCCGTCACGTGGCCGAGGCGATAACCGCGGTCGGCGAAGCCCTTGGCGACCGCGCGGTGCGCGTCGTGTGCCATCGCACCCGGACGCAGCACCGTCTTCGCCGCCTCGAAGTACTCCTCGTAGGCCTCCAGCATCCGGCCCACCTCCGCAGTCGGCTTGCCGAGCGCACGCGAGACCTCGACCCAGTGACCACCGGGGCCGGCGATCTCGAGCGACGGAATGCAGAAGTCGCCGAGGACGGTGTCGCCCCGAGCGATCGCGAACTCCGCGCCGACGAGCACCATGTTCATCGTCAGCCGGCCGCAGCCCGCAGCGACGAACAGCTCCTCTGCGGGCGCGAGCACCGCGGCCGCCGTCTTCCCCGGCGCGTACTCCCTTGCGAACAGGTGGAAGCCCTCCGTGTTGATGCGCACGGAGTCGCGCACCGATGTGATCTCCTCGTCGCTCTTGACCGCCCGGGCCAGGTCGAACTCCACGTCGAACGGAACGACGTCGACTTTGTGGCTCAGAGCCACAAAGTCTCGAACGGTCATCACGTAGTCGAGGCCGTAGACCCCGACTCGCTTCCCGGCGAGACGGTCGGCCAGCCATTCGCCGGGGCGGTCGGCGAACACCTGATCCTGGATCCACGACGTCCCGTGCTCACCGACGTAGCGCGCCTCGCCCGGGAAGACGATCGACGGCTCGCCGTCGCGCGGCAGCAGTACGTAGGCGTAGCGGTGCACGATCACGAACCCGGACATGTAGGTGACCGCGCCCTCGAAGCCGCTGTACTCGCTGCCGCAAACGATCACGGCGTCGACGCCGTTCACGTCCATCGCTTCGCGCACGACGCGAAAGCGGCGTTCGACCTCCGGACGGCTCACCACGACCGCTCCAATCCCTTCACGAGCGCCCAGATTGCGCGGTTCAGCGGCGTCGGAACACGGTGCTCGTCACCGAACCGCACGATGCCGCCGTTCAGGTAGTCGATCTCGGTGCCCCGCCGTGCCTCGACGTCCTGCAGCATCGAGGCCTTGTGGTCGTAGGCGACCTCCGGCTTCGCGGCGTGGTCGATCAAATCCTCGGGGTCCTCGCCGAGCTCGATTCCCTGTGCGGCGGCCACCGCCTTCCCTTCGTCCACGAGGGCCGTCACGAGGCGCCGGAGATCCGGCTGCTCGCACACTCTGCCGTGCGTCAGGCCCGTGAGCGCACCGACCGGGTTCGTCGCGGCGTTGAAGATGAGCTTTCGCCACTGCGGGCCGCGCGCGTCGGCCACCGCATCGGTCGGCATGCCGGCTCGGCTGCACGCATCGGCGAGCCGCTCGATCTCCTCCAGCGGAGCGGCACGCGGCTCGAACGGGCCGAGGGTCGTGTCGCCCCTGACGTCCCACTGCACGTGCCCAGGCTCGAGCACCTTCCCGGCCGGGAAGGTCGTCCCCCGGATCACGCGCTCGAGGTGCTCCGCGATCGCCTCCTCGTTGCCGACGCCGTTCTGCACGGACGCGACAGACCCGTCGGCGAACGCGTGCGCCGTGGCCGCAATCGCCGCGGAGGTGTGCATGGCCTTGGTGGCCACGATCCCGAAGTCGCAGGGCGGCAGCGACCGCGGGATGGACGTCGCGCGCAGCCTGCCGATGACATCGCCGGCGCCGCTCAGGCGCAGGCCGTCGCGGTTGATCGCGTCGACGTGATCCTGTGCGAGGTCGTATGCCCAGACCTCGACGTCGTCGAGCTGTGCGAGGTTCGCGGCGAACAGCGACCCCACGGCACCGCAGCCGACGACGCAGACCCTCACCCGTACGACGCCTCCTTCCCCCTGACCAGCCGGTAGATCGCTGTGTGCAAGGGCGCCTCGACGCCGCTCCGAGCGGCCTCGCGGACGAGCGCGCCGTTGATCAGCTCGACCTCGGTCGGCCGCCGCGAGTCGACGTCCTCGAGCATCGAGGGATAGTGCGCGCTGCCGCGTTTCGTCGCCAGGACGTTCATCTCCCACGGGTCGTCGTGGAGCTCGACGCCGGCCGCGGCGGCGATCCGCTTCCCCTCGTCGACGAGGTCGTGCACGAGATGGCCGAGGTCCCCCGGGTCGTGCTCGGCGGCGAAATGCTGGTCGTGTCGCAGGCCGGTCAGGGCCGCGACGCCGTTCACCGTGGCGTTGAAGATCAGCTTCGACCACTGGGCGGGGAGCAGGTCCGGCAGCGCCTCCGCCTTCAGGCCGGAGTCCCCGAGCAGCCGTGCGATCTCCTGCGCGCGCTCGAATGGAGTGTCGCCGTACGGCCCGAGCCAGGTCGGCGCGTCGAGGATGTATTCCACGTGCGTGTCGGAATGCTTGGTGCCGCTCATGAAGGTGACCGCGGAAACGAGCGGCCAGTCGCCGTGTGCCTGCACGATCTCCTCGGCGCCGAGACCGTTCTGCACGGTCATGATCGTCGCGCCAGAGAAGTGCCCGCTGAGCGCTTCGGCCGCAGGCTCGACGCCGCCCGCCTTCGTCGCGATGATGCCGAGGTCGAACTCGGGCAGATCCCGCGCATCCGCTGCCGCCGTGACCCGCACCGTGAACTCGTGGCGGCCGCTGACGCGCAGGCCTTCGGCGTTGAGCGCGCGGGCATGTTCGGCGCGACGCGTGAGGACGAGCACGTCCGTGACGGTGGCGAGGTGAGCCGCGAGCAGGCTGCCGATCGAGCCGGCCCCGACGACGCACGTCCTCACGCGAACTTCGTGCGGAGGTACTGCAGGTACGGCTCGGGATCGAGCTCCGACCCGGTGACACGTGTGAGCAGCTCACGGAGCGTGTACTTGCTCCCGTGCTGGTAGATCCGCTCGCGCAGCCACTCACGCAGAAATCCGAACTCGCCGCGCTCGAACTGCGCCTCGAGGTCTCCCAGCTCGGCACGGGCGCGTTCCCAGATCTGCATGGAGGCGACGTTGCCGAGCTGGTACGTCGGAAAGTAGCCGAAGAAGCCGATCGACCAGTGCATGTCCTGGAGCACACCGTGGGCGTCGTCGGGAACGTCGACGCCGAGGTACTCCTTCATCCGCGCGTTCCAGACCTTCGGCAGGTCGCGCACCGCCACGGTCCCGGCGAGGAGCTCCTGCTCGAGCTCGAAGCGGAGAATGATGTGCAGGCCGTACGTCACCTCGTCCGCATCGCCACGAATGGGCCCGGGCCGGATTTCATTCACGGCCCGCACGAACGCGGCCTCGTCCACTCCGCCGAGTGCCTCGGGGAAGAGCGGCTGCAGCTGCGGATAGAACCAACGCCAGAAACCGGCGCTGCGGCCGACGAGGTTCTCCCACATCCTGCTCTGCGACTCGTGGATCGCGAAGGACGTGCCGAGCCCGAGCGGTGTGCGGGCGTACGCGTCGTCGATCTCGAATTCGTAGACGCCGTGACCGAACTCGTGCATCGTCGAGAACAGCGAGATGAGGTCGCCCTCCTCGGTGTGTGTCGTCAGCCGGACGTCCCCCACTCCCAGCTTGGACGCAAACGGGTGCGGCGTCTCGTCGATCCGCCACATCGACTCGTCGTAGCCGAAGGCATCGAGCACGATCCGGCTTGCGCGCTGCTGCTTCTCGACGGGGAAAGGACCGTGCAGGACCGGGTCGCCGTCGTCGGCACGGCGCTCCATCAGCCACACGAGCTCTTCCTTCAGGCGGTCGAAGACGTGTTGCACGTCCGCCGTCGTCGTCCCTTCCTCATAATCGTCGAGCAGGACGTCGTAGGCCGTCTCCGTCGCCGGAAAACATTCGATATAGCGGTGCTTCAGCTCGAGTTGCCGCTCGAGGTGCGGAGCGAACAAGTCGAAGTCGGATGCAGCCTTCGCGCGGTCCCAGGCCGCAACCCCGACGCCGGTGGCGTGGGCCATCTCCGCCGCGAGCTCGGCGGGGACGCGGCTCGCGCGCTCCCAGTCGCGACGCGCGACGCGGACGAGCGCCGCGTCGTTCTCGTCCTCGACGCCGTCGAGCGCGCCGAGCAACCGGCCGACTTCGTCCGACACCAACCGCTCGTGCATCAAGCGCGCCAGCGTCGCAGCGACCTGAGCCCGCGCCTCCGCGCCCGCTCGCGGCATCGAGACGCGCGAGTCCCAGTCCAGCAAGAACTCGGCGTGACGCAGATCCGCGATCTCCGCGAGCAGCGCCTTGAGGCCGTCGAGCGGCGTGGAGTCAACCGTGACAGTCACGCAACCTGGGGCGCCAGCTTCTCGCGCAGGTACCGGACGTAGGGCTTGGCATCGATGCGGCTGCCGGTGACACGCTCGATCGTCTCCTGCGGCGTGAACTTCGCACCCAGGCGGTAGAGGTGCTCGCGGAGCCACTCCCTGAGGTCGTCGAACTCGCCGCGCTCGAAACGTTCGTCCAGGTCGCCGAGATCCTCGAGCGCGCGTTCCCAGATCTGCACGGACATGACGTTGCCGAGCGCATAGGTCGGGAAATAGCCGAACGCACCGCCCGCCCAGTGCATGTCCTGCAGCACTCCGTGCGCGTCGTCCGTGACATCTACGCCGAGGTACTCATGCATCCGCGCGTTCCAGGCCTCGGGCAGGTCGGTGACGGCGAGCCGGTCCTCGATCAGGTCCTGCTCCAGCTCGAAGCGGACGATGATGTGCAGGCTGTAGGTGACCTCGTCGGCGTCGATCCTGACCAGCGACGGGCGCACCTTGTTGACGGCGCGGTAGAACGCCTCCTCATCGACGGTCCCGAGCTGTGACGGGAAGGCCTCCTGTAGGCGTGGGTAGAACCAGTGCCAGAACGGACGGCTGCGCCCGACGAGGTTTTCCCAGGTCCGGCTCTGCGACTCGTGCACGCCGAGCGATACGCCCGTGCCGAGCGGCGTGCGCGCAAAAGCGTGGTCGACCCCCCACTCGTAGACGCCGTGCCCGAACTCGTGCATCGTCGCGAACAGCGACGTCAGATCGTCCGGGCGGGTATTCGTCGTCAGCCTGATGTCGGCCGCGCCCGGGCTGCTCATGAACGGATGCGGCGTCTCGTCGATGCGCCACTCGTCGTCGGTGTAGCCGAAGCGTCGCAGGATCTCGAGGCCGAGCCGGCGCTGCACGGCCGGTTCGAACTCGCCTTCGAGGAAGGAGTCGTCGACGTCCCCGGCGTCCGCGAGCTCGGACATCAGCGTCGGGAGCTCTTCTTTCAGCTGGTCGAAGATCTCGCGGACCTCGGCGGTCTTCATCTCCGGCTCGTAGTCGTCGAGGAGCAGGTCGTAGGTCTCGTCCGCGGGCTCGAAGCAGGCCACGTAGCGGTGCCGAAGCTCGACCAGCCTCTCGAGATGCGGGCGCAGCTGCTGGAAATCGGACGCCTCCTTCGCGGGAGCCCACGCCGAGAGCGCAAGGGCCGAGGCCCGCCGCATCTCACCGACCAGCTCGGGCGGAACACGCGTGGCCTTTTCGTACTTGCGCCGCGTGACCCGGATCAGGCTCGCCTCGAACGAATCGTAGTCAGAGCTCTCCTCGAGTGGACGCAGCTCCTCGAGCAGGCGACCGATCTCCCCGTCGACAAAGCGCTCCTGCGCTAGGCGGCTGACGGTGCCGAGGGCCTCGGCCCGGGCCGCCCCGCCTCCGGGAGGCATCATCACGCGCTGGTCCCAGAACAGCAGCGTCACGGCCTTGGTGAGGTCGTTGACCTCGCCGAGCCGCTCGCGCAGGCGCTCGAAGGCTGACGGTGTCACGCCGAGAACTTTGTCAGAACGCCCCGCAAGAACGCGCGCGGCAACGGGAGCTCGCGTCCGGCGGTGAGGCCCGCCGGCCGGACGATCAGGACCAGCGCCATCAGCGTGCCGACGACGACGATCCGTGTGCCGGAGGGAAGGTCGAGTGTTCCGCCGGGGAGATGCACCCCGTTCTCCGCCTCGGCCAGGAACGAGTCGACCGCGCTCACGACGACGGCGCCCACGACGGCGCCCCACAGGCTCGTGGCGCCGCCGATCACGAGCATCGCGAGCGTGATGAACGTCAGGTCGAGATAGAGCACCTCCGTGTTCACGGGCAGCAGATGCACGTAGAGGCCGCCCGCGAGCCCGGCGAGGGCGCCCGAGAGCGTGAACGCGATCAGCCGCTGCCCGTAGACCGACACGCCGACGGCACGGGCGGCGGGCGCATCCTCACGCGTCGCACGAAGCATCCGCCCGTACCGGCTCCGCTGGTAGAGGAACGCCACCGCGACGGCAATCAGCGCACCGACTGCGGCCTGCCCCAGCCCGGTCGTCTCCGGGACGGACGTTCCCGACGGTTGTGTGCCGGAGGAAACCCGCAAGGTTCGGCATGATCGCCGGCTTTTCGGCCGCGGGCATCGACAGGACCCCCGCCGCCCACGCTCCCACGGCGACGAAGCTGACGTGCCCGAACGACAGTACGCCCGAGTTGCCGATGAACACATAGAGGGCGACGACGATCGAGACATTCACCAGCGTGGTGATCACGTACGTCTGCGTCGAGGTCGAGACGAGCGTCCCGAACAGCGCGACGGCGACGACGAGCACGACCGGCGCGAGCAGTTCCAACACTGCACGCACGTGCCTCATACGCGCTCCACCGGCTGCTGGCCTGCGCGCGCGAACAGGCCGCCGGGACGGATCAGCAACACGAGGATGACCGCGGCGAAGAGAAACGACGGGAGGTACTGACTCTGGTCGGTCGGTAGCGCCCCGCCGAGGAAGCCGGATGCGAACCCGATCGCAAAGCCGCCGAGGGTTGCGGAGATCAACCGGTTCATGCCGCCGAGCACGACGCCGGCGAGTACGAGGATCGTGTCGCGCAGTGCAAAGTCTGGCGTCACGAGCGGGCTCTGCACCGTCAGCATCACCGCAACGGTCGCCGCCAGCAGCCCCGAGACGAACACCGCGGACGCAATCACCCGGTTCGCCCGCACGCCGAGCAGCCGTGCCGTCTGGAAGTCGAGCGCCGCCGCTCGCATGTGCAGACCGACCTTCGTCCGGCCGAGCAGGAGGACCAGCGCGAGCAGACACCCTGCCGCGACGGCGGTCGCGACAATCGAGATCTTCCGGATGTCCACACCGGAGATCGTCCACGGCTGGTTCAGCGACGACAGCGAGGCGGCGATCTTGCCGAGCGGGCCGAACCAGAGCAGCGCGATGCTCTGCATAAGGAACGCGACCGCAAACGTCGCCACGAGCATCACCGCCGGTGAATGGCCACGAAGCGGGCGGAACACGACCCAATCCATCGCGACGGAGAGCGTCACGACGACGCCGAAGCACAGGAGGATCCCGACCCAGACGGGCCAACCGCGCTCGTACGCGAAGGCGAGCGCGTAGGCACCGGCCATCACGAGCTGGCCGTAGGCGAAGTTGACGAGGCGGAGGACGCCGAAGACCAGGCCGATGCCGACCGCCATCAGCGCATAGATGCCGCCGAGCCCGAATGCATCGGCAAGTGTCTGCCAGTCGGCGCCGAGCACGGTCGCCACGAACGTCATGAGAAGTACGCGGACACGAGTGTCTCGCTGTCGCCCGCCGCCTCGGGCCCGAGCGTGAGGCGCAGGCGCCCATTCGACAGCACGTGCGAGCGGTCCGCGAGGGCAACCGTCCGTTGCGCACGTTGTTCCACCAGCAAGATCGCGAGGCCGCGCTCCCGAATCTCCTGGAGCGCGTCGAACACGACGTTCACGAGCCGCGGCGCGAGACCGAGTGAGGGCTCGTCCAGGAGCAAGACCTGCGGGTCCGCGACGAGCGCTCTCGCGATCGCGAGCTGCTGCTGCTCTCCGCCGGAGAGCGCACCCGCCTGGCGGCTCCGGAACTCGTGCACGACCGGAAACAGCTCGTATGCGCCCTGGAGCGCGCCGTCCCCCCTGCCGTTCCCGCGGCTCGCCAGGCCCAGGCGCAGGTTCTCCTCGACCGTCAGCTCGGCGAAGATGCGCCGTCCTTCGGGCACGAGCGCAACACCGGCACGGGCGACGTCCTCCGGCCTGCTGCCGAGGACTGACCGGCCGTGCAGGCGCACGTCGCCCGCGGCGCTCGGGACGAGACCCATGATCGCGTGCAGCGTCGACGACTTGCCGGCCCCGTTTGGGCCGATCAAGCCGACGATCTCACCGCGGTCGACCGTCAGCGACAGCCCACGCACGGCGTGAACGGCGCCGTGCCGCACCTCGAGGCTGTCCAGCTCGAGCGCCGGTGAGTCGAACGGCTGGGGTCTGACCCCTGCGGGGTCAGACCCCTTCTTTTCGGTAGGCGAGGTATTCACTCTTGCACCGCGCTCTCGCCGAGATACGCGGCCGCGACGTCGAGGTTCGCGCGGATGACCTCAGGCGTGTCCTCTGCGAGCGTCCGGCCCTGATCGAGCACGTGGATGCGGTCGCAGATGTCCATGATCAGCGCCATGTTGTGGTCGATCAGGAGCACACCGGCCTCGCGCTCGCCGCGCGCGGTCTGCACCGCCTCGGCGAATGCGGTGACCTCCGCCTCGGGGAGCCCGGCAGCGGGCTCGTCGAGGAGCACGAAACGCGGGCTCGTCGCGAGCGCTCTGGCCACGCCCAGCCGCCGTTCGTCGCCCTGCGCGAGTCCGTCGGCGGGCGCATCGGCGTGCCGGTCGAGCCCGAGCAGCTCGAGCAGCTGCTGCGCGCGGGCCCGTGCGGCCCGTGCCGGAGTGCCGGCGCCGAGCGCGGCGACCTCGACGTTCTCGCGCACCGACAGCGCTCGAAACGCGTGGCTGTGCTGAAACGTCCGTGCGAGGCCTGCCCGGCCCCGCCGGCTGGGCCTCCAGCGCGTGATGTCGCGGCCCTCGAGCTCGACGCGGCCGCTCGACGGCCGGTCGAAGCCGCTGAGGACGTTCACGAGCGTCGACTTGCCGGCGCCGTTCGGGCCGATCAGTCCGACGATCTCGCCGCGACGCAGCTCGAGCGTGACGTCCCGGAGCGCGTGCACGCCCGCGAAGGACCGCGACACCGCGGAGGCCCGGAGTAATTCCCCGGGCCCTCGCGTTTGCTGCTCAGCGCTCACGCGCCCCGATTAAATCTTCGGGACGACCTTGGCGACGATCGTGCCGACGACCTTCGGCACGTTGTCCTGGATCTTGATGACGCGGTACCTGCGTCCGAACACCGTGTGCAACTTCGCCGAGAAACTGACCTTCCCCGAGATCGTCGGGACCTTCTTGAACTTCTCCATCACCTTCGCCAAGACGCTGCCCTTCGTGGATCCGTGCGCACGCTTGATCGCCGTGACGACGCCGTCGATCGCCGACGGGCCCGTGATGAAGCCGCCCGTGGCCGCCTTCACTTGCTTGGCGAGCTTGTTCACGGCCGGGCTCGGGTCGTCACCGAAGCTCGAGGCGAACGTGACGAACCAGTAGTTCGTGACCTTCGGGTTGCTCGGCAGCCAGTACGTCCCGTCACCGGCCCACGAGTTCAGGATCGGCGTGTTGTTGCCGAGAGACCGGAGGCCCGTGACGAGCGTCGAGAGCGCACCAAACGCCCCCGCGGTCGAGGTGACGATCACCTTGGCCTTGACGCCGTTAAGCCGGCTGACGGCGTTCTGGACATTGTTGCCGCCAAGGGATTGGTACGTCTCCCTCGCGACGATCTTGCCGCCGAGCTGCCTGAAGCGGACGTCGAACGCCTGGACGACGTTCTTGAAGTAGACGTTCACGGTGTCGGTCGCGAGCGCCGCCGTCCGCCAGCCCTTGCTCCACGCGTACTGCGCCATTGCGGACCCTTCGTCCTGAGCAACGTTGCCGAAGCTGAACGCCAGATGCCCCTTGGCGCCGAATCGCTTCGGCCCCATCTGGTCGGTGCCGATGCACGGTGCAATCGCGAGCGTGCCGCGATTGATCGCCGCACTGACGACCGGGGCGGCGAGGTCGACGTCGCACGTCGTGAAGATGATGTTCGCCTTTCCATCGAGCAACCGCAAGGCGCACGCCTTGGCTACGTCCGGCTTGTTGCCCTGCGTATCGCAGGTCCGGATCTCGAGCTTTCGCCCGTTGACACCGCCCTTGGCATTCAGCTGGTCCACGCGCAGCTTCGCCGCCGCGAGCGCCGGCCCGTCGAAGGGAGCCATCGCCCCGTTCCCGTCGAACGCCCAGCCGATCACGATCGGCGACTTCGCCGTACTACGGCTCGTCGCCGCGAGCGCGCTTCCGATTAGAGCGAGCGCGAGCAGAGCCGCAGCCGCGACCGCCAACCTCCCTCGACCTCTCATCTACGCCTCCTCTTGGGATCCTCAGTCACTGGATTACACGGCACCGGGCGATACCTGGTCAACCGGGCTTCGGATTCGGGCCTCCCAGACGGCTGCGAACGCGTCCCTGGCCCGGCAGGCAAGATCGTCGGCGGGAACGTCCCACAGAGCGTCCGGCCAGGCGTTTCCGAAGCTTCCGTTGTCGGAGAAGATCTCGACGTCGTAGTAGCCGTCCCAGCCGGCCGCGTCGAGCGCGCCGACCAGCCTCGGTAGATCGGCGACGCCGTCGCCGGGCAGGACGCGGTCGGCCCAGCTGCGCGTCGGCTCGCGCCAGTCGGCGACGTGGACGCCCGTGAAGCGGCTCACGTGGCGCCCGATCTCCTCGAGCACGTTCGGCGTGTTCCACACGTGCCAGGTATCGAACTGCAGACCGAGGGCCGGATGGTCGGCATCGTCGATGAGCTCGGCCGCCTCCCCGAGCGACGAGATGAACGTCCAGTTCTCACCGCCGACCCGGTTGATCGGCTCGAGGCCGACGCGCACGCCCGCGCGTTCTGCCTCGGCGGCGATTACCCGTAGGCCCTCGACGACCGTGTCGCGGTCGTCGCCCGGTCCGGTGAGGCAGACGATTCCACTCGGACGAAATGGGGCGAGGCGATGAACGGACGCACAGATCGAGTCGACGCGGGCCTGGGGGTCCTCAGGCCCCTCCATCAGAGGCAACGGCAGGATCGACGGGATCGCGGGGATGGCCGCAGCCGCTCCCAACCCTGAGGCGGCGAACGCCCCCAACGCCTCGGCGTCGCTTCCGTCTGGAAGCTTGAGCTCCCACACGCCGATCGCGTCGGCGCCGGCGGCGGCGTACGCGCGCACGTCGTCCGCGAACGACGACGTCAGCGTCGTGATCTGCGAGATCGAAAAAGGCGGCCGGATGCAGGGATCCTATGCCGGAGCAGGTCGCGCGCAACGAGGGTGCCCGACCCGCCCCCGAGCCCCGGGCCGGGCCACGTGCTGGCCCCGATGTGAAAGAGAGTGCGGACGGCTGTGCGGTGACCCGGCTGCCGTGCGAGCGGTCGCCAGAGGAAGTTCTGGTCGAGCGCGAGCGAGCCGGAGTAGGGATCGCCGCGCTCGAGATTGACGTTCGCGGCCTGCAGATCCGCCGGGGACAGCACGACGCGCTTGAGCAGAGCCGACTCGAGATTCGGGATGTGGCGCGCGAGCCGCCGCTGAATGCGGTCCGCGTAACGCTCGCGCAGCGACTCTGTCCAGTTGCCGTCGCCGACGTCGAGCTCGGCCGCGGCATCGCCCTTCACTTGCCAGGGCAGCTCCTGCAGCTGGATCCAGAGCAGGCCGCGGCCGGCCGGCGCACGCGACTCGTCCATCGTCAGCGGTTGGCCGACGACGATCGTCGCCTCGGTTGGCAGCAGGCCGCGCTCGGCCTCGTTGACGGCGCGCGAGACGCCGTCGAGCCCCGGCGTCATGTGCACGATCGCGGTCCGCGTCAAGCGCTGGTCGCCGTCCCACCGCGGAGGCTCCGACAGCGCGTAGTGAATCTGCATCTCGGAGCGGCCGAACCGAAACTTGGTTCCCGCCTCGACGATCTCAGCCGGCACGTCGCCCGGATCGACGAGCCGGCCGTACAGCTGCGCCGGCGTCACGTTGCAGATCACAGCGCGCCCGGCCTTGACTTCATCGCCGTCAACCGTGCGGACCCCGCGCGCACGACCGTCGGCGACGAGGACGCGTTCGACGTCCGCTCCTGCGCGGCACGTGCCGCCGTGATCCTCGACGAGCTGGACCAGCGCGTCGACGAGCCGGGCACCTCCGCCGCGGGGAATCGGCATCCCGCCGGCCTCGATCGCAAACGCGATCACGCGGTTCATGAAGCCGGAGGCGGCCGCATCCGGGCCGAGGCCTGTGTGCAGGACCCACGGCGCGAGCAGGCCGTGGGTGCGCGCGGAGTCGAAGGTGGTCTGCAGCCAGTCGCGGCTCGACTGCACGACCTCGGCCCCGAACGCGGCGAGCCCACGCCGGCCGAGCCGACGGTAGGCCGTGAGCGCGAGCCGCGCTCCGGCGCGGGACCAGAGCTCCGTCCCCAGGACGCCAAAGACGAGTTCGGCCTGGGCGCCGACCGCGCCCATCGCCTCGGGCCACGCTTCCCCGAGCTCGGCGGCATTCGCCGCGGGGTCCGTCGACAGGAACGCGCTCCCGCCGTCGGGGAATGCGGTCGCGGTGGGATGCTCGGTGTTGAGGTATTCGAGCCCGCGCGCCGCGAGGTCGTCCGCAAGCTCGGCGTGCGCCGGACCTCCGACCCAGAGCGGATGCCAGGCGCTGAACACATCGTGGACGAATCCCGGCTCGGTCAGCTCCGCCGTCTTGATGGCGCCGCCGAATTCCGCCTCGCGCTCGAGGACGCAGACGTCCCAGCCGGCCCGCGACAGCAGTGCCGCGCACGCAAGCGAGTTGATGCCGCTGCCGACGATGACCGCGTCGTGTTCAGCCACGTGCGAGCTGCCGGAACTCCTCGTCCGTGACGACGTCACGCTTCTCCGTGCCGAGCTCCTTCACGCGTGCCAGCAGGTCTCGCTGGGCGTCTTCGTCGAGCTCGAGCCCGAGCTCCTGCGCCTTGATCCGGATCGAGTCGATGCCGCTCTTCTTCCCGAGCACGATGCCGCGCCCCGTCCCGACGAGCTCGGAGGAATACGGCTCGATCGCCGGCGGATCGTGGAACTGGCTGGCGACGGCCCCGGACTCCCGCCGGAAGAGGTTCTCGCCGACGAGCGGCTTGTACGGCTCGAGCTCGTACCCGGAGAGCGCGCGCAGGCGCTCGGAGAAGCCGCGGGCGAGGTCGAGGCGCAGCTTGGTCTCGACGCCGTAGAGGCCGCGCAGCGCCAGCGCGATCTCCGGGAGGTTGGCGTTGCCGGCGCGCTCGCCCATGCCGTTGACCGTGCCCTGGATCCAGTTCGCGCCGGCTCGTACCGCCGCGACGGCGGCGGCTGTGGCGAGACCGAAGTCGTTGTGGCCGTGGAAGTGGATCGGACGGTCGGCGCCGAGCCATTCGCGCGTCCGGCCGACGAGATCCGCGACTGCTTCCGGCGTCGCGACCCCGATCGTGTCGACGACCACCACCTCGTGCGCGCCTGCCTCGACGGCCGTCTTGTAGACCGTCTCGAAGTACGAGGGATCCGCACGTGTGCCGTCGACGCCGAAGAACGCGACGGTGATGCCCTGCTCGACCGCGAACGAGATCGCGTACACGATGCGCTCGAGCATCGCCTCGCGGTCGACGCCGAGTGCCTCGAGCTTGAGGTCGGAGATCGGCGACTCGATCACGCTGGCGCCGACGCCGAGCTCGACGAGCGCCTTCACGTCCGCGTCGACGGCGCGGGAGAAGCCCCAGACCTCGGCCTGGAGGCCGGCGTCGCGGATCAGCTCGACCGCGCGCCAATCGTCCGCCGAGACGCGTGGGAAGCCGGCCTCGATCCGCTCGATGCCGAGCTCATCCAGACCGCGCGCGAGCTCGAGCTTGTCTTCCGGCGTCAGGACGACGCCGACCGTCTGCTCGCCGTCGCGCAACGTGGTGTCGTAGAAGCCGACCCTCGCGTCGAACGCATACGGCTCGTTGAGCTCGCCGGTCCAGAAGGTCATCGGAAATCGTCCGGGTAGCTCGACAACTTCTCTACCCCGCCCGCAGTGACGAGGAAGTTGTCCTCGACGCGGAGGCCGCCGCCGCCGTCCCAGTAGGCGCCGGGCTCGATCGCGAGCACCATGCCTGCCTCGACCGTGCCGCCACCGGCCTGGTGCGCGTACGGTGGCTCGTGCGCCCGCGCGCCCACACCATGGGCGATTGGATGCGTCGGCTGTTCGGGAAACCCCGCCTCCGCGATGCCGGCTCGGATCAGGCGGTCGAGCTCGGCGAGGCTCGCTCCGGGACGGCAGTGGTCGAGCGCACGTCGGTAGACGCCGAGCAGCGCGTCGAGCAGCTCGTCGTAGCGCGGCTCGAGCGTGCCCGGACAGACGTTCTTCGTGTGGTCACACCAGTAACCGTCGGCGCAGACCCAGATCTCGAACAGAGTCGGCTCGTGCTCCTGCACCGGTCGGTGACCGGTAGCGGTGAACGTGCGGATGCCGGGGCCCGACCAGACGAGCGAGAAGCCGAGCGCGAGCTCGACCTGCCCCTTCCAGCCCGTGCCCTCGCCGTGCACGAAGCCCTGCCAGAGCGCCGCGGCCTCGCTCTCTTTCATCCCGGGCTTCAGTTCGCGCGCAACGTGCTCCATCGCCGCCGCGGCGATCTCGTTCGCGAGCCGCATGCGCGCGACCTCTTGGTCGGTCTTGCTCGCACGCGCCTGGTTCAGCAGCGGCGTCGCGTCGGCCGCTCCCGGAAAGGCGTCGAACCAGGCTTTCGTGTACGTCGTCGGCTCGCCGACCATCCGATCAGCCGCCTGCGTGCCGAGGCTCAGCTCGAGGCCGACGTGCTCGAACTCGTCCGCCACCCGACGCGCGACCTCGAGCGTGCGCGCCGCGGGTGGTCGCGGGTCGGCGGCGTCGTAGCCCGGCACGAGCCGCACGTCCTTCGTCCATGCCGTCTCCGCTGCATCGTGCGCGGAAGGCTCGATCGTGATCAGGACCGGATCCCCTTCGCGCGAGAATACGGCCGCGTCGAAGCCCTTCATGCCCCAGAAGTTCGTCAGGTAGAGCACGTTGTCGGGCGCCCGCACGACCAGCGCGTCGAGACCTTGGCCGGCCATCAGCGCCCGCACGCGCGCGAGCTTCGCGTCGTCGCGCGGCCAGGTCACAAGCGGACGCGTTCCGGCGCCGGCTCCCCGTGCGCCTCCTCCCAGGAGACGACGGGATTGCGCAGGACGCCGATCTTCTCGATCTCGGCCTCGATCACGTCGCCCGGCTTGAGGTAGAGCGAGGCTGCGTCCTCGCTGAAGCCCGCGACGCCGCTGACCGTCCCCGTCGAGACGACGTCACCCGCCGAATACCCGAGCGCCGAGTAGTGGGAGAGGATCTCGGGAATCGTCACCGACATGTTGCCGCTGTAGGACTCCTGCCGGCGCTCCCCGTTGACCCGCAGCTCCATCTTCAGGTCGTGGGGGTCGCCGAGCTCGTCCGGGGTGACGATCCACGGGCCCAGCGGACAGAACGTGTCGATTCCCTTGCAGAAGGAGAAGACGCCCGAGCGCATCTCGCGCCGCTGGATGTCACGCGCCGTGATGTCGTTGAAGATCACGTACCCGCCGATGTACTCGGCGGCCTCCTCGCGGCCGAACCACTTCCCTGCCTTCGAGACGACGACCGCGAGCTCGAGCTCGTAGTCGAGCTCCTCCGTCAGGTGCTCGGGATAGACGACGGGCTCATCCGGGCCGACGATCGCGTCGACGTTCTGGAAGAAGACGATCCAGGGCGCGATCTCGTGCGACCAGCCGACGCGCTTCGACTCCTCCTCATGCTCGCGGAAGTTGCCGGCCGTGTGGATGAACTTCTTCGGAATGATCGGCGCACGGAGCTTCACGTCTTCGAGCGGAAGCTCGCGTCCGGTCGGACTCGCACCGCCGCGCTCGAAGTACTCGCGCATTGTCGGGACGTCGAGCTCCGCGACCGTCCCGCCGCGCACCTCCCCCACGCGCCCGTCGTCGAAGGTGACGAGCTTCACCGTCGCCCCGCCAGCCAGTCGACGACGTCTTGTGCGTTCCGGTCAGGCGGAAAGACGGGGTAGAAGACCTTCACGATCCGCCCGCGCTCGGCGATCAGCGCCAGTCGCTTGTACAGCGTCAGCCCCTCGACGTCGAACGTCGGCAACCCCGGATCGCGGGCCAGGTCCAACCACTCGTCGCTGATGACGGGGAACGGCATCTCATTGCGCCGCGCGAACTCCATCTGGTCGTCGAGGCTCTGCGCGCTCAGGCCCGCGACGCGCGCGCCGAGCGCGGCGAGCTCGGCGTTGTGGTCGCGAAAGCCGCACGACTGCGGCGTGCAGCCGCGCGCGCCGGGAATCTCGTCCCAGCCGGGGAGCAACGGCCGGTCGGGGCGGCCGGTGCGCGGATAGACGTAGAGCACCTCGAAGTCGCGGACGTTGACGCCGCCCTGCGAAGAAGGCAGCACGACGTCGGGCAGCTCTGCTCCGTTCAGGTGGTCGGCGGCCCCGTCGTCTGCCGGGACGGGGAGACAGTCCGGCAGCACCTGGGGATCGAACTGCTGGGGTCTGACCCCTTCCGGG